>ERZ1370068.8258-contig-7128_pt1 | contig 43087 bp, 56 predicted proteins | sample MGYA00561227_ERZ1370068 | MGnify/ENA primary metagenome ERZ1370068 (study PRJEB38410, sample SAMEA6850437) | metagenome | study: Metagenomic assessment of the ecological functions of the soil: analysis of the soil microbiota associated with the... | reverse complement strand
TTGTACTTCGTTCAGTTACGCATTGCTCGCTGGCGCCGATCTGCTGGCCGGGGCAGGTGGACATGATGTGCGACAACCTCGGCGTTTCGCTGCCGCACGTGCGCTCCGGAAAGCTGCGGGCGCTCGCCGGTCACGAGCAAGACGTCCTTCATGGGTATACCGGCGATGGCTGATACGCTGCCCGGCTTCGAAGCGCAGGCGTGGTTCGGGGTCGTCGGACCGCCAAAGACGTCGAGCGCGATCGCAGAGAAAGTCGGGGTTTGTCAATTAGTCAGGTTCTCAAGATTGCCGGACGTGCAAAAACGCCTCGCCGAGCTCTCGGCCGAGCCGATGGGCCTCGGGCCCGCCGAGGCCGCGGCGTTCATGAAGCAGGAGACCGAGCGCTGGGGCGCGGTGATCCGCTCCGCCGGCGTGAGGATCGACTGATGATCATCGACATCCACGGCCACTACACCACCGAGCCGCAGCCGCTGCTCGCGTTCCGCGACAAGCAGCTCGCCGGGCTCGCCGATCCGATGCGCAAGCCCGCGACGAACGAGCTGGGCATCACCGATGAGCAGCTGGTGAAGAGCGTCGCAGCCGCAGCTCAAGCTGCAGAAGGAGCGGGGCTCGGACCTCACCATCTTCTCGCCGCGCGCCGCCGGCATGGCGCACCACGTCGGCACCGAAGCGACCGGCATCGAGTGGTCGCGGATGTCCAACGATCTCATCCACCGGATCTGCACGCTGCTGCCGAACAACTTCGCGCCGGTCGGCCAGCTGCCGCAGCACCCGGGCGTCTCGCCGAAGAACTGCATCCCCGAGCTGGAGCGCCTGGCGAAGCTCGGCTTCGTCGGCGTCAACCTCAATCCCGATCCGGCCGGCGGCTACTGGACCGACCCGCCGCTCATCGACAAGTGGTGGTATCCGCTGTACGAGAAGCTCGCCGAGCTCGAGATGACGGCGATGATCCACGTCACCTCGTCGTGCAACCCGGTGTTCCACTACACCGGCGCGCACTACATCAACGGCGACACCACCGCCTTCATGCAGCTCCTCCAGGGCAATCTGTTCAAGGATTTCCCGACGCTGAAGTTCGTCATCCCGCACGGCGGCGGCGCGGTGCCGTTCCACTGGGGACGCTACCGCGGCCTGGCGCAGGAGATGAAGAAGCCGCTGCTCGAAGGACCATCTGCTGAACAACGTCTTCTTCGACACCTGCGTCTATCACCATGCCGGGGATCGAACTGCATGGCGAAGGTGATCCCGGTCGACAACATCCTGTTCGCGTCGGAGCTGCTCGGCGCCGTGAAGGGCGTCGACCCGGAGACCGGCCACAACTACGACGACACCAAGCGCTACATCGACCAGCTGAAGATTTCCGATTCGGACAAGAAGAAGATCTTCGAAGGCAATGCGCGCCGGGTCTACCCGCGCCTCGACAAACGACTGAGGAACAAGCAATGAGCGCTTCCATGCGCATCCTGGACATTCCCAAGCGGCCCGATCCGAAGATGGTGGCCGAGTTCGCCAAGATGGTGACGCCGCACCTGTCCGACAGCATGGAGCGGCTTTACGCCGGCGGCCCGCAGCTGCGGCCGATGTACAAGGGCCCGACGATGGCCGGCCCGGCGTTCACGGTGAAGACCGCGCCGGGCGACAACCTGCTGGTGCACAAGGCGCTCGACACGGCGAAGCCCGGCGACGTGATCGTCGTCGACGCGGGCGGCTTCAACGACCACGCCATCATCGGCGAGCTGATGGCGTCGCGCGCGAAGCAGCGCGGCGTCGCCGGCATGGTCATCTGGGGCGCGATCCGCGATTCGGCCGAGCTCGGCGCCGCCAGCTATCCGGTGTTCGCCTCCGGCGTCACGCACCGCGGCCCGTACAAGAACGGTCCAGGCGAGATCAACGTGCCGATCACGATGGGCGGCATGACGGTCAATCCCGGCGACATCATCGTCGGCGACGCCGACGGCCTGGTCGCCGTGCCGCTGGAGCATGGCCGAGCGCATCCTCGCTTCCGCGAAGTCGATCCTGGAGAAGGAAACCAAGGCGATGAAGGAAATCGTCGCCGGCACCGTCGACCGCGCCTGGGTCGACAAGACGCTGAAGGAGAAGGGCTACAAGATCTGATGAGCCTCGCGGGCCTGCGGGAGCTGAAGCGCGCGGGAAGAAGATCGTCGCGGTTGTTTGCTGGGACACCCCGATGGCGCAGATCGCCGACCGCGCCGGCGTCGACCTGGTTTCGGTCGGCGATTCGGTCGGCGTCAATCTCTGGGGACAGAAAGAGGGCGAGATCACGGTCGACGAGCTGCTGGTCGTCGCCAAGGCGGTTCGCCGCGGCGTGAAGCGCGCGCTGGTCAGCTTTGATCTTCCGAAAATGCCTCCCGGCCGAGGCGACACGCTTGATGGAAGCGGGTGCGGACATGGTCAAGATCCTCGCGTCGCCCGACGTCATCCGGGAAGTGGTGAAGAAGGGCGTGCCGGTGTTCGCCGAAATGCACGGCGACAAGCTGAATCCGCACCAGCTGGTCGCCGAGGCGAAGCGCCTCGAGGCGGCGGGCGCGGCGATGATCGACTTCCGCCATTCGGGGCCGGTCGCCGGGCACCGCGGTGGCGAAGGCGGTCGCGATCCCGGTGATCGGCGGTCTCGGCGGCGGGCCGTGGCTGGATGGGCGGGTCCGCAGGATCGACGTCTTGATCGGCTATCCACCCAAGCAGCTCGATGCAATCCACGCCTATGCGGAGGATGTGCGCAACGCGCGACCCTTGGCGAGCGACCGTGCCTAGCGCGGTTCTCGACGGCATCAATACGCGCTACGAAGTGATCGGCGACGGGCCGCCGCTGCTGATGTACGCGCCCGGCGGCTTCGACGCGACGATCGAGAAGTGGAGCACGCAGGGCGTCTACGCGCGCATCAAGCTGTTGGAACATCTGCCGAAGAAATACCGCTGCATCGTCTTCGACCGCCGCGAGTGCGGGCACTCCGGCGGCGCGAGTCGAGGCGGTCACCTGGCAGCACTATGCTCTCCAGGGAAAATTGCTGCTGGAAAAGCTGGGCATCGATCGCGCTCACGTCATGGGCGGCTGCATGGGCGTCTCGCTGCGTCATGGCCTTCGCCGTCGCGTACCCGAAAGCGACGATGAGCATGCTGCTGTGGTGGCCGGTCGGCGGCGCCAAGTACCGCATCAAGGCTCACTGAGCGGTTCAGCGATCATCTCGAATTCGTTCGGGCTTCACGGCTTGCCGGCTGTCGTGTCGCACGTCGAGAAAGAACAGAAGGCGTTCAACGCGGATCCCGAAGGGAGGACCGTGGGCCTCGCCGATCCGCAACGACAAGGCGTTCGCCGCGGCTTACGTGAAGACGGCGAACTACGAAAAGCTCGTCGAGCAGATGTGCCGCAATCTCTTCGACCGCGACACCTCGCCCGGCGCCGAGCCCGAAGCGCTGCTGAAGCTCGACATTCCGGCGCTCGTCATTCCCGGCAAGGACGAGTCGCACGCCACCTCGGCGGCGCGCTACCTCGAGGAATGCCTGCCGAGGTCGGAGTACTGGGACGTGCCGCCCGAGGGCCAGACCGGAAGCGAATGCCTCTCAGCGCTTACTAGGTTTCTTGACCTCGTTGCCCGGCTGACCTCCCATAGGTATGGGATAGCCGACTGGTTAGCTCCCGCTGTACCTTCTCGATATTGTGTTCCGGGGAACAGTAAGAAGGGGGAATTCCAGTGAGGTTCGAGGCGTTCATCGATCGCCTTCCTGTTCGCCGCCGCTGGCGGGTTGCGGACGCGTGAGCCTCGCCCCGAGATCTGCTGCGACCGGTACGGCCTTGGCAGCCAGACCGACGTTTACGTCATCCAGCAAGCGCCGAGGCGAGGCTTCCTGATCGAGAGGACGGGGCGACGTCGCCGGCGGCACTAGCCGCCGGCGGCATCCTGGCGGGCATCGGGATGGCGGCCGGGGCGACTGCAGGCGTCATGCGGCGCGGCAGTACGAAGCGCAAGGCTGCAACAGAAACTGGATCTCGGCGATCCGGCGCAGTCCATGAAAGAAGGTCTCGCGGAAAGCCCCTTCGCCAAGAGCTCGTCAGCTGACTAATATGCAGGTTTTCCCCGATGCTGCGAACCTCCCGTATTTGCAGTAGGCAGGTCCGACACCGCCAGAGGACGCGGACAACCGGCGTCCCTATCCAAAGATCACCGGGCGGGCGCCTGGAGCCTGTCAGCATTGCTACGTCGACGAGCGGGACGTTCAACGAGAAATACAAGAGTGGCGCGGTGATCGAGGTCGTCGCGGACCACTGGGGCTTGGACGACTACCGGTGTCAAGTACACCGGCAGCGTGTCGGCTGGTCGCTCTCGCGGACTCCAAAGTGCTCATGGCTGCTCGCTGCCGCTGGATCGTGCTCGATCCGGTCGACCACAGGAAGCTGTTCTTCGAGGCTGGCGCGCACGGCGTCGACGCCTATGAGCAGACGCGCTTTGTACGTGGAACGAGCGGAGGGACTGCTGTGATGCCAAAGCGACGGCGCTTTGCTCAAAGGCGACTGCATAATGCACGCCGAGGAGTGCTTCGAGTCAATCATTCCGAGGTTTTTCGGACCGAAGCGAGCTGTGAAGCGCGAATGAGCCCCGCACTGCGCGCGGGCTGCGTCGTCTGGCTGGCCGGGTCCGCATCGGCGATCGCAGTCGGAGGCTGTACTCTCGCGCGTCCAGTCAGATCCGACGACGTTCGAGGTGCGGCAGGACGCGAGTTCGCGAATGCGTGGGCAACAAGGCTTTTCGGTCAACAACGCGTACGCCGCGCCGACCGTGGTCGTGGCCTGCCGAAGAGACAAATCGAAGCTTGAGATCGACCTGCGGGATTTCACGGAGACGGCGGTCGGCATGATGGAGCGCCGCATGAGGAAGGATGGCATCGACGTCGCGCCGGGGGCGACGAAGTCCGTCGTTCTGCGAATCACGGATGTGTCGGTGCTCTCCGACGGCTTCGCGATGTTGAGCACGGTCACCATGGAAGCCGAGCTTGGCAATGGCGCTAGGAAGGCACTCCGCATCAAGAACAACTCCACCAGCGCGCAGCGTGCGCTGGATGGCGCGATGGTTCGCGGCGTGACTCAGTTGCTGAACGACGACGAGTTTCTGGCGTACGTCAACGGTCCATGAAGGAGGCGCGATTCATGCTCGCAAGGAATCTGGTCTACATCTTGTTGCTGTTGCCCGGTACGTCCATTTCCGCGCAGACAAATCCAAGGATCGATTCGGCCTCGCCAACCAGGTGCAGGTGTACTTGGTTCATCAGACGGCAAGACAGGCGTTCCGCGTCGACGCGGCTGGCTATCGCTTCGCCCGCTTTGGCGTAGGCGGTGTCGTCGGGAGTGCCGCGATTCTCGCCCAGCAAAACGACAGCGCGAGGACTCAGCAGAGGCTCGATCTGGAGGGACCCGGTGCAATACGGAAAGGATCGGCTTGCCGAGACGCTTCGGCGCGAGCTCGGCCTCGGCAACCTCACAGTCGTGCGTGAGCCATCGGACCTGCCGATCCTTGCGGCAGATGTTGCAGACGCAGCCGAGCCTCCTCCTGCACGCGGCGCACCGGGCTATTCCGCCAGCCAAGCCCCCGGTAGTCGTGGCGAAGCGTCGAAACGTTTCAGAAGCGCAATCCGTCAGGGGTAGTCGTGGAGATGGTGACCGGGTACTGGGGCATGGACAACTGGAAGGCGAAGTATTTCGCGGATTTCCGGGTCATCAGCCTTGCCGATGCCAGGGTTCTGCTGAAGACGCGCTGCTCGTGGGTGACCGTCGAGATGCTCGACATCAAGAAGCTCGAGGCCGCGGATCCGAAGTTCGACGCTCTGAACGGCGCGCAGATGGAAGAGAAGATCTTTGCCAACGACGGCGCGTTGCTCAAGGCGGGCCTTCGCTCTGCCGCCGAGCAGTGTCGACAAGGTCAAGGCAAGACTACTGTAGGACTACTGGGCGTCGATCTGGAAGTCTGCGCGGTGACGTGGGGACGGTCTCGAGCGTGAAGTAGACGCGGCCGATCTCGCGCTCGTCGGTGGTCTCGATCTGCACCTTCCACTCGCCGGGCTGGTACTTCGACTTGAAGCCGTAGCCGCGGAAGCCCTCGGCGCGCCCGCCGGTGATCTTGATCGGGATCGTGTCCTGCAGCACCCAGCCGCGCTCCTGGCGGAGGAACCAGCGCATGCGCACCTCGTCGGCGAAGCGCGTCGGCGAGAAGACGCGGAAGAAGACGAACACCCGGTCGCCGGGCTGGGCGAGGAACTCCTGGTCGCCGTTGTGCCAGACGCGCCACGCCGGCCGCTCGTGGCTGAGGCGGTACTCGTCCTTCGTCCGCTCCACCGCGTGATAGACGCCGATGAAGGGGAGCGAGAGCGGCACCGGCGGAATCACCCGGAAGAGATACGCGGCGAGAAAGACGACCAGCACCAGCCCGAACGGCACGATCACCTGATTGCGCACCGCCGGCGGCGCAGCTCCGGCGCTCGCCTCCGGATCCAGGAGGCGAGGGCGATCATCGGCACGGCAGCCGACCGCCATCGAGGCGAGGAAGATCGTGACGCCGATCTGGCCCGCGACGACCGGGACGACCGTGGCGCAGAACGACAGCCCGCACAGGCTGAGCAGGGCGAACTTGAAGGACAGCCCCAGCCGCTTGAACGGGCCGAACTCGTTCAGTCACGAGCAGGGCCGACCATCACCAGCATGAAGGAGAACGAGACGAGCAGCGACGAGCTCTTGAAGAAGAACAGCGTGTACAGGTTGAGCAGGGTGCCGAGAAAGAAGCTCAGGATCGCGAGGCGGTAGCGGTAGTAGAAGCGCTTGAGCGTCGACAGGCCTTCGAGCTGGCGGCTCGTCGGGCACGAGAAACATCTGCGTCAGGACGGCCGTGACGACGGCGAGGTAGAGCGCCTGCTGCGCGACCATGTGCCAGGAGTCGGGCCGGCCGACCGCGACCGTGTCGAAGACGAAGCCGCCGGCGAAGAACAGGGCCGCGACGCGGCCCTCGTGCTGCGGTGGTAGAGCTTGAGGCGCTCGAGGTTCAGTAGGTCTCGAAGATCTTCTGCAGTTCCGCGGTGGCGCGGGTGCGCGTCAGCGCGAGCATCAGCAGGATGCGCGCCTTCTGCGGTGTGAGATTGTCGCCCCAGATCAGCGGGCGGGCTCTTTCAGCGCGGGTATCGGTGACGCGTCCCATGCCGCCGCGGTGGGTCATGACCACCGGGATGCCCTTCGCGACGACGCGCTTCACTGCTTCGTCCATCGCCGGCGTGCCCGAGCCGGTGGAAATCCGGCGATCACCAGGCCTTCGGCCTTGCTGGCGTCGATCAGCGCGCCGTCGGCGTCGCGCGTACGCATAGATGACGTCGACCCGTGGCAGCTGTCTTCGGAAGATCGAAGGCACGGTCCCTGCGGGTGGGCGTGCGATAGAAGCGTGACCGCGATCCTCGTCGACGAAGCCGAGCGCGCCGAATGTCGCGGCTGTCGTAGGTCTCGAGCCGGTAGCTGATGCTCTTGGTCACGTCGCGCGCGGCGTGGATCATGTCGTTCACGACCACCAGCGCGCCCTTGCCGCGGGCGTCGTCGCTCGACCGCGACGCGCACCGCCTGCAGGAAGTTCTTCGGGCTGTCGGAGCTGAGCGTGGTGAACTGCCGCTGCGCCGCGGTCAGAACCACCGGCTTGTCGCTCTTCACCGTCAGGCTGAGGAAATAGGCGGTCTCCTCGACGGTGTTCGAGCCGTGCGTGACCACCACGCCTTTGACCTCGCTCTCGCGCGCGAGGATGTCGTTGATGCGGCGCGCGAGCGTCGAGCCAATTCTCGAGCGTGATGGCGCTCGAGCCGACGCGGATGACTTCCTCGACCTCGAGCCGCGCGACCTTCTTCAGCGCCGGGATGGCGTCGGCGACTTCCGCCGCGTTGAGGCGGCCCGAGGGCGTGTTGGCGATGGTGCCGCCGGTGGCGACCACCTTCACCAGCGGCAGCTTGTCCTGCGCGGCAGCGGAGCTCGCCGCGGCCGCGAGCAGGGCAGCCGCCGCGATGCGCATGCCTACAGCTCCTTGACCTGCACCTTGCGGAACTTGATGACGTCGCCCGGCGCCTTGCCGTGGTTGCCGAACTGCAGCGCGAACGGTCCCTGCAGGAACTTGGCGTCCTGCAGCTCGACGGTCTTCTGGCCGTTGAGCACGACGGTGATCGTCGAGCCCTTGGCGGTGATCTCGAAGGTGTTCCACTTGCCGGCCGGCCTTGTAGGGCGACGGGACCGGGTCTTGGCGAAGTTGACGATCGCGCCGGTCGCGTACTCGGGCCCGGGCGCTGCGTCGTAGATGTTCACCTCGTAGGCGTTGTCGGCGCCGACCTTGTTCGGATCCTGGCGCGCGGATGAAGATGCCGCTGTTGGTGAGCTTGTCGGCCCAGAACTCGGCGCGGATCTCGAAGTCCTTGTACGACTTCTTCGTCACGAGGTAGCTGTTGTCCGTTGCCTTGTCGGCGACGATCGCGCCGCCCTCGGCGCGCCAGTTGGCGTCGCCGAGCCTGTTGAAGTTCTCCAGCCCCTTGTCGCCGTCGATCAGCGTCGTCCAGCCGCCGCCCGGCATCCAGCCGGGCATCGACGAGCAGGCGGCTGAGCAGCAGCGCGGCAGTCGCGATCAGCACTTCTTTTCATGGCTTCCTCCTCTTTACTTCGGGTTTACTTCCAGGCGCGGTTGTCGACCGTGTTCTCGTAGGTGGCGCCGGGCACCGTCATGTTCCACTTGACGGTCCAGTTGTAGGTGTCGTCGAAGCGCTCGCGCGTGTAGGGCTGCGGCGCGGCGTGCAGCAGGCGCCAGGTCTGGAACTCCTGCGGCTTGAGCAGGCCGCCGGTCTCGCGGATGAAGTAGTGGACGTAGGGCGTGCGGGTCCTTCTCGATCTTCTCGACCGCCCGCGCCTGCGCGCTGGAACATCTTCGTCAGCGTCGCGCCGTCGAGGTCGTCGCCCGCGGCTTCGCTGCGCGTCGAGTGCGACTCGATCAGGATGCGCAGGCCCCACTTCTGCGCCACGCTGATCCACGGCTCCATCAGGCTCGCCGCCGCGACCTTGCCGTCGCGCACCGCCTCGAGGCGCTTGAGCATCGAGCCGGCGTTGGTGCGCTTGACGTGCTCCGGCTCGAGGAAGCCCTCGATCATCTTGAGCGTGGTGAAGTCCGAGCCGTTGTTCGGCGTCACCGCGATCGGCTTGTCCTTCAGCATCTCGGGCTCGTAGATCTTCGAGTCGCTGCGCGACGACGATGGCGAACTTCGACATCGAGGCGCCGAGCGCGACGATCTTGCGGCCGCGCAGGCCCTGCGCGTTCGGCCTCGACCGCGCGCTTCATGATGCCCCACTCGCACATGCGGTACTGGTCGATGCCGCCCTCGTTGTAGACCGAGTCGAGCGGCCGGTCGAACACCGAGTCGAACTTGACGAAGTGCGACGTCGTGACCTGCGCCATGCCCGGCGTGGTCACGAACTCGATGTCGAGGCCCTCGTCCTTGAAGAACCCTTCGTCGCGGGCGACCAGCACCGGCAGGTCGTGCACGGCGTTCATGGTGGCGACCTGGGGACGGGTCTTGGCGGCAACGCTCATGGCTAGTGCTCCTCCTCTCGTTTCAGCAGCAGCCGCAGTCTAATCCAAGTGGTACGCGCAGTGCGTCCCTGTACCACCGCGGCGGGATATCCGTTTCACCGACCTCGGCCAGCGGCCTGAACACCTTGAAATGGAAGTGCTCGCGTTCCGCTGTCCAGAACGCGACCACCGTGTGCAGCGGCGGAAAGCCGGGCACGGCGCTCTCCAGCTCGGTGACGAGCACGGTCACGTCGCCGAAGCGGCCGCGCGTCCACGCCTTGACCCGGCTCGCTGCGTTGGCGCGTTCGTGTTCCATGAGAAACTGGAAGTATGAGCGAAAAAGTCCTGGCCGCCGTGCGCACGGCGGCGAGCAAGACCGAGATCCGCGAGTTCCCGATGCCGGAGATCCCGGAGGATGCCGCGCTGATGAAGATGGAGGTGGCCGGCATCTGCGGCACCGACGTCAAGCTCTACAAGCACCCGCCGATCGGCAGCGCCGGTGATCATGGGCCACGAGAACATCGGCGTCATCGCCAAGGCCGGGCCGCGAGTTCACGCGCGCGCAAGGGCTTCAAGGAAGGCGACCTCGTGTTCGTCGAGCACTACGTGATGTGCGGCAAGTGCGAGTGGTGCCACGCCGGCCAGTACCGCCACTGCGAGAACACCGACTGGCGCAACAATCCCGACGCCATCCGCTACGGCTACACCTCGGCGGAGAAAGCGCCGCACCTGTGGGGCGGCTTCGCGCAGTACGTCTACCTGCCGTGGAACGCGGTCGTGCACCGCGTGCCGAAGGGCGTCACGCCGGAGCTCGCCGGCCTCGTGACGCCGATGGCGAACGGCGTCGAGTGGTCGCTGTTCGACGGCGGCGTCGGCTACGACTCGACCGTGCTGATCCAGGGCCCGGGCCAGCAGGGCCTGTCGCAGACCGTGATCTGCAAGCAGGCGGGCGCCTCGCTCATCATCGTCACCGGCACGTCCAAGGACGGCGCGCGCCTGAAGGTCGCGAAGGAGCTCGGCGCCGACTACGTGATCGACGTGCAGAAGGAAGACCCGCTCGCGCGCATCATGGAGATCACCGGCGGCAAGGGCGTCGACGTCGCGCTCGACTGCACCGCCGGCGCCGGCACCATTCCGATCCTGCTCGGCATCGAGGCGCTGAAGCGCAAGGGCGGGACCATCGTGGTGCAGGGCGAGATGAAGGAGTTCCCGAACTTCCCGCTCGAGAAGCGTCACGGTGAAGTTCATCACCATGCAAGAGCGCGCGCGGCCACAGCTACAAGGCCTGCGAGCTGGCGCTGGCGCAGCTCGCGTCGAAGCGCTTTCCGCTCGAGAAGGTGACCACGCACCGCTTCGGCCTGAAGGACGTCGACCTCGCGATCAAGCTCGGTGGGCGGCAAGGGCGTGCCCGACGTGATCCACGCCTCGCTGATGCCCTGGATGTAGATCGCGATCGCGACCGGCGATCCCGCCGGCATCGGTCCGAGATTTCTCGAAGGCGTCGCGCGATCCGCGCGTGCGCAGGATTTGCGACCCGGTTCTCGTCGAGAGCAGGATCGACCCGAAAGACGTCAAGATCGGAAAGATCGCCGCCGCGCGTGGCCGCGCCGCGCTCGAGTCGCGAGATCGCGATCCGCAGCGCGCTGCTGCCGGCGAATACGACGCGGTGGTCGCCGCGCCGCACACGCAGGCGTCGATCGACGCCGCCGGGATCGCTTCGACGGCTATCCGTCCTTCGTCGCGCAGGACCTGCGGCCTCGCGCCCGAGGCGGGCATCCTGATGCTCTGCTTCCGGTGGAAGAAGCGAGAAATCCGCATCGCGCACGTCACGCTTCACTCGTCGCGTTTGCGAGGCGATCAATCCTCACGATCGACAAGGTGGGGCGCACCATCCGCGCGACGAGCGAAGCGCTGAGGAAGATGGGCATCGACAAACCGCGCATCGCGGTGAGCGGCCTCAACCCGCACGCCTCGGGACGGAAGGAGGAGAAGATCATCCGGCCGGCGGTCGAAAGCGCGGAGACATGCCGCGTTGACGGCCCGATCGGCGCAGACACGCTGCTTCAGCGCGAGGGTACGGACGCGTACGTGGTGATGCTGCACGACCAGGGGCACGTGGCGGCGAAGCTGCTCGCTCCCAACGGCGCCGCCGGCGCTGACGATCGGCACGCCGGTGCTGTTCTCATCGGTCGGCCACGGCTCGGCGCTCGACATCGCCGGCAAGGGGCGCGCCGACCCCACGGCGATGGTGCGAGGCGATCTACACGACTCGTCGGTCGGCGTGCAACGCAGGCGACGGAAGTCACATCGCACAGCAGTCGTGAACGCACGACTTTGGAGCTTAGTCCAATGTCGTGAAACCATAACGCCATGCTCGACGCCGCCAAGGCCTTGGCCGAGACGCTGCCGTACCCGCGCTCTTTCCTCGGGCTGCTCGCTCGCCGGCTTCACGCTGGTGATCGCTGCCGCTGGTCGGCGCGCTCGCCTACTCGGCGTGGAACACCGAGCGGCTCGCGGCGCAGAGCCGCACCGCGGTGTTCACCGCCTCGCAGGCGGCGCGCGCCAGCCGCTCGCTGGTCGACCGCATCGCCGCGATCGAGCGCGTCGCGCAGCAGCTCACGCTGCTCAACGATCCGCGGCTCGCGGTCGACTATGCGCGCGTGCACCGCAGCTTCCGGCAGCTCGCCGACGAGATCGCGCAGCTGCCGCTCGACGACGCTCAGCGCTCGGCGCCTGCAACGCGCAGTGCGAGCAGGAGCAGAGCCTCTACGACCTGCTGACCAGCGAGCCGCGGCCGCGCCTCGAGCCCGCCGACAGTCGCGCGAGCGCGATCGACCGGCTGATCGAGAGCGCGCGCGACGTGCTGGCGATCAACAACCGCATCGCCGACCGCGAGGTGGAGCGCCTGCACGTCGAAGGCCGAGCAGGTGCAGCGCGGGCTGCTGCGTGCTGGTGCTGCTTCGGCACCGCGGTGGCGCTGATCATCGCGCTCGCGCTGACGCGCTACATCGCGCGGCCCGATCGTCGAGATCGACGCCGCCATCCGCCAGCTCGGCGGCGCCGACTTCTCGCGCGCGATCACGGTGCGCGGGCCGGAGGACCTGCGCTACCTCGGCAGGCGCCTCGACTGGCTGCGCCGGCGCCTCGAGGAATTCGAGACGCAGAAGAACCGCTTCCTGCGCCACGTCTCGCACGAGCTGAAGACGCCGCTCACCGCGCTGCGCGAGGGCGCCGAGCTGCTGCACGACAAGGTCGGCCGGGCCGCTGACGCCGGCCGCAGCTGCAGGTGGTCTCGATCATGCGCGACAACAGCGTCAAGCTGCAGCGCCTGATCGAGGAGCTGCTCGACTACCAGCGCGCGCTGCACGCCGCGGCGTCGCTGGAGATGAAGACCGTGATGCTCGACGAGATGGTGGCCGAGGCGGCGCGCGCGCACGAGCTCGCCGCCCGCTCGAAGGGCCTGCGCCTCGCGCTCGAGGCGCAGGCGTCGACCCTGGTCGAGGCCGACCCCGACAAGCTGCGCTCGGTGCTCGACAACCTGATCTCCAACGCGGTCAAGTTCACGCCCGCCGGCGGCAGCATCACGGTCCGCGCCCGGGCGATGGCGGGCGAGGCGGTGATCGAGGTGATCGACTCCGGTCCCGGCATTCCGGTCGAGGAGCGCGAGTCGATCTTCGACCTGTTCTTCCGCGGCCGGACCAAGGCCGAGCAGCGGCCGGTGAAGGGCAGCGGCCTCGGCCTCGCCATCGCGCGCGAACTGGTCGAGGCCCACGGCGGTCGCATCGCGGTGGTCGGCGAGGGCGCGGCGGTCACTTTCGAGTGACGCTGCCGCACAAGTAACCGGAGGAACACGAGAATGGCGAGCGAAGCGTTTCCCAAGGTCCTGCTGGTCGACGACGACAAGGACCTGCTGCAGCTGATTGCGATGCGGCTGACGGCCGCCGGGTACGCGGTCACCGCGGTCGAGTCGGGCCAGGCCGCGCTGGCGAGCCTGGCGGTGTCGCGCCCGCAGGTGGTGGTGACCGACCTGCGCATGCAGGGCATGGACGGCCTGGCGTTGTTCGATGCGATCCACCGCGATTCGCCCTCGCTGCCGGTCGTGATCCTGACCGCGCACGGCACCATTCCGGAGGCCGTGACGGCGACGCGCCGCGGCGTCTTCAGCTTCCTGACCAAGCCCTTCGAGCCGAAGGTGCTGCTCGATACCGTGGCCGAGGCGATGCGTCTCTCCAGCCCGCCGGCCGGCGAGATGGCGAGCTGGCGCGCGGAGCTCATCACCCGCTCCTCGCCGCATGGAGGACCTGCTGGCGCAGGCGCGGCGCGTGGCCGCCTCCGACGCGAGCGTGTGCATCTTCGGCCAGAGCGGCACCGGCAAGGAGCTGCTGGCGCGCGCGATCCATCGCGCCAGCCCGCGCGCCGAGCGGCCGTTCGTCGCCGTGAACTGCGGCGCGATCCCCGAGGGCCTGCTCGAGTCGGAGCTGTTCGGCCACAAGAAGGGCTCGTTCACCGGCGCGGTCGCCGACCGCCGCGGCCTGTTCCAGGCGGCGCAGCGGCGGCACGCTTGTTCCTCGACGAGGTCGGCGACATGCCGCTGTCGCTGCAGGTCAAGCTGCTGCGCGCCCTCGAGGAAGGAAAGATCCGCCCGGTCGGCTCGCACGAGTCCTTCGACATCGACGTGCGCGTGGTCTCGGCGACGCACCGCAAGCTCGAGGAGCGGATCGCGCCGGGCGAGTTCCGCGAGGACCTGTACTACCGGCTGAACGTGGTCAAGCTCTACATCCCGGCGCTTGCCGAGCGGCGCGAGGACATCCCGCTGCTGGCCAACCATTTCCTGACGCGCCTCGCGGAGCGCTACCGCAGCGGCCACCTGGCGTTCTCGCCCGAGGCGATGCAGATCCTGGTCTCGGCGCCCTGGCCGGGCAACGTGCGGCAGCTGCTCAACGTGATCGAGCAGGCGGTCGCGCTCGCCACCACCGAGGTGATCCCGGAGTCGCTGGTGCGGCAGGCGCTGGACGTCGCCGACACCGCGCTCACGCCGCTGGACGAGGCGCGCCGCGCGTTCGAGCGCGACTACCTGGTGCGCATCCTCAAGATCACCGGCGGCAACGTCACCAAGGCCGCGCGCCTCGCCGGCCGCAACCGCACCGAGTTCTACCGCCTGCTCGAGCGCCACTCGCTCGAGCCGGGCATGTTCAAGGGCAAGGAAAAGGCCGCCGCCTAGCGCCTTTCGCGCGACAGGCTGTAGTAGGTGCCGGCGAAGATCACGGCCGCGCCGACGATCACCATCGGATCGAACGGCTCGTTGTAGAAGACCGCGCCGACCACGGCGATCAGCGGCAGGCGGATGAAGTCGATCGGCACCGCCACGGTCGCGTCGACCAGCATCATCGAGCGCGTCATGCAGTAGTGGGCGAAGAAGGCGCCGCAGCCGACGCCGATGATCCACGGCAGGTCGGCCGCAGGGGCGTTACCCATTGCGGAATCGCCAGCGCGAGCGAGATCGGCGCCTGGATCACCGACATCCAGAACAGGATCGCCAGCGCCGAGTCGGTCGAGGAGAGGCGCTTGGTGAAGACGAATGACGAGGCGTAGCACAGCGAGCCGATGATCATCGCTACCGCCGCGGGGTGGAAGGCGCCCGACGCCGGGGCGCAGGATGATCAGCACGCCCGACCAGGCCGAGCGACGAGCTGGACGAGGCGGGGAGGCGTGAGCCGCTCGTGGAGGAAGAGCGCGGCGAGGATCGCCGTCCAGACCGGCATGGTGAACTCGATGGCGAACACGGTGGCGAGGGTCAGCGCGCCGATCGAATAGACCCACAGGATCTGGCCGAGCAGGTGGATCAGGTTGCGGCCGAAGTGCGCGCCGATGCGGCGCGTGCGCAGCGCGGCCAGCGCCGGTGCGCGAAACCATGATGGCGCCGAGGCCGAGCATCACCACGCTGCGCAGGAAGACGATCTCGAACGAGCCCATGTGCTGCTGCAGCTCGCGCACCGCGATCGCCATGGCGGCGAACGACAGCACCGCGCCGAGCATCCAGAGCACGCCGCGCAAAGTGGGATGGATTCAATGCTATCTTGCGCGACCGATGAGCGATGAGGTCTATCGCCGGCAGGTCGCGCGGTTGTTCGAGAGATCCGGTTTTACCGTGAAAAGCTCGCGCGTGCCGGTTTCGTTTCACCCGCGGACGTCGGCGGCCTCGCCGACATCGCGAAGCTGCCCTTCACCGAGAAGGACGAGCTGCGGCAGAGCCAGGCCGCGCAGCCGCCGCTCGGCGCGCACGCCGCGATCGACATCTCGCGAGGCGGCGCGCATCTACTCGACCAGCGGCACCAGCGGCACGCCGCTCTACATCCCGCTGACGAAGGCGCGACGTCGAGGACTGGCGCGCGATCGGGCGCGACACCTACTCGAAGAACGGCCTCAAGGCCGGCGACAGCGTCGTCACGACCTTCGGCGCCGGGCCGTTCGTCGCCGGCGCCTCGCTCGCCGCTTTCGAGGCGATCGGCGTGCGCGCACATCCCGGTCGGGGTGGGCAACACCGACAAGCTGCTCGCGGCGCTCGAGTCGGCTCGAGCCGCAGGTGCTGGCCTGCCACGCCGTCCTACGCGCTGCACATCGCCGAGAAGCTGCGCAAGGAATCGAAGACCGATCCATCGAGCGGATCATCGTCGGCGGGCGAGCCTGGCGGCGGCGAGGAGAGTTTCAGACGCAAGCTGCGAGGCGCGCGTTCGGCGCGCAGGGTCTACGAAATCATGGGCATCGGCGACATCGCGCGCGTCGCTCTGGGGCGAGTGCCAGGCGCAGGCCGGGATGCATTTCTCGGGCGAGGGTTGCATCCACGTCGAGCTGATCGATCCCGACAGCGGCAAAGGCGGTGGCGATGAAGGACGGCGCGAAGGGCGAGCTCGTCTACACGCACCTCAAGCGCGAGGCGGCGCCGCTGCTGCGCTTCCGCAGCCGCGATCACGTCCAGGTGTGGACCTCGCAATGCGGCTGCGGAAGCAAGTCGCTGCGCGTGCGCTGCATCGGCCGCACCGACGACATGCTGATCGTGCGCGGCGTCAACGTCTTTCCCATCGGCGGTGCGCGAGGTGGTGGCGCGCTTCCAGCCGCGCGTCACCGGCGCGATCCTGATCCGGCCGAGGAGCCGCGGCGTGAAGCAGGAGCCGCCGCTGCCGGTGTGCGTCGAAGGGGAGAACGATGCGCGCGCTCGCCGAGAAGATCGGCACCGAGATGCGAAACACCCTGACGTTCACGCCCGAAGTGCGGCTGGTGCCGCCGCAATCGCTTGCCGCGCTCGGATTACAAATCGAAACTCGTCGACTACTCGGAGGCAAAGTGACCCGGTTCCTGCTGCTGTTGCTGTTCTCCACTGACTGCGTTTTGCCCAGCCATATCCCTCAAAGCCCATCCGGATCGTTGTGCCCTACACGGCAGGCGGTCCGGCGGACCTGCTGGTGCGCGGCCTGGGGCAGAAGCTGAATCGAAGCCTGGGGGCAGCAGGTGGTGGTCGAGAACAAGCCGGGCGCGAACGAGATCATCGCGGCGCAGGACATCGCCAAGTCGCCCGCCGACGGCTACAACTATCTGCTCGCATCCGACGCCGTATTTTCGCTGAATCGGCTTCTTGTACTCGAAGCTTCCGTATGACCCGGTGAAGGACTTCGCCCCGGTGGGTCGCGCTGGTCACCGCGAACCTGATGCTGGTCGCGCGGCCCGGACTGCCGGCGGCGAACGTGAAGGAGCTGATCGACTACGCGAAGAAGAACCCGGGCAAGCTGAACTATGGCTCGGTCGGTGCCGGCGGCGTGAACCACCTCGCGTTCGCCTGGTTCAACACGCTGAACGGCCTCGAGATGCAGCACGTGCCTTACAAGGGGCTGGTCCAGGGCCTGCAGGACGTCACGACCGACCGGCTCGATACGATGTTCGCCGTCATCGGCGGCGCGGCGCCGCACCTCAAGGCCGGGCAAGATGAAGGGCCTCGCGGTCTCCGGCCAGTCGCGCAACGCGCTGATCCCGACGTGCCGACCTTCACCGAAGCCGGCCTGCCGAACTTCGACGCCTCGTTCTACTTCGCGCTCGCCGCGCCGGCCGGCACGCCGCGCGAGCTGCTGGCGAAATTCGCCGCCGAGTCCGGCAAGATCGTCACCAGCCCGGAGTTCAAGGAGAAATTCCTCGGCGAACCTCGGCTTCGAGGCGGTGCGCGATACGCCGCAGGATTTCGCCGCGTTCCTGGTGAAGGACCGCGAGCTCGGCGGCGAAGAAGGTCAAGGCTTCGGGCGCGAAGCTCGACTAGGAAGGATCATCATGCTCGAAGCTCGACATCTTTCCGCACATCTTCCCGCAGGCGTTCTTCGAGCGCGATGAAGGCGATCGCCGAGCAGAACCCGGCGCTCGCCGCGCAGCTCAAGCGCTGGCTGCACATCCCGGTGCTGTGGGACCTCGACAAGCGCATCGAAGATGATGAAGCGCTTCCCGGGCTACCAGCAGATCCTGACGCTGTCGCTGCCGGCGATCGAGTTTCTCGCGCACGCCGGACGAGACGCCCGACGCTGGCGCGGCTCGCGAACGACGGCATGGCCGAGATCGTGGCAGAAGCACCCGGACCTGCTTCCCGGCGTTCGTCGCCTCGCTGCCGATGAACAACGTCCGCGCGTCGCTCGCGCGAGATGGACCGCGCGATCGGCGAGCTCGGCGCCAAGGGCATCCAGATCTTCACCAACGTCAACGGCCGGCCGCTCGACGATCCGGAGTTCTTCCCGATCTTCGAGCGCATGGCGAACAAGTACGACCTGCCGATCTGGGTGCACCCGACGCGCACCGCGAAGTTCGCCGACTACCCGACGCGAGACCGAAGTCGAAGTACGAGATCTGCTGGCTGTTCGGCTGGCCCTACGAGACCAGCGTCTTCATGGCGCGCCTGGTGTTCTCCGGGATGTTCGAGAAGCTGCCCGAACCTCGAAGATCATCACCCACCACCTCGGCGCGATGGCGCCGTTCTTCGACGCACCGCATCGGCTACGGCATGGACCAGCTCGGCGCGCGCACCTCGGACGAGGACTACGACGGTGATCCTGCAAGCGCATGGAGAAGCGCCCGGTCGACTACTTCAAGATGTTCTACAACGACACCTCGATCAACGGCTGGGCGAGCGGCGATCCGCTGCGGCCTGGATTTCTTCGGCAGCAGACCACGTCCTGTTCGGCACCGACTGCCCGTTCGATCCGCGAGGGCGGCCCGCTCTTCATCCGCGAAGACGATCAAGGCGATCGACAGCCTGAAGCTCAAGCCCGAGGACGACCGGCGCAGGTCTACTTCGGCAACGCGCATGAGCATGCTGAGGCTAAAGCTGCCGAAGTAGGTCAAGGAGACCTTCAGGCCGACGTAGCGCTCGAGCGTCGCGGCGTCCCGGGCGAACTCCGCCGAGCGCGCGCGGTGCGCGATCGCGCCGCGCTCGATGACCATCGCGTCCTGCGTCAGCTCGAGCGCGACGCTCGGTGTGCTGCTCGACGAGGATGGTCGCCATGCCTTGCAGGTTCTTCAGCGAGCGCACCAGCTCCTCGACGATGATCGGCGCCAGGCCCTCGAGCGGCTCGTCGAGCAGCAGCAGCGCCGGGTTGGTCATCAGCGCGCGCGCGATCGGCGAGCATCTGCTGCTCGCCGCCGGAGAGCTGGTTGCCCATGTTGCGCCTGTCGCTCCTGCAAGCCGCGGAAACAGGTCGTAGACCGCGTCAAGATCCCAGCGGCCGGGCGCGCGCGGCGACGGTCAGGTTCTCCTCGACCGTGAGCGAAGGGAAGATCTCGCGCTCCTGCGCCACCCAGCCGATGCCGAGCTGCGCGCGCCGGTGCGGCGCGAGGCGCGGCGATGTCCTCGCCCCGCCAGCAGGATCTGCCCGCGGTGCAGGCTGCGTGAAGCCCATGATGGTGAGCAGCAGCGTGGATCTTGCCGACGCCGTTGCGGCCGAGCACCGCGAGGCTGCCGTCCTCGGCGATCGACGAGCGAGACGCCGTCGAGCACGACCGCGTCGCCGTAGCCGGCGCGCACGTCGCGCAGCTCAGCAGCCAGCATGCGCGGCTTCCGAGATAGACCTCGCGCACGCGCTCGTCGCGCGCGATCTCCTGCCGGCGTGCCCTCGACCAGGATGCGGCCGCCGACCATCACCAGGATGCGGCTGGCGAAGCGGAACACCACGTCCATGTCGTGCTCGATGAACAGCACCGTCAGCTCGCGCGACAGGCCGGCGATGGCGGCGAACAGCTCGGCGCTCTCGTCCTTCGGCACGCCGGCGGCCGGCTCGTCGAGCAGCAGCACCCGCGGCCGCGTCGCGAGCGCGAGCGCGATCTCGAGCAGGCGCTGCTGGCCGTAGGCCAGCTCGCGCGTCGGCCGATCGCGGCCGTTTGCTCGAGGCTGCAGCGACTTCAGGATCGCGTACGCCTCGTCCGACCGCGTCGCGATAGCGCGGCAGGCCGCGCCACCAGCTGCTGCGCATGGCCGTCGCGCTCGCAGCACCGCGAGCGTCACCGACTCGAGCGCGCTGAGATGCGGGAAACAGCGTGTTGATCTGGAAGGTGCGCACCAGGCCGCGCGCGACGCGCTGGTCGGGCTGCAGCGCGGTGATGTTCTCGCTCGCCGAGGAGGATCTCGCCCGGAATCCGGCGGCAGCATGCCGGTCATCAGGTTGATGAGCGTGGTCTTGCCGGCGCCGTTCGGGCCGATCAGCGCGTAGCGCACGCCCTGCGGCAGCGACAGGCTGATGTCCTGCGCCACCACCAGCGAGCCGAAGTTCTTATTGACGTTTCTTGTGAGAGAGCACTCAGGCCGCCGAGGATGCCGTTCGGCAGGAACATCACCACGGCCACCAGCAGCAGGCCGATCCAGAAATACCAGTACTGCGGGTTGACGCCGGAGAACTGGTCGCGCGCCACCATGTAGATGATGGCGCCGATGATGCCGCCGTAGAGGCGGCCGGCGCCGCCGAGGATCAGGATCACCAGCACGTCGGCCGAGCGGCCGAAGCGAGCAGCGTCTCGAGCGACACCGTCGAGGTGGTGCTGCGTCAGCACCGCGCCGGCGATGCCGGCCATCACCGCGGCGATGCGTGTAGGCCTTGCGCAGGTGCGCACAGGCTCGGCGCGCCGATCGCCGGCATGCGCGTCGCGTTCTCGCGGATGCCGCGCAGCGCGAGGCCGAACGGCGAGTGAATGATCCGTCTGCGCGACCAGGAAACAGACGAACAGCACCGCGAGCGAATAGGCGTAGCGCGGTCCTGCCGAACATGTCGAACTTGAAGCCGAGCACCGCCGGCACGCGGAAGCCCTGCAGCCCGTCGGCGCCGCCGGTGAGCGCGCTGCGCGCTGTTGGCCGCCTCGTGCAGCAGCAGGCCGAAGCCGAGCGTCAGCATGATCAGCGCGAGGTGGCGGAAGCGCACGATGATGTGGCTCAGCGCGTAACCGAGGATGCCCGCGACGATGCCCGCGATCAGCAGCGCCGGAAAGCGGCTCGCTCCAGTAGTGCTTGGCGATCAGGCCGGCGGTGTAGGCGCCGATGCCGAAGAACGCGGCGTGGCCGAGCGAGACGATGCCGGCGTAGCCGAGGATCAGGTCGAGCGAGAGCGCGAACAGCGCCGTGATGGCGATCTGGCTCGCGAGCGAGAGGTAGTTCGGCGCGAGCACGAACGGCAGCAGCGTGCACAGCCAGAACGACGATCTCCAGCGGCCGCCAGCGCGCGTGTAGCGATTAGCGCTTGCCAAACAGACCCAGCGGCCGCCACATCAGCAGCGCGACCATCACGAGGTAGATGAGGAAGGCGCCGAGCCACGGGAAGTAGTACTTGCCGGCCATGTCGCTGATGCCGAGCACCGACCGCCGCGGCGAACGAGCCGCCGATCGAGCCCAGGCCGCCGACCGCGACCACGATCAGCACGTAGACGAGGTAGGCGAGGGCGAAGCGTCGGGTCGAGCCCGACCATCTCGATCGCCAGCGCGCCGCCCAGCCCGGCGAGCCCGCCGCCGAGCGCGAAGGTGAGCATGAACGCGCGGTCGACGTCGATGCCCAGGCCGCGCGCCATGCGCTGGTTGTCCACCGCCGCGCGCACCTGCGCGCCGAAGCGCGTTCTTTCGATGCAGAAGAACGAGCAGACGCGGTCGATCACCAGCGCCGACGACGATCAGGAACAGGCGGTAGCCGGCGAAGTTGATGCCGCCGAACTGCGACCGAGCGCGCGCAGCTAGTCGGGCGGGCGCGCCGACTGCTGGTCGGTGGTGTAGAACCAGGCGAACGCCGCGATCGAGATGAAGACGATGCCGATCGTCAGCAGGCACTGGTCGAGGTCGCTCGCGCGGTAGAGCCGCCGGAACAGGAGTTCTTTCCAGGACGACGGAAACGACCGCGCCGGCGAGGAACGCCATCGGCAGCGTGGCGAGGAACGGCCAGCCGAAGCGGTTGACGAGCGTGACGGTGGCGTAGCCGCCGACCATGGCGAAGCTGCAGTGCGCCAGGTTGACGAAGTTCATCATCCCCAGCGTCACCGACAGCCCCACCGACAGCAGGAACAGCAGCATCCCGTAGGCGAACCCGTCGAAGAGCACGCCTACGGCCGACGAAAGCATCAGCGCGGCTACTCTGCTTGGCTGCGGCCTGCTTCCTGCGCTCCCCGGCCGGGTCCTTCACCATCGGGATGGTGTCGAACACCACGTTGACCAGCTCGCCGCTCGACCTTCTCGCACGCGGCGGATGTAGACGTTCTGCACCACGTCGCGCGTCTCGGGGTCGATCATCATCGGGCCGCGCGGGCTCTCCCACTTCAGGCCCTTGGCGGCGGCGATCAGCGCCTCGGCGTCGGTCTTGCCGCCTGGTCTTCTTCAGCGTCTCGTAGATGGCGTGCATGCCGTCGTAGCCGCCGATCGAGAAGAAGTCCGGGTTGCGGCCGCCGGACACCGCGTTGTACTCCTTGACGAACGCGACGTTGAGCTTGTTGCTTCGACATGTAGTCGTAGTGCCAGGCGGTGATGATGTCGAGCGCGGTGTCGCCCATGCTCTTCAGCGCCGCCTCGGCGGTGGTCTCGCCTGAGCCGAGCACGCTGGTCTTCTTCTTGTCGATGCCGCGCTCGGCCATCGCCTTGCCGAGCGCCGCCGGCTGCGCGCCGCCGGGGATGAAGATGAAGATCGACTCCGGGGCGATGTCCTTGGCGCGCTGCACGAACGCCGAGAAGTCCGGGTTGGCGACCGGGAAGCGCACCGAGCCGACGATCGTCGCCGCCGGCCGCCTTGAAGGCGCTCTGGAACGCGCTCTCGACGTCGTGGCCCGGGCCGTAGTCGGTGACCATGGTGTAGGACTGCTTGATGCCGCCCTTGGTCGCCGCCCAGGTGCCGAAGGTCTCCATCACCTGCGGCAGCGTCACCGAGGTGCGGATCATGTAGGGCGACTTGGTGATGATCACCGAGGTCGCGGCGTTCATCACCACCATGAACTTCTTCGCCTCGGCCGAGACGTCGCCGGCCGCCATGCGCGTTGGGCGTCAGCACGCAGCCGGCGAGGATGTCGACGTTGTCGCGCACCACCAGCTCCTGCGACAGGCGCTTGGCGACGTCGGGCGCGGGGCCGCCGACGTCCTTGGTGATCAGCTCGATCTTCTTGCCCGGCGACGGTGTCGCCGTGCATCTTCATGTAGGTCTTGACGCCGTTGCAGCATCTGGCTGGCGGCGTCGGCGAACTGGCCCGGACAGCGTCAGGGGCATGCCGATCTTCACCGGTCTGCTGCGCGTGCGCGACGGCCGAATGCGGCGAGCAATTGCGGCCGCGACGAGTAGCTTCTTCATCTTTTCCCTCCTCCTAGAGAGTTGCGATTTTAACCCCAGATTTCGTGCGCGACCTGCACCACCAGCTCGAGCTTGCGCCGCTGGTCGTCCTCGCTCAGCCGGTTGCCGGTCTCGCTCGAGGCGAAGCCGCACTGCGGCGACAGGCACAGGTTTTCGAGTGGGACGTACTTCGCCGCCTCGTCGATGCGCTTCTTCAGCACGTCCTTCTTCTCCAGCGCCGGCGTCTTGGTCGAGATCAGGCCCAGCACCACTTTCTTGCCCTTGGGGACGAAGCGCAGCGGTTCGAAGCCGCCCGCGCGCGGCGGTGTCGTACTCGAGGAAGAAGCCGTCGACGTCGGTCTGGAAGATGCCCTCGGCGACCGCTGTCGTAGCCGCCCTCGGCCATCCACATGCTGGCGTGGTTGCCGCGGCAGGTGTGCATCGTGACGCTCATGCTTTCGGGTTTGTTCTTCAACAGATCGACTAATTACTGAGGCGTAGAGCGCACGGCAGCTTGTCCGGGATCCTCGCCGTCGCGCGCGCACCTGGGCGCGGATGCCCTCGTCGCACAGGGTCGCGAAGCGAGACGTCGTCGATCTGCAGGTAGGTGCAGCCGGCCGCGGCCAGGTCGGCGATCTCTTCCTGGTAGGCGCGCGTGATGTCGGCCCAGAACTCCTCGATGTCGGGATAGGCCTTCGCGTCGACGACCTTGCGGCCGCCGCGCATGTGCAGGTAGGTCGGCGCGGGAATGCAGAGCTTGGCGGTCTTGCTCGTCGTTGTTCTTCAGAAAATCGAAATGCATCGACCATGACCGGCTTCGTCCGCTTCGACCTTGCCGGTCACCACCATCATCGAGCGCGTCTCGGACTCGGCGCCGCCTTCGCCGTGGAACTTGAGCGCGTACTGGCCCTGGCGTGGCGGCGATGCCTTCGAAGCCGGTGAGGAAGTCGACGTGCCAGAAGGCGCGGCGGAACTCGCCGTCGGTGACGCCCTGCAGGCCGGCGGCTTCCTGCATCGCCACCGCGCGGCGGATCTCGCGATCCTCGACCGCCTTCAGGTTCTGCGCGGTGATCTTGCCGTTCTTGAAATCCTGCCGCGCCTTCTTCAGCTCTGAGGGCGCAGCAGGCTGCCGACCTGGTCGGCGCGGAACGGGACTGCCATTCGCCGCGAGCCTACAGTGGGAAGCTTCCCGTGACTACATTCCGCGCTACTTCATCGGAAACTGCACGAAGGGCGGGTTCGGCGTCTTGTCGGGCGGCAGGTAGGCGGGCGCGGGCTCGCCGGCCGGCCCGCATGCTTGCAGGTAGCGGTAGATCGGCGCGCACGTCGCGGTCGCTCATGTCGCGCAGGTTGAACCACGGCATCGGCGGCCGCATCTGGCGCTGCGCGCGCGGGCCATCCACTGCGCTTTCGGTCATGCTTCGACGCGAGTCAGGCGCAGGTTGGACGCATAGGTCGTGCCCCACGGGCCGCGCCAGCCGAGCTTGTCGCCGGTCAGCCACAGCTTCTCGTCGACCTTGCCGCCCGCCTGCGGGATAGCCGGGCGTATGGCAGTCGTTGCAGCCGGCGGTGGCGACGAGGTAGCGGCCGCGGTTCGCGTCGGCGCTCGCCTTGGCCACCTTGTCCTGGGCCTGAGCGCGCGCCGGCGAGCAGGGCGGCGGCGATGATGAGTGTTCTCACGGAAGCATCCTCCCTTATAGTGTGTGGCCGCGAGAATATCAGGAGTGGCACCCATGAAGCTCTACATGCATCCCGGTTTCGATGACCAGCCGCCCGGTGCGCCTGTTCATCGCCGAGAACGGCATCAAGGTCGACGAGCAGGTGGTCGACCTCATGACCGGCGAGCACTACAAGGAGCCGTTCGTCGCGGTCAATCCCGAACCGCCATGGTGCCGGTGCTCGAGGACGGCGATTTCCGGCTGACCGAGAGCTCGGCGATCCTCAAGTACCTCGCCGACAAGACCAACTCGCCGGCCTATCCCAAGGACCTGAAGCAGCGCGCCAAGGTCAACGAGATGATGGACTGGCTGAACACCCAGTTCTACCGCGAATACGGCTACGGCTTCATCTACCCGCAGATCTTCCCCAACAACAAGCGCCCGACCGACGCGGCGCAGAAGGCCTGCCTCGAGTGGTCGAAGGAGCGCGCGCAGAACTGGCTGAAGATCCTCGACCAGCACTGGATCGGGCCGAAGAACCAGTACCTCTGCGGCAACCAGATCACCATCGCCGACTACCTCGGCGCGGGCTTCGTCTCGCTCGGCGAGATCATCCGCATGGACTTCGCCAGCTACCCGAACGTGAAGCGCTGGCTCGGCAACATGAAGAAGCTGAAGAGCTGGCCGAGCGTGAACGAGGTGTTCTACGGCTTCCAGGGCATGGTGAAGGACCAGCAGTTCGAGACCGCTGCGAGTGATCAAGGGCCTGCACCACAACGCCTATCGCTGCCGCGATTCCGAGGAGACGCGGCGCTTCTACGAGGATTTCCTCGGCCTGCCGCTCGCCAACGCGTTCCGCATCCAGGAGACCAAGAGCGGCCGGCGCACCGACGTGCTGCACAGCTTCTACCGCATGGACGACGGCTCGTGCCTCGCGTTCTTCGAGGCGCCCGACCGCCCGTTCGAGTTCAAGCCGCAGCACGACTACGACCTGCACATCGCGCTCTGGAGGTCGAAGCACGAGAGCCTGCGGCGCGATGCTGGAGAAGGGCAAGGCGGCGGGCGTCGAGGTGCGCGGCGTCGCCGACCACGGCTTCATCCACTCGATCTACTTCCGCGACCCGAACGGCTACGTCATCGAGCTGACCGCCAAGCACGGCGACCACGAGCGCGCCATGGACCCGGCGGCTAACGGCGCGCGGCGGGAGCTGGATTCGTGGCAGCGGAGAAGCCGGCGCTCGCGCCGGGCGGCGCGCAAGCCTCCTCGAGCGGCTTCCGCCCGGCGTCCACTCCGAGCAGCAGCGCGACCAGCGCGGCGCCGCACCTGAGCAGCGCGGGCTAGCGCTTCGGCGCTTGCTGCTGCTGTTGCTGCTGCTGCATCTGCCTTCGCCCGCTCTGGTGTACTGCTGGTACGCGGGCAGCGCGATCGCGGCGAGGATGCCGACCACGAAGACGATCGGAATGATGCAGCGCGGCGATGATGACGCCCGACGCCGTTGGGCGGCGTCTTCGCCGCCGTAGTCGTTGCTCGCCGTCGGTGCCCGGGATGAACCAGAAGATCAGGTTCACCAGCGGCACCAGCACCAGCAGCGAAAGCCAGCCGGTGGTGTTGAAGTCGTGGCAGCGCTGGATGGTCAGCATGAAGCCCACCACCATGATGGCGATCCAGGCGATGATCATCCCGCGCGTTGCCGATCACGCAGCCGAGCAGGGCGCCGAGAATGCCGAACAGCAGGTAGATGCCGATGCCGTAGGCGATGTAGCGCACCCGGCCGATGCGCCCGGAAGTCGAGAAGACCTTGACCTCCTGGTACTGCTCCCCGCCTCGGCGACGGCGGCATTGGGTTTCGCGTATGGATTGACCGCTGGCGTTGCGTTTGCCATGTGAACCTCCCCTGAAAGGTCTTTCCCAGGGCGATCTTATAATGCCCGCGCCATGACCGGTAACCCGCTCGATTTGCGGCCCTGGCTCGCGCAGGTGGGCGAGCTCGGCGAGCTCAGGGACGTGCGCGGCGCCGACTGGAACCTCGAGCTCGGCGCGATCAGCGAGCTGAACGTCAAGAAGGACGTGCCGCCGGCGCTGCTGTTCGACGAGATCAAGGGCTACCCGAAGGGATGGCGCGTGCTGACCTGCAGCACCAGCAGCCCGGCGCGCCTCTCGTCGATCCTGCGCCTGCCGATCCAGAAGACGCACAAGGGCCTGGTCGAAGCGCTGCGCGGCAAGCCCGCGCAGTGGCAGGCCGAGGCGCCGAAATACGATGCGATCGCGGTCAAGTCCGGTCCGGTTTTCGAAAATATCCAGAAAGAGGTCGACCTGCTGGCCTTCCCGTCGCCGCTGTGGCACGAGATGGACGGCGGGCGCTACATCGGCACCGGCTGCTCGGTGGTGACGCGCGACTTCGACTCCGACTGGGTGAACGTCGGCACCTACCGCGTGCAGATGCTCGACCGCGATCACGTCGCGCTCGACATGGTGCCGGGCAAGCACGGCCGCATCCAGTACGAGAAGCACAAGGCGGCGGGCAAGCGCTTCCCGGTGGCGATCGTGCTCGGCGGCGATCCGCTCGGCTACCTCATCTCGGGAATCGAGGTGCCGTTCGGCATGTGCGAATGGAACTACATCGGCGCCATCCTCAAGCAGCCGGTTCGCGGTGGTGAAAGGCGAGCTGACCGGGCTGCCGTTCCCCGCCGCGTCCGAGATCGTCATCGAGGGCTTCATCGAGCCGAACGACGAGCGCACCGAGGGCCCGTTCGGCGAGTTCCACGGCTACTACCCCGGCAAGGCCGGAACCGCGCCGTGCGTGACCATCAAGAAGGTCTACTACCGGAATAGACCCGATCCTGATGGGCTCGCCGCCGGCGAAGCCGCCGAACGACTATTCGTACTCGAAGGCGGTGATGCGCTCGGCGCTGCTGCACGGACGCGCTCAACGCCGCCGGCATCTCCGAAGTGCAGGCGGTCTGGGCGCACGAGATCGGCGGCGCGCGCATGTTCAACGTCGTCGCCATCAAGCAGCGCTACGCCGGCCACGCGCGCCAGGCCGGGCACATCCTCAGCCAGTGCGGCGTCGGCGCGTACATGTCGCGCTACTCGGTGGTGGTCGACGAGGACATCGACCCGTCGAACCTGCAGGAAGTGATGTGGGCGGTGGCGACGCGCACCGACCCGGCGATCGACATCGACATCATCCAGCGCGGCATGGGCTCGAAGAACGATCCCGATGTTCATCGCCTATCCCTACGACGCGCCGTTCAGCTCCAAGGCGATCATCGACGCCTGCCGGCCCTGGGACCACAAGGACGCGTTCCCCGCGGTCGCCGAGGCGAGCAAGGAGCTGCAGGAGAAGACGCGCGCGAAGTGGAAGGACCTGCTGTAGCCAGAGTGCAGTCGCAGCTGGAGCGCTTCGTGCACACGCCGTTTTCCGCCACGCCCGGGTTGCACACCTGGCGTCTCGTTGGGCATGCAGCGGATCTTGCAGCCGGCGCACGGCGCGACGCTGCGGCGCCTCGCCAGCGCTCGCCGCCGAACTCCTTGCGATGGCAGGCCCCGCCGCGACGACCAGCGCGAGGACCAGGACGACGCGCAGCGGAGTTGCCCCATCATGACGTCGTCTTGACTATCATCCACTGAATCTCATGGCTTTTTCTCCATTTCAGCGGGGAATCGACACGGCGCAGAAATTTTCTCCGACGCCCTCCATAATCGCCGTCACATGCAGATCGATACGGTGAAGGCGGCGTACCGCCGTTACGCGGGTTTCTACGACGCCCTGTTCGGCCCGGTCCTGCAGCCGGGGCGCAAGGCGGTGCATCGAGGCGCTGAATTGCCAGCCGGGCGAGCGGGTGCTCGAGGTCGGCGTCGGCACCGGCCTGTCGCTCGACCTGTATCCGCGGACGTGCGCGTCACCGGCATCGACGTGTCGCGCGAGATGCTGGAGAAGGCGCGCCGGCGGGTGGCGAAGCGCAAGCTCGCCCACGTCGAAGCGCTGCTCGAGATGGACGCCGAGGCGATGAGCTTCGCCGCGGCGAGCTTCGACAAGATCGTGGCGATGTACGTGCTGCCCGTGGTGCCCAACCCGGCCCGCCTGCTCGCCGAGCTGCATCGCGTCTGCAAGCCGACCGGCGAGATCTACCTCGTCAACCACGTGCGCTCCGACAACCCGGTGATCGGCGCGGTGGAGAAGGGCCTGGCGCGCTTCTCCGACAAGCTCGGCTTCCATCCCGACTTCGAGCTGAGCAGCGTGGTCAACGGCCACGAGCTGGTGCAGGTCTCGCGCGTCGCCCTTTTCTGGAAAGTGATGCGGCTGCAGAACGGCGTCTCGCGCAACCTGTAGCGGAGCCAACCGGCGGCGCAGCCTGGCGCGCCGAGCTTCTCCAGCGCTCGCGCCGCCGCCGCCTGCAGCCGAAAGCAGCTCGAGCCGAGCGCGCGGCGCGCAGCTTCGGCGCGCGGCACGGCGGCGAGCGACAGAGCGCGCACGCTGCAATACGGGATGCGCGTCGAGCCGATCGAGCACCGACTGGTAGAGCGCGGGCGGCGGCGGATGAGCGCCGAAGCCGATCGCGATCCATCCCGCGAGCGGCGACGCGGGATGTCGCGCCAGCTCCGCGTCGAGCGCCTGCCAGAGCTGCCGCGTGGGCCTGCGGATCGCCGAGCGCGCAGCGCAGGCGGCTCGCCGACGTCGTACAGCCGCGTCGAAATGGTCGCGCCGCAGCGTCTCGATCTCCGCGATCGCGACCGTGATCCCCGGCGGGCATTGAGCGTCGCGGCTCGACGCTCGAGCACCTTGCGCGGCGCCGGCGGCGCGGCGAGCGGCGCTGCCGTCGCTCTGGAACGAGGCGCGCGCCGGGTCGTAGAGGAAGACGCCGAAGCTGGGCATGCCGCGCAGCCATTGCGCGATGACCCCACTGGCGATCGCCGGCGTCGATCTCGGAAGCGATCGGCGCCGCCGCCGTCGGAAAGAATGCCGACACCGTTCGCCGTCGCCGTCGCCTGCGCGAGCAGGCCGGCGGCGTAGTGATCGTCGCCCGCGATGTCGACCAGCACGCCGACCGCGAGGTCGAGGCCCATGCCCTGGCCGACGCCGACTTTCAAGCGCGTAACGGTCGTTGCCTCCCTCGTCGCGCAGGACGCCCACCGCCTCGTGCACGCCCGTGCCTTGCGCGTAGCGCACCGCCTGGTAGCGGTCGTCGCCGCCGCGGTCCCAGAGCAGGCCGAGGCCGTAGAAGTAGCCGGTTCCCTGGGCGAACATCTCGGCGACGTAGACGTCGTTGCCGCCGTCGTCGCGCAGGATGCCGATACCGCCCGGCAGCATGGTGCGAATGCCCATCGCCGCGCCCTGCGCGCCGCTCAGGCCGCCGCCGCGGTCGTAGCCGTCGGGCAGGCCGCGCGCGCGCATAGCGATCGTTGCCGCCCGCGTCCCAGAGCAGCGCGAGGCCGCCGGCGAAGCGCGGACCCCTGGCCCCAGGCGTCGATGCTCGTAGCGGTCGTTGCCGCCGCGGTCGATGAGCGCGCCGATGCCGAACGAAGCCGAAGCCCTGGCCGAAATAGGGCACGCGGTAGCTGTCGTTGCCCGACTGGTCGAAGAGCAGCGAGGCGCCGGCGAGCGCCGTGCCGAGGCCCGGGCCCTGCATCTCGTAGCGGTCGTCGCCCGCGAGATCGAACGAGCGCGGAAAGGCCGCGCATCGCGAAGTCGGAGCCGCGGTAGCGTGTCGTTGCCTCCGAGATCGATGATCACCGATGATCGCGCCGCCGGTCGCCGGCGCGCGCTCGTAGGCGTCGTCGCCGCCGGGGTCGAGGATCAGCGCCGCCGGGCCGTGCCGGTCGTTGCCGCGCGAGCCGATGATGACCAGGCCGATCGCCGACTGGAAGCGGGTCGGCGCGGGCCAGTCGCGCGCCGCGCGAAGTTCGCGCATGCGAAGCGCGCGGTGACGGCGATGAAGCGCTCGTTGACGCTGGCCAGACGCTTCGCGATCGACTGCCGCGCCGATCTCGAGCTGCGCGTCGGCGCCGAGCATGCCTTCGCCGAGCTGCTTCAGGACCTTCGCCTCGTCGAAGGCGGCCCGGTGGCGGCGAGGAGGTCGGCCTGGAGCGCGGCGAGCTCCTCGATGTAGGCGTCGAGCAGGCGCTCGAAGGGCTGCGCCGCCGTCGGGAGCGGGATCGGCGGCGAGATCGCCGCGAGGGCTTCGGGGACGCTGCGCTCGAAGATCGCCTGCGCGTCGAGCGCGTCGAGCGGGCGCGCGAGCAGCTCGCGGGCGAGGGGCGGCGCCGTCGCGCGGCGTCGGTCCCTCGTGACGCAGGGTGTTGTCGATGACCGCGAGCGTCTCGCGCGTCGCGGCAGCGTGGCCGGCGCCGAGGACCGAGCAGAACAGGGCCGCAGCGAGAGCGAGCGCCGCCATCGCATCGATTATGGCGCTAGAATCGCCGCCGGTGCCCACCGCCGACCTGACCAAGATCCCGCTGTTCGCGGGACTGAGCGACGAGCAGCTGCGCGCTGCTGCCGAGCGCACGGCGCCGCGCTCCTTTCCCGAAGAACGCCATCGTCATCAACGAGGGCGACCTCAGCGACTCGCTCTACCTCATCCTCGTCCGGCAAGGTGAAGGTCTACCTCGGCGACGAGAGCGGCAAGGAGCTGATCCTCGACATCAAGGGCCCGGGCCAGTACTTCGGCGAGATGGTGCTCGACGAGAAGGCGCGCTCCGCGACGGTGATGACGCTCGAGCCGGCGCAGTTCGCGACGCTGTCGCGCGCCGAGTTCACCGCCGTGCTGCTGAAGCACCCGGAGATCTCGCTGAAGCTGATCCGCAACCTGATCCGCGTCGCGCGCGGCCTGAACGAGAACGTGCGCAGCCTGGCGCTGCTCGACGTCTACGGCCGCGTGGCGCGGGTGCTGCATCGAGCTCGCGGTCGAGCAGGACGGCAAGCTGGTGATCCCCGAGAAGCTGACGCAGAAGGACCTCGCCAACCGCGTCGGCGCCTCGCGCGAGATGATCAACCGCATCCTGCGCGACCTGTCGCAGGGCGGCTACGTCACGATCGACGGCGGCCGCATCACCATCAACAAGACACCGCCGCCGCGCCTCTAGGCGCGCGCTGCTACCTCAGGCGAGCGGCTTCAGCAGTCCCAGCAGGGTCGGAACCAGCTCGCTGACGGTGGGATGGATGTGCACCGCGCGCTGGATCGTCGTGTAGGGCTTGCGCGCGTACATCACGTCGAGCAGCGAATGCACGACCTCGTCGCGCGTTCATGCCGAGCAGCGATGCGCCCAGCAGTTCCTTTGACTCGGCGTCGACCAGCACCTTCATGAATCCCTGCGTCTCGCCCGCTTCGCGCGCGCGGCCGACGCGCGCCATGGGCATCTTGGCGCGCAGCACCTTGCGTCCGCTCTTGCTGCGCTTCCTGCCTCGTTCATGCCGGCGCGGCCGAGCGGCGGGTCGATGAACAGGGCGTAGGTCATGGATCCGGTCCGAGATGCGCCGCCGGTCGTTGTCGAACAGGTTGGCGGCGACGATCTCGTAGTCGTTGTACGAGGTGTGGGTGAACGCGCCCTTGCCGTTTGCCTCGCCCGAGCGCCCAGACGCCCTCGGCGCTGGTGCGGCACTCGTCGTCGACCGTGACGAAGCCGCGCTCGTCCATTTCGATGCCCGCTGCTTTCAGATTCGAGGTCGTCCGTATTCGGTGTTCGCCCGACCGCGAGCAGGACGTGGCTGCCCTCGGCGATCGGCTCGCCGTCCTTGCACTCCAGGCCGATCTCGATGCGCTCGCCTTTCTTCTTCAGCGCCATGCACTCGGCGCCGGTGCGGATCGCGACGCCCTCGCGCTCGAGGATGGCGCGGATCTCCGCGGCGACGTCGTCGTCCTCGCGCGGCAGCAGCTTCGCCATGCGCTCGACCACCGTGACCTTCGAGCCGAAGCGGCGGTACATCTGCGCGAACTCGAGGCCGATGTAGCTGCCGCCGACGATCACCAGGTGCTCGGGCAGGAAGTCGACGTCCATCATCGTGCTGTTGGTGAGGAACGGCACGTCCTTGACGCCCGGCAGATCGGGAACGACCGCGCGCGCCGCCGACGTTGATGAAGATCCGCTCGGCCTCGAGCGCGCGCTCGCCGACCGCGACGCGTGCGCGGCGCGGTGAAGCGCGCCTGGCCGTGCAGCAGCGTGACGTTGCTTCATGCCGCCGATCCAGCGTCGCGAGGCCGTCGGTCGAGTGCTTCACGACCCCGTCCTTGCGCCGCCTTGACGGCGCTCATGTCGACTTGCAAGTTTCGCCGGTGGAGAAACCGTACTCGGCGCCGCGCCGGGCCAGATGCGCCGCGCGCGCGCTCGCGACCAGGGTCTTGGTCGGGATGCAGCCGTTGTTGACGCAGGTGCCGCCGAGCAGCTTGCGCTCGATGAGCGCGGTCTTCAGGCCTTCGCTTGTCGAGGCGCGCGCACAGCGCCGGGCCGGCCTGGCCGGCACCGATGACGATCGCATCGAAGCGCTCTGGCCATCGAGCCAGCATACCAGCGGCGGGCGTAGAATCGCGATCATGAACGCTCCAGACAAGACCGCGCATCACAAGACTGACGACGCCTTTCACCAGCTCATCCACCAGCAACCACATGTGGGGGTTGTGGGAGATCGCGAGCCAGATGACGCCGCATCCGCAGCCGCAGGCCATTCCCACCAGTGGAAATGGTCGCTGCTGAAGGAAGTCGTGAAGCAGTCGGCGACCGCGGTGCCGGTCGGCGACGAGCGGCGCGCGATGCAGCTCTTCAACCCGGGCCTGAACGGCCAGTGGGCGACGACCAACACGCTGATCGCCGCGGTGCAGGTGCTGCTGCCCGGCGAGGTGGCGCGCGCGCACCGGCATTCGCCGGCGGCGATCCGCTTCATCATCGAGGGCGACGGCGCCTACACGGCGGTCGAGGGCGAGAAGGTGATCATGCGCCCCGGCGACTTCATCCTCACGCCGAGCTGGCAGTGGCACGACCACGGCAACGAGACCAGGAGACGGTGGTGTGGATGGACGGCCTCGACGTGCCGCTCACCAAGGCGCTGAACGCCATGTTCTTCGAGATGGGCAAGGAGCTGAAGGCGTCGCACCACAAGCCGGTCAACGGCTCGAAGGCGCTCTACGGCCACGGCAAGCTCGACGCCGACCTGGATCAAGGAGCGTCCGCTGTTCTCGCCGCTGATGCTCTACTCGTGGGAGCAGACGCTGGAAGCGCTGCACGACCTGCGCAACCACGACGCGGACCCGCACGACGGCATCTGCCTCGAGTACACGCACGCGCAGACCGGCGGGCCGGTGCTGCCGACCATCGTCGTGCCGCGTGCAGATGATCCGCAAGGGCGAGAAGCTGAAGCCGAAGCGCGTCACCGGCAGCTCGGTGTTCCACGTCGTGCAGGGCAAGGGCCGCAGCATCGATCGAGGGCAAGGCGTTCGACTGGGAGAAGGGCGACATCATCGCGCTGCCTTCCTGGGCGCAGCACGACCACGCCAATACCGGCGGCGAGGACGCGATCCTGTTCTCGATCAGCGACCGGCCGGTGCTCGAGGCGCTCGGGTTCTACCGCGAAGCGCTGTAGTCACGCAGCAGGTGCTAGGCGGTCTGCTCAGCGCCGCGTTCCTGGTGCTCGCCGGCTGGAGCTTCCTCAACGCCACGGCGGCGTGGGCCTATGTCGCCGCCTTCGTCATCTTCGAGTTCTGGCTGCTGCGCGCCATGACCGCCGTCGGCAAGGGGCCGGTCGCGACCGGCGAGGCGCCCTACCACTTCACCGCCGACGAAGCCGAGCTTGGTCCGGCGCTACCGCTTCTATTTCACCTATCCGTCGCGCGCCCAGGCGGCTTCCTCGGTGCTCGCGGCGCTCGGCCTGACCGCCCTGGTGCTCGCGCCCTGGCTCACCTACAAGCAGGCGTTCCTCCAGGCGATCGTCATCGGCGTGAATTTGTTCGCGGTCGCGCGCCTGACCAAGGCGGTGGCGCCGCTGCATGGTGCTGCGGATCGCCGCCGCGCACGCCGACCGCGAGGCGCTGCGGCTGCTTGAGGCTCACGACCCGGCTTGGTCTAAAATCAGGGCTGGTAACGAACCATCCCAAGAGAGGAGAAGCCAATGAAACGCACAACCGGTACGATCGTCGCCATCGTCGCGATGGGCTGCATGACGTATGCCTCGGCGAAGGGACGCGACGACCACATCAAGCTGCCCATCCAGGGCGCGCTGGAGAAGGGCCAGTCCTACAAGGAAACGGTAGGCACCGACATCAAGCTTCTTCTGGGGCACGCAGAAGACGCCTGCGGTCGAGCACGCAAGATGGGCGAGTTCACCTCGAACAAGAAGACCAACGCCGCGAACAAGTCCGACCAGGAAGCCTGCGACCTCGCCTTCATCAGCGCCGTCATCGGCCTGCAGCAGCGCGCGCGCAAGGAAGGCGGCAACGCGGTGGTCAACATCCACAGCGTCTACGCGGCGAGGACTCCGACAGCCCGACCGAGTTCATCTGCGGCGCCGGCAAGATCATGGCCGGCGTTGCCCTCAGCGGCACGGTCGTCAAGCTCGGTGCTGCCACGCCGGCGGAGGAAATAGCCAGCGCGCGGCGGCGAAGCGCCACGCTTCGCGCGCCGCCGCGCAGCGCGAGCGGCTCTCGCGGCGCGGCCGTCCACGCGGCGACGCGCGCCAGCCAGTCGGCGCTGGTCGCCGGCAGCGCGCCGCGCGCCTCGCGCAGCGGCTCGCAAGACACCTCTCCCGGCTTCTTTCTGCAGCACGCACCAGTCGCTCTGGTGCGCCTCTCCGTTCCGCCGCTTCCTCGACCCAGCCGAGCAGCACCTGCTCGCAGCTCGCGCAGCCATGTCTGCGCCAGGCTGCAGCAGCCAGTGGCCAGCCCGCAGGCGCTCGATGTGGACGAAGGCCGCGCGCGACTACCGGCGCGGATCGCTGCGCGAGCAGCGTCGCGGCGAGATGGGGCTGCGTGGCGACGAACGTGAACGGCATCACCGGCTCGCCGCTCGCCGCCTCGCCGAGCGCGGTCCGGGCCGCAGCGAGCGCGCCGTGGCGTGAAGCCCAGAGCACGCCGAGCGAGGCTGCGCCTGGCGCGGCGTCGAGGCAGCGCCTGTGCGCCGAGCAGGCAGAGCTTGCGCGAAGCTGCCGGCCCGGCGCAGCTCGCCGCCGAAGCGCTCGCGCGTGCGCGCGGCCAGCTCATCGGGCGGAATGCGCAAGCACCGTCGGCGCCGCGAGGTAGGTCATTCGCGTTCCAGCGCGAGGCTGGCGACGTGGCCGCCGAACCCCGACAGGTTGAAGAGCACGCGCCGGATCGACGTCGCGTCGCGCGGCCTTCGGCTCGAGGCCGAGCTTCGGGATCGACCTGCGCGAAGCCGGCGGTCGGCGGCACGATGCCGCGCGCGAGCGCGTCGAGGAGCAGCGCGAGCTCGGCCGGACCGCTCGCGCCGAGCGTGTGGCCGATCGCGCCCTTGAACGACACCATGCGCGGCGGCGCGGCGAACGTGCTGCGCACCGCTCGCGCCTCGGCGAGATCGCCGATCGGGCTGCCGCCCGCCTGCAGCTTCAGGAGATCGACGTCTCTTTCCAGCCGGCGGCGGAAAGCGCTGCGTCCATCACCTGCGCGATGACCGTCTCGTTCGGCGCGGAGCGGCGAAGCCGGTCGGATCCACTTCTGATTGCCGCCGATGCGATGCGCCAGAGGCCCGAGCCGGAGACGACGACGGCGCCGAAGGCTTCGCCGAGCACGAGCCCGTCGCGCTCGAGATCGCAGGGTCGCGCCCTGGTCGCGGAAAGCAGGCCGAGCGCCGCGAATCCTGCGCCGGTCAGGCGGTTGGCGAGCTCGACGCCGAGGACGAGCACGTGCGGGCAGGCGCCGCTCTCGACCATGTCGCGCGCCAGGCCGAGCGCCGTGAGCCCCGAGGTGCAAGCGGTGTTGACCGCCATCGCCGCTCCGGAGGCGCCGAACCAGCGCGCGAGCTGCGCTGCGAACTCGACCGGCGGCCCCAGCATCGCGTCGGGCTGCGCTTCGCGCGCGCCGATGAAGTGGGAAGAGGAGCCGACCAGGCAGGGTAGCTGCTGCCATTCGCTCTCCGGCAGGCCAGCCTTGCTTTTCAACGCCGCGGCGACAGCGCGCGCGATGGCTTCGGCGCGCTTCGTCCAGTCGCCGCCAGCCGGCGGCAGCGCCAGGTCGGGCACGACGTCCGGCGCGGACGCGCTGGCGACGGCCGCCGCGCGCACGAAGCTCGCCATCAGACCTTCTGTTCCTTCCAGGAGGTGATCGGCGAGATTGCCGACGCAGGAGAGGATGCGGCGCGTCTCCTTGCTGTCGGCCAGGCGCACGCGGTAGCGCTTCGAGCAGCGCCATCGACACCTGCAGCGCGTCGAGCGAGTCGAGCGCGAGCCGCGTCTCCGAGCCGAAGATCGGCTCGTCCGGCGCCGAGCGGCGCGCCCTCGAGGCGCTTGTCGGTCGACCTCGAGGATGAGCGTGGTCAGCTCGGCGATGAGCGCTGTCGCGCGTCATCCGATGCCGCGCCGCCGCTGGTGCAGCCAGAACGCGGCCGCGAGCAGCGCCGCGGCGAGCACGAGAAGCTTGAGGCAGGGCAGGGCGATGTCGGCGGCCGATCCCTGCCGCAGGATCACCGCGTGGAAGCCGTCCAGCGCCCAGGCCATCGGCGAGACCCGGCCCAGGTCTGCATCGACTCGGGCATGACGAAGCGCGGCACCATGATGCCGCCGAGCGCCGCGGCGAGGATGTTGCCGACGCCGCCGATCACGGTCGCCTGCTCGATGGTGCGCGAGGCGACCGCGACCAGCAGCCCCCAGCCGATCGCCGCGAGGCTGGTGCTCGCCGCGACCGCGGCGAGCAGGTCCCAGCGCGCCGGCAGCGCGAGCGACTCGCCGCCCAGCCAGGGCACGAGCGTAGCGCCCGGCGGCGAGCATCAGCGCCGCCTGCACCAGGTTGATGACGAAGAACGGGCCGACCTTGCCGAGCGAGCAGCATCGAGAACGGCACGCGCTGGCTGACGAGGCGCGCGAGCGTGCCGTCGCGCCGCTCGACGATGAACAGCGCCGAGATCGGCATGACGACGAGGAACATGCCGAAGATCAGCCACGCGGGCACGTTCTGCTGCACCGACGAGGGCCTGCCGCCGCGCGGGTTGCCGACCACCTCGAGGTCGAGCGGCGGGCGACGAACGACTTCGACGCCGAGCGTCGCGTCCCTGCACGCGCTGCAGGAACGCGGCGATCTGGATCGGCGGCAGGGTCGGATCCGCGAGCAGCTTCAGCGTTCGCCGACGGATCGGCGCCGAAGCCCGCGGGCACGAGCGAGCACCAGCGCCGGGCTGCCCTTGCGCACCTGCGTCGCGCGCCGCCGCCTCGCTGGCGGGCGCGGCGCGTCGGCGCTGAAGCCCTCGCCGGCGATGTCCGTCGGCGAGGTGGCGGCGAGCGTTCGCCGTCGGCGGCGAGCACGGCGAAATCCACCGGCCGGCGCGCTGCCGTCGCGGAACACGTCGCTCAGCGCGAGCGACATGATGACGATGAACGCCGCCGGCATCAGGAACAGCACCGCGAGGCCGTGCACGTCGCGCGACAGCGCCAGCCATTCCTTCACCCACAGGGCGAGCGAGGCGTGCGCATCAGTCCCGCAGCGAGCGGCTGGTGAGGTGCATGAAGAGCTGCTCGAGGCTGCGGCCCTGGCGCACCGTGACCACCGCCGCTTCGTCGCGCAGCAGCTCGGCCAGCGCGCCTTCGGCGCAGCACTCGCCCGGCGTCGATGATCGCGACGTGGTCGCAGATCGCCTCGACCTCTTCCATGTAGTGGCTGGTGTAGAGGATGGTCCTGCCTGCGCCGGCGAGGGCGCGGATCGAATCGAGGAGGAAGGAGCGCGACTGCGGGTCGACGCCGACCGTCGGCTCGTCGAGCAGCAGGATGCGCGGCTCGGTGAGCAGGCCGATCGCGAGGTTGAGGCGGCGGCGCAGTCCGCCGGAGAGCTCGCCGGCGCGGCGCGCGCAGCACGCTCTCGATGCGTGCGAACGCCGGCTACCGCCGCGACGCGCTCGCGCAGGCGCGCGCCGCCGAGCCCCTGCACGCCGCCGAAGAAGCGCAGGTTCTCGGCGCAGGTGAGCATCGGGTAGAACGCGAACTCCTGCGGCACCAGCCCGAGCGAGGCGGGCTCGCGCCGGCGCAGCTCCTCGAGCGGCGCGTCATCGACGCGTGATGCGACCGGAAGCGGCGCGCAGCTGCCCGGCGAGGATCGAGATCAGGGTGGTCTTGCCGGCGCCGTTCGGGCCGAGCAGGCCGAAGATGCCGCCCGCGGGCACGCGATCGAGAGCTGGCGCAGCACCGGCTCGTCGCCGCCGGCGTAGCGGAAGGAAACGCCGTCGACGTTCAGCATGCCCAGGCCTGCTGCGCGGCGTCGAGCTCGCGTGAAGAACTCTTCTCGTCGGCGCGCGAGCGCGCGCAGGCGTGCGGCGAGCGCCGGCGCGTCGAACGCGATCGCGGCCGCGGATCATGCGCGCCGCGGCGAGCGCGAACTCGCGCCAGCGGTCGCCGATCTCGACCAGCTGCGCGCGCGAGGCCTGTCGAGCGGCTCGTAGCCGGTCATGGCCGCCAGCTCCTGCAGGAAGGAGCGCGTAGAGGAAGCGGAATCCGCCGCCGCCGGTGCCGATCTCCTCCTGCATGCGCACGATGTTGCCGACGTACATGCGCGCGTGCGTCGTCGTCCGACGAGGCGCTCGACCTGCCACGCGAGGAGCGCGATGCCGCGCACGCCGACGAAGGGCAGCGGCGTGCGCAGCATGGCGCGCGCGGCGCGGTCGAGCGCGCGCTTGCCGAGCTGCGCCCAGTCGGGCGCGCGTCGGCTTGCCGGTCGCGTAGTAGAGCAGGCCCTTCGGCGCGAGCATGCCCTTGGCGAAGCGCGCCTTCTCCAGGTCGGCGCGCGCGCAGCGCACCACCGTCTCGGCCACCGGATCGCTCACCAGGTACTCGTCGCCGTCGCGGCCGTAGACGAGCAGGTTGTGGGCGTTGAAGTGGAAGCGCAGGTCGGGCGGAAAGTACGGCAGCCAGAACACCGAGGTCTGCAGCCCGACCAGCTGCCCTGCGTCGAGCAGCTCGTCCAGCCGCCGCGTGCCCTCCGCGGGCGAGCGGAACGTCTCGAAGCGCATGCCGAGCCCGAGGTCGCGGTGCAGGCGCCTGGATGATGCCGCGCGGCGGATGCGATAGGCGACCGAGCGGCAGGCCGTTGATGCGGATGAACGGCAGGTAGGCGAAGAAGATCGCCGAAGCGAGGCCGAAGGCCATCGGCCTCCGACATCGGCAGGCCGTGATGGCGTACGAGCGAGGCCATCACGCCCGACTCGCAGTGCGAGGCGTGCGCGTGCGCGAAGGGCGGCACAGCTAGTCGATCCGTCCGAGCGCCTCGAGCGAAAGGCCGAGCGCGTCGGCGTAGCGCCGCCGCAGCGGGCAGGAGAGGCGGGCGAAGACCTGCGGCCGGAAATGGCGGCGGATGCGCCAGCGCCACAGGCCGGTGGTCTGCGAAAGCAGCGCGAGGTCCATGCGCGCGCGGTACATGTGGACTTCGAGCGGCGAGGTCAGGCCGGCGAGCGCGCGCTCGCGCGCTTCGCGCGCCAGGCGCTCGAGATCCTGCACCGCCTGCCGGGTGACGATCTCCTCGACTTCCCAGCCGCGCGAGGCGACCAGCCGCACGCTGGCCGTCGTCGGCGACCGCGTAGACCGCCTTGCGGTGGCCGGCGAGGGTGGCGTTGCCTTCCTGCGGCACGTCGCGCTCACGCATGCGCGACCGCGGTGAGGTGGATGTAGCCGCTCGAGAAGCGGCCGCTCTCCGGCACGAAGCAGAGCAGGCGCTGTCCCGGCGTGCACTGTCGCCGCTGCGCAGCAGCTCGTCGAGCATGATGTAGATCGCCGCCGAGCCGGTGTTGCCGGTCCAGGCGAGGTTGGTGAACCAGCGCTCCTGCGGCATCGGCAGGCCGATGCGCTCCAGCGCCTGCGCGCGACCTTCGGCCGGAAGAACTCCGAGGACATGTGCGGCAGGAACCAGTCGATGTCGCGCGACGCGAGCTTGCGCTGCGCGATCAGCGCGCTGCAGCGGCTTCTCCAGCGTGTACTCGACCACCGCCTCGTTCAGCAGCGCGCACGTCCTGCTTGAGCGCGAAGATCGAGGTCGCCTCGCGCTCGTGCCCGGGATAGCTCATCCAGCCGCGCAGCGAGCCGCTCGCCTGCTTCTCGGCGCCCATGTACATGCAGGCCGGCAGCGCGTGCGCGTAGGAGAAGAGCTCGATCCAGTCGACGCGCAGGTTGAGGCCGCGGCGCGGCTCGGGCTCGATCAGCCAGGCGCCGGCGCCGTCGGAGAGCATCCAGCGCAGGAAATCCTTGTCGAACGCGAGCTCGGGGTTGGCGTCGAGCGCCTTGCCGCGCGCGGCGCACTCGGCTTCGTAGTTGTGGGCGCGCAGGCCGAGCGAGGCGACTTCCGAGCCGGTGACGACCGCGTTCGCGCGCGCAGCCCGACTTCACCGCCATCCAGCCGTACTTGAACGCGGTCGTGCCCGAGAGGCAGACGCCGGCGGTGGCCACGACCTCGCGCACCGGCACGCCGAGCTCGCCGTGCACCATCACCGCGTGGTTCGGCATCAGCTGGTCCGGATTCGACGTGCCGCAGGCGAGGACGGCGATGTCTTCCAGCGCGAAGTCCTCGTCGGCCAGGCCGCGGATCGGCGGTCGCGGTGAGGCTGGCGTTGGTGTGGGTCGCGAGCCCGGTGCCGGGATCGATGACGTAGTAGCGCTGGCGGATGCCGTTGTTGCGCAGGACGATGCGCCGCGCGCGCGAGGGCCGCTCGCCGACCTGGCCGAGGATCGCCTCGATCTGGTCGTTCTCCACCGCCTTGTTGGGAAGGGCGACGGCGGTGCGCGTGATGTAGGCGTCCACGCTAGGGCCCCGACGGCGCTTCGAAATAGGTCTTCTGCGACTCGAGGCGGCGCGCCAGCAGCGGTCGCAGCAGCCGCTGCAGCAGCAGGCTCGCCGGCACCACGGCGAGGATCATCGCCACGAGGTAGAGGCAGAACAGCACGACCAGCGGCAGGCGCAGCCGCGAGCCCGGCGCGCCGCCGAGGCGGATGATGCGCGACCACGCGCCGAAGGCGCGCTTGCCGGCGCGCTCGCTGAAGATCAGGCGCGGATCGACGCGCGCGGCGCCGAGCCCGCCAAGCATCGGCCCGCCGCCTTTCGCGTCCGCTCGCGCAATGCGCGGACCAGCGCGTGGCCGAAGCGGCTCGGCGCCGGCGATGTCGGCCTCGGCGACGCCGGCGGGCGGCAGGCCGAGAAAGCCGTCGCGCTTTCCGGTGAGCAGCCAGCGCGGCGTGGTGATCAGGGTCGCGAGCGTCGGCGCGCGGTCGGTGAAGACCACGTTGTCGCGCAGCGCGCCGCCCGCGTCCTGGATCAACTGCTTCACCGTTTCCTGCGCGTTGAGCCACATGTTGCGGCAGGCGATCACCGTCACGACCGGCCGTCCGCGCAGCAGCGCGCCTGCCGGCTTCGCTCTTGAGGAAAGCGGTGACCGGGCCCGAGGGCGAGAGGAACCAGACCTGGTAGGCGAGCACGATGAGATCGAAGTGCTCGTCAGGACGAACCGCGAGCGGCTCGAGCGCCGGCGGCTCGAGCAGCACCGCCTCGGGCATCGCATCGAAGAAGCGCAGCAGCGGCCAGGGAAACGGATACGGCGTGCGCGGACGCAGGACCTCTTCGACCAGCTCGATTTCGCCCGAGCCGGCGAGCGGCGACGCGAGGCGGCGCGCGATACGAGCGAGCTGCCCCGTCTGCGAAAAATGAACGACCAGAACTCGTTTCATCGTCTGGCGGCGGTCCCCGATCCGCTGGACGCCAGCCCTCCCATTTCGTGCTCAGAGAATACCTTGGCGGGCTGCCGGATGTCATTGGTTTTCCGAGAACTCTTGTAAAAATCACGCTCCGCGCCCAGGCGCGAGCAGCAACGTGAAATGCGGCGGTGTGGTAATACGCGGCATGCCAAAAGCAATACGTAACTGA
>ERZ1370068.187-contig-10167_pt1 | contig 43099 bp, 65 predicted proteins | sample MGYA00561227_ERZ1370068 | MGnify/ENA primary metagenome ERZ1370068 (study PRJEB38410, sample SAMEA6850437) | metagenome | study: Metagenomic assessment of the ecological functions of the soil: analysis of the soil microbiota associated with the... | reverse complement strand
ATCGTCAACGAACCGCCAGGCATTCTGCATCGCTTCGATCAGAGTGCCTTCGTTGTAACGCGGCGGTGGCCGGGTCTCCTTGTCCTCGATTTTTGGATCCTGCAGTTGCGCAGTCTCACCGTTGCGCAGCGGTGGAAGCAATTGTGCCTCGTCACCCTTTTCGTCGGCAGGCTGCCACTCCGGGAATGCTGCGCGCCAGCCGAGATCGATGGGCTGGCGGCCGGCGGCGCGGAATTCGAAGCCACGCACGTCGAGCGTTGCGGTGGTCTGCCGGTAGCGGAAGTCAGGCATCAGTGCTGCCAGATAGGCCCGCGCGATGACGTCGAACAGTTTTTCTCGTCGGATGACAGGCGAGGCCAGACCTCGCGCAATTTGTCGATCGTGTTGACGTTGGGAATGACGGCGTGATGGCTCGCGCCCTCCAGCCCCTTGTCGTAGAAGCTGCCGCTCGCGCCTCTTCGGATCACCGGCGGATCGGGCACGGGGATTGCGCTGAACGACTGGCCCACCCGCAGCCCGGCCACGATCTTCGGCACGTCCGATATCAGGCTCTGCGGCAGGTAGCGCACCTCGGCGCGAGGATAGGTGATGATCTTCTTGCCCTGGCCGTCATAGAGCTCCTGCGCCACCTCGAGCGTCTTGCTGGCCGGCCAGCCGAAGCGCGAGCCGCATAGTTTCTGCAGCGACGGCAAATCGTGCAGCTTGGGTGGCCCTTGCCGCTTATCGTCGACGCGCACAGTGAGCGCGCCCTCGAAATCCCGAGCCGCATCGGCAATTTGCTGCGCAATCTCGCGCCGGACGACTCGGTCCTGCGGCGCGTGCCGCATCTGGAATTGGCCGCCGGCAACTTTCGCGGTGGCGACAACTTCAAAATAGGCGAGTGGCACGAAGTTCCGGATTTCCAACTCACGCTTGCACACAATGGCCAAGGTCGGCGTCTTCACCCGGCCGACACCGATCACTCTCCGCGCGCCCTGTCCCAGGATGACGGTCGCGGTGCGGGTCAGTGACAGATTGTAGATTTGGTCGGCCTGGCGGCGCGCAACGGCGGCGGCGTAAAGCCGGGCATATTCGGCATTTGGTTTTGCCCGACCGAATGCGTCGCGGATGGTCTGCGAGTCCTGCGCGGTGAACAGCACCCGCATCACCTGGCCGCGGTATTCGTAATGCTCGAGAATTTCCTGACCGATGAGTTGACCCTCGCGGTCGCAATCGGTGGCGAGCCAGACCCGCTTGGCGGTGCGCAGTGCCTCGCGAATGGCTCTGAGCTTGGCGGCTTTGTTGCCGCCCTCTGCCGGGCGAGTGCCGTAAAGACCTTCGGGCCGCAGCAGGATCGGCGACCAGCGCTTCCACTCCGGCACGACATCTTCCGGCTCGAGCAGGTCGAACAAATGACCCTCGGCCGGAAGGATGTCTCCGTAGCGAGAACCGACGGCGGCGCGGACGTCTTTCGCCTGGCTGGATTTCTCCGTGATGACGATCTGATCGGCCATAACGGCTCGTTTGAGGAGATTCTGATCCGGACAGAGCGCGGCGGAACATAAAGCGAGGCGGCACGTCATCGCAAGCCGGCTTTTGGCCGCGTCGCGCGCATTGCGGCAAAACCAGAACTCACCGCTCCTGTATCACCTCCGAGGGCGTGCCGGCCTCCGTGACCGGCAAATTGCTGGGGGCAAAAGCAGGTTCAGACGACGGGCGCGGTATGTCTGCTCGACAGTACGCCTGACATCGACCGGCGGCACCAGCTCGCGAGCAATATGGCCGGCCGCACATTGGGACGGCAGTTGGACTACACGGTGAGGTAGAATTACGGCAATGTCTTCAGGTGCCGGATCGGGCCGGCCCGGCGTCAGCGCAGCGGCCGCCGCGACGATAGCATTGGCGTCGATGCCGTAGTGCCGGTAGAGGTCGGGGATCGAGCCGGTCTGCCCGAAATGCTCCACGCCAAGCGGCCGCACGCGATGGCCGTGGACGGCGCCGAGCCAAGCGAGCGTCGCCGGATGGCCGTCGAGCACCGTGACGATCCCGCAATGGGACGGCACGTCCGCGAGCAACTTCTCGATATGCGAACGGGCGTGAACGAGGTCCGCGCTCGCGCGCGCGCTGCGCCGCGGTCCAGCCGGCATTGAGACGGTCGGCCGAGGTGACCGCGAGCAGGCCGACGTCGCGGCGGTCCTCCGCCATCAGCCCGACCGCCTGGATGGCCTCGGGCGCGACAGCGCCGATATAGGCAACGACGACCTGGCAATTGGGGCCGGGCAAGCGCTGCCAATAGGCGCCGTCGACGATCGCCTGGGAGAGTTCCGGCGTCATCGCGCGCTTGATCTGCTCGATCGGGCGCGTCGAGAGCCGCAAATAGACGGACCCGCCGGTTTCGTCGCGCAGCCAGTTGCGCTCGAGGGCTCGCCCTCGGCGTGCCGCTGGATGTAGTCGAATGCAAAGGCGAGGATCGCCGCGAGTTCATCGACGAATGCCGGCTCGAACGCGGCGAGCCCGTCCTGGGCGAGCCCGATCAGCGGGGTCGCGATTGACTGGTGCGCGCCGCCTTCTGGCGCGAGCGTGATGCCGGATGGCGTCGCAACCAGGATGAAGCGCGCCTCCTGGTAGCAGGCATAGTTGAGCGCATCGAGCCCGCGCTGGATGAATGGATCGTAGAGCGTGCCGATCGGGAGGAGGCGCTCGCCGTTGATCGCGTGCGAGAGCCCGAGCGCGGAAAGGAGGATGAACAGATCTCATCTCCGCGATGCCGAGCTCGATATGCTGGCCCTTGGGCGAAAAGTCCCAATTGAACGTGGAGGGAATGTGCTCGCTCTTGAAGGTGTCGGCCAGATCTCGCGCGCAAACAGGCCGCGGCGGTTGACCCAGGCGCCGAGATTAGTCGAGACGGTCACATCCGGGGAGGTGGTGACGATGCGCTCCGCGATCTCGGTCTGCTCCCGGCCGAGCTTCATTGAGCAGCGCGCCGAAGCCCGCTTGCGTCGACATGACCGGCTGGATCGTGACCGGCAATTCCGCCGGCACCGCGATGCGTTCGGAATGGTGGCGGCGGTCGCCCGCGGCAAACGGCACGCGGTCGAGAAATGTCTGCAGCTCGGCCGGGTGCGATGTCTCAGCCCTTCGAAGGCGTCCCATTCGTGCCCCGGCCGGATCTTCATCGCGGCGCGGAAGCTTTCCATCTGCGCCGGCGTCATCAGGCCGGCGTGATTGTCCTTGTGGCCTGCAAACGGCAGGCCGAAGCCCTTGATGGTATAAGCGATGAAGCAGGTCGGCCGGTCGTGATCGACCTTGCCGAAGGCCTCGATCAGCGTCGGCAGATCGTGACCGGCGAGGTTGGTCATCAGGCGGTGAAGCTCCGCGTCGGAGCGCGCCTCGATCAGCCGCGTGACCGGGCCCTGATCGCCGATCTCGTCGAGGAGGCGCTTTGCGCCAGGCGGCGCCGCCCTGAAACACCAGCGCGGAGTAGAGCTGGTTGGGACAATTGTCGATCCATTCGCGTAACGCTTCGCCGCCGGGCTCGCGGAACGCCTCATCCAGCAGCGAGCCGTATTTGAGGATGACCACGTCCCAACCGAACGCCTGAAACAGCTTCTCATAGCGCGCCCACAGGCCCTCGCGGATGACAGCATCGAGACTCTGGCGGTTGTAGTCGATGATCCACCAGCAATTGCGCAGGCCCTGCTTCCAGCCTTCGAGGATCGCCTCGAAGATGTTGCCTTCGTCGAGCTCGGCATCGCCGACGAGCGCGATCATCGCGGCCTTCTGGCCGTTCCAGTCCCCAGCCATGGGCGCGGACATAGTCCTGCACGAGCGACGAGAACAGCGTCTGCGCCACGCCGAGGCCGACCGAGCCGGTCGAGAAATCGACGTCGTCGGAATCTTTGGTGCGGGAGGGATAGCTCTGCGCGCCCTTGTAGCCGCGAAAATCCTCGAGCTTCTGCCGGCTCTGGCGGCCGAGCAGATATTGGATGGCGTGATAGATCGGGCTCGCATGCGGCTTCACCGCCACGCCGGTCCTGCGGGCGCAGCGCGCGAAAATAGAGCGCGGTCATGATGGTGGCGAGCGAGGCCGACGACGGCTTGGTGGCCGCCGATTTTCAAGCCGTCGACGTTCTCGCGCAGGTGATTGGCGTGATGGATGGTCCAGCTCGCGAGCCACAGGACCTTCTTCTCGAGTTCGCGCAGAATGTCGAGTTCGATGCTCTGAGTTGCTTCTTTGTTTTCACCTATTGGCGGGGCCCCGCGTATGGGGTGCAGCGGTGGCTTGGCGAACTGGCGCTTGCGCATCAGGCAGGAGACTTACCGACCGGATCCCATCAGAAGAGTGTTCATACCGAAGGCCAACGGCAAACTCAGGCCGCTGGGCATCTCGACCTTGCGGGATCGGGTCTGCATGACAGCAGCGATGCTGGTGCTGGAACCGATCTTCGAAGCCGACCTTCCACCAGAGCAGTATGCCTACCGTCCCGGGCGCAACGCCCAACAGGCGGTGGTCGAGGTGGGAGCGGTTGCTAGACCGTGGCCACCCGGAAGTCGTTGACGCCGACTCGCGGACTACTTGATGATGCTTCATACTACACCCCAGCTTGTGCAGTTTGATCGAAGAGGTCGGATTGAGAGCGGATGACCTTGAGGCGCAAGCCTTTTTGCGTCCGCGTCTGACATGAAGAGCTTTGATCTCGCCGCGCTTGACACGTTGCCACACCGTTTGTCGAGAAACTCCCAACAGACGCATCGTTTGATACATGGTGAGGAAGTCATCTGGTGCTTCTTCAGCGACGCGGTCGCGCAAGTCGTCTGTGAGACGAATACGCCAAGGGGCACCGGGTGTCAGCTGTTCTCCGGCGATGATGCCCTCGTTGAGCCAGCGATGAACGGTTGAAGTTGCCACACCGAGCGCTGCCGCGATTTGTTTGATGTTCATCAGCTCGCCCTGTGGTGCAACCGCCGGCGGCTCGAAGCGTGGGATGTCCCAGTTTCGTCGTAGGCTGCTAACGAGATGAGCTGTGAAGCGGTGACCGTAGGCGGTTCTGCGCTCCTGGCGATTGAGAATGCCGGCGATCACGGCGTCGGGGTAATGGATAGCGAGGCGACGCACCAACGCGACGGTGTCTTCATCAGTGCGCACGGCTGCGGGACGACGTTGCAGGTTGAGATCAATCTCGATGATGGTGCCACCACGCCAACGCAGGGTGAGATGCACGCGGTGTTGCTCTTTGTCGAGGGCGATGATGACTTCTTCGAGCAGGGTGCGCAGCAGTTCCTTTTGTCGCGCGGTGCAGTGGTCGGGGCCTGCCAGACCTTGAACAAATCGGTGCCGAGCGCGAGCAAGCGGTTGCGCTCGTCGACGCTCAGCATCCGCGGTCGCTGCTGTTCACGACGTGCGAGTTCAGCTTTGGCCGTTTCCAATTCACGGAGCGCTTTTTCCCATTCTGCTTCAAGCCCGCGGGCGACCAGCCGATTGTCAGGATCGACAGCCCGGTATCGACGTTCGGTGCGTTGCGCCTCGTAGCTTGCCCGCTCGACCGCCAACCGCCATTGCGCAAGCGCACCGTCGCGATCAACTTCAAGCCGCTCGGCCGCGGCGAGCGAAGCCTCGATACCAAGTGGTGCCAGCGCAGCAGGGCAGCTTGCGCCACGGCCTGGTCGACTTGCAGTGCGCCGATGCTGAGGCAGTAGACACCGCGGCCATTTGTGATGGTCTTGCCGGCACAATGATAGCCGGCGGAAGCCGTGCGACCCGTGTAGTGGGTGCGCAACTTGCGGCCGCAATGTCCGCACACGGCGACGCCTTGCAGCAGCGCGCTCCCTTCTCTCACGGCGCCCCCACTTGGCTGATGCGGGCGCGGATGCGTATTGGCGGTGATCCGGGTGCGATTGGCCTCGTAGGTGGCCATGTCGATGAAGCCTTCATGGTGGTTCGGGATAAATACCGACCACTGCGATCGCGGCAGCTTGCGCACGCGTTTCTTGCGCGCACCCGTAGCATCGAGGGAGACTTCGCGGCGGCTCTTGCCATAGGCATAGGCGCCCGCATAGACCGGATTGGAGAGCACATGATAGATGGCGATGTAGCTCGGGTCGACCCAACGGATGGCACCGCCGTAGCAAGTCTGCAGTGGAAACGACAGGCCCTCGCTGCGGAACCAGAGCCAGACGCGGCGTACCGATCCGAGTTCGGCGAAGCGAGCAAAGACAGTACGGATGGCAGAACAGACCGCCTCATCCGGATGGAAGCGGACCTCGCCATCCTCCTCGCCCCAGATGAGACCAACCGGCAGGCCGCGCCGCAATTCGCCGCGCGCGGCCTTGTTGCAGATCCCGCCGTTAAGACGCGCTCGTATGATATGCAACTCAGCCTCGCTCATGGTGCCCTTGAGACCGAGCAGCAATCGATCGTTGAACATCGCGGGATGATAGATGCCGTCGGCATCGCCGATGAGGGTGTCAGTGAGGCCGCAGAGATCGAGCAGGCGATACCAGTCGGCGTTGTTGCGGGCGAGGCGGGAGACTTCGAGGCCGAGCACGATCCCGACATGGCCGAGGGCGACTTCGGCGGTGAGCCGGGCGAAGCCATTGCGCTCGACGATGCCGGAACCGGAAAGCCCGAGGTCTTCGTCGACAACGATAACCTGCTGCGACGGCCAGCCAAGTGTCGTCGCCTTGGTGGCCAAGGCGTATTGGCGTTGTGTCGATTCGCGATTGTGCTCGACCTGCGAAGGCGTGGATTGTCGGAGATAAATGTAGGCGGCGCGACCCAGGTGCGAAGCGCCGATTTTGGTGATGTCATTCATCGGTCGCCTCCGTGTGTTGGGTTGTCTCGCAGGCTTGCGCGATGATGCGTGCCAGAATGTTGAGAGCCTCGGCGCGAGTTTCGGCGTCGAGCTTTTGGCTCGGCGATGGTCGCGCCGGCGGCGACGGTTCGAGAAAGGCCAGGGTCAGTTGCATGGCAACTCTCCTCATTGGCCGCCGGCTCTCGGTGCGGAATCAAGCAGCGGCTCAGGAGAGCGTCGACGATCACCCTTGCGTGGAGCAAATCGGCCAGTGAGGCGAGACAGGGGGCACGCTGTTCGCAACGTGACGCAGACAGCTCATGAGCAACGCCGGCTGCTTCCCAATTGGTCCAACTCGCCGGAATGAGCGAGCGGCTGCCGTCCGGTAGCACCGCGAGTAACAGCAGAACGCCGCGTCGCTTTATGGCACCCATCACCTGCAACGAGCGGCCCTCAAAGGGGTGCCGCTCACGCAGAGATCGTTACAAAACTCGATATGTCTCGGAGGTGGGTAGTGTGTGACGGCTTCCTTCGGGAGCATTCCCCATGCCGAGCTACTAAAGTCGGTAGCGCGCCGAATTGTTGATCGGCGCGTGCTGCATCTGATCAAGATGTGGCTGGATTGCCCCGTGGAAGAAACCGACGATCGAGGACGGAAGACACGCACGACCGAGGCCCGGGACAACCGGCGCGGCATTCCGCAAGGTTCACCCATCTCACCATTGCTGGCGAATCTGTACATGCGCCGGTTCGTGTTGGGATGGAAGATGCTCGGGCTGGAGCGAAGCCTCGGCTCTCGCATCGTGACCTACGCCGACGATCTCGTGATCCTGTGCCGGAAGGGCAAAGCCGAAGAGGCTTTGCAGCGACCGCGCGAGGTCATGGGCGTTTAAAGCCTGCGGTCAGCGAGGAGGAAGATGTACGATCTGGTGGCAGCTGCTGGCAGTTTGACTTTCTGGGCGGCAGCAAGAAGCGGTCTGATGGCTTTTTCTCTGAGAACGATGAGGGCGGTTATCGTCTTGAGGCCTGCCGGGCAGACCGCATAGCGACGGGTCTGGCCGATGCGCTGGACGATCTGCTGGCCACGGAACTCTTCAGGTCGTACGCCGCGCGGGTGGGACCATAATGTGCCGGGGTCTCGCTTGCCGAGCTCAGACGCGTGCCGCAGTTCGGAAGCGGTGAAGCCATTGAACCCACACCGGCGCCTGCGCCCGCCCTGATCAAGACCAGGAACAATCCCTCCGTGATGGTGGTCCTGGCGAGATAGCTCCTCGGCAATCTCATGCTTGCGCTCTCCCGCTGCACAGTTGACAACAGGAATGTTGTGCGCCTTGGCATAGCCGCGAATGCGCCGAGCAAAGCGCCCGGCCAACCGCATAAGATGCGCATTGTCCAGCGTGGCGTCTGATCCAGTCAGCTGCCGCCACCACAGTCGGAAACCGCCCGGGTCATGTCCCATCCGGAAATACGCGTTCAGCACGATGCGATCAACGCAATCATAGCTGCCGCTCAGGAGATCCTGATAAAGCGTGCTCAGCCCCTCGCCCATGAAAGGGCACGCTACATACTCTGTGGCCTTGATTTCAAGCTGCCCCGAAGGGGCCACTTTTCGCAGCGCAGTCTGCGAAAAAGCGTGTAGCACCTTACCGGCGTGTTGCGCTAGCACCCGCGGTAGTTCATACTCTTTGGCGTCAGCTTGATCTCGTTATCGCCGAGCTTAATAACTCCGCCGCACGAAATCTGCTGGACAAATTGCCCGTTTCGAAAGATCGGACTCTCATTTGTTGGTTTGCATCTGATGGCGAAGCGCAGCTCGCATTCTCGCCAAGAGTTCGCCCATTCCGAATGGCTTGGTGAGGTAATCGTCGGCACCGGAGTCAAGCGCCTGGACCTTCCCGGCCTCATCACTCGCGGCCGGACAAGACTACGATCGAAACGTATTTATCCAGTGCGCGAATCCTTTGCAGGAGTTCCTGCCCCGGACATATCCGGCAGCCCGAGATCCAAAATAATTAGTTCAGGCCCTCACTCAAACGCTTGAGCGCGGTTTTGCCGTCTGACGCCTCAATGATCTGCGATAGCCTTGCGTGCCAAGTCCCATGCGTAGCAGTTTCTGAATCGATGGCTCGTCATCGACTATGAGAACCTTCCCCAGGACATGGCTCATGTGGCAGTCTCCAGGTTATTGCGACTTCACTGGAAAGCCTGATCCCGAATGCGACCCCGCTGCGATTGGTCCGAATTTGCGAGGTGATGGCCCTCGGATCGGCAGCTGCTGCGAAGGCGCCGACCTCTTAATGGGCACATGAACCCCATCGGGCTCGATGTGATCGATGGCATGGGCAATTCGGTTCATCGTGTCGCGACGATCCCCGTAGCGCTTCTTCACGCTGGCTGTTTGCACCGGCATAATGACTCCTTGACTCACGGTGTAACCTTAGCTGCCTGCGCGAGATTTGTCGGGCGCGCGAGATCGATCATCGATCTGAACGGTAGCGGTCATGCCGGCTGAAAGAACGACGCCAGGCGGCACTCCATCGATTTGGATGCGGACCGGGATGCGCTGGGCTAGGCGCACCCACGTGAATGTGGGATTTATGGACGAGAGGAGCTCTGGACCATCCTTGTTATCCTGATCCGTGATGCCTCTTGCTATGCCTAGGACGGTTCCTTGCAGCGCAGGGGATCCGTCCATGAGGTAAACCTCGGCAGTGGCGCCGGGCTTGATGTGAGGAATCTTTGTTTCTTCGAAATATGCCTCGACGCGATATGAATCGCTGTCGATCAGGGCCATCACCGGCTTTCCCTGCGAAGCAAACGTGCCCTTTGCAAGGTTGAGATTGGTGATGAAACCATTGACTGACGCGCGCACTTCAGTTCGCTTGAGATTCAGAGCAGCGGTGTCGCGCGAGGCAGTCGCCTGCTGATGGTTGGCGGCTGCTGTTTCCGACTGTCGACGCGCGTTGTCGAGGTTCTCGATAGTGATGGTGCTACCCGGGGACAGCTTCGAGCGCCGCTGGTATTGCTCAAGCAGCATTAGATGTTGAGCGTGTCTCGCCGCGAGCGTAGCTTCAGCGTCTGCGAGCGCAAGTTGATAGCGCTCCTGATCGATTATGAAGAGCACGTCGCCCTTGTGAACGAACTGGTCATTCCGCACGCGAATATCATCGACGTAACCGGAAACGTCGGGCGCGACGGTAACCACATTGGCGCGGATGCGGGCATCTCGGGTCCATGGCGAGTAGAGGTAGTACCTCGCCACATCGTAACCAAGCAAACCAGCCGCAATGACTAAGATGAGAGTGAGCAACACGCGTAACACGGCGTGCATAGGTGTCTCCTTCAGTGGTGGGTTACGACCAGCGCGCTGCCGCAAAAGAGACAAACGAAAAGGGCGAAGCGGGCGAGTGGTGCGTGCCAGCACAGCCGGTAAAAGCCGCGCCGGGTCAGCAATGCGTCGACTGGAACGAATATCGCCAGCGAGAGCACGAACCAGGCGGCGATCGTCGGCACCAACGCGCCCAGGAGATCAAATTGGGATTGCATTCGATTTACCCTGCAAGATCATGCGCGCGCGCAGGAGATCGGAACCAAGCGTTGCGGATCCGACGATGACCCCGTTCAGTGCTTCGATTTCCTCCTGCTTAGCTGAGCCCCGGGCTGTTGCCAGGGCATGGCGAGCGAGGACACGCGCCTCTGCGGCCCTCCTGCCGAATTTCCAGACAGATGGATTGCGGAGGGTCTGCGACAGCCGGGCGAGCAGACGCGAGCGCTCGACGTCGATTGGGGGCGCCACCACCGCAACGTCGAGGGAGCCTTTCAGTCGGCAGATTGCTTGCGCGGCTGACAGCGCAGTCAGCCCGCTCGTCAAGCATTCATGCGCGACCTTCGGTTCATCTCTGACGCGCGCAAGCGTGGCTCCGAGCTGTTCGAACAGGGCGCGCTGGTAACCTCGAAGCGCAGGGCCGCAAGGGCAAGCGCCGGTGAGGTGGCTCAGATGGACCAAGAGCTGTCTGCGAAAACGACGATCAGCGTAGGCCGGGGTCTCGGGGAAGAAAGTTGCAAACAGCACCACCGCCACCGCTATGCCGACGAGAACAGCAAGGGACGAGTTCAGAAATGCGACGGCGTCGTACGTCATGACGTTGTCGATATTCGATGCGAAGGCGAAGTACGACAGCCACCAGAAGGCCGAGCGCGCCGATGCGTGGTTGCGCCATTATGAAACCGCAGGTCAGCAGCAGCGGTGCGAGCGCTACCGCCATCGAAGGAAAGTCGACGGCAAGCGGCATCAGGTAGAACTGAGTCGCGAAGACCGGGACCGCGGCGATGAGCACGGTCGCGGCAGCAGCCATGCTGATCTTGTCCGGCTGCTCCAGGGAAGCGAGCAGGCTGCACAAGACCGCTACGACGACGATCGCGGTCGGGCCGGTCGGCCAGGCCGTCGCGAACCAAAAGACGGAGGTGATCCCGACTGCCAGTGCGGAGCGGATCCCGGTCAGGGCCGCGGACACAGGGTCCGACCAAAGCCCACCGGCGATGGTCGGGTGAGGCAATTCCTCACCCCGGTCGAAGGCTCCCATGCACTCCCGAAGCCGAGTACGGGCAAGCTCGACGTCGCGCTCATCCGCTGTGTGCACCAGCGCAGATGCTATCGGGCCGTCTCCGTGAACGACTCGTTCGTATCGGTGAAACCGTTGCCGCGCGATCTGTCCCGTTCCAGACGCTGCAGCAAGCCGCCACGATGGATCGCCGCCGCTTCTGCCACGGCGCAAAGCTCCACCGCCGCCTGGGTCAATCTGCGCAGCGGCTGGTCGAGAACGCGCGCCTCGGCGCTCTCGAAATACGTCGAAGGCTGCATGGCCTGGACGTCGAGATAAGACTTGGTGAGTTCGGCCCGCTCGGCGGTGACGCGCTCGCGATCGGCATTGGGGTCGAGCAGGACCGTTGCGAAGCTATCGGCGCGGCGAGCCAGGGCACGCACGAGCTCGACGAGCTTTGGTGAGAGTTCGCGCCCAAGGATCAGACGACTGACAAGTGCCGCGCAGATGATACCAAGCATGATCTCCGTGAACCGCGCCACCACCAACGGATAGGCTCCAGTCGGGTTGAGGGCGGCCGGGATGCCGATGATTGCTGCCGTGTAGCCTGCGAGCTGGAAGCCATATGACGCGAAATTGCGTACCATGCGGGCGGCAAAGTTGCAGAAACAGATCCATACGGCTATCGCGGCGACGAAGAGTTCGCCGTATTGGGCCAGACCGAACACAAGCGCGATCGAAACAAGAACCCCCGCGATGGTGCCAAGGATACGATAAAAGCTCTTGGCGAGAACAAGTCCGCTGTCCGGTTGCGATACGACGAAAACGGTCAGAAATGACCATCGTGGATCGTCGAGGCCAGCCCAGAATGCGATGTAGAGTGCGAGCAGCGATGCCGCGAATGTCTTGACCGCAAAGGTCAGCCCGACCGCCGTCTGGTGATCGAGCCACTCCGGGCTTTTGCAGGAGCCAGTCGGGCAACCGCACGCTTACGACAGCGGCTTTCATCAGTGCACCGAGTTGCGCATGCATGGCGCTTAGCCGCTTCTTGGTCCCTGACGCTGCCTGTGAGGCCAGCTCAGTGCTGCATATGCAAGTTCATGCAGCTCGGCCGGCGGCATCATGTTGTCGTTCAGATTGGCCATGATCCAGAGCGAGCCGGCGACGACCAGGAACACGATGAGCACGCCAAACGCGAGCGCCAGCACGTTGTTGGTGTTGTCCGGTCCGGTCGTGATGTGCAGGAAGAAGACCAGGTGAACACCCATCTGCGCGATGGCGAGCACGGCAAGCCCGAGGGAAATTCCAGGCGCCCAGAGCAGTGACGTATTGGCGACCCAGAAAGACGTGGCCGTGAGGATGACGGCGAGAACCAATCCGATCGAGTAGACGAGCACGCCGTACGACGTCCCCTCTTCCCTATCGGTCAGTATGGGCCTGTCTCCAGGTGCGCGATCAAACCGAGTGTCAGTCATGGACGAACTCCCATCAGATAGACGACCGTGAACAGCCAAACCCAGACGATGTCGAGCGCGTGCCAGAACAGGGCAAAACAAAGGAGGCGGCGCTCCACGGTGGCGCGAATGCCCTTGATTGCGAGCTGGGCCATCATCACCGCCAACCAGATCAGTCCGGCAGTAACGTGCAGCCCGTGGCAGCCCACCAGGGTGAAGAACGCAGAAAGGAAAGCGCTGCGTTGCGGCGCCGCGCCGCGCGCGATCATGTCGGCAAATTCGCGGATCTCGAGAGCGAGGAACGCCGCCCCGAGCACGAAAGTGACCAGAGCAAAGAAGTAGACGGTGTCGCGGCGTCGCGCATTGACCGCCAGCGACATCAATCCGCACGTGAAGCTCGAGGCGAGGAGACAAGCGGTCTCGATCGCCACGCTCGATTGACTGAACAACTCAACGCCGGTCGGACCTCCTGCGGTCGCACGGACGAGCACCGCATAGGCGGCAAACAGCGCCGCAAACATTACGATGTCGCTTAAGAGGAAGATCCAGAAGCCGTAGGCAACGACAATCCGCTTTGGAGCGGGACCGGCTTCGCTGGCACTCGCCAGCGCGTCCTTGCCAACATCATCGATGGTGACAGCGATGTTCATCGGGCAACCTCCGCCTGGTGACGTCGTTCGAACTGAGCAATCTGTTCCGCCGATATCTCGACCTCCTCATCATGGCGAAATGCGAAAGCGAGGAGTGCCACGAACGCACCGACCAGTCCCACACCGGCCATCCACCAGATGTGCCAGATCAGTGCAAAGCCAGTCACGACAGCAAAGAATGCGTTGACGAAGCCGATTGCGCTGTTTTTCGGCATTTCGATCGGCTCGTACTGGTACGCCTGTGCTGACACACCTTCTGTCGCACGCGCGCGTTGCTTCCTGTTCCAATAAGTGTCTCTCTCAGCAGCACGGGGCAGGACTGCAAAATTCCAGGCTGGCGGCGGCGACGCTGTGGACCATTCCAGCGTGCGGCCGTTCCAGGGATCGCCGGTCACGTCGCGGAGCTGCGTCACGGTCGCGGATCGACACGACGAGCTGCACGATCCTGGCAGACGATGCCCGCCAGGATGACGACGGCACCGACCGCCGCGACCAACAGCCACGGCTGCCAGCAGAGAACGTCGTAATGCTGCATGCGCCGGGTCATGCCCATCAGGCCCACCACATAGAGCGGCATGAAAGCGACATGGAAGCCGATGAACCAGCACCAGAACGCGCGTCGGCCCCAGCGTTCGTCGAGCGTGAAGCCGAACGCCTTTGGGAACCAATAGGTGTAGCCGGCCAGCACGCCGAACACGACGCCCGGGATGATGACGTGATGGAAATGGGCGACCAGGAACAGGCTGTTGTGCACCTGCCAATCAACGGGGGCACGGCCAGCAGCACGCCGGTCAGGCCGCCGAGGACGAACGTCACCATGAAGCCGATGCGTCCACAGGACCGGCACCGCGAATCGGACGCGCCCGCCGTACATGGTGAACAGCCAGTTGAAGACTTTGACGCCCGTCGGCACCGCGATGATCATGCTCGCGACGCCGAAGAAGGCATTGACGCTCTGCGCTGGCCCCCATGGTGAAGAAGTGGTGCAGCCAAACCAGTGAAGGAGAGAACGCAAATCACCATGGTCGCGGCGACCATCGAGCGGTAGCCGAACAGCGGCTTGCCGGAGAAGGTCGCGCTCACCTCCGAGTAGATGCCGAACGCCGGCAGGACGAGGATGTAGACTTCGGGATGGCCCCAGACCCAGAACAGGTTCACGTACATCATCGGATTGCCGCCGGCGTCGACCGAAAAGAAGTGGAAGCCGAGGTAACGGTCGAGCAGCAGCATCGCGAGCGTCGCAGTCAGCACCGGAAAAGCCGCGACAATGAGCAGGTTCGAGGCAAGCGCCGTCCAGCAGAAGACCGGCATGCGCATGTAGCCCATGCCTGGTGCCCGCGTTTTCAGAATTGTCGCGACGAAATTTATTCCCGTCATCAACGTGCCGATGCCGGAGATCTGCAGCGCCCAAAGGTAGTAGTCGACGCCGACGCCGGGCGAGAACTGCAGCTCGCTCAGCGGCGGATAGGCGACCCAGCCCGTTTTCGCGAACTCGCCGACCGCGAGCGAGATGTTGACCAAGAGTATGCCGGATGCGGTCAGCCATAAGGCCGACTGAGTTCAAGGTCGGAAAGGCCATGTCGCGGATGCCGAGTTGCAGCGGCACCACGAAGTTCATCAGCCCGATCACGAACGGCATCGCCATGAAGAAGATCATGATGGTGCCGTGCGCCGAGAAAATCTGGTCGAAATGCTCCGGCGGCAGATATCCCTGGCGCGCCGCCGGCCGCGACCGCCTGCTGCGCGCGCATCATGATCGCATCCGCGAAGCCGCGCAGCAGCATGAGCAGCGCCAGCACGCATATACATGACGCCGATGCGCTTATGGTCGACGGACGTGATCCACTCGCGCCACAGATAGGGCCACGTGCCCTTCAGCGTGATCCACCCAAGGACGAACACTACGGCCAGGACCACCGAGCCCGCCGCGACCATGACGATCGGCTGATCGAACGGGATCGCGCTCCAGTCGAGCTTACCGAGCAGATTCATTGCTCTACCTCTGTGACTGCTGGTTAGGGGCGTTGCTGATGTGTCGGTCCATCCGCATCCCGGCACTCAGGATGTGGTTGAAAAGGTTTGGGGCGACGGCACGATAGGTGAAAGGCACAACGGCCTCGCTCGGCTTGGCCAGATCGCGCATAGGTTTGCGCATCGAGCACCGGGCCGGTGCTGCGCGTCGCAGTCCACCCACTGCGCAAACTTCTCGGCCGGCACCGCATCAACGGTGAAGCGCATGTCGGCAAAGCCGCTGCCGCTGTAACTGGCCGACAGCCCGCGATACGTCCCGAGATGATCGGCCTGCAGGTGAAGGCGCGTCGCCATCCCGGCCATGGTGTAGATCTGGCCGCCGAGCTGCGGCACGAAGAAGCTGTTCATCACGCCCGAGGACGTCAGTTCGAAGCTGACCGGCGTGCCGACCGGGACGGTCAGCTTGATTGACGCTGCGCGATGCCTTGCTCGGGATAGATGAACAGCCATTTCCAATCGAGCGAGACGACCTGAACCTTGACTGGCTTCGCCGCGGAGGCGATCGGCTTGCGCGGATCGAGGTCGTGTGAGCCAACCCAGGCGACGCCGCCAACCAGCAGCACGGTCATGATCGGGATCGACCAGACGAGCATCTCGAGACGGCCGGAATACGTGAAATCCGGCAGGTAGCGCGGCGCGCTTATTGGACGAACGAAACCAATAGGCGACGCCGAGAGTGGCGAGGATCGTCGGAATCACGATCGCCAGCATGATCCCGAGTGAGTTGAACAGAATTTGCCGTTCGGCGGCGGCAATGGGCCCTTTCGGATCGAGGACGCCTTCGGTGCAGCCACTGAGTGTCGCGGCGCCGATCAAGACAACGGTTAGCAAGTAGACCATATTGCATGTCAAACCTCGTCTGCCTGGACACTGGTAGAGACGGTCTGCGCGGGCGACGTGGATGACCGTCGGTCTCCGCTGTGATCGCGGCCAAGAGAGCCGCAAACAGCACGGAACAAGTAGAAAATCGAGAACACGAACAGGCGAGAAGCATCGCGGTCGCTCGGCATCGCCGCGTCTGTGCAGCCGGAACGCGAGCGCAACGGAGAATCGCCCCGCTGACAACGGCGGTCGCGGCATAGATCGTGCCGGCAAAGCCCGAGTGCCCACGGCAGCAGCGAAATCGGCACGAGAAGAACGCTGTAGATGAGGATCTGCCGCGTCGTGGCTGCCCTTCCGGCAACGACCGGCAGCATGGGGACGCCTGCGCGGGCATATTCGTCGCTACGATTGAGCGACAGCGCCCAGAAATGAGGCGGCGTCCACAGGAAGATCATGAGGAACAGAATGAGCGGCTCAGGCCCTATGTCTCCGGTCGCCGCTGCCCAGCCAATCACGGGAGGAAGCGCACCCGCGACGCCGCCGATGACGATGTTCTGCGGCGTCTGCCGCTTCAGCCACATCGTGTACACGACGACATAGAAGAAGATCGTGAAGGCAAGCAGCGCCGCCGCTTGGACGTTGATCGCGAGCGCAAGAACGGCGACCGCGCTGCAGGCAAGAATAGTCCGAATGCCAGCGCTTCCGGCGCGCGAGATTCTGCCGCGAGGAATCGGACGCCTGGCCGTGCGGGCCATCACGGCATCGATGTCGGCGTCGTACCACATATTGAGCACACCAGCGGCACCGGCCCCGACGGCGATTGGCGACAATCGCAAGCGAACCCGAGCAGCGGATCGAGAGACACCGGTGCAATCATCAAGCCAGCGAATGCGGTGAACACCGCCAGCAGCATCACGCGTGGCTTCATGAGCGCGATGAAAATCAGGCACCCGTGCTCGTCAAACCGGAGCGGGCAGCACTCGCGGGCGAGTAAGTGAGGTAGGTTGGTGATCTTCATGGTCAACTTCTTTCAGCGCCAGAGATCCGTTTTGCCATGTCGACGATCTCGCCGTCGCGTTCGTTGATCACGGCCTTGATCATGCACAGGCTGAGTATTTTGCCATCTCTGACGTGGCGGAGGGCGGCATCGCGAGCTCGTCCAGTTCGACAACCGTGTTGATAAAAATTGGTGCAGACGAGCCGGCTGTTCGTACAGCACTCGCCGCAATGTGTTGGCATTCGTTGGGAGGGAGTGCAGCTGACACATTGACAATCCGCTTGGCCGGAGTAGTCGACATTCGGTCACTTCGAACAGCACGAAGATTAGAGGCGCCGGGATGACTCGCTCAATTGTACGCGGGGTACGCTCGTCTCGGGATGGATAAGGATGGAAGGATCATACGAACGTTTGCGACCGAGCCCGGGCTTCCAGTGACCGATAGCGGAAGCGACACGGGCCGGTTATGAAAATTGAGCACGGCCATGATGACGCCCCTTCGTCGAGGGCACCGCGGCTATTTGCGCAGCGGACTGATTTCAAGATCCAGCCCGCGTCCCTGCCTTGGTCTCCGTCCTTCCAGCCCATCATCCCCGACTCTCCGGCGTCCCCGATGCAAGAACCACTGTTCACTCTGTGAATGGTGGGGCTACGGGAGCTTCAGCCGTAAGCGGTATTCCTCGTCACACTCAACGACGCGTCGAACGGCGACGGGTCGCTCGGTTCGGGTCGCTAGTAATCCCGGCCGTACCAAAGAATTTCGGATTGAAAACTTCGCCGGTCAACAGGCGCCCCGCCCGGAAAAAGCAAAGGAAAAACCCACCCGGTTGAGGGAAATGACCGACCACAAGAAAGAGCACTGATCTCGATCTGTCTGCCGCCGAGCGAGAGGAACTCGAGAGCCGGCGGGGCCGTAAGATGCGATCTCCGATCATTTGAGGCACTCAGCAGGCATTTCATGAAATCGAGTGACGTCCTCGCCTGGTTGGCCCATGGTGGAAGTTCGCGCCTTTTGACGAACGGTCGCTGTCATGTCCAAGGCTTATGCAGGCTTCTATAAAAGCCGGACGCACAGGCTTCACCAAAAGTATGAGTTCAGAGAGGCTTCCACCGCCACGTCAGGGTTGAACCCGCGACAACCCCGGATCTATCGAGATCGGACGCAGTCCGCTGGACTCCGTGCCGCGGCGGCGATCGCAGGCTCTGGGGTTCGGATGGGCGGAACTGCCTGGTAGTGTTCCCATCCGCCACCGAGTGCCTTGTAGAGCGCGACCAACTGAACGCCTGCCACCCTCCGGGAGATGACGTATTGGGCTTCGAGTTCAAACTGCTGTCGCTCGGCATCCAGGACGTTGAGGATAGTCCGTCAGCCCTCTCTCATAGCGCTCGGACGAAAGCTTGACAGCGTCAAGGGCGGCACTGCGGGCGCGGGAAAGGCTGTTCAAGCGACTCTGTTCGGCGTTGTAACCCGAAATCGCCTGGTCTACCTCCTGCACGGCACCCAGCACATTTGCCTTGTATCGAAGCAGTGCTTCGCGGGCCCGATAGTCAGCCACCTCGATACGCGCATCGAGCGTCCCGAAGTCCAGGACCGGCCAGTAGAGCGCCGGACCAATCCCGCCGATGAACGTAATGGGTGTTCCGGTAGCTGCACGCACGCCGCCCTGGCCGCCCACGGCACTCGTCGCAGCCACGCGCGGAAAAAGATCGGCGATTGCAGATCCCACGCGTGCTGTCGCGGCCCCTATCTCGAATTCCGCTTGCTGGATGTCCGCACGTCGCTGCAACAGACTGACCGGCAGACCGATGGGAATCCTGGCTGGAAAACGCGGAGCGGGTCCCTCCGCTCTCAGTTCTTTCGCCAGCGTCTCCGGATACTGTCCGAGCAAGACGGCGATGACGTACTGGCTTGACTGGAGCTGGCCCGTGAGCGGTCCGAGGCCGGCCTCGAATGTGGCGAGCTGGCGTTGCGCCAGCGTCACATCGAGTTCGTTTGGTGAGTCCCTCGGCTGAAACGGGTCTGCACGACCTGAAGACTCCGCCGGGCGGTTTCGATGTTCCTGCGGGTTACAGCGATCTGCGCCTGAAAACCCCGCAGCTCGATGTACGCGCGAGCAACGTTGGCGATGACCGATACGAGAACCGCGTCGCGGGCCTTCGCGGCAGCCAGCGCATCCAGATGTGAGGCCTCGATCTCGCGACGCAGCTTGCCAAAAACATCAAGCTCCCACGCTGCATCGAAGCCTCCGGCTTCGTCCACGTTATTAAAGCCGCTAGTGTTGCCCGCGCTATGCAGCGTTTCCGAGATGCGTCCGCGAGTATTGTCAGTGCCCGTTCCATAACCAGCGCCCGCTGACATCTGGCTCTTTGGCAGTGCCGCGCCAGTCGCGACCGATCCGCTGAGCGCGGGCCTGTTGCAGTCGCGCAAGCGCGATTGCGATATCCGGATTGGCGGCGATCGACCGCTCGACAAGCGAAACAAGGTGAGGATCCCGGAACGAGCGCCACCACTGCGTAAGATCGACGCTTGCCACCAGATCGGCACGCGGAGGCCGTCGCCTTGGTGTCTAGCTTGGCGATGTAGCTCCGCGGAAGCTCCGTTTCGGGAAGCTTGAAATCCGGGCCGACGGAGCAAGCCGACAGACCTGCGGCTCCCCAGCAGGCAATCCAACCTTCTTAAATACTCGCTCGGGAAGGAGTGAACTCATACTGCCCTGCCATTATCGAAGGCTTTGACAAATCCAGTGTTGATTTCCGTATCGACGCTTTGACGTCCCGACTCGCAAGAAACGTATTAGCCTGTTTTCCTGAAGGCCGAGGGCTGAGTTCATGCGCATCAACCTTCATCCCGGAAGCGACTTGGCTGCTGATGTTCAGCACGACCTTGTCGCCTTCCTTGAGGCCGGATTCTGATCTGCACGACATCCCCGTCGTCGACGCCGATCTTGACGTCCCGGAACTCTACCACATTCTTGTCGTCAATGATCGCAACCTGGGGCTTCGGCCGGAACGATAATGCGGCCGCCGGAACCTGACCCCGATGGGGTTCTTAAGCGTGAAAGCTGACTTCCACATACATCCCGGGCACCAGGCGGGAGTGCCGGCATTGGGTATATCGACTCTCCGCTCGCAGAGTCCTGGACTGCTGGTTGATGGCCCGGAGGTGCCGCGACACCTTGCCTTCGTAATGTCGGCTCGCGTCGCCTCCGACTGCAGATACTTCGCTCGCGCATCACCCGTTAGAAGGTCGTCTGCGGCACTTTGCGGGACGTTGACGAACACGCGCATCGGCTCGTTGCGGGCAACCCGATAAAGAGCTGACACTCCCGGATCCGCTGCCGGCAGTCACGAGATCTCCGATATCGATATCGCGTTGCACAATCGTGCCTTCAAACGGGGCCTTTACCTTCTTGAATTCGGTCAATGAGGTCAGCCGGTCGACGTCCGCCTCATCAAGAGTGACCTGAGCCTTGGATGCAATCAACTCGGATTCCGCCTCCGATAGAGGCTGCCTTTTTCGAATCTGCGTTCCTGTTCCGATACGACACCTTGCGGCGAGGTGCGCCAACGCTCGTACGTGCTCTTGGCGAAGTCGGCGTTGGCCTGCTTGACATTTACCTCGGCCTGCGCGGCACTTAGCTTCGCCCGAGCGGCCTGAAGCTGGGCGTCGAGTTCAGGCGTTTCTATCTAACGCGAGGGTTTGTCCGCTGCTGACATGGTCGCCAATGTCGACAAGCCACTTTTCAACGTAGCCGTTCACCCGGGCATAGATCTTGCTGTCATACCAGGCCGCCGTCTCGCCCGGCAGAACGAGGCGCTGGGTCAGGGGTGATGGACTGGCGGAGACGACGTCAACCGGCGGAGGCCCCGACATTTCCGCCTTCGTCGCTGCGGCTAATTCGTTGGTCGTGTACCGCCGCTGAGAGTTGACGAAGAAGAATCCGACAACCAGCACGCCCGCAAACACAAGGGCGAGAATGCCCATTCGCAACCCTGTGCCGGCGATTATATTCGAGGCGGTTTTTGCGATGCTCACGCTGTTCGGCTCGGTCGTGGGGGCTAGCATAGGTTACCTCGGCTCGAAAACTCTCTATTGAATAGATGGGCCTTGCTCGATTGCAAACCGATCTCGTTGACGCTTCTGTCCGCTACAGGGCGTCGCAGCAGCCGATATGACGGTCGGCACCAGGATCAATGTTGCAAAGGTTGCAAATAACAAGCCGCCTATGACGCGCCCTCGCGAGCGGTGCATTCTGCTCACCTTCCCTCGCCCGACGCCCAAGACCCATCGGGATCATGCCCAGGATCATGGCGCCCGCCGTCATCAGGACCGGCCGCAATCGCGTATAGCCGGCTGCAACCGCGGCGACGGAACGGGTCGTCTCCGGCCGTCATCCGCTGATTGGCGAAGGTGACAACGAGAATGCTGTTGGCCGTCGTGAGGCCGATGCACATCAGGGTGCCCATGAGCGCAGGGACGCTGATGTGGGTGCCTGTCAAGAACAGCATCCACATGCACGCCGCCGATAGCAAACGGCACCGCGGACAGGACGATCAGCGGATCGATCCAGCTCTGAAAATTGATGACGAGGATCAGGTAGACCAGCACCACGGCCACTGCCATGCCGGAGAACAGCCCGTTGAAGCTCTCGCGCATGGTTTCCACCTGGCCCGCAAGCGTCACCTGGGTCGCCTTCGCCGCAGGTGGTGCATTCGCCGCCAGAACCTTGTCGATGGCGGTCGCGGCCGTTGCGAGATCGAGTCCCTGAACATCGGCATTGACGTCGAATACCGGGCGGATGTTGAGCTGAGATGCCACGAGAGGGACCTTCTGCGCGTCCAAGCTTCGCAGTATTCATAAGTATCTGGCTTTGGTCGCTACCGCTCCTCGCTAGCACCGGCAAAGTGTCGAGGGCGCCGGTCGAATTCAGGCGGTAGGTCGGCGCCTGGATGACCAGCGGATAGCTAACGCGAGTTCTTGGGACTGACCCAGAAGTTCGGGCGCGGTCTGAGCGCTGGAGTTGGTTGTCACCAGCACATTGCTGGCAGTGTCTCCTGGTCCAGGCCGAACTGCTGCGCCATCTGCGCGATCAACCGACGACAGTGAGCGCGGGCGCGTCGGGAACCTGGAACACATGCGAGTCGACAATTCCCGGCACTCTGCTGTCAAATCCGCGGCGATCTTTGACGCCAGGCCAAAGCTGAAGTCGGCGTCGGGTCCGGAAATCCTGATATCGATCGGCGCGGGCTGGCCGAAGTTCAATACCTGGTCGACGATGTCTGCCGCCTGGAAGAAGAACTGCATCTCGGGAAATTGCTTTGGCAGTTCGCGCCGCAGGTCGGCGACATGCCCGGCGGTCGGCGTGTGTTTCTTTTTCAAGGACACGAGGATCTCTCCGTCCATCGGCCCGACGGTTGCCGAATCGCTTAACGCGATATTGATGCCGCTGTAGGGCAGCCCGATATTGTCGAGCATCGTATCGATCTGATCGTTGCCGACGATCTTGCGGATCGCGTGCTCGACGTCGGCGAATTGGCGCTGTGTTTCCTCGATCCGGGTTGCCGGCGGCGCACGCACGTGCAGTCGCATCTGCCCGGCATCGACTTGCGGGAAGAAGTCCTGGCCGAGCAGCGGAAACAGCGCCAGGGAACAAACCATCAGGACGCCGAAAAACACCACGGTGACCGCCGAACGGGTGACGCTGAGCGCGAGGTCCGTTCCGATAGGCCTCGCGGAAACCGGCGAAACCTCTTTCGAAGCCGCTGTGAATCGCTCTGAAAGGATTGAACGCACGTCGCGCGGGCGAAGCCTGCCGGTCCGGCCTCGCGCTTGCCATGTTGTTCGACCGTCGATTGCATCAAGAATGCGAAACAGCAGCGGGACGAGCGTGAACGACAGCAGCAGGCTGGCGATCAGTGAAACGCATACCGACAACGACAGCGGGGAAAAGAGATACTTGGCCACTCCTTGCAGCAGAAAGATCGGTACAAAGACGATGCAGATGCACATCGTCGACAGGACCGTCGGGATGCTGACCTCACCTGCGCCGTTGACGATCGCAGGCACCAGCGGCTCCTTCAGGCCGACATGTCGTTCGATGTTCTCGATCACCACGGTCCCGTTGTCTACGAGGATGCCGACGGCCAGGGCGAAGCCCCCGAGTGTCATCGTGTTAAGCGTCTCGCCTCCCGCATACATCACCAGCATGGCGGTCATGATCGCCATCGGAATCGTCGCCAGGATAATCAGCGTCAGGCGCCAGTTGCCGAGAAAGAGGAGGATCATTAGCGCGGTGAGGCCCGCCGCCATCAGGCCTCCCATCACGACGCTGTTCAGTGCCGCTTTGACAAAGACGGACTGGTCGAAAATCGGCTTGATAGTCACGCCTTCAGGAAGCATGCGCCTTATATCGGAAAGGTTGTTCCGGATACCGTCAATGACGGTCAGGGTCGAGACGCCCCCGGTCTTGCGAACGGACATCAGTGCGCCGGGAGTTCCGTCGACCGCAACCGGAATTGGTCTGCACCTGATACCCATCGTGAACATGCGCGACGTCCTGAACGAAGACCGTGCGGCCATCGATCTGCTTGATTGGAAATTGATTGATCGTGGCGATGACGTCGGGGCTGTTGTTCATCAACAGCGAATAGTCCTTGCTGCCAATTTTCACGTCGCCGGAGGGCAGAATGACGTTCTGCCGCTGAAGGGCCTTGGCGACGTCGCTCGGTGTCAGGCCGCGTGCGTTCAGTGCATCCTGGTCGAGGTCGGCCATGATGACACGCGGCTTGCCGCCGTAAGGATAGGGAACTTCGGCTCCCTGCACGACCGCAAGATCGGGACGGATGATGTTCTGCCCGAGGTCGTTCAGCGTGGAGTCGGGCAGCGACGGGCTCGAAAGGCTGAGCTGGATGATCGGTACATCCGTCGCCCCATAGCGCAGCACGAGCGGCGGCGTGATGTTGGGCGGCATGTATTTCAGAACAACGAGTGCGCTGCTGGAGAGTTGGGCAATAGCCCTCGTCACATCGGCGCCCTGATGCAGGAAGATCTTCTCAACACCGACACCGTAGTAGCTTGTCGCCTCGATCCGTTCGATGTCATCAACTTCCGACGCGAGTTGGCGTTCATGAAGCGTCAGAATCCGATTCTGGACGTCCTGCGCCGCGCATGCCGTTATAGGTCCAAACCACCGCCACGACCGGAACGTCGATTTCAGGAAAGATGTCGATGGGCATGCGCGACACGGCACCGATGCCAAGCAGCGCGATCAGGATCAAACCTGAAATAACCGTATAAGGTCGCTTCAGCATAAATGCGACGAATGACATCAGGCGGGTCCCCGCGGCCGCTGCGAAATCGGCCTTTGCAATATGTCCCGAAGCTCAAACCTAGCTTGTCGATGCCCATATTGACTGCTCGGTCGTCAAGACTGGATGCCCGCAGCACTCGAAATCGGATCATCGAGCTGCACGAGAGCGCTAACCAGAAATCCACGCCGGCGCACCGCAGGGCCATTAAATTGGTGTTTAAGATGATGGATCTTGAGTTGAATCGGCAGGCTTCGTCGAACGGCCTACGGCGTTGCAAGACATAAACTCGTTTTTAATTGGGGGCATCCCTGCGCGCTACCATTCTCAAGCCTTACGATTCATCCGGGGACATCCCTGGCGCGGCCGGCCCAAGGCCGCGGACGTTCGGGGTTTGCGTGATCGGCCTTTCTCTTTAACCGGCAGGGTGTGACGGCACGGATGATCTCATGCCTCACTCCGTCCCGGCCTTGGCGCAGTCCCGTCGGGTTCACGTCGGCTATGCCGGCCGACCGCGACCTTGCTTTACTCAGTGCATTCGTGACCTGTTGGTCCAGATTTAGATGCACCTTTAGAAGCTCCGGCGGGGTCAAGGCCATCCACTGGTTCAGCGACAGATCGGCGTAATAGCTACTCTTGAACATCTCCAGGAAACGCAGGGTTGTTTGTGCCGGTATTCTCGCACGTAGTGACCCATGGCGAAGGGGACGTAACCGACGTCCCCGGCCTGAAAGTCGAAGGTTCGTGCTTGACCCGAAGCAGCAAACACGCCCATGCGCGCCTGACCGCTGATGTAGTACTGCCATTCATCGGTGTTCGGATGCCAGTGCAGTTCTCGCAGCCCGCCGGGTTCGATTTCCACAAGAGCTGCCGCGATATTCTTGGAGGCGGAAACACATTGAGTCGGTGATCCGGACGGTTCCGCCTTTCGATCCGGATCGGTTCCTGCGCCATCATGCGATGGCTGAAGCTTTGCGGAACGGGCGGCGCACCCAGCAGCTTGTCTTGACCCAGGCGGCGCGGGAACGGGCGCCTTGAAGATGTAACAGTCTCGCTCGGATCAGGCGTATGTCCGAACAGGGACGCGGGCGCGCCAAAGTTCTTGCCCCAGCACGTCGGCAGGCACGTGCTTGAACCAGTCGCTCAACAAGAATGTATCGTCCTCGTCGAAGTCGCCATCGTCGAAAACCAGCAGGAATTCACATCCGTCCGGACCGAGGCCCTGGATCGAATGTGGAATGCCGCCAGGGAAATACCAGAGATCGCCGACACCCACGTCATCGACAAAGTTTCGTCCCGTCGGGCGTCAATCGCGCGTGATGCGGGCAGACCCATAAAGCATGTAGGCCCATTCGGCTTGCTTGTGCCAATGCAATTCGCGCACGCTGCCTGCGTTCAGTCGCATTTCGCACGCCGGCGATCGATTTCGAAATACCAAGTTCCCGCACCGTCACTTGACGGGTCCAGCCGCCGCTTGTCTGCCGCACATGCGCATCGGCAAAAGAGAAACGGAGGTTCTGGCGTCGTGCCGGAATCCGTGGCGGGCGGATTGAGCATCGTCCGGATTTTGACGCTCGCGGATCACGTTGTTAGGGCGGGATCGGTACCGCCAATTCCAGGCGCTCGGCTTGAGTTGGAGTACCCGATCGCCCGTCTGGGCCATCGCGGCCGATGTGCTCGTCAGCATTCCGCCGGCAACGGCGGCCGTTGCAAGCATATCCCTGCGGGGTGAGTTCACGCATATGCTTCCTCCATTCTTGCCTCACGGTTCAAGATGCCCACCCCCGTGCGGGAACTCGATTAAAAGGATTTATACGACCATCATCTGATACGTGCAGTGGCGAACGCAATTAGGCGTGGCCATCTCGCATGACTCAAAGAAGGCGATGTTGACATAGCGTGTCAGCATCGTTGACACGAATACCTAAAGCTGACTTTCATCGGCGGTCGCCCTACAGCAACTGTCGCCGAACCCGTTGGCCTTTTGAGATGACTGTGGCGCGGCTGCCACTCGGATCGGAATTTTCTGGCATCACTGCATATGGCGCCGGTACTTTCTTGCCGACCAACTTTGTACCAGCTTACAATCGTGCATGTTGAGCCAGGGAGGCTCGCATGTGCAAAGCTCGGCATTTTTGCTGCAGTGATCATCGCGGCCGGTGGCGTCTCCTGCGGAGTGGAGGCGTGGGCCGCCGACGTCGTCCCGACCGGGGCTTCCGCGGCAACGGCGGCTTCCGCGCCCAAGCCGTGCACCGACGGTTGGGGCTTTATTGCCACGGACTGCCAGCTGACTTGGCGGGGCATCACGGTCTACGGCACGATTGACGCGGGGTTCGGCTGGCAGAGCCACGGCGCGCCGTGGGACCCACGATCCGCTGTCGGAGCCTCATACTTAATCCAGAAACAGAACAACTCGGCGCTTTGGGGCCCTGCACCCAACGCGTTGACCAATTCATTCATTGGAATCAAAGGAACTGAGCCGATCGGCGGGAACGTCTCTGTTGTCTTTGCTCTGGACGCTGGCTTCGACCCGTATTCCTTGCGATTCTCCAATGGACCGGGATCGGTTGCTGCGAACGCCGGCATCCCCCAAAACTTTGCAACCGCCTACGCCGATTCATGCCGGGCGGGCCAGTGGTTCAACGGCCAAGGCTATGTCGGCGTCAGTTCTCCGACCTATGGCACCCTGACCGTTTTCCGACAGAACTCGCTGACCCTGGACGCTGTCTTCGACTACGATCCGTTCGGCGCCTCTTACGGCTTCTCACCCATCGGCTTTCAGGGAATAACCTGCGGCGGCGGCAATACCGAAAACTGTAGAAACTCGACGTCACTGAAATATCGGGTCAACGTCGGCCAGTTCCGGGCGGCGGCGCTGTGGCAGTTCGGCGGCTACGCCGAGAACAATGCCTCCAATGGCGCATACCAGTTCCAGGCCGGCGCCGATATCTCAACGTGGGGCAAAGGTGTGCTCTCGGTCGACGCAATTTACAGCCATGTCAGAGATTCCGTGTCGCTCTGCACTTGCGCCGGGAAGCAATGACGCCAATGGGGTGCCGATACCCCCGTTCCTGCCGCAGACGCTCACAGCGACGATCTCCGACAATGAACGCCGTGATGCTTGTGGCCAAATACACGAACGGACCGCTGAAGCTGTACGCCGGTTACGAACATATTCGATACACGGCGCCCAGCGATCCGCAGACCGCTTTTACCGATATCGCGGGAAACTTTCTTTGCCTGGGCTGTGCACGCGTTCAACAACACGAATATCAACAATACCGCCTTCGGCGTGAACGGTCTTGGTAACAAGACTTTCCAAGTCATGTGGGTCGGGGCCAAGTACGCTGTTACCGAAAATCTGGATGTGATCGGCGCCTATTACCATTATATCCAGAATTCTTTCTTCGGCACCGCCGCCGGGGGCCCGCCCCTGCTTCGGCACCGAGCACCCGCAATGCGCCGGGACGTTCGACGGGATCTCTGCCGCTGTCGATTGGCGGTTTGCACCAAAGTGGGATCTCTATTCCGGGATCATGTTCACGCAAGTGAATGGCGGATTGGCCTTCGGCTTTCTCCAGCGCAACAACATCGCTCCCACGGTCGGATTGCGGTTCCGCTTGGAGAAACTCCAGGCCCACGGGCCCGAACGTGGAGAGTCCGCTCGTGTGGATCCTGTTGCTGCTGCCTTTCATCGGCCTGTTGTGGGTGCCGTTCTACAATTTCCTGAACCGGCGCTGTTCGGCTTTCCGTTTTTCTACTGGTACCAGCTGGCATGGGTGCCGATCAGCTCGCTGCTGATCTGGCTGGTCTATCGCAGCGCACCCCCGACGAAGCCCGTAAATTCTGCAAGGCAAGTTCCTGATAAGGCACCGTCATGGCCGATCAGATCGAATGGGTTGCGCTCTCGATTTTCATGTTCTTCTTTGTCCTCGTCACCGTGATGGGGTTCTTCGCCGCGCGCTGGAAGGCCGGCCCGGTCAGCGAGCATCTCGACGAATGGGGGCTGGGCGGACGGCAGTTCGGCACCTGGATCACCTGGTTTCTGGTCGGCGGCGATTTCTATACCGCCTACACCGTGATCGCGGTGCCGGCGCTGGTCTACGCGGTCGGCGCCTATGGCTTCTTCGCGCTGCCCTACACCATCATCGTCTATCCCTTTCGTGTTCGCGGTCATGCCGGTGCTGTGGAAGGTGGCGCATGCCAATGGCCATGTCACCGCGGCCGACGTGGTCCATGGCACCTACGGTTCGCGCGGCCTGAGCTGGCGGTTTGCGATCACCGGCATGGTCGCGACCATGCCCTACATCGCGCTGCAGCTGATCGGGATGGGCGTGGTGATCAAGGCGATGGGCCTGACCGGCGAGCTGCCGATCGTTGCCGCCTTCATCATTCTGGCGTTGTACACCTACAGTTCCGGCTGCGCGCACCGGCGCTGATCGCCTTCGTCAAGGACATCATGATCTATATCGTGGTGCTGGTGGCGGTGGTGGTGGTGCCGGCGAAGCTCGGCGGCTACGGCGCGGTGTTCGCCGCGGCCAGCGACGCCTTCGCAGCCAAGGGCGGCGACGACCGGCCTGATCATTGAAGCCGTCGCAGATGCTGCCTTACGCGACGCTGGCGCTGGGTTCGGCGCTGGCCGCGTTCATGTATCCGCACACACTGACCGGTATTTTCGCGTCAAAGTCCGCCGATACCATCCGCAAGAACGCGATCCTGCTGCCGGCCTATACGCTGCTGCTCGGCCTGATCGCGCTGCTCGGCTACATGGCCCACGCGGCCAACATCAAGGTGACGTCGAACAACGACGTGGTGCCGATGCTGTTCAAGGTGCTGTTCCCGTCGTGGTTCGCCGGCTTTGCGTTTTCGGCGATCGCGATCGGCGCGCTGGTGCCGGCCGGCGGTGATGAGCATCGGCGCCGCCAATCTGTTCACCCGCAATGTCTGGAAATCCTACGTCAGATCCCGGCATCAGCCATGCCGGCGAGGCGGCGGTCGCCAAGATCGCGTCGCTGGTCGTCAAGCTCGGCGCGCTTGCCTTCATCCTCTTCCTGCCGACGCAATACGCGCTCGACCTGCAACTGCTCGGCGGCTGCTGGATCCTGCAAACCTTCCCGGCGCTGGTGTTCGGACTATTCACGCGCTGGTTCCGCGCCGAGGGCCTGCTGCTCGGCTGGGCCGCCGGGAATCGCTCTGGGGATCGTGGACGGCGTGGAGCAACGGGCTGAAGCCGCTCGCGAGCCGATCGACCTCGGCGGCGTCAGTTACGCGTTCTATGTCGGGCTCGGCGCGCTGGTTCTTAACGTCATCGTCGCGATAATTGCTAGTCGCTCGTTTGTCTCGCGGGTCTCGCCGTCCCGATGAGGCTGCCCACCTTGCTGGGAGGTGCGGGCGCGATGCGAACCAACTCAAGGCGTAGCAAAAGCGTCACGGCTATCCGCGACGGCATGTGACGCACATCAATCCGCTGCACCCATGGAAACATCGTTAGCTCCAGGACAACCATCGGCCACGCCCGCGGGAATCAGCCAACAGCGCACCGCACGCCGATCTGCACGAGACTATCACGGCGGGATCACCGAGCGTTGATTGGACGGCAACCGCGACGGATGTTCACGACGCCGAGATTGAGATCGGCGAAGGTCCGGAGCCGCGCGGGACGGTCCGCTTTTATGACAAGGGGGCGTTAGCCGGTCCGACGCTCGTCGGCCTGTGGCGCTTCCGGCGGTGCGCTCAGCTGAACTCCGGCCCTCAGCACTTGTTGCTGATAGGCCTTCCCATCCTCCGCTAACAGTTCCATCTCTCGCGTGACCCAGTTCTGATATTCCCGGAGTATATCGGAGGGCGTCTCGGCATCGCCAATATGTTTGGCCGTTTCAAGCGCCGCTTGCATGCCCTTATGACGCCGGGCAAACCAACCGTCCGCAAATTCCTTCAAGCCTTCGAGCGCGGTTTCTTGGTTCTCCCAGAACTTGACGCCTATCGGCGCATAGGCCTTCAAAGCAGCTGCTGGCTGCAAGATGTTCGGAAATAACGTCACGTTATTACCGCGCTCGATAGTAATTCTCCGTTTGATAGTTGACCCGCCATGAGTAATATAGTGACCAGAAAAATAGTCGGTGACGCTCTTCGTGGTTCTACATTTCGCACGGCCGCAAATCTCGAAGATTTCGCTGGGCATCGGAGCCGAGCCGAAGATCCTCTTCTTAAAAATCTATCATCGTTCTAAACCTCGGTAACGACAGCCACGTTGAGCCCCGGCCGCGAGATGGTGTTTCCAATGTTGTGCCAGTAGGGGCACGGTGCATTAGGCTTATTTCGTCCCCGTGCACGAAGGCTGGCGATCGAACGATGAAGGCGTCGGCCCGGCTGCGGGGTGCCGTCGGCTTCGTCCTGGCTGATCATCAGCACGCGGGTATGTGCAAAGTCATGCCGCGCTACTGATTGAACATCGCATCGCGAGTCGCGCGCAAGTCAAGCAGACGCCAGCTCCGTTGCTTCTGCACGCTTCGAGGAGGAGGATATCAAGAGCATGCGCGCGGAGATTACTCCCGTGGGCACAGCCAGGGAACGAAATGACCGGCCGGCAACGAATGCGTGCTTGACAACCCGCTAGAAGACGCATAGCAGCACTATATCGTTGTTCGCCCGAGGAACTTCGGTTCAGCGTCACCCCCACACTCGCCTTTCGCGCGCATTTGCAGATCAGCGCCGCCCAACTCGATGTCGAGAAAGCGTCGGTTTTATCGCAAGATATCGATACAGTGCATTTTCACCGATGTGGCCGGAACGTTGATATTGCCGAGCGGCTTCACAGCTGCTTGAGCGTGGCATTTATTCGTGCGAGCCCTAAACCTGATCGGGTTTCGAATATCCAACCTTTACCGCAGATGGCTTGCCCTCAATGTAATGCTCTCCAAAACAGAGGAATGTTGCCGACAGAATATAGGACTGGGTTTGATGGGTCGCCGCGATGATCCAACGGTTCGCTCACGTGGGCTTTAGGAAATTGGGATCGATCAGCATTGCCGGAGGCGTCACTTTACTCATGAATACCGGCCGGAGTGTGTGTGATTTGAATCGCCACACGTTGTCTTTGTTCAGTCACACTCGTTGATAAAATCTGCCACCATCATTGGGGGATTTGATTGATGCTTCGATGGTGCACCACCATAGAAAATGACTATGCCCAGCACCGTCGCACAGCGTTCGCTGCTCGACGCTACATATAGATTGGTGATCAGGTGACGCACTGCTTTCACGCCGCTAATCCCTAGTTGACGCACTGCTTCCAGCGCCGCTTTGACGAGCACGCCACTCATAAAATGCTCGGATCTGTTCACGCCCTTCAAACCGGTTGTGACCCACCATCTTCACGCCGTCCGGGGTGAAAAATTCATGGGCAGTGCGCCCTTCGTTGACGTCAACGTCGTACCAATATGTCACCTCAAGACGATGAAGAGCGTGCCAGAGGAGGAGTTCGTCGTGAGTATTCATTGGCATTTCAGCTAATTTCTGAAAATTGGTCGCGATTTCGTTGTCTGTCACCGAATACCCAGAGGCACGGGTTTCCTATCCGAATCTAATCCCGACGATCGAATATTTAATCGCCCCCCAAACCTCTGTCTCCTAAATTCGAGTTTAGTGATGATCGCGTTCTATTTGGTCGCGGGGATGGACTCGGCTAGTTCGTCTTGTTGGACCAGTACGATCCCAATGATGCCGAGCGCACGCCAGCAGCGGTCGCCGGCATCGCTGCCGGTCTGGTCCTTGATCCGCAACCCGACACGCAAAGCAAGATCATCTTCAGCGTTGGATTAGTGCAGGTGGTCTCCCCATTCCTCATAAAAATAAATTTAATGGTACCGACGGAATGCGAGCCTAGATCAGCTTCACACGCATCCGGGCGATTTGATATGTTGACCCTCTGTAATTGTCCGGATTGTCGATCTCTGTGCACGCCAATCGTTGGTCGTTGATCGCTGTTGGAATTCTATTGGCGACGGCTGCTACCGCTTTATGACTTCGCCCGCTTTTCGATCAGCACCGATACCGAAGCTCTGATCTCCCAGGATTTGCCGTGGCATCAGCGCCAGATCGCGCTGTCCGATGCTTTTTCCGCAGAGAGGAATTTCAGTCGTTGTTACTGCGTCGACGCCGGAAAATGTCGATGATGCTGACTGAGGCTCTCGCAAGTGGCCTTTCAAAGCAAAGGAATCTGTTTCCGACGGTCGTGCAACCTGATAGCGGAGACTTCTTCGCGCGCAACGGCGCTGCTATTTAAATCTCTCCCCGAGCTGCGCAACTCGCTCGGCAGCCTGAGTCAGGCAGAGCCCCTCATTGCCGGACTTTGCATCCGATCCGACCCTTCGCGGCGTGGCGAAGTCCACTTTCCTTGTGGCCAAGGGCGTGCAGGCGGGCGAGGTCACAGCTCGAACAGCTGAGGTGGCCCTTGTCGCTGGCGGAGCGACACGTTGAACGACGTGCTGTCCGGTCAGAACCTGCAGCCATTTTCCTGGCAGGAACTTCCATTTCCGGACGGCCGTTGCAAGCCGGTTCGACTTCGGCACTTCATCAGAGGTGCAGCCTTCTCTTTGACTTTTTCCGCGTTGCAGCCCGGCCATCCAGCGACCGAAGGTATCCGGCGAACGGCCGCCGGACCTCAAGCTTGGCGACAGATACGGCGCAACAACGTCGCGCTGACCGGCCCGGTGCCGATGAACGATGATCAGTTCTCGGTGATCCGGCAGAGCGCAATTCCGAGACATCGTCGCTTTGCAGTCGTGGGAGTGCTGGTCATCCTGTGGCTGGCGTTGCGCTCCTGGAAGTTGATTCTAGCGGTACTCCTTCAGCCTGATGGTCGGACTTTGCGGTTACTGCCGCTGTCGGTCTCGCAATGGCTGGCGCGTTCAATCTGATTTCGATCGCTTTCTTTGTACTTTTTGTGGGACTGGGCGTTGATTTCGGCATATCAGTTCAGCGTGCGATATCGTTCGGAGCGCCATGAGCACGACAATTTGCACGCGCTGCTTTGCGGAGCGCCGCCAGCAAGGCGGGCGCTCCTCCGCTCTTGCTGCGGCTGCGACGGCAGTCGGGTTCTTTTCATTCCCTGCCCACCAGCTATAGAGGGCCTTTCCGAACTCGGGACTGATCGCCGGGTGCGGCATGTTAATCGCGTTCATGTGCAGCATCACCTTTGTTCCGGCGATGCTGGCTGCGCTGAATCCTCCGGGTGAGCCGGCTTCCATCGGTTTTGCCGCTCTGGCGCCGCTCGACGATTTTCTACAGCGGCATCGCATCGCGGTGATCGCGGTCACCATGATCACCGTTCTCGCTGGCGTTCCGCTGCTGTTCCAACCTCGTTTGACTTCAATCCGGTCGATCTGCAGAATCCGGCGAGTGCATCGGTCAAGAACCCATCGCGAATTGCAGAACACCGCGGAAACCAGCGGCAATGAAGCCGAAATTCTTGCACCTTCGCTCGATCAGGCCGACACCCTTGCCAAACGCCTCGAGAGCTTGCCGGAAGTCTCGCGCACGCTGACGCTCAGCAACCTCATTCCGCGCGACCAGGATGCCAAGATCGCGGCAATCAAATCTTCCGCGGCAAGGTCTGATGCTGCGCTAATTCGCCGCCGCAGCAGCCGGCCCACGCGATGACGAAGTGATCGCATCCATCCAGCGCGAGCGCGGCAGATCTTTCCAGCTGCCGCAGGCAACAAGACAGGCACCCGGTGCTGACGCCGCGCGCAGTTCTTCCGCCTTGCTGCAACGGCTTGCCGGATCGGATGCCGCGACCCGGGCCAGGGCCGAGGCCGCATTCATTCCACCGCTCGTTCATGATCTTGATCTCCTTCGAAAGAGCCTCGATCCACAGCGAGTGACGATCTCGACTCTTCCTCACGATCTCGTCCGCGACTGGATGCTCCCCGATGGTCGCGCCCGCGTTGAAGTACTCCCAAGGGGCGATTCCAATGCCACAACAACGCTGCGCAAGTTCGCAACCGCCATTCTGGCGGTGGTGCCCTGCGGCGACGGGCCCCGCCATTTCGCTCTATCAATCCGGAGAGACGGTCACAAACGCTTTCATCGAGGCCGGCGCCCTTGCGCTCGCCGCAATTGCAATACTGCTTTTCTTAGCGCTGGAGACGCATCGTCGACGTGCTTTTGACGCTGGTCCCGCTGGCTCTTGCGGGCGCCGTGACGCTCGAAGTCTGCGCGCTGGCGGGTATCACGTTGAACTTCGCGAACGTCGTCGCATTGCCGCTACTGCTCGGCGTCGGTGTTGCATTCAAAATCTACTACATCATGGCTTGGCGTGCCGGGAAGACCGGATTGCTGCAATCGAGCCTGACCAGGGCGGTGGTCTTCAGTGTCAATGACGAACGCCGTGGCGTTCGGGAGTATGTGGTCGTCAAGTTATCCGGGCATATCGAGCATGGGCAAGCTCATGGCGCTCGCACTGCTGTGCACGATGGCGGCGGCGGTTTTGTTCCAGCCTGTAGCTGATGGGGCGGCCACGCCAACTCCAAGAACGCTCGGTGCGGCGGACCATCACCGGGTCGGCAGAGTGAAGCAACCTCCATGTTCTTGGCCGCGGAATATCAGCGCAAAGCACATCTGACGTTGGATTGAACAGCAACAAGCAATGACAATAAGCGATCGAATGAAAACACTTTCCTCGAATTAACCTGTCCGACAGGACATCGTAATGTCCGGTTCCCAGAATTCAGGAAAAGGCCTTGTGAGCCTCACTTCTAGGAGATTTCGACCATGACAAACGACAAACCTGGCCATCGGCTATATCACGGATGTTCTCGCCGACGACGGCTGGTGCTGCTCGCTTCCGCCGCCGGCATTGCGCGCGATCGTCGCGCTGGGAGGTCCCAATGGGCTATGACGCAGCTGTCGCGGCCGTGGATCTCGAGCGCGAGGGCTGCGGATACGCAAAGCCCAGCAACAGCCGGCGGGCTTTGCCGATCTGGTCGCCAAGGTGAAGCCCGCGGTCATCTCCGTGCAGGTCCAGATGGATGAAACCGCAGACGCAGCGGATCTGAGTTCGAACGAGGAAGACAATCCACCGCCCACGCAGGGTTCCCCGCTTGAAAAGTTCTTTTCAGCAATACGGTTTCGACGAAGCGCCGGGAGAGCACGCCCCAGCAGCGGCATGATCGTTATCGGCGCGGATCCGGCTTCTTCATTTCACCTGACGGCTATGCCGTGACCAACAATCACGTGGTCGATCACGCCCAGTCTGTTCAGGTCACGACCGATGACGGCACGACCTACAAGGCCAAAGTCGTTGGCACAGACCCCAAGACTGACCTCGCACTCATCAAAGTCGACGGAAAATCCAGCTTCGCTTACGCGAATTTCGCAGACCGCGCACCGCGCGTTGGCGATTGGGTCGTAGCCGTCGGCAATCCGTTCGGTCTCGGCGGCACGGTTACCGCCGGCATCGTATCCGCACAGGGGCGCGACATCGGCTCAGGCCCCTACGACAACTACATTCAGATCGATGCGCCGATCAACAAGGGTAATTCCGGCGGTCCCGCGTTCGACACGAATGGCAACGTGATAGGGTCAATACCGCGATCTACTCGCCTTCCGGCGGTTCAGTTGGCATAGGCTTTGACGTCCCTGCGCAGACAGCGAAGGCGGTTGTTGCCGAGCTCAAAGACAAAGGAGTCGTGACGCGCGGATGGCTCGGTGTCCAGGTTCAGCCCGTAACCAGGGGCATCGCCGACAGCCTCGGCATGAAGAAAGCCGAAGGTGCAATGATTGACGGACCGCAGAATGGAAGTCCAGCGGCAAAGGCTGGCGTCCAATCCGGCGATGTCATCACCGCGCTCAACGGCACGCCGGTCAGCAGACTCCCGCGATCTCGCCCGACAGGTGGCCGCACTGGCTCCCGGCAGTTCGGCCAAACTCGATATTCTCCGAAACGGACGAATCGAAGACGCTCACCGTCACGCTCGGTGAATTGCCCAACCGGCCATAGGCCAGTGCCGACTTCATTTCACGGCTGATGGGCGGTTCAGCCGAACGGCGTTATGAAGTCGGTACTTGGGTTCACAGGAAATGTTGCATGATCCCGATCTGCGTCTCGAAAGAGCACGAGTGGGTGAGACTGCTCATGATATGGCCCGCTCTGTTCTCCACGAACTTAAAGCCGGAGAATTGCGCCGTAATCGCGCACCAGATGAACAAGAGTTAATTGGCCGGACAGGGATCGCCTCGTTCTGAGTGCTGCGATCTGAAGCCGCTGGCCCTCCCGTTCCCCCCAACGAAGATCCTTGGCGGCTAACGTTCGCGCAGACAGCGGTCGCTCGCTTGACGAGCATTGCCGCTGGTGCGGTGCAGAGGCGTGCAATGCGCCCTTGAGGGTTGAAGACCGTATCGGAAAGTTAGTGGCATGCCGCAATTTGATCCCCAACTCATCCGGGTCATCAGCGGTGCTCTTTGAAGACATCATGGCACGAGGGTGCCCACGGAACAGTCAACCCAGGCAAGTGAAAAAGCATGTCTTGCCGTACAGTGCATTTTGAAGGCGGCAGCTCAAGGGCATACAAACCATGATGCCGCTGGCCATGGCTGGTGGCGTGCATGATCAGCTGCACGCGACTTTGAGTCGTTGTTCTGGCGAAGGCGTCCCGTCTTGATCCCGAAGACCCTCCTGGCTTGATCCGACTCCTGCCTTCCTTCCGCCAGGAAGCATCATCCTCCTGGCACCGAGTTCACCTTGCTTGAGGGTAATTTACCCCAGAGCATTGCAAAAATGCACAAACTCAAGGTTCTGCGGCGTTGCGGTGTCCTCTATCTGGCTGCTACGCGCCTTGGCGCAGGCGATGGGAGGGAGCGACAGGGACCGGCAGCGCGCGTCGGCTTGGAGCCTCCACCCACAACGACCGCCATTACAACGGCTGCGATCAGCGGCGGGTGAGCTTCCTCTGCCCGGTGGAGATGGATGACGCCATTCCTGCGAGTAGACACCGCATGTTGTGCGCCGACAGGCGCGGATGAATTGGTCGGACCCCCGATCTACGCCATCGTCGAATTCCAGTGTTCCATTTTTGACCAGTTCGCACCGCAATCTGACGCCACATTCCTTCATGGGTTGCAGACAGGCGCAAATTCGGATAAGGGATCGCCGCGACTCGCGGCAACGAGAATCTAGGATGGCCCACGCTTGCGGAAGCATGTTTCTCGCGGTGGGCGTGCTCGCGACAACTCCGCGGCGGCTGAGGATGGCGGTAAAATCGGCCCACCGTTGGAAACCGTGAAGGCGTTCGGCGATGATTTCCGGCTCGTCGGCATCGGCGTCTCGGCCGAGGGCAGGTGTTCGCGACTGCACCATCCTCCATCGTTCGTTCGCGCTTCAGCATGGTCGAGGTCGATCCTCAAGACTGGCGCCGTCACGTCCTTATCCCGACGCCCGCTTGAACAGTTTTAATGCGGAAGGGGGATGGCAAGTCACAATGGACTTCCGTTCAGGCGCTGTGGGTCGACAAAGCGGATCATCTCTGGGCGCTCGGACTCTTCTCTGCCGAAGGTCGATCAGGAGTACGCCTGCCGCCGAAGCTGGTCGAGTTCGACCTGTCTACCAACCGGGTGATCCGGCAATATGATTTCAAAGGCGTGGTTTCGACGAAGGACTGAACGACGTGCGGATCGACACCGCGCACGGTTTTGCCGCCTGACCAATGCAGGGAACAAGGGCAGCCTTGTGGTGCTCGGGATTCGAAGACAAGTCCGGCCCGATGTGTCGCCGTGTAGTCGCCGTCACAGGCATCCTGCTGGCGAGTCGGTCTTGCCTTCTTCTCGGCTTAAGCCTTCTGGAAGATATTGAACGGCGGCTGGGATCCCGCTGGCACTCGAGCGAGATCTGGTGGCATTCATCAATTGCCTGACGGCCTCGGCACTACGGCGTTGCGCTGCATGATGCATCGGCGCAACGACGCGGCAAACTCTCGACTTAGCCAAGCGAGTTCTTCGCGCGCCTCTCGCCGCGACAACGTCGTTAAGAGTTCCGGTAGCGCTCTCTGTATTTCACCCGGCTTAGCGGGCGTTTTTATCCCGCCGGTCAACGTCAGCTACGTGGAAGCGGTGGGGATCGCTGCATCAAGACGGTTGTGTACCCTGACGGTGCGCCGAGGACGTTCCACTCGCGTTCGATCAGGAGATCCGGAGTCCAGCGCCGAAGGCGAACGTCGCGGACGATGACTTTTTTGGCAAAATGTAACTGAGCCAACTTCGGGTTCAAGTTGAGGAATCCCCCAACCTTCCGGTCGCCTCTCCGCGCAGGCGAAGAGGACGGCGCGTGTGCCGCTCCGGACGAAGCGAGCTGTTTACATCGAGTCGTCAGTCGACCCTCGCTCAGCGGCAAACATCGAAATCGCTATCGAGATGGCGCGTCAAATTCTTCAGCCGATCGTGGCGCTCGCGCAATTTCCCGCGCGGTTGTCTTGTCGCACAGACCGGTTCAAGATACCCTCGAGGCTCACTGGCCGAAATAGGCCAGAGGCTGATTGGGTTGTAATCGGACGTAGCAACGTCCACGGGGATGCACGATCTAAGCTGACCCCGAGCGGGTGGAGGTGTAACGTTTCCCACTTCTGCTTCCCTCGCGGCGTCGCAGATGGCGCCGGATAGTCCGGAACACGCCGGTGTCGGCGCCGAAGGTTGCCGGGCGCCGTAGCAGTTCACCAGTACGTCGCGGATCAGATCATGTTCGTCGTGATCGAACCAAGATTGCGATCAGCTCTCCAGCTTTGCTCGCATCGCTGGTCGCCCGGCCGCCACCCGCTGGGGCCCGTGCGGCTGTTGGCGTGGGGTTGCGTGCAGGCCGCCGCGGCCGCCCGGCCGAGATCAAAGCCGGTCTTATGGCGCCGAGACCGAACGACACCGTCGGTCCTGACAGCCGGCGTATGCGTCGTTCTGACCCTCAGCGTGACGTTGGAATGTTTGGCCGTCGGCCTCGGTTCCGAACAGCCGCTTCGGGGCGGCTATCGCCACCTGCGGCTCGGAGCCAGTCATGCCGCACGTGACGTCTAGAATTCTGCCGTTCGCGAGCAGGGCAAGTCGCGCCCAGCGGAAGCTTCTGCCGCAGAGCTGGCATCCGGTGACCGAACTCAACCGAGCAACAGATCGGCCAGTCGCCGGAAGCGCCGCCAGCCGCTCTGAAGCCGGGCCGCCGCCCGGCCGACGGTCATCCTCGACGCCAGTCCGGCGGTTAGCGCGTGCTGCTGTCGTCGGGCGACGGGAATCGCGCAACTCACGTGCGCTGACCAGAAGAAAGCGGCCTTGATCTTCAGTGCGTGAGGGGACCCCCTTTTGGTTAGAGATCAAAGGAAATGAAGCTTTGGTTTCGATTTCCATAAAGATGCGGCCGAGTGCGCGATCCGACCCGCCTGTAAAAATATCGCAGACCCCTGGGCGTCGCGTCAAGGTCCGAAAACGCCGCGATCCATGGCTTGAGATGGTATTCGAAGATGTTACCTGGTCCGATCCCGCCGGAGCAATGACTGCAGCGCCACCGGCGAGAGTCGCTGCCGCGACTACGAGAAGCGACGCAATCGTCGAGTCCCCGGGGTCTCCGATACCGTCGCTCTAGCCCTCTCAAGGCCACGTGGCGTTCGGTGGTTTCGCGGGCCGGGCGAGGGGACGCCCATAGAAGGTAACCCGTCGGACGCAATATGACGCGTAGGGAAAAAGCTCGCCACGCCTGGAGTCCGACGAAAGAGATCGAAATATTCGCGCTCGATCAACCCGGAATTCTTCTGGTTTCGCGCCGCCGTGCATGCGGAGCTGAGAGCCGCGAGCGCCGCAGCCAACTGGGTTGCATCGCCGACGCAGGCGGGCCGATCGCCTCGCATATCAGCAATCGGCATCCGGGCTGCTGCGACAGCATGAGGTTGCAGCAACGCGCATAACTTCGGCCGGCCCCGTGCGTGATCCATCTCATCGACCCTGATCCTGCGGCCGCAGATCGTTGCTCCGGCGATCTTCATCCGTGGACGCCCGCTCGCCCCCGCCAGCCGCCCGGCTTCTCCAGAGGCCGAGCTAAGAGACCTCCCGGGACATCCTCGGCTCTCAGCGGTCCAAGTCCCGGCATCGCGCGGTTGGGGTCGTTGAAACCTCATTTAGCCTCTCGGCGATCCCGACGAAATCGCGAATTGCCGGATCGGTTACCCAGGCCCGCCTCAGCACCCAGCTCTTGCGGCTCCGACTCCCCGACACTTCGATCCGTGGAGAAGCGATCGGATGTCAGCTGCCCGCAGGCGATATCGCCGATCGAAAGCGGTCGTGCAAGCTTGCCAGACTCGAAGCAGGCCGCAGGAGGTGGGAGAGACTGCTGGCGGCGTTGCAACCGTTGTGCTTGGTGGAAATCGCCAGCTTGGGGCCGCCTCGATTGGGCTTGGGCCCGAGACTGAACCGCTCGTCCGGCTCTGCGATCTTGGCTCGGATCTTCACGCCGTCGCGACCACAGCGCGACCTGATGTTTTCAGACCGGGTCGCTTCTTGCTGTTCACCCCGTCCTGGTTGCAGCAGCCGCCGGGCGTCTGCGGCTCACCCCGATGCCCGTCGCCGCTTGTTGAAGGGCGCTCGGCGCGATGCTCGGGCGATAAAGCCGCCGATCGCCTCGATGATCGCGGTGCGCATCGGTGCGCTGCGACCGGGAGATCATTGCCGAGCATCGGTCAAGCCTCGCGCCCTCCGAGGGGCCGCAGAGGCCGTTACCGCGGCGATGCTCAGACACGCTGGGCTCACAGAAATTCGCAGCTTTATCGGTCGCGCAGAACGACCCACAGCGCGGGCATCCCCCGAAGAGGGATTTTGCCGCGCGATGCGTTCGTCGTTTCAGTTCGACGCGGTCGATCGCGTGTCACACCGCGCCGGATGGTCGCATCGCCGATCGCTCGATCGCGTCCAGGGTTACCGCCTGATGGCGATTCCAACGCCAGCACCGAGACCGAGTCGCCAGAGAAAATCGAGCACCCGGAGACCCTCGGCACGCAGGCGCTGCATCACCACACCAACGGCAGCCTTTGCGGCAGCGGCTTGGTCTCATCCCCAGCGCTCTCCCGCGGCCCCGCCTGACGACGACCCATCCGGCTGGCGAGCTCATTCCGCTGCGAGCCGTGATCAGTTAGTCCGGATCGAAGCGGCGAGGTGCCTCGCCGATCAGCCTGCTCGAGACCAGATCGTCGGTGACCTTCCTGCCCAGTTGGAGATCCGCTCACGCCGGTCGCCATGGCCTCGGGGCGCCCCCCATGCCGAGCGTTCCGGTGATTCTGATGTGAGCCACGATAACACGCAGCCAGCAAGAACGGCGATCACGGCGTGTGAACGACCTGCGCGATTTGCAATCCCCACGATGTTCGTCCACGTAGAACGGAGAGGAGGAGGACGCCTGAGACGGTAACCGCCGCTCCCGCGCCGAGGGCGAACTTCAGAGCACCGAGAGCTTCTCGCCTCCGTTGAAGCGACCCGCCGGCGCATGTTTTGATTTGATGAAGCACGCCACCCTGGATCCGGACTCGACATCTGACCTTCCGAGGAATGTTGTCAGCTGGAACCCGATGCCGCTGGTGATCACGCGACACAGAGCCGATCACGAATGATGCGCTTCGACGTGAGTTGGTGAAGGAGTGGCTGGCGATTTGCGACATGCGGTTGAACGCGTCAGGCCCGATCAGCGGCAGAAAAGTGATCCGCCCGAACGTGATGTTCAAGCCGGTCAAGCCTGAGAATGACGAAGGACACCGCGCCAGCCAGTGCGCGAAACGCTCGAAAGAACCGGAACCGCGGAGATCTTCCCAGAGCGTCCGGAAAAGCGGGGATCCGTATCGCGTCCCACGACTGAAGCGAGAGCAGCCGGAGCGCTGCGATCATGCCGAGGATTACGATGGCACCGATCCAGCGCAACGCGTGACTTGGTGGAAACAATCCCATGCCCGGCCGGTCTGGCCGAACGGGCACTCGCGCGCCCGCTCGATGGGCTGAGTCAGATGTCGCCTCGATGCGTGGAGATTGCTGGAGCAACTGCTGCTCGGTCATCGCGCTTTGCTGTTGGTTTGGGTGCGCCGTCCGACCCGGGTTTCGGCGCGAGCGCCGGATTTCCCGCGACCATCAATCGGGATCGCCCAACGCGGCGTGATGATCAAAGAGTGGTAATGCCTTCCGGCATGACGCCTCCATCATGATCGATTCTCCGGTGAGTCCGCGCCGCTATCGTTGCCAGCAATCTCCGGGAAGCGCCTCAGACATCAATGCCCTCGTGATAGGCTGTCTTCCGTAACCCCATGCGCCCGAAACCAGCAGCCGCGCTATCACGCGCTTCCTTTGTAGATGCGCCGGCAATGATGGCGCCATCGCCGGCGAGCAGCGCGACTTGGCTCCAGAGCACATCTCGGCGCAAACCGGCAATTGCGCCTGGGCCAGAGACGATTGGCGCCATGCCTGGTCGAGCATCTGCCGGCGTATTGTCGTCTTCCAGCAATACGTAACTGAACGAAGCATTACC
>ERZ1370068.6209-contig-5207_pt1 | contig 43104 bp, 46 predicted proteins | sample MGYA00561227_ERZ1370068 | MGnify/ENA primary metagenome ERZ1370068 (study PRJEB38410, sample SAMEA6850437) | metagenome | study: Metagenomic assessment of the ecological functions of the soil: analysis of the soil microbiota associated with the... | reverse complement strand
CACCTCGGAGATCACGGCCTTGGCATCCGCGTCCTCCGGGAACAGCTCCAGCGCGCGCGACGCCTGCTCGCGCGCCTTGGCCAGGTCGCCCGCGCCCACGGCCTGCCGGGCCTCGTGCACCAGGCTCTTCAGGATCGCGCGGCGCTTCTCCATCTCCAGGTCGATCTGCAGGGCCAGCGTGTCGGCATCGTTCTCCCGTGGCGGGGACGGGCGTGCGCGTCTCCAGCTTCGAGACGGTCTCGCGCACCAGCGACACCAGGTCGTTGTGCATGTCCTCCAGCGACTGGTAGCGCTCCTCGACCTGGCGCTCCATGGCCTTCATGATGATGCGCTCCAGCCCGGGCGAGTACTGCGTGGTGGGCAGCACCTTGGCGTCCGGGCCGGTCATGCATGATCTGGTACATCACGCCGGTGATGCTCTCGGCCTCGAACGGCCGCTTGTACGCGAACAGCTCGTAGGCGATCGCACCCACCGAGAACACGTCCGCCCGCAGGTCCACCTTGTTCCCGTCGATCTGCTCCGGCGACATGTAGTGCACCGTGCCCAGCACCAGGCCGCTCTTGGTCAGGTTGGAGGACTGCAGGTGCGCAATGCCGAAGTCCATGATCTTGACTTCGCCGTCGGGGGTGACGCGGATGTTGGCGGGCTTGATGTCGCGGTGCACGATGCCGTGGCGGTGCGCGTAGGAGAGCCCCTCGCACACCTGGCGCAGCACGTCCAGCTTCCACTCGAGCGACAACGGCTCCCGGTTCTGGATGATCTTCTCCAGGTCGGTGCCGTCGATGTATTCCATCGCGATGTAGGGACGTCCCTTGTCCTCGCCCAGGTCGTAGACGGTCACGATGTTGCGGTGGCGGAGGCCGCCCGCGGCCTGGGCCTCGCGCAGGAATCGCAGGCGCAGCTCCGGGGCGTCGGCCAGCGCCGGGATCATGGTCTTGAGGGCCACCTTGCGCTGGATGACGGGGTCCAGCGCCTCGTAGACGGTGCCCATGCCTCCGTGCCCGAGGACCTTGTGGACCTGATATTTGCCGATGGTTTCCACTGGGACTCGACCGGGATTCTATGCCCTTTGGACGCAGGGGGAAAGGGGGCTTCCGGGCCCATGCTATCGTGCGCCCTGAGCGGGGCGTCTCTCGCGGAGGCCAACTCTGGTCGTCGGTCTGGGAATCGACCTCATCGAGCTGGACCGGGTCGCCGCCGCCGAGACCCGCTGGGCGCGCTCGGCTGGTCCAGAAGCTGATGGACCCGCCCGAGGCGTCCCGCCTGCCCCTGCGCGAGCCCGACCGCAGCCGCGCCATCGCCCTCTCGATCGCCGCCAAGGAGTGCCACCAGCAAGGCGCTGGGGACCGGCTGGACCCGCGGCGTGCGGTGGCGCGACGTCGAGGTGTTCCTCGAGCCGCCGCCGCGCGTGCTCCTGCGGGCCGCCGCCGCCGACCGCGCGCGCATGCCCTGGGCTCGCACGGGGAGACGCGCACGCGGGTGGAGCTGCGCGGCGGCCTGGCGCTGGGCGAGGTTTGGCTGCTCGTGAGCGAGCCCGCTCGCGAGCCCGCGGCCGGCGAGCTCCCGACCAGGCCCGGCTCAACCTGTGGGTCACGGTCGCCTGCGTGTTCGTGGTGTTCACGGGCTTCGCCTTCGTGCTGCCGTTCCTGCCGCTCTACGTCCGGCAGCTGGGCGTCGAGGACGAGGAGCGGGCCGCGCTGTGGGCCGGCATCCTGATCGGCGTCGCCCCGCTGCTGGCCGGCCTGCTGGCGCCCCGTCTGGGGCCGCCTGGCCGACCGCTACGGGCAGAAGCCGATGGCGGTGCGCGCGCTCGGCGTCGTACGTGGTGCTGCTGCTGCTCTCCGCCGTCGGCGCAGGACGTCTGGCAGCTTTTCGCGCTGCGCGTGGGCATCGGGCTTTTCGGGGGCATCGGGCCCCTGGGTCTCGGCCATGGCCACGTCGTCGCTGCCGCGCGAGCGACACCGGCCTCGCCGTGGGACGCGATCCAGGCCGCGCAGATCCTGTCGGCCGCGGTGGGACCGCTGGCGGGCGGCGCTGCTCGCCGACACGGTCGGCATCCGCTGGACGTTCGCGCTGACCGCCGGCGCTGTGCGCGGTCGCGCTGTTCCTGGTGCTGCGCTACTACGTCGAAGCCGGAGGCGGTGGCGCCGGCCGAGGCCGCGCCCCGGGCGCCCTTCACGCTGGTCCTGCGCCTGCCCGGCGTGCCGGCGCTGCTGGCGGTGCTGCTGCTCGTGAACTTCGTCGGCCGGTCGTTCACGCCCATCCTGCCGCTCCAGCTCCGCGGCTGGGCGTCGCTCCCACCGCGCTGGCTTCGAGCACCGGCCTGCTCATCTCGATCTACTCGATCGCGGCCGCGTCCTCCGCGGCCGCGCTGGGCCGGGCCAGCCAGACCCGCTCGCCGCGCCTGCTGCTCGCCGTCAGCCTGCTGGCGGGGCCGCCACCGTGCTGCCGCTCGGCTGGGCGGGCGGGTACCCGACGTTCGCGATCCTGGCCCTGCTGCTGGGGCTCTCGTCGGGCGGCGCGCTCACGCTGTGCTACACGATCGGAGGGCTCATGGTTCCGGGGACGCAGCGCACGACCGCGTTCGGCTTCTTCTCCGCGGCGGCGCTCTTTGGCGGCTCGATCTCGCCGACGGTGGCCGGCCTGATCGTCCACTGGGACCTGCGGGGCATCTACTACCTGGACGCGGCGCTGTTCGCGGTGGTCGCGGTCGCTCTGCTCCGCGACCCGGCTGGCGGAGCAGGCGCCGGGAGCGCCCGCGTGAGGCGTCTCGCGGTCCTGTTCCTGATCGGCCTCGGCCTGCCGGTCCTCGCGGACGCGGCGGCGCCCACGCCCACGCCGTTCCCGCACCACGTCCTGCGCAACACCGAGCTGCGCGCGCTGCCGCGCTCGGCCAACGGGCGCGACTACCTCCTCTACGTCGCGCTGCCCGCGTCCTACGATTCCTCTCCGCAGAAGCGCTATCCGGTCCTCTACCTCTGCGACGGCTACTGGGACTTCACGCTCGTCACCGGCTTCTACGGCAACCTGGCGTGGGGACAAGATCGTGCCCGAGTTCATCATCGTCGGCATCGGATACCAGGGCGACCATCCCGACTACGACGCGCTGCGCCGCTACGACTACACGCCCGCGCCCGCGCCGGACGACCCGCGGGCCAGAAGTCGGGGCACGCGGCGCAGTTCCTCTCGGTCGTGGAGAAGGAGATCGTCCCGTTCGTCGAGAAGGAGTACCGCGCGGACGCCAGCTATCGCGTCCTGGGGAGGCAGTCTCGCTGGGCGGGCTGTTCGCGCTCTACACGATGTACTCGCGGCCGGGCCTCTTCCGCGCGGTGATCGCGCCCAGTCCGGCGGTGGACTGCGGCCTCGGACTGGCTCTTCGATTTCGAGCGCGCGTTCGCCGCCCGCGGGCAGGACCTGCAGGCGCGCCTCTTCATGTCGGGGCCGAGCGCGAGTTCCCCGGGCTCCTGGCCAGCATCCGCCGCTTCCATGCACGGCTGCTCGAACGGCCGTACCAGGGCTGACGTACGAGTGGCGGCTGGTCGAGGGCGAAGCGGCACGCGGGCACGAAGGCGAGCTACAACCGCGGCGTCCGCTTCGCGTTCGCGCCGCTGGCCCGGAGCCCTAGGGCTTCAACGGCGGTCGAACGGGCTACGGACGTGCACGTCCACGAGCACGAGCACGTCCACGAGGCTTGGACGCTCGCTAGCGCGAGGCGAGCTCCTCGTAGAAGCGCTGCAGGACGTAGAACGCCCGCTTGCGGAGCCCGCGCTCCGAGACCAGGCCCTTGCGGTTCCAGCCTTCCTGGATGACCGGCAGCGGGCGGCGCGGCGGCGAAGTCCATCAGGATCCACGGGGCGGTGCCGCGCAGGAACGGGATGCGGCTTCAGCATCGCGATCTGGTGCTGGTAGAGGACCTCCTGATAGTCCTCGGTCCAGCGCTGCTGCACGGCGCGCCCCGGTGGCCGTAGCGGGCGTCCGCCGCCGAACTCCGACATCACGAGCGGCTTGTTCCAGGGCGACCGGAACTGCGTGACCGGTCGCACTTCTCCGGCGGGCCGTCGTACCAGCCGATGTACTCGTTGTTGCCCATCACGTCGAGCCGCTCCGCCGATCGGGTCGTCGAGCACCAGCGTGTCGGGCTCCTCGCCGGCGGGCCTGCAGCGCCGCCGTCAGCAGCGCGCGTCGGGTCCAGCGTCCGCGCGGTCGTCGATGAGCGTGCGCAGGAACGCGTTGCGCGCGTCGCCCGACCGGCGTCTCGTTCGCGACCGACCACAGGATCGACCGCGGCGCGATTGCGGTCGCGCCCGATCATCTCCGCGAGCTGGCTGGCGCGCGCTCGCCAGCGGACGCGGGTCGCTCCAGTCGATCGTCCAGTAGACCGGGATCTCGGCCCAGACCAGCACGCCCAGGCGGTCGGCCTCGCGGACGATCGACTCGTTGTGCGGATAGTGCGCGAGCCGCACGAAGTTGCCGTGCAGCTCCTTGACCCAGCCCGAGCTGCGTGCGGGCGTCCCTCCGCGCTCCAGGCCCGGCCCCCGCGGCAGCGGCGCCTCCTCGTGCGCGCAGATACCCCGCAGGAAGATCGGGCGACCCGTTCAGGAGGATCTCGGTGCCGCGCACCTCGATGGTGCGGAAGCCAATGCGCTCCGTCGACGCGATCGGTCTCGGACGCGACCTCGACCTCGTAGAGCGCGCGGCTTCTCCGGCGACCACAGCTCCAGGTCCGCCTCGAAGCGGAACTGCGGCGCGGCCGTCGGGTCCGGTGCCGCACCCGCCGCTCGACGCCGCGCCTCCGGCGACGCGGATGGTCACGTCCTGGACCGGCCCGCGCACCGTCGAGGCTGCACGCAGCCGCTCACGCACCCGGCGCGACCCGTGCGCGAGCTGGACCTGGTAGTCGCGGATGAACGTGTCCGGCAGGTCGAGCAGGCGCACCGGCCGCGTGAGCCCGCCGTAGTTCCACCAGTCGGTCATCGACGTCGGGACCGCCTCGCGCCGGCGCGTGTTGTCGACCAGCACCACGACGCTGTTCGTGACCCGCGCCGCAGGAGCGCCGTCACGTCGAACGAGAACGGCGTGAAGCCGCGCCTCGTGCGTAGCCGAGCCTCGCGCGCGTTGACCGAGACGCGGGCCGCGTAGTTCGCGGCCTCGAAGTGCAGGAGGTAGCGCCGGCCGGCCTCGGGCGTTGACGTCGAAGCGGCGGCGGTACCACAGCAGGCCCTCGTAGTAGAGGAGCTCCGGGCGCTGCGTGTTCCAGTCGCCGGGCACCTTGAGCACGGGCGAGGCGTCGAAGTCGTACTCCACCAGGTCGCCCGGCCCGCTGCGGGGTGCGCGTCGTTCCAGTAGCCGTCCTGGCGCGGCTGGGCCCGGTAGTCCACGTGGCGCCGCTGCCGTAGGGGTCGACGATCGTGCGCCAGTCGCCGTCCAGGTCCACGTGACGGCGGCCCGCGGCGTTCGCGAGCGGCTTCTCGTCCGCGGCCGCCAGGACGCGCGCGGCCCCACGGCCAGCGCGAGGGCGCACAGGATGCGCGCGCGCGCTCCTACCCAGCGACCCGCCTCGTGCGAGGGCCGTCGGCGATCCGGAAGTCCGCCACCAGCGGCAGGTGGTCGGACGCTGACGAGGGAGGTGCGCGTGCGATGGAGCGTGAGCGCCGCCAGCTCCAGCGCATCGTCATGGTAGATGTGGTCGAGGTGAAGCAGGGGCAGCACGCCCGGGTAGGTGCGCCGGCGCCGCAGGTGCTTGTGGATGTCCACGCTCTTCAGGTGGGACCGCAGCAGGTGGGTGGTGAGGCCGGGCGCCCACTCGTTGAAGTCGCCCAGCACCAGGCGAGGCCCCTTCAGGCCCGTGGTTCAGGATGTCAGAGGCTGGCCAGCATCCGTCCCTGCCGCCGGCGCTCCGGTACGTCGGTGCCGAGGTGCACGTTGAACACGTGCAGGCACAGGCGCGGCGCCAGGTCCACGTCGATGTGCAGGACAGCCGCGGCGCTCGCGGCCGCGCACGCGAGATGTCGTGGTTCTTGACGGTGCGCATGGGCAGCCGCGACAGCACGACGTTCCCGTAGGCGCCGCCCCAGAGCTTGCGGTTCTCGCCGAACAGGAAGTCGGCGCCCATCGCGCGCGCCAGGTAGTGCGCCTGGTAGTCCTCGGGCGCGCCGCCGGGAAGGCTCACCACCTCCTGCAGGGCCACGATGTCGGCCGTCGATCTCCGCCAGCACCTTGGCCACGCGGTCGGGCCGCACGCGCCCATCGAGGCCCTTGCTGCGGTGGATGTTGTAGGTCGACGACCCGCAGCTTCATTGCTGCCGCTCCAGCAGCCAGCCCAGCAGCTCCCAGACCCGCTCGACCAGCGGCCGGCGGTACCACTTGCGATAGGTGACGCGCGTGGCTCTGCGCCAGATCGCGCTGGTAGTCCTCCTGCAGGCGCGCGCGCCAGGGCGGCGTCGAACGCGGCGACGTTGATCTCGTCGTTGATGCCGAACGAGCGGTTGTCGAAGTTGGTTGGAGCCGACGACGCTCACAGGCCGTCGATCACGAGGATCTTGGCGTGCAGCATCGTCGGATCGATACTCGTAGATCCTCGCGCCCGCGCGGAGAAGCGGGCCGTAGAGGCGCCGGCTGGCCCGCCGCGTGAGCAGGTGGTCGAGTGCTGGCCCGGCGTCAGGATGGTCACCGCCACGCCGCGCTCGCTGGATGGCGCGCACCATCTCCGCGCAGGCGCTGCGGTCGGGCAGGAAGTAGGGCGTCGCGATCTCGATCGTGCGCGGCGCGCGGCCGCGCAGCAGCGTCTGGTAGACCATGCGGTTGCGGGCCGACCGCCCGGTGGTGGGCGTGCTGCAGACCACCATGGCCGGCGCTCTGCCCGCAGTCCGCGAGAAGCGGGAAATAGCCGGGCTCCGGTGAGCAGGCTCGCCCGAGGACTCCAGCCAGTTCTCGGCGAAGACGGACTGCAGGTCGCGCACGATCTTGCCCTCGCACGCGGAACATGGTGTCGCGCCAGCGCGGCCTGCTGCCTGCGGCCGTGCGGGTACATCCAGTGGTCGGCGAAAGCCGGCCCCTCCCACGAAGCCGACCGTGCCGTCCACCACCAGCAGCTCGCGGTGCGTGCGGTTGTTGATGCGCGGCAGCGTGTACCAGCAGGAGCGGGTGGTAGAGCACACGCGCCCGCCGGCCGCGCGGAACCCCGCGAGGTAGCTGTCCCAGGTGGTGAACGCGCCGATCGCGTCGAGCACGACGTTGCAGCGACGCCCGCGCGCCGCCCGCTCGGTGAGCGCTTCCAGGAAGCGCTGCGTGACGCGCGCCCTTCCCGAAGATGTAGGCCTCCAGGTTGACGCTGTGGCGTCGCCCCCGGATGGCCGCCAGCTCGGCGCCTCGTAGAACGTCTCGCCGTTGGCCAGCACCTCCAGCGAGCACCCGCGGGGCGCGTGCGAGCCGGCGCAGCGACGCCAGCGCAGGCGCTGGAAGCCCTCCGAGTCCAGCGGGTCCGCCGGCACCTCGGTGACCTTGTAGGGCACCGGGCGGCTCGAACAGCGCCAGCACCAGCATGAAGCCCAGGAACAGGATCGCCAGCCACTGCACGACGACGACGGCGAAGGCGAGGGACTCCATGTCGAAGTCACATTACGGTGCGCGCAGACGGCCCGTCAACGGGAGGACTGCAAGTCCGGCGCCGGCAGCGGTGGACGCGGCCACCACGCGGTTCCGGCCGGACTCGCTTGGCCGCGTAGAGGGCACGGTCGGCCGCGGCTGACGATGGACTCGCTCGTCCTTGCCGTCCGCGGGCCAGACCGCCACGCCCAGGCTGACCGTGACGTTCAGGCGCGCGCCCTCGAACACGACGCGGGAAGCAGCGATGGCCTCGCGCACGCGCTCGGCCAGGTGCAACGCACCCTTCTCCTCGGCGCCGGGCAGGATGGCCGCGAACTCCTCGCCTCCGTAGCGCGCGGCCTGGTCGCCCTTGCGCAGGTGGCGCTCCAGCACCTGCGCCGTGTTGCTGCAGGGCCGCGTCCCCGGCGGGATGGCCGTAGGTGTCGTTGAGCTTCTTGAAGTGGTCGATGTCGAACAGCAGCAGCGCGAAGCCGCCGCCCAGGCGCTCCGCGTTCGCGAGCGTCTTCTGGAGCAGCTTGTTGAACTCGCGGCGGTTGTAGAGGTCGGTCAGGCCGTCGCGCACGGCCTGCTCCTTCTCCTGCTCGATCAGGCGGTGCGCGTACAGCGACAGCCGCCCCCTGGTTGGCCAGGATGCCGAGCACGCGGCGGGCCGCCGCGTCGAAGGTCGCCGCGCCGGCCGGTCAGCACCAGCGCGCCCAGCGACTGCCGGCCACCTTGAGCGGCAGCGCCAGCAGGCGATTCCGCGCGGCCCCAGCCCTCGTCGAGGACGAACACCGGCATGCGCTCCTTGCCCGCCCGGGTCGTCGAGCACATACGGCTCCTCGGCGCTGCGCAGCACCCAGAGCCGCCCAGGTCCGCTCGTCCAGCGCGACCTCGCGCCCTTCGAACTCCTTGACCCAGCCGCACGCCTCTTCGATGCGGTACCGGGTCGGCGGGTTGTCCACCAGCACGACGGCCGCGCACTCCAGCGACGGCACCAGGTCCAGCGCGCTGCGCAGGAGCAGCGCCCGCGCGCGCTGCGCGTCCACCGTGGCGGTCAGGCGGTCGCGAGACCTCGTAGGCGGCCTTGAACTCCGCGCCCAGCTCCTCCCGGGAGAGGGCGGCGCGCATCTGCAGGATGGCCTCGCCCGCCATCTCCGCGAACGACGCGAGCAGCGCCGGCTCGCGCCCGGTGAGCGCCTGCGTCTCCATCTTGTCCGCGATCAGGAAGCCCGCGACCACGTCGGCGGTCAGCACCGGCACCGCCAGCAGCGAGCCCACGCGCACCTCGCCGCGGTAGAACGGCGGCGACCACAGCAGCCGCTTGAAGTCGGTCGCGTAGAACGACCGGTTCCGGTCGAGCACGAACGCGAACGGATCGGACGGAAGGGGCGACACGGTCTCGGTGCGCACCGGCTCGGCCGTGTCCGAGCGCGCGCAGGACGGCGGCGTCGCGCTCGCGGTCGAGGTCGAAGTAGTGGACGGCGTGCGCGTCGATGGCCGAGCGGGCCACGCGCGTGAGACGGGCGAGCGACGCGTCCAGCTCGGCGGCCCGGTCGAGCTGGCGGGCGCGGCGTCCCTCCTCCGAGGCCTGGCGCAGCGTGGCCCTGGCGCCCGCGACCGGCGCGTCCCTCCGCTGTTGTCGAGCTGCTCCATCCCCGACGTCGAGCCGGGCCAGCTCGGCGCGCAGCGAGACCAGGCGCCGCTTCTCGCCCAGCAGCGCGTGGTGGATGGCGAGCGCCATCGCGACGTAGGCGCAGCCGCGCGGCCAGGGCGGCCTTCCGGGTGACGAACCCGGAGGCAGCCGCGTCGGCGGCGGCCAGCAGCGTCGCCAGCGCGGCCACGCCCGAGCGCGTGGAACTGGCTCTCGGCCACCGCCACCGTCGCGACCAGCAGCGCCATGAGCGGCCATACCGGCCACCCGAGCGGAGACAGCATCTGTCCCAGCGCGTCGAGCGCCAGCACCAGGAAGGCGTAGAACGCGAGCGACGCAGCCTGCGCCCGCGGCCCTTCAGGCTCGCGAGCAGCGCGGTGCCGGCCACGCCCAGCCCGATCGCGAGCGTCACCGAGAGCCGGAGCCCAGGCGAAGCGTGAGTGGACGCGAGCGGCCGCAGCAGCGCAACCACGCCCAGGAGGGCGGCCCACGCCACCGCAACCATGCCCGCGCGCCACCGCATGCGCACGTCGATCCAGGGACCGCGTTCCTGACTCACGCCCGGCCGTCTCCAGCTCGCCTCACCACGGCCAGTATAGGAGCGCCAGTCAGGCGGGCAGGCGCGGCGACTGGCGGCGGGCGGGCCGGTGGGCGTCCATGCGCTCCAGCCGGCGCGCGAGGTCCTCGAGGCTGGCCAGGTCGTGGACCGGGAGGAAATCGTCCACGAAGGGCAGGGCGGCCTGCATCCCTCGCGCGAGCGGCTCGTAGTCGCGCTCCCCCAGCAGCGGGTTCAGCCAGACCAGGCGGTGGCAGCTTCGCTGGAGGCGCGCGATCTCGGCGCGCAGGACCTCAGGCTCGCCGCGGTCCCAGCCGTCCGAGATCAGGAGCACGACCGACCCGCTGCGGGCGCGCGGCGGCCCCACTCGAAGTTGAAGCTGCGCAGCGCCTCGCCGATGCGCGTGCCGCCCGACCAGTCCTCGACGGCGCGCGACACCTCGGCCAGCGCCTGGTCCGGGTCCCGGCCGCGGAGCTGGCGCGTGACGCGCGTCAGGCGCGTGCCGAAGACGAACCCCTCGACGCGCCGCTCCAGCCCCTCGGCCAGCGCGTACAGGAAGAGCAGCAGCAGCCGCGTGTAGCGCTCCATCGACCCGCTGATGTCGGCCAGCACCACCAACGGACGCGGCCGGGTGCGCGGCCGCTCGGCGCGACCAGCGGAGCACCTCGCCTCCGTGGCGGAGGCCGGAGCGGATGCTGCGGCGGAAGTCGAGCCGCGGTCCGTCGCCGCGGGTGAAGCGCCGCGTGCGCCTCTCGGCCAGGCGCCAAACGAACCGCTCGAGCAGGGCCCGCACCTCGTCCAGCTCCTCGCCGGTCATGAGCGCGAAGTCCTTGTGGCGGAGCACCTCGGTCCCGCTGTAGGTGAGGCGGGCGCGCAGCAGCGGCGGCTCGTCCGAGCCGGCGCCTGCCTCGGCGGCGCCCCCGCGTCGCGCACCGGCGCGGGATCGAAGCGCGGCCGGCGGAAGCGGCGGCGCTCCCCATCGCGCGGAGGTCGAGCGTCGTGAAGCCCTCGGACGGCTTGCGCCAGAACGTCTGGAACGCGTCGTCGAACGCGGGGATGTCCTCGCGGCGGCGCACGACCAGGGCCCGCATCACGTGGTAGACGTCGCGCTTCTTCCCGATCTCGACGTGCCCGAGCGCGGTGGCCAGGTCGATCATGCGGGCCGGGACTGCCGTCGAGCCCCAGGCCGCTCAGCACGCGGCCGAACAGGGCCAGGTTGGCGAGCAGGTGCCCGCCTGGGTTCGTCTCCGGCGAAGGGTCGCTCATCCGCTCGGGCCCATCATCGCCGAACGGCCCGTCGCGGCGCCGTCTTCCGCACCTGCTCGATGAACTCGCGCATGTAGGGCAGGGCCGCCTGCTGCGGGCGCGCCGCGGCGTACCAGCGGCGGCGCAGGCGACGTGGGCCGAGCGGGCGCGCGACCAGGCGTCCGGCGTCGACCTCCGGCCGCACGGCCCAGGCCGCCAGCACGGCCACGCCGTGGCGGGCGCGCACCAGCTCCAGGATCGCCTCGGTCAGCTCGACCTGGAGGACGCGCGCCGGCATCACCCCCGCGGGCGTGAAGAAGCGTTGGAACACGTCCGTGTGCGAAGGTGCGACCGAGTACTGGATGAGCGTCTCCGCCGCCAGGTCGTGCGCGTGAACCGCCCGCGCCCGCGCCAGGCGGTGCGTGGGCGCCAGCACCGCGACCAGCTCGTCGTCGAACAGGGGCACGCGCACCAGGTCGCCGGCGACGCCCTCCCTGCTTGACGATCGCCAGGTCAGGGCGTCCGTCGAACAGCGCCTCCAGCGGCCGGCGCGTCGCCTCGACGACGATCCTCACGTCGACCCGAGTGGAAGCGCCGCGCGAAGCCGTCGAGCGCGCGCGGCAGCCAGTGGTACGCGGTGTAGCACTCGGTGCTCAGTCCGGATCACGCCGCTGCGGGCGGGGTCGAAGCCGCGCACCTCCTCCTCCCGCGCGGGCCAGCTCCCCCAGCACGGTATCCGCCGTCTGGATCAGGCGCTCGGCGGCCGGCGTCGCGACCATGCGCCGGCCGACCCGGGAGAAGAGCAGCGCCCCCAGCCGCCGCTTCCAGGTCGGCCAGGCTGCCGGGAGAGGGCCGGCTGCGACACGTGCAGCCGCGCGGCGCGCGCAGGTCACCCCGCCGTCCACGACGATGGCGCGCACCAGCTTCAGGTGGCGCACCTCCAGCGTGACCCGGTCCTCCGCGGCCGCGTCGCTGGCCGGCTTCATGCACTGATGCTATCCGAATCCGGTATGAGAATGCATTGGATTTATGTGAGCCGCCGCCCCTAGCCTCGAGCCATGAGGCTCTCCGAGACGGTCCCGTCGCTCCTGGCCGAGGCGCGCCTGGCCGCGCGCCGGCTCCGCCGCCGGCCCGCCCGCTCCCTGGCCATCGTCGTCGTGCACGCGCTGGGCATCGGCGCGGCGGTCGCGCTGTTCGGCCTGTGGAGCGCGCTCTTCCTGCGGCCCCTGCCGTTCCCCACGCCGACCGCCTCCGTTTCGGTCCTCGTCACGCACGGCCCGGGCACCGGCACGGCCGCCGAGTACTCGGCGTCGCCGATCGACTTCGTGGCCTGGCGCGGAGCGGGCGCGGTCGTTCGAGGAGGTGGGCGCCACCACGCCTCGAGAGATCGGTCTCTCGGGCGACGGCGAGCCCGTGAACGTGTCGGGCGAGGCCGTCTCGGCGTCGCTCCTGCGCATGCTGGGAGCCGACCGCTCCTCGGCCGCACATTCGGCGAGGGACGAGGACCGCCGGCAGGCTCCGGTCGCTGCTCGGGCACGACCTCTGGACGCGCCGGTTCGCCGCCGACCCGAAGGTCGTGGGACGGACGATCCGCGTGGACGGCGTGCCGCACGAGGTGATCGGCGTCCTGCGTCCCGGCTTCACGACACTCTTCCAGCGCTCCGACCTGTTCGTCCCGCTCGGCATCCACGCCGGGAACCTGCCCGCAAGGGCGCCCGCTATCGCCACCACGGCGCGCCTGCGGCCGGCGTGTCGGTGGAGAGCGGCCCTGGGCGAAGCTGGACGCGATCCGGGCCGCGCTCATGCCGAGTCGCCCGACACCCACACCGGCTGGGGCCTGCGGATCAAGCCGATGCGCGAGCAGTACTTCGGTCCGCGCCGGGCCGCGCTCGCTGCTTCTCGCCGGAGTGGGCACGCTGCTCGTCATCTGGCTGCGTGAACCTCGCGCACCTGTCGCTCGCGGACGCGCTGGCCCGCCGGGGCGAGATGTCGCTGCGGGTCGCCCTGGGCGCGGGCACGGGGCGCCTGCTGCGCGGGCTGGCCGTCGAGCCTGCTGCTCGCCGCCGCGGGCGGCGCGCTCAGCCACAGGCGGCGGCGGTCGTCTTGACGCCGCGCGTGATCACGCTGGACGCGGACCTGCGCGCGCCTCGTGGGCCGGCCAGGTTCGACTGCGGGTCGCCGTGTTCGCGGTCGCCGTATACGTCACTGCGGGGGCCTCTGGCAGGCGTGCTGCCCGCGTTCGGCCGCGTGCGGGAGGCGGCGCCGGCCGCGGGCTCGCGGCGCTGACGGGCGACCGGCGCGATCGCGTGCTGCGCCTGGCGCTCCTCGCGGGCGAGGTGGCGCTGAGCCTGGTCCTGCTCGCGGGCGGCGGGCTGCTCGCGAAGGCATGGCCGACCTCCGCGACACCGACCCCGATTCGACCCGAGCGGCCTGCTGGCCGCGCAGGTCGCTCTCCCGCCGACCCGCTACGCCGAAGCGCCTGCCCGCGCCGCGTCGTCGATCGCGTGCCGGTCAGCTCGAGGGCGCGCCCGGCGTGGTCGCGGCCTCGACCGGCAGCGCCGCTTCGCGGGCGCATCTGGCATGCCGGATGATGGTGCTGTCGGGGACGGTCCGAGCGCGGCGATTCGGACTCCGCGCACTTCCGCCGCATGGCCCGGGTACCTGCACGACCGGTGCGCGGCTCCGGCCGGACGCGAGTTCGAGCCGGCGGACCGCGAGGGCGCGCCTGCGGTCGCGGTCGTGAGCCAGTCTTTCGCGCGCCGCTACTGGCCCGGCAGGACGCGATCGGCCGCCACCTGAAGCGCCAGCCGACCGCCATGAGTGGACGACCGTGGTGGGCGTGGTCGCGGACACGCGCGACGCCGGGCTCGAGCTTCGACGCGAGCGCGATGCTGTACGTCCACGCGCAGAACAGCGCGGCGGGGATGGCGTTCGGCGCCGGTGACGTTCCTGGTCCGCACGACCGGGGACCCGATGGTGGCGGCGCCGCTCCTGCGCCGGGCGCTCCTCGCCGCCGACCCGGAGCTGCCGATGGAGGCGCCGGTGCGTCACCGACGCGCTCGCGAAGCTCGCTCGGCCCGCAGCGCTTCCAGGCCTCTGCTCGCCGGGTTCGCGCTGGCGGGGCCGCTGCTGGCGGCCGCAGCGCCTACGGGGGTCACCGTGCGCGCGGCGCGCCAGACGCGCGAGATCGGTGTGCGGCTGGCGCTGGGCGCGCGCGGCCGACGTCCTGCGCGCGGTGGCCGGCCCGGCGCTGGGCGCGGTCGCGGTCGGCCTCTTCGTAAGGCCGCCGGCGCGCGGCCGGCGCATCGCTGATGGCGCGCGCTGATCGCGGGCAGCCGCGGCTGGGACCCGGGCCTGCTCGCTCTGGCCGCCGCGGTCCTGGCCGCGGTCGCGATCGCTGCGACCCTCGTGCCCGCCTGGCGCGGCGTGAGGCTCGATCCGGCGGTGGCGCTGCGAGAGGATTGAACGGAGGCGCGCGACGATCGAAAGGATTCGCATCGCCGGCGGCGAGGGCCACGGGAGTTCGCTCCGTCTGCGCTCCAGTGCTTCATCAAGTCATGCGAGTCCGTCGTCCGCGGGCTCCTCCGAAAGTCCAGCCGGGGTTGCCCGCGAAGCACGCTGAGGAACGGTCGCTTGCCTGCGCTCACCCCCGTGGCAGCCTCGCCGCCATCCGCCTGCGCATGGTTCGAACCCGCGCGCGCAGGTTCGAAGGCTCTGGACCGCTCGAACGTCCAGTCTCGCTGGCCCGATCGATCGCAACGGGCGAGCCACAGCGATGAAGCGCGTGGGCCGGTAGCAGGGAGCCGGGAGCCGCGTGGCAGGCCAGAGCGAGCGGGGCGCGACGTACCTCCGACCGGAAACCACAAAGACACAAAGGCACGAAGGACGACACAAGAAGAAGGTGCTTTGTGCGTCCTGTAGTACGTCGCTCATCGATCCTTCTGCGCCTTGCGGTCTCGGAAGCGAGGGCCGTCAGACGCCCGTATTCACGCTGGTCGAGGATGGCCTTCGCGTTCGTGCCCTTCATGCGCGCGATGTCGTCCTGGCGCCAGGGAGCACGCCGAGCGTGTCGTCCACCACGCCAGGTCGAGCGCCTTCGCGTCGAGCGCGACCAGGGCGGCCGCCCAGTCGAGCGTCTCCGCGACGCCGGGCACCTTGTACAGCTCCGCGCGCGCGCAGGTCCTGCACGAACGCGGCCACCTGGCGCGAGCCGAGCTCGGCGACGCCGGGCACCTTCGCGCGCACGATCGCGAGCTCGTCGCTCGGAACGACGGGTAGTCGATCCAGTGGTAGAGGCAGCGCCGCTTCGAGCGCGTCGTGGACCTCGCGCGTCCGGTTCGAGGTGAGCACCACGATCGGGCGGCGTCTCGGCGCGCGATGGTGCCGAGCTCGGGGATCGTCACCTGGAAGTCGGACGAGGATCTCGAGCAGGAACGCCTCGAACTCCTCGTCGGCGCGGTCGACCTCGTCGATCAGCAGCACCGGCGGCGTCGCGTCGCGGCCTCGAGCGCCTGCAGCAGCGGCCGCTCGCAGCAGGAACTGCAGGAGCCGAACAGGCTCCGACGCTCGCGCGATGCTCGCCTGCGCGCCTCGGCCAGCGCGGATGCGCGAGCATCTGGCGCGGGTAGTCCCACTCGTAGACGGCGCTGGTCGACGTCGATGCCCCTCGTAGCACTGCAGGCGGATCAGCCGCGCGCCGGAGCGTCGGCGACCGACCTTGGCGACCTCGGTCTTGCCGACGCCCGCCTCGCCCTCGAGGAAGCAGCGGCCGGCTCAGCTTGAGCGCGACAGAAGAGCGACGTCGCCAGCCCGCGGTCGGCGACGGTAGCTCCGCTCGCGCAGCGCCTGGTGCAGCGCGCGTCGATGGTCGGAGGTGCCGATCAAGCGCGCGACGCCGCGGCCCGCCAGCGCGCGCCGGGCCAGCACGGTGGCCAGGTGGACGCGGAACTCGCCCGACGCGTACGGGTCCGAGATCGGCTTGGACAGGCCGTCGCCGACCTTGGCCGCGGCCGCCGCGGGAATGCGGCCTCGCTGAGCGCCTGGCCCGTGAGCGCGGCTTCCGCGGACGACGCGCGCACCGGGTTCACCGAGACGCCGCCCACGACCAGGCTGACCTTCGCGCACTTCCGCGCCTCGATCGTCACCAGCGCGGCCACGCCACGACGGCGTGTCGACGCGCGGTGGCGGTGCTTCGCGTAGGCCCCGCCGGTGCCCTTGCGCGTAGGCGGCAAGTGCACGGCGGTCACGATCTCGTCGGGCCCGAGCCGGTCTGGAACAGGCCCGTGGAGAAGCCGGCGATCGGGACCGCGCGCGACGAACACCGCCGATCTGCGATGGTCGCGCCCCAGCGCGATGAGCGCCGTCGGATAGTCGGCCGCCGGATCGCGTGCGCGACCGATCCGCCGATGGTCCGCGGTTGCGGACCTGCGCGTCGCCGATGTGCTCACGCGGTCTCCGCCAGCAGCGCGCACGACGAGCGCACGACGTCGCTCGACGCGACGGTCGCGTGCGTCGTGACGCCCCGATCCCGGCCGCCGGCCGGCTGGATGCCCGCCAGCCCTTGATCCCGGCCAGGTCGACGGCAGGCGCCTGGGGTGGCGAGGCGCAGCTTCATCGCGGGCAGCAGGCTGCGGCCGCCGGCCAGCAGCCTCGCCTCCGGGTCCTTCTCGAGCAGCGCGGCCGCGTCGGCCAGCGAGCGGGGCTTGTGGTAGTCGAAGCTCGTGGGATACATGGGTCAGCTCCTCTTCGCCTGCTGCATGCGCGCGCCAGACGCGCTCCGGCAGGCAGCGGCATGTCCAGCCTTCGTCGACGCCGAGCAGGACGGAGCGCGTCCATCACCGGCGTTGTAGACGGCCGGCGTCGACGCGATGGTGCCGGTCTCGCCGATGCCCTTCACGCCGAGCGGGTTCACGGCGGTCGGCGTCTCCGTCATGGCCAGCTCGAACGTCGGGAACGCGTCGGCCCTGGGCAGCGCGTAGTCCATCATCGAGCCCGGTCAGGAGCTGGCCGCTGGTCGTCGTAGACCGCGCCTTCCCACAGCGCCTGCCCGACGCCCTGCACGATGCCGCCGTGGATCTGCCCGTCGACGATCATCGGGTTGATGACGCGGCCGCAGTCGTCCACGGCGATGTAGCGCGTGAGCGCGACCTCGCCGGTCTCGGCGTCGACCTCGACCACCGCGATGTGCGCGCCGAACGGGTAGACGAAGTTGGGCGGGTCGAAGAAGCGCGGTCGCCTCGAGCCCGGGCTCCAGCCCCGTGCGGGTAGTTCCAGGCGACGTTGGCCATCAGCGCGACGTCCTGGATCGTCTTGACGCGATCGGCGAGCCCTTCACGAAGAACTTGCCGTCCGCGTACTCGATGTCCTGCGACCGCCGCCTCGAGCAGGTGGGCGGCGAGCGATCTTCGCCTTGTCCCTGATCTTTCGATCGCCGCCCATGAGCGCGCGCGCCGCCGACCGCGCGTCGTGCGGCTGCCGTAGGTGCCCCAGCCCATCGGCGTCTGCGCGGTGTCGCCGTGGACGATCATCGACGTCGTCGACGTCCACGCCCAGCTCGTCGGCCACGATCTGCGCGAACGTCGTCTCCTCGCCCTGGCCGTGCGGGGAGGCGCCGACCATCACGTTCACCTTGCCGGACGGGTGGAAGCGCACGATCGCGCTCTCCCACAGGCCGCCGCCGAAGCCCGACCGCGCCAGCCACCTGCGAGGGCCCGAGGCCGCAGATCTCGGCGTACGTGCACGACGCCGATGCCGACGTGACTGCCCCTGCGCCGCGCAGGTCGCGCCTGCTCGCTGCGCAGGCTTCGCTGTAGTCGACGATCTGCAGCGCCTTGTCGAGCGCGCCCTCGTAGTTGCCGCTGTCGTAGCGTGAGGCCGGTGCGACGACATGTGGCCGTTCGTGGAACGGCGGGATGCAGGTTCTGCCGCCGGACTTCGACCGGGATCCATCTGCCGATCTGCGACGCGACCAGGTCGACCAGCCGCTCGACGCATGAACGTGGCCTCGGGCCGGCCGGCGCCGCGGTACGCGTCCACCGGCGTCGTGTTGGTGAAGATCGCCGTAGACGTCCTCGTGGATGTTCGGGATCGTTGTAGGCGCCCGACAGCATCAGGCCGTGCAGGATGGTCGGGATGCCGGTGGACGCGGTCGAGAGATACGCGCCCAGGTTGGCCCACGGCTGCGCGCGCAGCGCCGGTGATGGTGCCGTCGCTTCTTCGCGGCCATCTCGACGTCCTGCACGTGATCGCGGCCGTGGATGGTGGCCTGGTAGTTCTCGCTGCGGGTCTCGGTCCACTTGACCGGGCGTCCGAGCATCTTCGACGCGAAGATCGCCATCGACGTCTTCGGGGTAGTGCGGGATCTTGCTGCCGAAGCCGCCGCCCACCTCCGGCGCGATCACGCGGATCTTGTGCTCGGGGATGCCGGTGTCGAGCGAGAGCAGGAAGCGGACGATGTGCGGGTTCTGGCTGGTCGACCCAGAGCGTCAGCTCGCCGGTCGGCCGAGACATGTACTGTGCGAGCGCCGCCCGCGGCTCCATCGCGTTCGGGATGAGCCGCTGGTTGATGATCGCGTCCTTGACCACGACCTCGGCGTCCTGTGAACGCGGCGTCGACGTCGCCGCCCGTCGACCGTCCAGTGGAAGCAGCGGTTGCCCGGCACGTCGGCGTGGACCTGCGGCGCGCCGGCTGCGCGGCCTTCCAGCGCGTCCGCCACCGCCGAGCAGCGGCTCGTAGTCGACCTCGACCGCGTCGGCGCGCGTCGCGCGCCAGGTAGCGCGTCCTCGGCGACGACGATCGCCACCGCGTTGCCGACGTAGCGCGACGGTGTCGATCGGCCAGCGGGCGGATAGGCGGCGTCTTGGTGTCCGAGTTGGGCACGACCCAGGCGCAGGGGATGCCGCCGAAGCCCGGCGTCCTTCATCTCGCGCGCCGGTGTAGACGGCCAGCACGCCGGGCACGCCTTGGCGCCGCGCTGAGCGTCGATGGCGCGGATGCTGCGCGTGGGCGTACGGCGAGCGCACGACCGCCAGGTGCGCCATGCCGGGCAGCGACGATGTCGTCGGTGTAGCTTGGCCTGGCCGGTGATGAGCCGCGGGTCCTCGCGGCGCTTGATGCCGGAGCCGAAGATGCGCGTGGCCATGCGCTCACTTCGCCGCCATCCGCGCGGCGGCGTGCTGCGACGGCGGCCACGATGTTCTGGTAGCCGGTGCAGCGGCAGTAGTTGCCTTCGAGGCCGTGCCGGATCTCGCTCCTCGCGTCGGGTTGCGGGTTCCTCGCGCAGCAGGTCGCACGGCGCGTCAGGATCATCCCGGGCGTGCAGAAGCCGCACTGCAGGCCGTGCTTCTCCCAGAACGCCTCCTGCAGCGGGTGCAGCTTGCCGTCCGTGCGCCAGCCCCTCGATCGGTCGTCGACCTGCGGCGCCGTCGGCCTGGACGGCGAGCACCGTGCAGGACTTCACCGCCTCGCCGTCGAGGAGCACCGTGCAGGCGCCGCACTGGCTCGTGTCGCAGCCGACGTTGGTGCCGGTGAGGCCGAGCGTCTCGCGCAGGAAGTGGACGAGCAGCAGTCGCGGCTCGACCTCACGGCGTTCGGGCCGATTGCGTTCACGGTGATCGACACGGGACATTTCACGGGCAGACCTCTTGTGTCGTTCGGGAAGCGCGGCGCGCCCGAGTGGGCCAGGCGCGGACGACGTGCGCACTGCAAGCGCTCTTGCTGCGAGGGAGATTCGAGTATGTTCTGCGCACGCGCGGCCGTGTCAACGGCAACGGAGGTACTCAGTCCTGGCGGCGCCCCAGGACCAGCGCGTAGGCGACGAGGTCCTCCTCGGTGAGGCCGAGGCGCTCGAGGTGAGCGTAGTAGTTGCGGACGCCGTCGAGGTGCTGGGAGACCAGGCGCCTTCTTCTCGCGGACGCTCCTTCACCAGGCGCCAGCAGCAGCTGCACGAGGCTGCGGCGTGACCTCGACGCCTTCCGGCCGCCAGCTCCTCGCGGTGGCGCTGCAGCACCGCCTCGATCGCCATCGCGCCCGAGTGCTTGCCGAACAGGAAGCGCAGCTGGCCGCCCACCGATCTCCGGCTCGATGACCTGGTAGATCGCGGGATGGATCGTGATGCCCGCGGTGTGGATGCCGGTCTCGTGGCTGAAGACGTTGTGGCCGATGATCGGCTCGGTGGCGCCCACCGGCAGGCCCGCTGAACTCCTCGACCTTGCGGCGCAGCGCCACAGCATGTCGTAGCGGAAGCCCGGGATGGTGATCCCGTACAGCTCCTTCAGGATCATCACCGTCGTGTGCAGCGGCGCGTTGCCGGCGCGCTCGCCGATGCCGTTCACGGTGCAGGTGGGGACGGTCGCGCCGTGGTGGAGCGCGCGCACCGTGTTGTAGGCGCCCAGGCCGAAGTCGTTGTGGAAGTGGACGACGAGCGGCTTGTCGGGAACGCGCGCCACCAGCTTCGGGATGTAGTAGTCGACGCCCTCGGGCGCGAAGAAGCCGACCGTGTCGGGGAACGAGTAGCGCGTGCCCCCGGCCTTGTAGCAGGCCTCGGCCAGCTCGATCAGGTAGCCGACGTCGGCCCGCGAGCCGTCCTCGCCGCCGAACTCGATCTGCTCGACGCCCGCGGCTGCGCGCGTGCGCGATGGCCGCGCAGGACATCCGGATGTTGGCCTCGCGGTAGAACGAGACCGGCAGGTCCAGCCACTCCTCCGGCTTCCGCCCCTCGAGCTGCAGCAGCGTCTTGCCGATCTTGTACTTGAGGTGGAGGTCGGAGCCGGACGTGAAGATGAAGAACGTGCAGTCGGATGGCTTCGCGCCCATGCTGCGCGAGCGTGTCGAGCGTGACGTCGATGTCCCGCGCGTTCGAGCGGCACATCACGATGATCTCGAGGTCCGGCCGGATGCGGCCCTTGCTTCTTGCCCTCGAGGATCAGCTCCAGCGCGCGCCGCTCGGACGGCGCGGCCGACGGGAAGCCCATGTCGATGATGTGGACGCCCGCGTCCGGACAGCATGCCCGCCAGCTCGTACTTCTGCTCGGGCGTGAAGGCCACGCCTGGCGTCTGCTCGCCGTCGCGCAGGGTCGTGTCGTAGAGGCGGATCTCCTGCGCCCGCGGGAAAGCGGTGCCCGCCGTGAAGCGGGACGGCGGGGCGATCAGAGTCGAGCGGCTCACGAAGGTCGATCATGAAGAGGCTCCGGACTGGGCGAACGGACCATGATCCTATCAGATGCGGTCCATTCGCCCAGCGGGGGCCGTCCCGACGTCGAGGTGTATTCGGAGCGGCTCACGCGTCCGTCGTGATTGTGGTCCTGGCGCGAGAACGAGTCGTGGGTGCCCGTCCACTCGGTTCGGGACAGGAAACCGTCGCGGTTGGTATCCTGAGCACGGAATCCTGGTTGGGATCCTCATTCGCGGAGCTCGCGAACTCGCGCAGGGTGACGATGCCGTCGTGATTGCGGTCCGCCCGGTCGAAGGCGCGCGCATCGACGGGCCATTCGCGGCGGGAGAGCAGTCCGTCGTTGTTGTAGTCCATCTCCTCGAACAGCGGGGTCCTGATCTCGGCGGGCGGCGGGTTCACGAACTCCCACCGCGTGACCATGCCGTTGCTGTTGCGATCGGCCTGCGCGAACGTGGGCGACAGGTCACGCCATTCGCTGCGCTCGATGACGCCGCTGCTGTTCAGGTCGAGCAGGCGTCGAATCTCGCCTCACCGGCCTGGCCCGCGGGTGGCAGGTTCAGGAACTCGCGCAGCGAGACCACGCCGTCGTCGTTGCGGTCGGCACGGGGGAAGGCGACCGCTTCATCCGCCACTCGCGCCGGGACAACACGTCGTCGCCGCTCGTGTCCAGCGCGCTGAAACGGGCTTCCCGATCGTCCGCCGGCAGCGAGATCGCGTTGCTCGTCGCGGCTGATGCGCCCGTCGCCGTCGCGATCGACGCGGTCGAAGGCGACGGTCTGGCCGTACCACTCGCTCCGGCTGAGGGTATTGTCGCCGTTCAGGTCGAGATCGCCGAACTCGTCCGGCAACGCGACGACCGGCCCTTCGGACCGCCGCACGAACTGTCGCGCGACAGCCGGCCGTCACCGTCGCGGTCGAGCGCCCGGAAATTCCGGGTGGCCTCCGTACTCGTCTTGTCCCAGGAAGCCGTCGTGGTTCGTGTCACGTTGTGCAAACGCTGCTGCCGGATGGCCGACATCTCCGTCTGCGCGAAAGCGGCCGGTAGCGCCAGGAAAAACGCGGGAACAACCATTGCGGATGCGATGCTACGGTACATGAAAGTCCCTCTTGTGGCCCTGGTGAATCTCCGTAGTGGAGGCTGCACGGGGCTCCAGCGTCTTTACAGCAACACCGGTGCCACCCGGGGAGTGGACGGCCCGGCCCGGGGCGCGCTAGCGCCTGCGACACGGCCGGGTACGACGTGTACTCGCTCCGGCTGATCCGTCCGTCGCCGTTGCGGTCGCGGCGCAGGAACAGTCGCGGGTGCCCGACCACTCCCAGCGCGTCAGGACGCCGTCGCGGTTGCCGTCCATGGCCCGGAACTGCAGGGCCGGGTCGTCCGCTGCTGCTGCGGAACTCGCGCGGCGTGACCTGCCCGTCGCGGTTCCGGTCCACCGTCTCGAACGTGACGCCATGCCGCCCATTCGTTCCGGCGCAGCAAACCCGTCCTGGTCGCGGTCGAGCTCGTCGAAGCGGACCGCGCGGTCGTCGATCTCAGCGGACTGGGCGGGCATGGCCATGTACTCGCGCAAGGACACGACGCCGTCCTCGTTGGTGTCGGCGGTCCCGAACGCGATCGGCTCGCCGCGCCACTCGCGCCGCGGAGATCACGCCGTCGCTGTCGGAGTCCGCGGCCGTAGAAGAGGTCCTGGCGGTTGTCGAGATCCGCACTCCGCTGAACTCGTCGCGGCTGATGCGGCCGTCGCGGTCGCGGTCCACGCGGTCGAACGGACGTCCCGGCCGTACCACTCGGCGCGGCTGAGCCCAGCCGTCCTCGTTGAGGTCGGTGTACGCGTACTCGTCCGGCAGCGCGATCACCGGGCCGCCGGCGCGCCGCACGAACTCGTCGCGCGAGAGCCGATTGTCGCCATTGCGGTCGACGCGCGGAAGTTGCCGGGATGCCCGCCGTACTCGGAGAGCGTCAGGTAGCCGTCCGGTCGCCGTCGCGCTGCGTGAAGCGTTGATCCACCGGACGTCCGTCTGCGCCGAGGCGAGCCCGGCGAGGAAAGAAGTGAGAAATGCCGCTTGCGGATGTGTCAGTACGTCGCATGTTGCCCTCCTTCGGGGCCGCCGGTGCGGCCCTCACTGTTCCTTCAAGCAACTGGCGGTGCCAACGCGCGGGAGGTGGAATGGCCCCGCCAGCGGATTCCGTCACCGCTCGCGCCATCGCCGACTACGAGAAGCTGCTGAAGCGACGAGAAGGCGCTCGCGCAGGAGCTCCAGGACCGCTTCTTCGAGCGCATGCGGCACGCGCGGCTGACGTTCGGCGGGCGCGTGCTGTGCCCGTTCCTGCGGCCGCAATTCGTATCGCCCCGAGCTCTACGAGCAGGTGCGCGCGGTGTGCCGCAGCGATCTTCCGCGCGATCGAGAAGGTCGAGGCGCGCTCTGGGTCCCGAGCTGTGGTCGCGGGTGGACCTGACGCCGGCGGAGCGCGAGCTGGTCGCGATCGACCCCGGGCTACCGGCGCAGCTCGCCGACCTCGCGCCTCGACTCGTTCGTCACGCCGTCGGCGTACCAGTTCGTGGAGCTGAACGCGGAGACGCCCGGCCGGGATCGCGTACGCGGAAGTGCTGACGGACATCTTCCTGGAGCTGCCGCTCATGCAGCGCTTCCAGGAGCGCTGGACCCTCACGCGCTTCCAGGCGCGCGGAGCGGCTGCTGCGAGACGCTGCTCGACGTGCTACCGCGAGGCTGGACGGCGCGAGGCGCACCCGATGATCGCGATCGTGGACTACGAGGACGTGCCCACGCGCACCGAGCACCACATGTTCCGCGACTTCTTCGAGGAGCGCGGCTACCCGCGCTACGTCTGCGACCCGCGCGACCTCACGTACGAGGACGGTGCGCTGCGGTCCCGAGGGCCGTTCCATCGACATCGTGTACAAGCGGCTGCTGGTGAACGAGTTGCATCGAGCGCATCGACCAGCTGCAGCCGTTCCTGCAGGCGGCGCGCGAGCGGCGCCGTCACCGATGGTGAACCCGTTCCGCTGCAAGCCCATCCACAAGAAGGCCATCTTCGCGGTGCTGACCGACGACGAGCATGGCGGGGCACTTCGACGACGCCGAGCGGGCGGCCATCGCCGCCCACGTGCCCTGGACGCGGCGGCTGCGCGAGGGCGGACCAAGCACCTGGGCCAGACGATCGACCTCGTGCCCTTCGCTCGCGCGAACCGCGACCGGCTCGTCCTCAAGCCGAACGACGAGTACGGCGGCAAGGGCGTGTTCGATCGGCTGGGAGACGAGCGAGTCCGAGTGGGACGCGGCGATCGCGGAAGCCCTGCGCGGCTCCTTCGTCGTGCAGGAGAAGGTCGAGCTGGCCCGCCAGAGCTTCCCGGAGCTGGCCGAGGACGGCAGCGTGCGCTTCCGCGACCTGGTCGTGGACCTGGACCCGTTCGTGTTCCAGGGCGAGGTCGAGGGCTTCCTGACGCGCCTGTCCGGACTCGTCCCTCGCGAACGTCACGTCCGGTGGCGGGCAGGTCCCCGCGTTCCTGATCGAGCCCAAGTAGCTCTCTCCGCAAGCCCAGGAATTCCTGGGGAATCGAGCATGTCTCCCGCCGCGCATCCGCCCAGTTTCTCGAGCGGAGGCGGAAGGCATGGCACGGCGCGCCCGAACGCTCCTGGAAGCGGGAGCCCCGGACCCGGACATCGCGAGAGCGCCGGCGCGGCAGGCCATGCGGCCCGCGGACCCTGGGAGCGCATCGGGACCCTGGGCACGGTGGTGGGCTGCGTGGCCGGGATCATCGCCCTCCCGACCGTGATCGCGAAAGCCTGTAGCGACCTGGCTGGGCGCCAGCCGAAGCTGTGCGTGTCCCCGGTGGCGTTCTCGGCGTGGCCTGGGATCCCGCGGCGCGCCGCTGGAGCTTCAGTTACGGCGTATCGCTCGACAACCAGGGCGACGCTGCCGATTCCGTGCAGAACGCACGAGCCTATCTCAGCGGTCCGTCGTCCGCGCCGCCGGCCCTCACCGCCCGCCTCGTAGACATGCGCTTCGAGGAGAAGGGTGCGGGCGTGGGCTTCCCGCTCACCGTCAAGGCGAGTGACTCGCATGACCTCGAGCTCACGATCGAGCCGCGAGACGCCACCGAGCCGGCACGCGTCTTCGAGCGGACGGGCCTCTACCGCCTTGTCCTCGAGGTGGATACGGCGCACAGCCAGGACCGCCAGACCGTGGGCACGTACTGCTTCTGGGTGGGACAGGCCACGGTCCCCGATCTGGTCGCTCGAGGCCATCAGGTCTTCGATCCGGACATCGCCTGTGCGGCGAAGCCGCGCGAGGAGGTCCATGACCTCACGATTCCTGGCCGTGGCGGTGGCCGCGGTGCTGAACGCGGCGGCGGCTCTCGAGCGGCGAGCCGCAGCTGAAGACCGCCGTCCCCGGGGAGAACGCTCGCGGCGTCGTCGTGAGCGACGATGGGCGGGAGCTGCGCCTCGACGCCACTCCGTGCCGCGAGCCGAAGACGGTGATCGTCTTCCGCCAGCCGTACAGCCGTGAAGCGGCGGGCTCCGTCAACTGCGGGAGCGGGGACATCGCCCTCGTACACGTGATCCAGAGTAGGCCGCCGCGCCCCCGCCGGCGCCGCCTGCTAGAATGGGCGTACCGCAAGCCACGTCCATGCCTCAACGCTTCACGCTCGGCATCGAGGAGGAGTTCCAGCTCGTCGATCCGGTCACGCGCGAGCTGAAGAGCCACATCGAGGAGATGATGGCGGCCGGCGCGCACCTGGGCGACCAGATCAAGCCGGAGCTGCACCAGAGCGTGGTCGAGGTGGGCACGCCGGTCTGCGCGGACATCCACGAGGCGCGCCAGGCGGTTACCCACCTGCGGCGGTCGCTCATCGAGATGGCCGAGGACTCGCGGCGCGCGCATCGTGGCCGCCGGCACGCATCCCGATCAGCCACTGGAAGGACCAGCAGATCACGGACCGCGTGCGCTACAAGGACATCGTCAACGAGATGGAGGACCTGGCGCGGGCCAACCTCATCTTCGGCCTGCACGTTCACGTGGGTGTCGACAGCGACGAGATGCAGCATCCAGGTGATGAACGGCGTGCGCGCGTTCCTGCCCCACCTGCTGGCGCTGTCGGTCAACTCGCCGTTCTGGTGCGGGCGGAAGACGGGCGTGAAGTCGGTGCGCTCGACCATCTTCAAGCGCTTCCCGCGCACGCAGATCCCGGACTTCTACTACTCCTGGGACGACTACGCGAAGTACGTGGACCTGCTGGTGCGCACCAACTCGATCGACGACGGCCGCGAAGATCTGGTGGGACATCCGGCCCCACGCGTACTTCAAGACGCTCGAGTTCCGCATCTGCGACATCCCCTGCCGGGCCGAGGAGACGATCGCCATCGCCGCCTGGTGCAGGCGCTGGTGGCGAAGCTGCACGGCCTGTTCGAGCGCAACCTGGGCATCCGCGGCTACTCGCGCGCCATCCTCATGGAGAACAAGTTCCGCGCCCTGAAGCGCGGCCTGGACGGAAGATGATCGACTTCGGCCTCAAGTCCGAGCAGCCCACCCGCGCGCTGGTCCTGGAGGTGCTGGACTTCGTGGACGACGTGGTGGACGAGCTGGGCAGCCGCGAGGAGATGCGCTTCCTGCGCGAGTGGGCCGCCTCCGGCAACACCGGAGCCGATCGCCAGCTGGCCGCGTTCGAGCGCACGGGCGACCTGCGGACGGTGGTGGACCTGTTGGTGGACGAGACACGAAGGGGCCTGTAGACTGCCTCGCCACATGCCGATCGCCTGCCGGAACAAGCAGATCCACGGGAAGACGTACTGCGTCACCGACTGCCCCACCCGCGCCGAGAACAGCCCCCTCGAGTACGTGCGCGTGCTGGCGCCGTCGGACCTGCCTCCGGCGCACCCGCGGGTGATCGACGTCCCCATCCTGGACATGAACTACGGCTGGCCCAACCTCGGGCACGACTCGATCGTGCACGCGGTGATGGACGCGGGCTGCGACCTGATCCCGCAGCTCCACGAGGCCGGCCTGCGCATCCGCGTGCTTGTCCTTCGAGGTGCGCCGCCAGCACATGATCCCGGAGGGCCCGGGGCGCTACTCGCTCTACCTCGGGACCGGAGGGCCGGGCCACATCGACCCGCACCTCAACGACGGGCAGCGAGGGCAGCCAGGGCATCCAGGAGGATCCCTCCTGGGAGCCGCAGCTCTTCCGCCTGTTCGAAGACATCCGGAAGCACGACGAGGCCGCTCTCGTCTCGGTGTGCCACACGTTCGGCGTGATGTGCCGCTGGGCCGGCGTCGCGCAGCCCGTCCTGCGCTCGCAGGACAAGGGCGGCAAGAGCGTCGGCCTGCTCGAGCAACATGCTCACCCCGGAGGCGCAGGCACACCCGTGGTTCGGACAGTTGGCCGACGAGCTGCCGGACCACCGCCGGCTGCGCATCGTGGACCACCGGCTGTTCGACCTCATCCCGGAGGCGGGCGAGTTCCGGGCGGCTGCACCCCGCTGGGCTACGAGACCATGGGCATCGGCGGGCCGCGCGGCGACGGGCTCACCATGCTGTGAGTTCGCGCGGGACCAGGGGCGGCATCATGCCGCGCATCCTGAGGCGTCAACCACCACCCCGAGATCGTGGACCGCTCGCGCCAGCTCATGATCCTGCGCCAGAAGCTGGGCCGCGGCGAGGTCACCGAGGAGTGGTTCGAGGACCGCACGCGCACGCTGGCCAGAGATCTATCCCGAGGACGGCACCGACCAGAGCCTGCACTCTGACGTCCGACTTCACGCTGCTCGGCCCCCTGCGCTTCCACCTGTACCGCCAGGTCCGCCTGCGCGCCGCCGCCCTCGGCCGCACCATCGACGTGGACGAGCGGCGCATCGCGGAAGGCGTCCCGCACGTAACGGAGACCACAAAAGACACAAAGAACACAAAGTTCTTGTTGCTCGTTTGAAGTAAGGTCAGCCGCGAGCGGAGGGACGGCAGTCAAGCACAACAGCTCCCCTCGAGATCAGCAATGGCCTTTGCGTGAATCGAGTTCGGACATCCCTCAAGACCTTTGTGCTCTTTGTGTCTTTGTGGTCTCCGTTGCTGGGGTCTCGTCGTGATCCCGAAGCCCCCCTTTCCCGGCGACCTGACGCTCGAGCAGGAGATCGGAGTCGTTCGAGGCGCTGCGGCCGCGGCTGCAGGAGCTGTGGGACACCATCATGAACCGCGAGGAGGAGCCGCACACCTCCGTCGTGGTGCCCTCGCTCACTCTCGACCAGGCGGAGCTCAGGAAGATGCCGGGCGCATCCTTCTACGAGGAGCGCCTGCTGTTCCTGCTGATCCGGCTCCGCAACCCGCGCGCGCATGGTGTACGTGACGCTCGCAGCCCGTGCACCCGATGATCCTCGAGTACTACTTCCAGTTCCTGGCCGGCATCCCGGCCAGCCACGCGCGCGCGCGCCTGACGCTGCTCGTGCGCCCACGACAGCTCGCCGCGCTCGCTGACCGAGAAGATCCTGGAGCGGCCGCGGCTGATCGAGCGCATCCGCGCAGGGCATCCAGGACTCCGACGCGGACGTACATGACGGTCTTCAACTCGACGCCGCTCGAGCGCAAGCTGGCGGTGCTGCTGGGCATCCCGCTGAACGGCGTCGATCCGAAGCTCACCCACCTCGGCACCAAGTCGGGCAGCCGGCAAGGTCTTCCGCGAGGCCGGCATCGACCTTCCGCTCCGGCGACGGAGGACCTGCGCACCGAGCACGAGGTCGAGAACGCGCTGCTGGACCTGCAGCGGCCGCAGAGCCGAACCTGCGGCGCGCCGTGATCAAGCTCAACGACAGCTTCTCGGGCGAGGGCAACGCGCTCTTCCGCTATCCCGACGGCGGCGGCACGGCCGAGGTGCGCGAGGCGCTGCGGCACGCTCGAGTTCGCGGTGCCAGCGAGACCACCCGAGCTCTACTTCGACAAGTTCGCGCGCGATGGGCGGCATCGTCGAGGAGTTCATCGAGGCGCCGCAGAAGGCCTCGCCCGAGCGCGCAGCTGCGCGTCGAGCCCGCGGGGCGAGATCGCGCTGCATCTCGACGCACGACCAGATCCTGGGCGGCCCGAGCGGCCAGGTGTTCCTGGGCTGCCACTTCCCGGCCCGACGACGACTACCGGATGCTGGTGCAGAAGGCGGCGCAGCAGATCGGACGCGGTGCTGGCCAGCCACGGCGTGGTGAGCCGCTTCGCGCGTCGGACTTCCTGGTGCGCCGGGACACCGACGACGACGAGTGGAAGCTGTCGGCGCTCGAGATCAACCTGCGCATGGGCGGCACCACGCACCCGTACCTGGCGCTGCAGTTCCTGACCGGCGGGGCGCTCGACCCGCATCCGGGCCTGTTCCTCTCGCCCAGCGGCCACGCCGAAGTACTACCGCGCGACCGACAACCTGAAGTCCGAGCAGCTACCGCGGCCTGCTGCCCGAGGACCTGATCGACATCACTCACGTTCAACAAGCTCCACTACAACCACCGCACGGAGTCGGGCGTGCTGTTCCACCTCATCGGCGCGGTGTCCGAGTTCGGCAAGCTCGGGGCTCACCGCCATCGGCAACAGCCGCGACGAGGTGGCTGGACCTCTACCAGCGCACGCTCGGCATCCTCGACGCCGAGACGTCCCCTGGGGCGTTGACCGCGCCGCCCGCGCTCGCCCGCGCATGAGCGGCGACGAGCGCCGCCTGGGCGTCGGCCACGCGCTGCTCCAGCTGCTGTGGGTGGCGCTGGTGGTGCTGGCGCCCGCGCTGGGGTTCTGGACCGCCTCCTCGCTGGCCGCGTACCCTGAACGGTCCCGTCTGGCTCGCCTATATCGCCGGGCTGCTCCTCTTCCCGGTGCTGCCGCTGGCCTGGGAGGCCTGGGCCGCCGCCCGAGCGCCGGAAGAAGAACGTCGCGGGGCACGCGCTGGCTCAACGCGTGGGACCGGCTGGCGCTGCGGACGCGTCGCGGTCAACCTGCTGTTCCTGGCGGCGCTGCTGTTCCGCTTCCCCGCCGCCACGTTCGCGGCGCTGTCGACGCGGGGCGACTGGTTCCTGGAGGGCCGGCACGGCGGGGGCGCCGAGCAGCTCCGCTCCGGACCTGTTCGCGACCGCGCAGCGGCTCGAGTGGGTCGACCGCCTGGTGCGTCGGAACCCGTACCAGAAGCAGATCGACCCGCAGCAGCAGGAGCAGCCGGTGCCCGAGAACCCTGTCGCCCAGGACACGCACACCGGACGAATCGCCCGCCGCCGCCACCCCCGACGCGCCCGGAGGCGCTGGCCGGAGGGCCCCGTGGCCGCCGAAGGCGAGCCCGAGTCAGGCGCGCGGCGCGAGGACGGCACGCCCATCTGGCCGCTGCCGGCCACGCTGCACCCGCTCGTGACCTCGATGCCGGCGGACGCGGAGCGCTCGGTCGAGGGCGTGGCGCGCTACATCGCGGAGCGCGAGCGCGATCCGTGGCTGCGCGTGAAGGCGCTGCACGACTACGTCGCCGACCGCATCGCGTACGACGCGGACGCGTACCGGCGCCGCGACTTCGACGGGCAGGACGCCGCGACCGTCCTGCAGCGCCGGCAGGCCGTCTGCGCGGGCTACGCCAACCTGCCGGCCGCGCTGGGCAGGTCACGGGCGACGACATCCGCGTGGTGCCCGGCGACGCGCGGCTCGACGGCTCGGACCTCACCGGCGAGGGCCACGCCTGGAACGTCGCCCGCATCGGCGAGCGCTGGAGTGCTGATCGACGCGACCTGGGACGCGGGCCACGTGAACGAGCGCGGGTTCGAGAAGGAGTACGGCACCGACTACCTGTTCGCGCCCCCGGAGATCCAGGGGGTCACGCACTTCCCGAGGAGCCGCGCTGGCAGCTGCGCGAGCCGGCGCTCACCCGCGGCGAGTTCTTCCGCCAGCCCGTGCTGCGGCGCGCTTCTTCGCCGATGGGTTCACGCTCGTCTCACCCGATCGCTCGCAGGTGACGGTCCAGGAGCCGCCGAGATCGCGCTCACCAACCGGCGCGGCCGCTACCTGCTGGCGAAGACCGAGCGCGAGGGCGGTTCCGGCGAGGCGGGTGCCAGGTCGCCTACGACCGCCAGGACGCGCGCGTGCGCTGCGACCTGCCCGACGAAGGGAGCTACCGGCTGCGGCTCTACTCGAACCGCGAGCGCTACGGCCACTACGACTGGCTGGCAGAGCTGTACGTGCAGAACCGCGCCGACTAGCGGACGGCCAGCGACCACAGCCACCAACGGGTTCGCGCTACGCGAACGGCCGGCCGTCGAGGATTTCGACGTACGCGCCGGGCGACTGATGTTCCGGCCCGTCACGACCACCACGACGTTCCGGAATCCCGACGGCCTCGCCTTCATGAGCGCCGCCACCGGCGCCGCGCCCAGGAGCTCGACGATCATCTGGTGCTCCTCGAGCATCCACGCCATCGCGTCCTCGATCTCGTCCTCCGAGACCAGCACGGTGCGGTCCACGTACCGGAGCGCGAGCCGGGAACGTCAGGCGCCATCTTCCTCGATCGACGCCCCAGCCTCGTCCGCGATGCTCGCCCCTGCGCGACGGACTCCGGCCGACCCTGGCGCACCCACTCCGCGAGGCACCGGGTTCGCCTCCGGCTGGACACCCACGCCTGCAGCCGTGGCCTGGCCTCCCTTCAAGCGATCGCCATCCCCGAGATCACCCCGCCTCCTCCCAGTGCCGACCAGGACCAGGTCGACCTCCGGGCAGGTCCTCCAGGATCTCAGGCCGACCGTGCCGCCGCCGGCGATCACGTCCGGATCGTTATAGGCGGGCACGACGGTCATGCCGGTTTCCGCGGCCGTCTCGGAGCGCCGCCTGGCGTGCGTCGCTCACGCGGTCGAAGAACGTCATGCGAGCGCCGTTGCGACGGATCGTCTCGATCTTCCTCGGATCGGCCGTGCTGGGGAGGTAGATGTCGGCCTGCACCCCGAGCGTCCTGGCCGCGTACGAGAGCCCGATCCCGTGCCCGCCCGCCGTGGAGGCGATCACCCCCGCGCACGCTGTGCGTCGTCGAGTGCGGAGCTTGGAGAAGGAGACGCGGGGCTTGAAGCTTCCCGTGACCTGCTGCGGCTCCAGCTTCCAGGAAGACGCTTCGCGCCGACGAGCCGCGACAGCTCGTGCGACGGCTCGAGAGAGTGTGCCGGACGTAGGGTGCAATGCGGGCCCTGCGCCTCGCGGACGCGGTCGAGGGTGATCGTGCCGAGCACGCTCGTGTCCACGGGTCTTCCTCCTCGAAGGTCTGTGTTCATCTGGCGCGTGAAAGCGCCGGATGGCCGGCTCGTCGCGGCGGTAGAAGATCAGCCCTTCTTGCGCGTGGCGATCAGGAGCCCGCTTCCGTCAGGAGGGTCAGGTGCCGTGAGGCCGTGCGGCGGCGATTCCCAGCTTCTCGCGCGGATGAAATCGGAACACACGCCGTCCTTGACGAGGTCTCCGTCCACCTGAGCGGGAAGTTCGCGACGGGATCCCGCAGCCAGGCCAGCACGCGGAGACGGGTCTCGCTGGCCGGGGCCTTGAACAGCCGGAACTCGGCAGCGTCTCCACTTTGCTGTTTCGCATAACCACTAAATGATGCGGCGCGCGCGCCCGCTTGTCAACAGGTGCTTCTTCTCCTCGCGGCCTCAGGTGCTGTAACCTGGGTTTGCGATCTTCCGAGAAGTCATCGGGGCCAGATCGCCACAAGCCAATCCGGAGTCGCACCGACATGAAGGAATCCTGGTTCAGACGACTGATCGTCCTCGTGGGCATGCTCATCGGACCGGCCGCCTCGGCCTCTGCCCAGACGAGTCCTGACTGGACGGAGGCGTTTCCTCCGTTCAGGATCGCCGGCGAACCTGTACTATCGTCGGCAGCAAGGGGGCTCGCGAACTACCTGGTCACCACGCCGCAGGGACACATCCTCGTCAACAGCGATCTCGAAGCGAACGTGCCGCTCTATTCGCTCGAGGGCGTGGAGCAGCGGCTTCAAGTTCACCGACATCAAGATCCTGTTGATCAGCCACGCTCGCTTCGATCGCTAACGCCGCCAGCGACACGATCAAGAAGTTGACCGGCGCCAGGTACATGGTCATGGACGCCGACGTATCGGTCGTCGAATCGGGCGGCAAGACCGACTTTCACTACGGCAACACGACCCGGCGATGCTCTATCGGCCAACGAAGGTGGATCGCGTGCTGCACGACGGCGACGAGGTGAGGCTGGGCGGCGCGGTGCTCGTCGCGCACCTCACGCCCGGCCACACCAGAGGCACCACGACGTGGACGATGAAGGTGCAGGAAGGTGCCAGGACATACGACGTGGTCATCGTCGGCAGCCCCAACGTCAATCCCGGCTACAAGCTCGTGAGCAATGCCGCCTACCCGCAGATCTCGTCCGACTACGAGAAGACGTTCCGAGTCCTGCGGTCGCTGCCGTGCGACATCTTCCTTGGTGCCCACGGCAGCTACTTTCGATCTCGAGCGGAAGTACGGCCTGCTGTCCACGAAAGGCGTCGCGGTCTTCGTCGACCCGGAAGGCTACAAGGCGTACGTGGCAGACCGGGAACAGGCGTTCAAGACGGAGCTCGCGAGACAGCATTGACCTTGGCTGCGCCGATGAGCCTCCGCGCGTTTCGAGGGGCTGTGGCTCTCGTCACCGGCGGGGCCTCGGGATCGGCGCCGCGCTCGGCCGAGAGCTCGCGCGACGGGGGCGCGCTCGTCATCCTGGCCGACCGCGACGGAGACGATGCGCAGGCCGAGGCCGTCCGCATCTCCGCGGCGGGCGGCCGTGCGAGAGCCGCGACGCTGGACGTGCGCGACGCGTCTGCCTTCTCCGATCTCGTGGCCGATGTGTTTCGCCGCCACGAGCGGCTCGACTATCTGTTCAACAACGCCGGGATCGCCGTGGGCGGGAAGCGCTCCATCTGCGGCTCGAGGACTGGCGGGACGCGGTCGAGGTCAACCTCATGGGCGTCGTGCACGGCGTGCTGGCCGCGTGGCCGCGTCTCGCTCGCGCAACGGCTTCGGCCACGTGGTCAACACCGCCTCCATGGCGGCGTTCCTGCCCGTGCCGATGGGCGCGCCCTACGGCGCGACGAAGAGCGCGGTGCTCGGCCTCTCGCGCGCGCTTCGCCTCGAGGGCGCGCCGCACGGAGTCCGCGTGAGCGTCCTGTGCCCCGGCGTCGTGCGCACGCCGATCCTCGACGGCGGCCGCCACGGCCGGCTCCGCAGCTTCATCCAGGCGACGACGCTCATGTCCTGCAGGAGACGATGCGCCCGATGGATCGTCGACGTGTTCGCGCGCAAGACGCTCGACGACGTCGCCCGCGGGCGCAAGGTCATCACCCACCCGGCCTGGTGGCGACTCCTGTCGTTCCTTGCAGCGCGCCGCCCCTGGCTCGTCGAGAGCGTGACGCGCCGCGAGTACGCGCGGATCCGGGCGCTGATCGGGCGCGAGCACTGGGACGGCACGTGAGAACCGCGCCGACTGAACGCACCGCGGGGTGGCTGGAACAGCCACCCCCGATGCGCTTACCGGTTGCGGGTGGCCAGGTCGTAGACGAGGCCGCCCACGCCGCCCACGATCGCGCCCTTCTTGGCGCCGTTGCCGCCACCCATGATCGCGCCCAGGCCCGCGCCGCCCGCGGCCGAGCCGCCGATGATCAGCGCGCTCTTCTTCCACGTCCGGCCCTGCTTCACGGGCTCGCGGTAGCGGACCGGCGTCGAGGTCGAGGTCCGCACGCGGGTCACGGGCCGCTCCTGGTAGACCAGGGGCTGGACGACCGGCTGCGCCGCGAACGTCCGCACCGCCGGCATCACGGCCGGCGTCATCAGGACGTTCGACTGCGTGGCGCTCGACTGCGTGGCCACGCACTCGACCTGCGAGAACCGCTGGCCCGCGGCCACCGGCCGCACCAGCGCCTGCCGGCCCTCACCGCAGTTCAGGAGCACGCCGTCGCTCGCAGGATCGAGCGACGTACCGCGCAGCGCCTCGAACCTGACGCCTGCAGCGCGGGAATGCGCTGGGCGTTCAGGGATACCACCAACCCGGCCACGACCAATGCACCGATGATGCCGCCGATGAGTGCCTTCATGGCTTCCTCCATATGGGCCTCATCCGGGCCCAAGCGCTGTTCGCGCTCGAGTGTCATTCGCCAGGCAAGCCGCGTACCAGAACGCCGAGGCCGCAAGTCATTGGTCGGACACGCTTTTGTAGTTGATGCACAGGGGCGACTGTCCTCGACAGCGAACAGTCGCCGGCCAGGAGTGGAGCGACTCTCGACCGGGTCGGACGACGGACGGGGCGGGGCACGCGTGTGTGTCCCCGCCTCGTCGTGGCCGCGAACCTACCGGCTGACGGTGGCCGTCATGCGAAGCGTCCCCGTTCTCGGCCGAGGGGCCGAAGTTCGCCACCCACACGCGATAGTTGCCGCGCGCGACGGTCACGGTCAGCTGCTCGGGCTTCTGGCTGTAACGGCCGTGGTGTGGCCGACGACCTCGCAGCTGGCCAGCTCGGCCACGTCGGCCGCGCGGCACGAGGGCAAGGTCACGTAGACGTCGATGTCGTTCGAGGCGAGCCGTCCAGTCCGCGCTGCTGGTGAGCAGGCCGGCGCCGTTGATCGTGACCTCCGCGAACGCGACCTCGAACGGGCCCAGGTTGGTGAAGGGCTGCGTCGGCAGGCTGGTCGTGACCGGGCCTCCGAGTCCGGCGAAGTGGTTCCGCCTCCGCAGGCGGTCAGGCCCGCCGCCAGGATGACGACGGCCGCCAATGAGAGCGCGGCGACTGCGTTTCTCGGCATTGGTATTGATCTCCTTCGTCGCAGGGGCTCATTCGGCGGGCTGCCGAATCGAGCCCTTCTGCCTTCATCTGGAGATCGCACTCGCGGCGCGAGTCCGACATCGCAAAGGGCGCCACCGAGCGAGGCGAGCGCTCACTCTCCCGTTGGCGGGGGCAGATCGCTGGCGGGGGGATCGCCACTCTCGCGTCAGCGCCGGTGGTGGCAGCGCCCACGCCGTGCACGATGCCATGGGTCCCGTGAACGCCCATGTTCACGATGTGAGCGTCGTGACCGATCCCGAAACGGTTTTCAGGATGCCTTCCGCATCGTGGATGTGCGGGATGGCGGAGGCGACGTTCAGAATCTGCTCCCACCACGCCAGGTGATGGCCGGTGATGAGGTCGTGGCCCAGGGCGCCCTCGACCAGGCCCCCTTCAGCTGGCCGACGCCCGGGATGAGGCTGGAGCCCCGAGCTCACCATTCCCAGGAGCTCATCCTTGATCTTCCATCGCCTCCCGGATGGCCTCGTCACTCACCCACGCGGGCGGCTGGTCGTTAGCCGGTTTGAGCTGAGTGAGCCAGCCCGCGTGTGAACCACCGGAAGGCGATAAGTCAGGATGAATACAAAGAGGAAATGTGTCGGGGCTCAGCGATCACCAGCTGAAGGGCCTGGTCAGCGCCCATCACCGTGTGATACCGCCACACCTTAGCCGACCCTGAGATCGTCACATTGCTCACATCTGAACATGGGCGTTCACGGAGCCTGGCGCGTGCACGGCGTCTTGCCGCCACCTGGGCGGCGATCAGCATTTCGCCAGCAGAGTCGCGCTCTCGTGCGCACCTGACTCGGCTTTGCAGGTGAGACCAGTGGCCCCAAATATCTGTGCCAGCGCTGCCATGGCGGCCGTGGTATCTGGCAGAGTCTGCCGGAGGCAGAACTCGCCGAGAACCTCGGCAGCAACCTGGGCCTCTCACGTTCGCGAGGTCACGTCAGCAGGCACCGACACCTTCCAGCGTGTCACTCAGGCGTGACTGCCTAGGCAGCTCAGCATCGGCCCACCACGGCCCCGTTTAGCCCGACGGCTGTGTGTTCGCGCGCGATAGTGGCAGACTCTCCCCTCGGTAGCGGGGACATCATGACGTCACCAGGTCGCGGCGGTGGGGACACGCCGACGTCAGCGTCGCTTCCATCGACTGGCACGACTATTTAAACTGTCAGTCTTCCTGTAGTAACGTGTCCGACCAATGGCTGCGCGGCTTTGCCGAGCTGTTGCTCGGCTGTGGTTGAGGAGGCCATCGTACGATCGTATTCAAATGCCGGTAGATCTGGCGCCCCTCACGCGGCTTTGCGATCGCCGATCACCACGGTATTTATAACTGAACACGCGATGCGACTTATTGCGCCGGCCACTGAATAGCGATTATCACAGGTCGATGCATGGCCACGATCAGCTTTTCCGCAATCTCTGATGACAGCGCGGTGCATGGTCGCGGCGTTCGAGCAGCCCGTACGGTGAGCGACTCGACGCAACCTGGGCGATGAAAACGTCATCGGCGGCTTCGGCGCAGTGCTGGCAGCGACGATCGTGGGCGGCGTGAGGCGACATAAGTCGCCTGCCGGCAAGCTATCGGCCAGCCACCCCGCGGTGCGTCGCGCGATTTGGGATCTGGCTACCTTCGCCTTAGCGTCCGGCAGCAAATCGCATCGGCAAGCTTTCGAAGGCAACCTGCGGAGGCGACAGCCACCAGTTATTTACGCCCGCGGGCATTTGTCGTCGGTAACGCGCGCGGCGCGATCCATCATCGTCTCCTGCAATCGTCACCTGAACCGTGGCGGCACACCATGCACTCCATGCGGCGCCCTCGGCAACGCTGCCTGTTACCGCCGTTTGCGATGACGTTGCTGTTTGAACGCGACCAACGCACCATTGCACGGCACCAGCGACGTGGCCGCTTCCCCACGTGGCCATAAATCACAGTCGAGAGAAGACGCGTCGCGCACGTCGCGACCTGATCGGCTAGCATATGCCCGGTCGACTTGAGGCGCGCTTCGTCGGCCGGCGTGACTGGCCTCAGCGCACGAATCGCGCATAAGTCATGCTTTGGCAGCTATGTGACTTACTGGTGTCTGCCGTGCACCTATTCCAGTCGACAGCTGCTGACTCGAGATATCGAAAAACCAGCCTTGGGCGCCATTTCACATGCATGTCTTCACGGCCAGCGGCCACGCGAGCTGCCGTGTTCAGTGTGTCTGGCCTCTGCACTGTAACAAAGATCACTGATAGTGCCTTCTGTGTGGCCGAGCGTGGTGACAGCTGCTGCCCCGGCATACCTGCGATCTTTTCCCTAAGATGATGTCTTCGGGTCGTTACCGTGTATTAGCGTGCGATCGCGTGGCGCCGATCAAGCTGGCGTGATCAGTGATGGCGACGATAGTCTTGATGTCGACAGTAGCGGCGTCGGTGTCCTGCGACGCGCTGCAGGTTCACCGGCTGAGTACCTCCGTCAGATGGAACAAATCTTTAGACAGTCGACAGCTCATCGTGCGACTTCCGGACGAGCTGTGGCGCGTCTGTATTCTCGTCTGGCGGATTAGCGCAGGCGAAGCACCTGTTTTGAAGCGAACGCTCCACCATCTGGTGTTATGCGAACAGCAAAGGGGAGACGTTGCCTTCCGGCAGCATGCTCGCTGGCTTAACACTCCCCGTCTGCCAACTCCCCGCTCGGTGGACAGGCAGTTCGTCAGGGCATCACGGCTAGTCGCCACCGCCTGGCCTCCCGGGAGCCGGAGCTCCACGATCCGCCACGCGCAGGACCTCGCATAATGAACACAGACCTCTGAGGAGACTCCCACAGCTCGACACATTGGCCTGATTACCCGTCCGGCACCTCTGGGCTGCGTCACGCAACTGTCTCTCGGCACTGAACCTCTCTGGCGAGGTCACCCCCGCATCTCTCTCCTGGCTGTACAGCGTCTCACGGCCGGGCCAACTTCGGCTCAGTACCTCCCAGCACGGCTGCCGATGACGTTCTTCGACACGTGAATGAACGACGCTCAGCCTGATTAATTCGTGCACCCGCCTCTTGTTGTCTGACGGCGGCACGATCGCCTGGTTGAATTCAAACCTGTCCCTGATCGGCAGTGATCGGGGATAACGTCTGAACAACCGACTAAACCGCGGAGATTAATAATTGCGCCGAATCTGCTCCGTCGCGCGAAGCATCACGGAGCAATGGCGTCTCGAGAACGTTCGCGCCACCGTCGTCAGGACGATCCGCGATGAACTTCGAGTAATGATCTCGGCACCGGTATTCACGGCGCGCCGGCAGATCATCGTGATGTGACAGAACGATCGGTCGCCGCTACGTCGGAAGTGAAAAATCTTCGCCGGTGATACCGCGTACATCTGCCAGCTCAGTCGTAATATTCAAACAGCTCGCGGTCGGACGGTGAGAGCAGATCGCAGCGCACGCACGCCATTCAGCGTCGCTATCTGCCGACCGCGCCAGTAATCTCGGCTCCACCGATCGGGCAATGATGCGACCTGGCTGGGGCAGCGCTCGAAGTCGCCTAGTCGATGAACAGCGCTCGTTCGTCACAGTCGCCTTTCGCCGATCGCGAGGCTGCGGTGAAATGGCCCTCTCGCTGGTGGTCAAGATCATTGCCGAATGCCGTCCTTCACTGTGGGTCGCCCACAGCAGCAACAAGCGGCCCTGCCCGCCGTGCGGCACTCCACCACCGTCACGTCGTGCTCGGCTTTGACCAGCCTCCACTGCCCCAGCCATGCTCGCCTTCCACGCACTCAGCTGAGTGTCCACTGCACGCCTGATACTGGCGGCCATGCCCAGGCACTGTCAGTGGCAGCGTATCTATCATGATGCTGTTCAGACATTGCGAGGCTAACTCCTGCTGCCGAGTCTAGCACTCTGTGGTTCCTTTCAGCTCGAGCCACTGCACGTCTGGTGGTAGTACTCGGCATAAACAACACCAGTTACCACGAACGTGACGGCAGTATTCCCGCCGCGGGTGACCGCGGCCTTTCAACCCGTGCCCACCTCGTGCGTTCTTCGGCGTCTCCAATTAACGGCAGCTTTACGGCACCGTATGGACGGATGCCGAGAGATCCGCCAGCGCCACCACGTAGCCGTGACCGGACAACGAAACCTCGTATGCCGCTGGGCGGCTGGTGTCGAGGATGCCAGGCGTATACGCGTTCCCTCGTAGCGAGGCGATTAATACGCCCAGCCGTGTGGTGAAGACGTTATTTCCATGTCGATCGGATCGTGTGTGTCGATCGCGATATGCTGGCCCACGCAGGCGGTAGCGGTAAGGGTCGGCACCGATCAGAATTTCTGCGCCAGCATGGTGCCGCCCATGCTAGAGGTGTCGAGCTTTGACGGCTCGTCATCGTATTTATTTCACTTGGCAACTATTTGGCACGTATGCTCACTTCACTCGGCAGTCATATGTGGTATTGTATCCAGCTCGTGCGTGGAGAAGCCGGCGTCACCCCGCGGGCGGCACCTCCGTGCCACGATACCTATGCGCAACCTGGCGAGAGGCAAACTGTCGACCGAGGTGCTGTCACCTCGGGTAGCAGGCGTGCCTCTCGCACTCTCTGATTACAGATCCAGCCCGGCTGTGCGTAATTCGACACACTCGCGTGCCAACTGTGCAGATGCGCAGTAGCATCGACACGAGTGTGCGCTCCGGCTGGCTGAACACCGTCTGCCACATTAGTGGTCTTGCCAGTGCGTCCGAGTCAGGTCTTCTCGATCAGAACGGCGGTGGAGCACGCCACAGCCGGTGGCTCAGGCTGTCGAGGATCATCAGCCGCGGGTTAGGCCGATCAGCATCGCCCGGCAATTCCCTTTGGTGGAAACGAACTCTCACTCTGCGTTCATGTTACAGCCATTACTCGATCTCTAATGGCCGTCAGTCTGACAGCTGCAGCCACAGAGACTTGAGCACGAAAGTGGCAGTTTGTCATTCACTGCAAAGGCCTCGAGAGCTTCGCCGTCACTCACGCGGCTGACACTCAAGCAACAGAGGCTACAGCTTGTGATCTTTTGTGATCGCCGGTATCTTTTCACGATAGCACTCGGTCACGTCAGATGACCGGCGTTTCAAACTGGTCCTCTTTGTGGCGAGAGGCGGCAGAGTCGGGTCAGTGCAGGCTCCCGGTGCCTCTCAGTCTCGTCAGCATTCTCACCACTGTGACTCTGCGACTACCGAGTCTGAGCTTTGTTCAGGGTGTGCGCCCAGGTCACTGTTTTGCACCGAACTCAAGCATGTGAGCTCGCCTCTGCCGGCCCGCCGATCACCTATTGGCACGAGTACTGTTCCGCCTGGCGATGCTCGATGGTCCGATCGCGGCATAATCTTACGCGGATGTGCGCGGCTCGGCAGTGACGCTCTTTGCTGCGCCACCGTCACTACGGCGCTGGCGGCCTCTTGTGTCTCCGGAGTCGACTCCCGGGAGAGTCTCACGGTTAGCCTGACTTCCGTCGGTGGTGACGGCGCTTGGCCGAGATCTGGCACCTGTTGCTGTTTCGCAGGCCCACTAAGATGAACGCGAGCTCAGACAAACTCCCATCGATCGGTAAGTGCAACCATATCCCGAAGTTGGTTTCGTCGATCACCGCGGTTTACCGGAAGACATCGACTCCTTTCTTCGAAGAGTGGTGCTCGGCGCGTTTATCGACGACCCTCTTTGGTCTGCTGTTCCGGCTGAGCGGGCATTGGCTCGCCTGGGCTCCACCAGTGGTGTACCCGTATTTTCAGGCCAGCCGGCGATCGGCTGTTGATTCCGCCGCGCTGCCCGGCTCGCGCCGTCGTCCACGCCAGCGGCACCTTCGGCCAATCCGTCCGAACTGATACTCAGAAGTGGCGCGCGGCTGATTTTTGTCGCCAGCGACGATGTCTCTCGCTTCGTCGATCAGCGTCTTTGGCGCACCCACCGAGATCTTTGCGACGATCAGATCGTCGGTTTATTCCAGCAGGTGTCACTTTCATGTCTCCAGGAAGAAGAGTCCGGATCTCCGTGCTTTCGTAACTGGCCCTCGCCGCCGCGGCGGATATTAACAGCGGCGAATGAGCGAAATTTGCATGGTCGCCTATAAATCGCCCCGATGAACATTCACGGAGGCCAGTTGGCCGCATAGACGATGTCTGGCGCGATCTCAGATAACGTCGCAGCCATCTTGATGAGCGACCGCCGCAGGTGGGCAACCGCAACATCGATGTTCGACACCGCGCGGCTCCAGCCCTGATAAACGCGCCGTCGATGTCGGCTGTCGACGAGCTGAATCCTCCTCATTGCCGATAATGTTCATGGACGGCTTGCGTACGCCGGCGGAGACTGGATCGTGCTGCGGCGTATCTCACTGCGCAGCTTTGGCGCGGCTTTGGCGTCATAGCCGCCAGGCGCCTCTTCACGTTTGTTGCCTCTCCCGAGGACTCAGCTCGTACTGCGTTCAATACCTCTGTGTTCGCGCGACTCTGCAGTATCAGCTGTGATCGACAATGGCAAGCGTACGCCCTGTTGGCGATCCCCGATATGTCGAAGGTTGCGTAAGCCCATCGGGCTGATCGCCAGCGTGGCAACCGATCATGCGTCGGCAACGGAAGCCGCCGCACCTCCTCGGCGCTGGGCGTGATGAAGCTGGCGGCTGGTTGTTTAGCCGCTGAGCTCGTGCGTTCTGGTCGGTTATCGGCTTCGCAATGGCTCAGCGGGATCACGCCGCCGGCACCCAGCCCTGAGCTCGTCGAGACCGCGCGGCGGAGACTTTCCACTGTGACGTCCAGCTCCAGAGCGTTCGGCGCCGCCCGTCTGTGCCTGCTCGGCCGAGTGTGTGGCGTGGGCCTTGCAGAAGAGCCTCGGGCTTGCCGAGGACCTGCCTCCTGCGGTTGGAGCGTCCGCCGCAGATACAGGCAGTCCAGACTGCAGATGCGGACCGTCTCGGCAACCTCAGGCTCTGGCTCCTGCACGACACGAAGGCCACCCGGGACTCCGCCGTCCTACTCAGGTCCTTCGTCTCCCGGCGCCAGTCTGCCGGCACTCGCGATTCGACCCCAATGATCTCACCGCATCTGTCGACTCGCACCCGCCTCACGTCATCAG
>ERZ1370068.3767-contig-2869_pt1 | contig 43116 bp, 66 predicted proteins | sample MGYA00561227_ERZ1370068 | MGnify/ENA primary metagenome ERZ1370068 (study PRJEB38410, sample SAMEA6850437) | metagenome | study: Metagenomic assessment of the ecological functions of the soil: analysis of the soil microbiota associated with the... | reverse complement strand
CAGTGCGACTTTCGGTAAGGCAAGTGGGAATTGGATGGAACTTTGTTGGCACTGGCCGAAGATGGCAAGATCGCATGCCTCATCGAACGTCACCCGGTGAGTCGATTTCCGATGCTGTAGCCTGACAAACTCCGACAGCACGATTGTCGGCCGGGCAGTCATCGTGCCGGATGCGCATTGACGTGTCGTCGCCCACACTGAAATCCGCACGATTGAAAGGATGCATCAATGAAACCGCCAGACTATTTCTGCTCTGCTTTGCATCCACCTGCTAGTGTCGGGATATTCCGCGTCGCCCAGCAGCCGGCGCCGCAGAAGGCGGCTGGGCGGGACTCTCACCATCGATACCGCGGCGATGCAGAAGCCGTGGACCGGTGATCTGGACGGGATGATCGAGCGGCGGGTCATCCGCGTGCTGACCGTCAACAGCAAGACCTTCTATTTCATCGACAAGGGTACGCAGCGCGGCACCGTCGTTGACTACTTCCGGTTGTTCGAAGAAGAGCTCAACAAGAAGCTCGCCGCCGAAAACAAACTCAAGAACAAGAACCTGAAGGTGCGGGTGGTATTCATCCCGGTGCGGCGCGACCAGCTGCTGCCGGGCGCTTGTCGCCGGCAAGGGCGACATCGCCGCCGCCAATCTCACGATCACGCCCGGAGCGCCAGAAACTGGTGGACTTCACCGTGGCCGGTCTGAGCAACGTGAGCGAGGTCGTGGTGACGGGGCCGGCTTCACCGAAAGTCGCCAGCCTGGACGATCTCTCCGGCAAGGACGTCTTCGTGCGCAAGTCATCGAGCTATTACGAGAGCCTCGTTGCGCTCAACAAGAAGTTTGCGGCCGAGAAGAAACCACCGGTCACGCTCAAGGAAGCCCCGGAGACGCTGGAGGACGAGGATCTGCTCGAGATGCTCAACGCCGGGCTCATCGCGCTCATCATCGTCGACAAGCACAAGGCGGACTTCTGGAAGCAGATCTTCCCGCAGCTCACCGTGCACGATAACGTCGCGGTACGCACCGGCGGCGAGATCGCGTGGGCGATCCGCAAAGGCAGCCCGCAGCTCAAGGCGATGCTGGACGATTTCGCCACGCGCCACAAGGTCGGGACCGCGACCGGCAACCAACTCCTGACGCGCTACCTGAAGAACGTCAAATACGTGAAGAATGCGGCTTCCGAGGAGGAGCGCAAGAAGTTCCTGGCGCTGATCCAGTATTTCCAGAAATACGGCGACCAGTACGACGTGGACTGGCGTGCTGATGGGCGCGCAGGGCTACCAGGAGTCGCAGCTCAACCAGAATGCAAAAAGCCCGGTGGGCGCCATCGGGGTCATGCAGGTGATGCCCGCCACCGGCAAGGAAATGAAGGTGGGCGACATCACGGAGACCGAGGCGAACATCCACGCCGGCATCAAGTACATGCGCTGGATGATCGACCAGTACTACGAGCAAGGAACCGATGACGAAGCTCGACAAGGCGCTGTTCGCGTTCGCCTCCTACAATGCCGGCGCGGGCCGCATTTCGGCAACTGCGCAAGGAGGCCGCCAAGCGCGGACTCGACCCCAACGTCTGGTTTCAGAACGTGGAGTATGTGGCGGCCGAGAAGATCGGCCAGGAAACGGTGACCTACGTCAGCAACATCTGGTTGTTGAGCATCGCGTACCGCTTGGTTTTGGAAAGCCAGGCCGCCCACAGCGCGGCCGTCAAGGAGCTCAAAGGTAGCCCCAAATAGCATCGGGAGCGCTCGGCGACATCGGCGGCATTACAGCGACGATACGTCGCACATAGAATTGCGCGCCTGCCCGAGTCTGGCGCGAGGGGTGCCCCGGTTTGTCCCGGCGCTCGGCATAGGCTTCGCGTTGCCTCTGCATCGCCAACTCGGAAAAGCTCTTGTGATTTCCGCTCACGATCCTGCTTTCGCCCCAGATGGCTGCGGCCGTCGGGGAGCCTCCAGGATTGTGCAGAACGTTTCCCGGGGTAGGTAGGTATCCCTGTTTTCGCCGCGTCGCAGCCGTCGCAATTCATGGCAGTACGGCGGGCCTATGTCGTGAACCTGCCGCGTGCGATTTGCCATCAGCGCCGTTGCCCGGGCTTATCTCCCTTTATCCGTTGTCATCGGTCACCCTCTCGCCCATGCTGCGCGTTATGTGGCTTATGTCGGACGCGCGAGACAACAACGGCAACGTTCAGCCTGTGAAGGCGGCGTTGTAGCGCTGGTAGCGGACTTGCCGGTTTATTGCACACGCTTTCCGGTTGCTCACGTCGATAGCGCGGCAGCCGGCCCCGCTGGCGCTCGCATTGAATGAGCCCGGCCGCCTCTTAGCCGCGTCGTGGCGACGTGCCACCATCGGTAATCGCGACCAACCGCATCCCGCACCCGTGCTCGTAGTGTCACCCATTCAGCGCGGGGGCGGCCTGGTCGCGCTGCGAATGAGCGCGAACACTACTATGGCGCTCATCGACACCTTTGATCGGTGAGCTGGCGCCAACTCATGGTCGGTCAGCGAGAAACCGTAGGTCCGAGCCTGGCGTAGTTCGCCCTCCGATTTCAACCGGGCTACCGTTGGGGCATCAACGGTTTCGACACCCATAGGTCTCTCCCATAATTAGAGTCTCTCTCCCATAGATAGAGCAGAGCAGATAAAAAACAAATAATAAAAAGATAAAAAGAAAAGTAGTGTCTACGGGTCTAGTGTTTCAGTAGTTTCTATCCGAAATTTGCAACTTGCCTATCACGAAACACGACACCTCGCGGGCTTCGATTTCTTCGAGCATCGTCACTACCTTGTCCATGCCGGCGCCCCGTTCGTCCTCGTAACGATGCGGGCCACCGCACGAAGCTGGCGTCCGTCCCACACCCACGCCGTTGAGCACAACCCGCGCCGCCCGCGCCATGATCCCCTGAGCCAAGCGCGACGGCCGCTTCAATCTGGTCAGCTGGCGTCTGACTGGTGCTAATGGCGTCGTGAACCGGCGCACATACCTCAAGGCCCGCCTCAGTGAGAACGAGCACGCCAGGCGCAGCATTTCCGCCCCGTGTGATTGCATCGGATGGTTTTGCAGACTCGTCGGCCGCGTCTCGCGCGTCACGTGAAGTCGCCAGCCGAAGCAGGTGTCGAGATAGCCGGAGCAGCAATGCCGAATCGAGGGCCAGGCGACTCCATTCCCAAAACTGCGCATACGTGCGGCGATGGGCTTGCAGCAACACTCGCGCTTCGACGACGGTAGTACGCGCAAATGCCCAGCCAACGTAACCTCGCCCATGCCGTACAGCGTGCCGAGGACTAGCGCTTTGCAGCGATCCCGCAGCTTGGCCTGCAGTGCGTGGCCTGGTTGCCCCCGAGAGCGAGCCCGGCATCGATCGCAAACGCGAGGTAGGGATCACCCGACGCATAGGCGCGCAACATTTTATGTCACCCGGAAAAAGTCGCATGCGATGGCAATTTCCCGCGGACGAAAAAAAGTCCACATAGCGAGCGCTCGCCCGCACTGGACGAATCAGCGAGCGCAGCCACACGCTCGGGGCGAAGATGAATTTTGAAGCGCTCGGCGCATTGCGCCCACGCCCGAAAGGGCGAGAGCATGGTCCGGTTGCGGCCGTCACGGCCGATCGCCAGATCGGTGAGCCGCAACTTGCCGAGCGAATGCGCACTCTCGAATCGGCGCCACGATCGGATAGCGCGCTCCATCATGCGGAAAGTGTCCTGACAAACCGAGCCGGCCCGTTTCCGTGCGCGGCCAGGGAATGGTTTTCGCTGACCAGCCATCGCTCAACTTCTCCCGATCTCGCAGCATGTCCCGGTCAAAATCGGGTAACGGTACGAATGGCATCAAAGGTTTTTCCATTCTGAGTGGCTCCCCAGGCGCGCGACAAGCGCCCCAGCAGCGCACTATCAACCGGCGTGCTCCGATACTCCATGGTCGCGACGGCGCGCATGTAGCGGCCCCGGGCAGCAGGGCGCTCAAGCCAATGCGGGCGCGTGGCGCCGGTTGACGAGTGCCGGCAGCAACATGCCAGGGCGACGGTGTCCGTCGCGCAGTAGTCGAGAATGGCGTACGAATACGGGCGCCTGTAGCACTGAATGCGCCAGCTGGCTTTTTCTTGAGCGTCCGGGCGGTCACGAAGTGCCCGAGCGCCGCTAACAGTGAAAAGCGCCCTTGATGCCGAGCACCGTCGCGGCCGTTGGCGAGTGCGGAACTGGCGAACAGATCGAGCACGGCCACTGGCATCTGCCAGCCGAGCGCGAGAAAGCAGCCGAGCTCGGCCGGCGCGTAATACGCGATCAGCAACGCGTCAGGCCAGCAGGAAAGCGCCCGCGGCTGCCGCAATTCAGCTAGTCCCACAGCCGCACCTCGCGGCCGCTACGGAGCTCACGCGCCACACAACAACGGGATTTAAGTGCTTCACCACTCTGGGCGATGTACTCTGAAGTCCACGCCCAGAGCTCGCGAAAGTGATCGTTGCCGCCGAAGGGCGGCGAGTTTCACTGCAGCCCGAGCAGTGCCCGAATTACGGCGTGGTCCCCGGACTCAATGACCCATCCCCCGCAACGCCAGCTTCGCTACTTCCGGCCACGACTCCACGGCTACCGGCTCCCGAGGTCCGCCGTCGCCACGTACGACGATACGCATTTAGGTGCATATCGGCCGCAATCCGCACCCAATGCCCTCGAAGCGCCGCTGCCTCTGCCGCAGACTGGCGTCAGGTGTCGCCGCGTCGGTCATCGCTCGGGAGTTTGATCGGCCAGAGGAAGATTAATTTTTGCCGCGAAACGCAATACCGCACGCGCAACACCACGGCGGCGAATTCGGCGACGATCGGGGCAACGGCCGGTGCGACAAAATACGTTTCCCGCTCGGTCTACCGATCACAAAACAGTCGAGCCAGTGGTCCGGTGTACGCGAAAGAATTCATCGCGACTCGGGTCGGCGCACCGGGACCGTCAACAGCACGCGACGCACGCCGACGGTCTCACCGCTATAGCTTTGGTCGATCCGCAGGCTTAGAAACGAATCTTCGTCCGCGTCGGACGGCGGTGTGAAATAACGTTTACGGAATTCATTTTTTGTTTCCTGCCCGCCGGGCTTTTTGTTTGGTGAGGGCATTTCGAGAAGCAAATCCATCTGCGGTTTCATATGGTTTGAACCGCACCCGCACCTGTGGCCGGCGCGGCTTCTCGTTTCAGAGCAGCGCGCCCCGGCAGTACAGAGCCACGGCATGGCTGTCGCCATCAACTCTTGCTGCAAACCGCACTGTTCCGCAGTGTGCGAAAATCGGCATCGAGTAAGATTTCGACCGGCCAGAGTTTTCGCGCAGTCATGCTGCCACCTGTGATTCGGTCGAGGCCTTCGTCGTCCGCGCGAGCGCACGGCGGCGCAGGATCGTAATGAGCGCTGGGAAACTGCTCTCTCGATAGCGCCGAACAGGGGAGTGCCGTGTTGTTCGACCGCCAGAGCTGCACCCTGGTGCAGTCTACCTGTTCGTGCCGCCGCCATTGCGCCATTGCTCGCCTGCACCTGGCGCTTCAGTTCCGCATGCAGTTGACCGTCCAGGTCAGCGGCAGCGGCTTCGGCGTACACCGCTCGTGCGGCGCCTCGAATTGGGCTCGCAGCGCTTCAAGACGCTGGATCCAATCGCGAATGTGATCGGCGGCGCTCATGGCGTCACCTGGATCGCCGTGATCAGCACGACTTCGGCAGAGCTGCCCGCCGCGCGCAGCGCATCAGCGGCGGCAAGCGCAGGCTCGATCGGAAAAGTCCTGCACGATCCGCAGTGCCCTGGTTAGCGGCGGTTCGATTGACGCATGAGCGGCGGCCGCACGGCAGCGCGCCTTTACAGGCCAACGTCAGGTGGAGCAGCATCGCGAGCAGCACGCCCAGAGCTGCTCTCGACGGGTATCTCGGTATTGGTTTGATCTACTGCTGTACCGAAATCGGCCGCCTCGCCCGCGGCCAATTACGAAGGGCGGGGCGTTCATGCGACCTCTTCACTCGCGCCAGGGCGGCGCGGCGCAGGATGGCAACGACTGCCTTGGGAAACTTGTCGAGCCATTACCCAGCGATCCCGAGCGGGGTTGGAGCGCACGATCAGCGCGCCGCTCGATGAGCTCACGCCGATTGCGTTTGATGAACCAGCGAGACTGTATTTTGTTTCGAAAACGGGCCGGCCTCGCGGTCGAGCCAGTCGCCTACAGAGGCGTAGCGGTCCAGCTCGGGGACAGCGGCTGGTTGCGCGCTGGCACGATCTGTTTGAACTCCTTTCACTACGCCACCACGGCGATGAAAGAAGTTTAGAGGGCAGTGCAAGAGACAACGGAAATACGGCGAATTTGGCAGAATGTCAGGCGATGTGTGTGCATGTCGCCTGAGACTATCGGATTAGCCTTTAGACGGCGGGCTTTTTTCTTCAGCGATTCCAGGAATTTTCTCTGGCACGGTACAATCGTGATCTCGGCGCGCTTTCTCTTTCGTCATGAGCCTGCGCTATTCAGGAAGAACTGCTTCCGGGCCGCCTGCGCCAAGAGCTCAGCGCCGACTTGTATCGTGATCGCAGCAGCTTCGGCAGCCACGACAAAGTGCGCGTCGGCGATCTTACGCGGCGTGCCTTGGCGGACCTTTCGGTGCGCGTCTTGATTCACTGCGCTGCGGCGCGTTTGGTCGTGCGCTATTTCGCTTTGCGACCTCGGCGGGCGGATACGACGCCTGCCAGAACTCGTCAGCCACGCCCGTCCTCGCGGGCATGCGTGACCAGCCGCTCCTTCGGCGCGCGCCTGCGCACCGTGTGACTGACCCGCTTTGTCAGCGCCGCTGCGGCTTCACCCAAACACTTTCGCGATCACCGCCTGCTTGTCGGCAATGCTGGCGTGGGCGGCGTAGCGGGCGCCGCTCGCGGAGAGCGTGCGATGGCCCATGCTCTGCATGATGAGTTGCCGGCTGGCGCCGGCGCGGGCGAGAAACTGGTAGCCGTGCCCGTGGCGCAGCTCGTAGGAACGACGCGCCCGGCCAGCGCCGCGCTTTCGCTGGGTGATGCGCGCAACCACAGCCGGGCGGTAATGGTAAGTGAGGCCGGCCGCCGCGACTGCCAAACAGCAGTTCATCCGGCGCCGCCTTGGGCAGCCGCTTCAAACTCGGCAATGGCCGCGCTGGACGAGGCGCCGGCGGTGATCGGGTCGCCGTTCTGGTCCGGCGCCACCGTGCAGGCGTGCCGGCCGCTGCGCGGATCCAGGTCGCTTGCCCCGCGTCGCGAGAATGCAACCCACGCGCAGCGCCGGCGTGATAGGCGGTGACGATCAGCGCCGGCATCTTGCCCCCACGCGCGGTCGACCACGCGCGCCACCGCCAGCAGGCGCTCGAAACTTCCTCGGGGCGGAAGTAACGTCTCGGGATCGGCGCGCTCGGGTGCGCGCTCGATGCCGCGGGTCGGCGGAACGAAGGCTGCGCGGGACCAGCTTCAGGCGCCGGGCGTGCTTGAACGCTGCTGCCGGCCTGGGTGAGATAGCGGTTGATGGTGCCGGCCAGCAGTTTGCCGGCGGCGGCGGTGGCGCGCTTGCCGCCCGCCAGGCGCCCGCGCTCGGCGAGTGCGACCCAGCGCGGCGTCGACATCTTCGCAAGATTGATCTGCGCGATCTCGGACTCGCCTAAAGGTATCGGTCTGGTGAAAACCAGCCCGGACAGGCTGGCTGCATCCAACTCACGCGAGGCGACATAGGCCTCGACCACGTTCTTGAACAGTGCCATTGCGTGCTCCTTTTGACTGCCGATCGACCACAACCCTTTGCAGGGATGATTGGTCGCCGTGGTGGCGCAGTTTCTGCGGAATCCGGTCAAGCACTGGCATCGAACCATGGAGCGGGAGACGAGTTCTCGAAACTCGCGACCTCAACTCCGGCAAGGTTGCGCTCTACCAACTGAGCTACCCCGCGCTGCAACAACGTGGAATTGTACGATCTTTGGCCCCCTTTTTGTCAAAGCAACGCGCGACCCGGGAAGGCGCACAGAACTGCCACACGTTCGGCGTCGTGCGTGGGCCGATCACCTGGCCGACACGGTCGATACTCTGCGATCGATCTCTGTCGCGACGCCTTCGAAGGTTGACCGCATAGGTGCGCGTTCGAATCGACGGTCCGGCCAGCACCGCTGCGGGTCGAGCACGATCCTCGAAAACGCCGCCGGATCGCGGTCATCCGCGCGGGGAAGACGCGCGCCAGTCTGAGACTACCGTTCTGGGTCCGACGGATGGGTCCAGCGACGCGCTTCGATCCGCGTCTTCTCGTTCACGATCGTGTACGCCTGCGCCGGACTGAACGGATCGAGAGCCCACCCGCGCAGCGTCGCCCGTGGACCCGAGATCCGGTCTCGAGGCCGGTTCATCGGAGGCCATCTACCGACGGCCTAGCCGGCCGTCGGCTGCAGCATGTTCCACCAGAGGCCAAACGTGGCACGGTCGATGGCCAGCAGTGCTGAATACGGTCATCCAGAAAATGCGCGATTCGGGCTCGGATCGCCGGCGATCCCGGTCGCCGGGTCGCTGCCGGTCGCGCCGCCGACGCGACCGATCGCAATCAGCAGCAGCACGGGGCCGTGCCTGCAGCGCGACCGTGCCCAGATGCATGTGGCGCGGCACTTCGACCGGACCATCGCCGAACACGCTGGTCAGCAGCGCGTAGCAGACCGTTCCTGCGAGTGCGGTCGTGAGCAACGGTGCAGGAGACATCGGTCCCCATCGAAACAGGTTCGAGAGCCCACGCGAACAAGCCGATTACGAGTGCCGCCACCACCGAGCAGCAGCCTGCATGCACCGCGACGGGCAGCCGTTCGTACGCGGTGGCGATCGACCACGCGAGCGGCGTTTGCAGATCCTGCAGCGAACCGAAGCGGCGCCCTGCTCGATCCCGAGGTAATGAAGAATCCCCCGGTTGTGACAACGGCACCGACCTGGCGATCGTGCGCGCCGCGATCGCAGGCTCTGCGGCCAGCAGGTTGAGCAAACGCCACCGTGGCAATGTCATCACTTCCGGACATCGATCATCCAGCTTCTCGCCCATCGTGACGTACCACGTTGCGCCGATGACATCGCTGCACTGTCGCGGCAGCCCGAGCGCGGCAATCGCGCGGTCCTGGTCCCGCGCGCAGTTGGCAGCAGAGCGCCGAGCACGACATTGACGCTGTTTGCTGCGCGAATGGTGTCAGGCCTGACGAACACCACAGTCTGCATCGCGAGCACGAAGATGGACACGAAGAGAAGCACACCACGCTGGCCCGTTCGTCCCGCCAGATCAGCGGTACCGCCAATAACGCGAGGAGGAGCGGCAGCAGCGCATGCTGCTGTCGCGACAGTCCAGACCGACGAGCGCGACTGCGAGCGCGATCGTCCAGCGCCGATGCGCGCGGGCGCGAGTCCCGCCATTACCGCGATGCAGCCGATCGCCGCATAACCGAAGAGCACAGCCGAAAATTCCGTGTACAGCGTGTTCATCCAGAGCGAGACAACCGGGTCGGCGAGCACGATCGCGAACACCGCCGCGTGGACGATCATCCACGCCGGACGCGCTCGCGCGCGACGCGTAAAGAGCAGCGCAAGCAGCGCCAGCAGCGCGAGCGCCTTGACGCTGCCGACGAAGCGCAGATCCATCGCGTCCAGGGCTGGCATGGCCGGCCTCCGCGAGCTTCCACGCAGCCATGCCGAGCGACGCGAAAGCGATCTCCGAGCGTCGAGTGTAGCATTCGGTCGCGGCGCCGCTCGCCCTCGACGTATTGGCCGATGGGCGCATCGCGATGGGCTTCATAACGGGCCGGCTCGGAAGATCCGGCCAGAGCCCGAGACAGGCGCGACGTGCGCCCGGTATCGAACTGGTTGGCGTAACCGACAACAGGCTGGTGCGGGACGAGCCAGCCCATTCGCACTGCGCCTAGTACGAGCAGCAACAGCGGTGAACACCAGGGCCGTACGGGACCGCATGGCGGGCGATTATACTTGCCGGTCCGCGACAGCCCGAAATGAGCGGCGGCGATGAAGATCGGCGATGCACTGGCGGCGCTACGTCCACGGCAATGGGTGAAGAACGCATTCGTGCTGGTCGGGTCCGCTGTTCGGTCATCGATTGGGGCGCCGATGATCTGGTAAACGCCGCGCTCGCGTTCATCGCGTTCTGCCTCGCGTCGTCGGCGCGTATACGTCTACAACGACTGGATGGACCGCGAAGCCGACCGCGATCATCCGCTGAAAAATCACGGCCGATCGCTTCGGGCGCACTGACCGGTCGAACCGTCGCGTTGCTGGGAATCATGACCGCAGCAGCGGCGTACGCGATCGCGCTGCTGCTCGGACCGGCGATGACTTTTCCTGATCTCGGCCTATTTCGGCCTCAACATCGCATACGCGTGTGGCTGAAGCACGTCATCATCGCCGATGTGTTCGCGATCGCCGGCAGGATTCCAGCTTCGCCTGCTCGGAGGAACGGTCGGGCTCGGGATACCGCCGTCGCATTGGCTGCTGCTCTGCGGCTTTGCGCTGACCGCTGCTGCTGGCGCTGGGCAAGCGGCGCGGGGAGCTCGATCACGAGCGGGCATAACCGCAAGACGCGCAGCGTCCTCGGCGAGTACTCATTGCCGCTGCTCGACCAGCCGCTCGGGATCTGCGCGACGTTGACGCTGGCCGCACTACGGGCTTCCATACGATCAGTCGGATACGGTCGCTGCGCACCGCGCCGCTGACTTGCCGTACACGATTCCGATCGTGACCTACGGGTGTTTCGTTACCTGTTCCTGCTGCGCGACGACAACGACGGGGATCCGAGCCGGCTGTTGTTCCTCGACCGTCAGCTGCAGATCACCGCGGCGATCTGGCTCGCCGCGGTGGTGTGGATCATGCGCTGACCGGTTGCTTCAACACTTCGGCGATCGCGCCGGCCACGTATTCGACGTTCCGCGAGTTGAGCGCCGCGATGCAGACCTGGCCGGTGTCGATCACGTAGACCGAAGTACTTCTCGCGCAGCGCCTGCGACGGCCGGCTTTCGATCAGCCCGGGTAGGAGAACATTCCGCGCTGGCGCAGCACGAACGAAAAGTCGTCATCGACCCGCGCCTTCAGCTGATCGACCAGCTGCCGGCGCATCGCGCGGATCCGGTCGCGCATCTCGGCGAGCTCCTTTTCCCACACTCCGCGCAGCTCGGCTGACGCGAGCACCGCGGCAGACGATCAGGCCGCCGTGCGTCGGCGGACTCAGAATAGTCGGTGCGGGCCATCCCGCTTGACCTGCGGAGAGCACGCGCGCGGCCTCCGGCGCATCGGCGAGTGACGATCGACAGCGCGCCGACCCGCTCGCCGTACAGCGAAAACGATTTCGAGTACGAGCTGGCGACGAGCATCGGGCCGGGCGTTGCGGCGAACCGGCGCACGATCGCCGCATCGGCGTCGATGCCGTCGCCGAATGCCCTGATACGCAAGGTCGAGGACCGGCACCAGGTCCGCGCGAGCGGACGCGCTCGATGATGCGCCGTCCCATTGCGCCGTCGGTCGGGTCGACGCCGGTCGGGTTGTGGCAGCAGGCGTGCAGCACGATGACGTCGCCCGCGGGCATCGCATCGAGCGCAGCGATCATGCCGGCGAAATCCAGGTCCGTGCGTCGCGGCGTCGTAGTAGCGGTAGCTGTTGACCAGGAACCCGGCGCTGCTCGAACAGCGCGCGATGATTCTCCCAGCTCGGATCGCTGATCCAGACCGCGCGCGTCCGGGCAGCAGCGCGGCGCAGGAAATCGGCGCGCGACCTTCAGCGCGCCGGTCCCGCCGAGGCGCCTGACGGTCACGATCACGGCCGTTGCACGAATCACCTCGCTGTCGGGTCCGAAAACAAAGCTCTGCGAGGCCTTGTCGTAGGCAGCGATCCCGTCGATCGGCGGAGTATATCCGCGCGCCGGCGGCCTTGACGCTCAGTTCGCGCTCGACCATGCCGGACGCATTCGAGCAGCGGCAACTTGCCATTGATCGTCGTTGTGAGACCCCGACGCCCGAGATTGACCTTGCGCGGATTCTGGATCGGCGACGAACGCTTCGGTACGCCGAGGATCGGGTCGCGCGGCGCCATCTCGATTGGCGCCGAACGGTGAGGTAGCCATTGAGGTTGTTCCCGGTGATACGATCAAGGGTTGCTCGGAACCCACCATTGTACCGATGTCGATCGAGTTCCCGAACAGCCCCTTCCGGCCTGACTCTGCCGTTCGAGCCCGCAGGCGACCAGCCCGAGGCGATCGCCAAGCTGATCGAAGGCCTCGACGACGGGCCTGCGCGTACCAGACGCTGCTCGGCGTGACCGGGCTCCGGCAAGACGTTCACGATGGCCAACGTGATCGCGCGGCCGGGCGGCCGGCGATCGTGATCGCGCCGAACAAGACGCTCGCCGCGCAGCTCTACTCGGAGTTCCGCGAGTTCTTCCCGAACAACGCGGTCGAGTACTTCGTCAGCTACTACGACTACTACCAGCCCGAGGCGTACGTCCCGTCGCGCGACCTCGTACATCGAGAAGGACTGCGTCGATCAACGAGCACATCGAGCAGATGCGGCTGTCGGCGACCAAGGCGCATCCTCGAGCGGCCGCGACGTGCATCATCGTCGCCACGGTGTCGGCGATCTACGGTATCGGCGATCCCGTCCGAGTACCACAGCATGATCCTGCATGCTGCGCCAGGGCGACACGCTGACGCAGCGCGACGCGATCAGGCGGCTGACCGAGATGCAATACGAGCGCAACGATGTCGAGTTCAGGCGCGGCGACGTTCCGCGTGCGCGGCGACGTGCTCGACATCTTCCCGGCCGAGCACGCCGAGAACGCGGTGCGCGTCTCAGCCTGTTCGACGACGAGGTCGAGATCGCTCCAGCTGTTCGACGCCGCTGACCGGCCACATCAAGCAGAAGCTGCCGCGCTTCACGGTGTTCCCGTCGTAGCCATTACGTGACGGCCGCGCACGACGACGCTGAACGCCGTCGAGCAGATCAAGGTAGAGCTGCGCGCAGCAGAAGGAGTTCTTCGTCAGGGCAGATGAAGCTGCTCGAGGCGCAGCGGATCGAGCAGCGGCACGCGCTACGACCTCGAGATGATGATCGAGATCGGCTTCTGCAAGGGCATCGAGAACTACTCGCGGCACCTGTCCGGACCGCAAGGCCGGGCGAGCCGCCGCCGACGCTGATCGACTACCTGCCGACGCGACGCGCTGATGTTCGTCGACGAGAGCCACGTGCCGATCCCGCCAGGTGGGCGGCATGTACAAGGGCGACCGCGCGCGCAAGGAGAACCTCGTCAACTACGGCTTCCGGCTGCCGTCGGCGCTCGACAACCGGCCGCTGCGGTTCGACGAGTTCGAGCGGCTGCTGCCGCAGACGCGTCTTCGTGTCGGCGACGCCGGCCGAGTACGAGAGAACGCACGCGGGCCAGGTCGTCGAGCAGCTCGTGCGGCCGACCGGCCTCGTCGATCCGATGCTGATCGTGCGGCCCGCGGCGACGCAGGTCGACGACGCTGCTGTCGGAGATCACGCTGCGGATCGAGCGCAGCACGAGCGCGTGCTGGTCACGACGCTGACCAAGCGCATGGCCGAGGACCTGACCGACTACCTCAGCGAGCACGGCGTCAAGGTGCGCTACCTGCACTCGGACATCGAGACGCGTCGAGCGCGTCGAGATCATCCGCGACCTGCGGCTCGGGCGAGTTCGACGTGCTGGTCGGCATCAACCTGCTGCGCGAGGGCCTCGACATCCCGGAGGTGTCGCTGGTCGGCGATCCTCGACGCCGACAAGGAAGGCTTCCTGCGCGCGGAGCGCTCGCTGATCCAGACCATCGGCCGCGCGGCGCGCACATCAACGGCACGGCGATCCTGTACGCCGACAGGATGACCGACTCGATGACGGCGGCGATCGGCGAGACCGAGCGCCGGCGCGACGAAGCAGATCGCGTTCAACGAAAGACACGGCATCACGCCGAACGGCGTGCGAGAAGCGGATCAAGGACATCATCGACGGCATTTACGATGTCGAGGACGGCCAGACGCAGCGTGCAAGGCCGCGCAGAGCAAGGCGACGCTACGAGGCGATGAGCACACGCGATCGCGAGAGTGAGCTGAAGGCGCTGGAAAAGCAGATGATCGATGCGGCGAAGAATCTGGAATTCGAGCGCGCGGCGGAAGTGCGCGACCGGCTGTTCAAGCTGCGCGAGCAGCTGTTCCGGGGTGTCGGTCACGCAATAGCGGTTTGCGGAATGCCTGGACGTCATCGATGGCCTCGACCATGTAAATCCCACGCGATCGCTCTTGATTTTGCGTCCGGGAAATGGGCATATATCTTGGTATATACCATGCCTTTTGGAGGGCCAAAATGCGCACGGCCAAGCATTCAAAAACGGTCAGGCCAAGCGGTGCGATTGCCGATGGAATTCCGGTTCGGGGGCAAAGAGGTCTATATTCGGCGCGACGAAACGACCGGCGATGTGATTCTCACCCCTCGCAACAAGAAGTTCGGCCAATGGCTTGCGCTTCGCGATGCGATGCTCACCACGTGCCACCGGAAGCTCTCGATGTGCTCGATGACTTGCGCGATCGTGGTCCGGACGCCGAGCGCAATTAGCCATAACTACTCGCCGGAAGCCCGACGCCAATGCGGTGTCGGCGCTCGTCGGGGGGACGCTGGTACCCCTGCGACTGCGACCCCCTCACGAGGAATGCATTTCCGTCATCACGGAGGCAGAGTTGCGCTTCAGGTGTCAGACGCGCGTGTCCGAAATTGACTCGTAGTCCGAACAATTCATCGATGCTGTCGAGGTGCTTCCGTGGACATCGGCCTGTGCGTGACAATACGGCACGCTCCGCGCGGGAAGCTCGAACGTGCGAAACCCACACCAGCGCCTATGCATCTGCTAATCGCTGCCTCGCGGAAGAGTGCGCTCATCAGTTCCGACAAGGTTTTCCTTCAGGTTAGGGCTCAGCGCTTCCCCGCCGCCGCTGCTTCGCTGCGCCGCTCAGGTCGCCGGTTGCAATCGCCGAACCGACGCAGCCAGGTCCGACGTGACACGGATCGCACCGTGCACCAAACCATACTCGAACGCATTGCGCTGGCCCGTCGCCGGTCGCCGCGAGCAGGTGCCGATGACGCGGCCGTCGGAAGCAAGCACCGGCTTCACGAACCGCGGATTCCCATTGGGCCGTCGTACATCCGCGTGAAATAGTCGGGCCGGCTCTGGAGCCCATCACGCAACCCGTCGACGCACGAAGCGACCCATCTGCATCGGCATAACCGATCGACGCCATCGAGGCGGCGCGCGAGCGGGCGTTTCCGTTCGAAACCGCCGCTCCACATCCGCGAAAGCAGCGGGCTGCTCTCGCGACAGCATCGGTCAAATTCGCCTCGGGCGCGGGCCTGAAACCGCGGAGCCGAAGCGCGACATCTTCGCCGGAGCTCCGCCCGGCACCTTGCACTGATTGAATCGCGCGATCGGTGAGCGCAGTTGGCCAGCGAGATAGACGTCTGTTGCGTCGACCCGACCAGTGTCGCCGTCCGCGTTCTCCCGGGATCTGGACGCGAGGGCACCGCGCGCATCACTTCTTCATGACCACACCGGCTTCTCTCCGGAAGTTGCCGACTCTCGCTCGGCTGACCATGTGGTAATTCTGAGGATGTGGCCCCGGTCATCGATCACGCATAGCCCGTGCCGCCGCCTTTGAGCGGCACCATCGCCCGGGAACGATGCGCCATCGAGGACCGCGCGCAGCTCATGCTGACCAGCGCCGCATCGCGAACATCGGATCCGGTACGCGCAAGGTCGTCGCGCGAGCAGTCGCGCCACCAGTGCATCGCGAACCTTGTCGGGCTGCGCTTTCGACCTTCCGCGTCGCGCTGCGGCGGCTACCTCCGCGAAGTCGTCGATCGCGGCCAGGCACGAGCAACGTGCTCGACGGTCCACGATCGCTGCACGCAAACGGTCGCGGCTGAGTTCCGAGGAACAGTCCATCGCCGGATGCAGTACAGGTCGCTGGCCGCCGGCGAGGTCTATCGCTGGTGGCACCGGCACGCTATTAGACATGAAGATGCGCTTCGTTTTCGCATCCAGCTCATGACCGGCGGGCAGTACGCAATTGGCATATCCGATAATGTGGTACTCGAGCGTTGCTGTTACTTTTACTCCGCGCATCGCTAAGGGGCACATTTTGAAACGGTACTGCCACATGCCCTCGACAGCCCGCCGCTCTCCCGAATTCAGCCACACATTCGCGTTACCGATGCGAAGCCTGGCGGCCCAGAACCGTGAGCTTCGCTGCGATCGCGTCGTGACGAACGGCCCGCTGGACCAGCAAATCGCGGATCGCAGCCAGGCCGTGCGCGATTGCGGAACGTCTGCGCGCGCGCTGCGAGCGCCATAGCCGACGAGCTGCGCGAGTGCGCATTATTCACGTCTGCGTTCCGCGCGCGACGGACTGCACTCGGTGATCGCCACCGCGCGGTCGCGGCCAGCAGCGACGAACGGGAGATCCTCAGCTCGAGCACTGAAGATCGCCAGCTGGCGGGGCGAAGCGACTCGACCGAGCATTACAAGCACGCGATCGCCCGCCTCAGAGCCCAGTTGCGGGTCTCCGAGTTGAGTGCGTTGTCTTGCTTCAGAACGAGTGGGAAAGCCTGTCGCCGCTGCGCCAGCGCTCGTCGCGGCAGGCCTCAGGTACCCCGCCAGGACTACAGGCGCGGAATCGATCGAAGACGAACAGGCATTGGTGGAGTAGCAGATCGCCCGGCGCCGCGCGCTGCCCCGAGGTCGAGAACACGCCCACGTACGCGAGTCCCCGCGGCCAGCGTGGCGACCTCAGCGCTTCGCGCTCAGCTCGAGGTCTGCGGGATCGAGCTCGCCGCGGCTCGACCGCGGCCATGCCGCCGACGTCGCCGTCGCGATGACACCCGGATGCGCCTTCTTCATCCGCGCAGCCCGGTCACGATCCGGTCGATTTCGCGCATCGCCCCCGTGCCGTGCCGCTGCCCCACGCGCAATACAGAGCACGCTGTACGGTCGCCCCGTCAGCGACCTTGTGCTCGCACGTCGATAGAAAACCCGGTCGAAGAAGTCCTTCAGCATCCCCGAGCAGTGTAGCCGAGTTCTCCGGCGTACGCCAGCAACTTCAGCCGTCCGCTGCGACGCGCATCCGCGCGCGATGGCGTCGCCGGCGCGCCTGGAGCGGCGTCCGCGTTTCGGCGTATGCCGGAAGCGTTGCCTGACGGCGCGCGCTCGGCGAGCGCAGCTTCGTGCCGCCGGTTTGCGTGTGGTACACGATCAGCAGCCGCGGCATCGATGCCTGATGGATTGCGCGTACCCCGGTGCACGAAGGCCGGCCGATTGAACCGGCCCATCGTGTCTGTCTGGCTCACTCGCTTGCGCTGTCGTCTCCACCATCACCAGCGGCTCGTCGGCGACGGACCGGCCGCGGCGGACGCGCACGCGTCGCCGCGCGGGCAGCGTCTCCGCGGGCGCCGCGATCGGCCTGATGGACGGACCGCCGGCGGCTTGCGCCGCGACGCCTGCGGTTCTCGACCACGACCAGGCTCGCTGGGATTCGCGCGGCAGCACGTAATGGCCTGGGCCCGCGGGCGGCGCCGGGTGCGGCGCGAACCGGCGCCGGCTGTCGCGGGCGCCGGGGCACCGGCGACAGCGCGCTCTGCGACAGGGTGCGGGGTGCTCTGCTGCCGGCGCAACGGCTTCCGCGCGGTTCCGGAACCCAGGCGACGCTCGCCGCCGGCGCTGCCAGCTTCCGTTTGACGCTGGCGGCTCGTGCCTCGGCCGCTGGATCGCTTCGATATGCGTGCAACTCCGCTCGACCGGCGCGACCGCGGCGCAGCCATCGGTCGTGAGCCTCGCGCGGCCAGCAATCGTGCGACAGCAGCATAGCGATACCGCGGCGCGGACCGAGCGTGCGGCACCGGCGCCGACGACCGGCCGCGCCGTCTTCGGAGCCTGGTCGCGCCACGCCACCACGTCCTGACGCTCACGGTCCACGTTCACCTACGCGCGCTGCCGCGCTCTCCGCGCTCGCCGCGACCGCGGCGTTCTGCCCCGTTCGCGGCGCGGCGGACGATCGGCGCCGGCCGGCGTTCGCCCTCGGTCAACGCCATCGCGACGCTTTCGACAGCAGGGCGCGTCCAGCGGCAGGCGGCTCTTCGGCGGACGCGGCTCGCGCTGGCGATTCGCCGTCGCGCGGGGCCGTTGTTCGCGCTCCGGCGCGTCCTGCGGCTGGTTCGGTGCGTTCGCCCCGGTCCGGCCCGATCAGGTACGCTCACCACGCGGCGGCCGCTACAGCTCTTTTCATCCGCGTTCGTTGCGGTCGCGCCGGCGGCTCCTTGCGGTTGGCCGTTGCCTGGACCCTCGGCCTGCACCGGCTGCGCGCGCGTTCCTGGCGCGGCGGCTGGCGCCGCCTTCCGGCGGACGGCAGTCGCCCCACGCCTTCGCCGCCCTGGCCGCCGACCTTCGCGGCTTGTCGTCATCACGGCCGCGGCGATTGCCCCGCGGCTGGTCGCGGCCGGTTCGCGATCGCGCTCTCGCGTCCGGCACGCGGCGGCGCGGGTTTCGATTCGGCGAGCTGGCGCTTCGGCGGGTGCCTCGAACAGGCTCGACGAAGCGGCGCCACAGCGACGGCTCCGGTGGACGGCGGCGCAACCGGCACTGACAATCGGCTGCTGCTGCATCGGCGCCGGCGCTCAGACGGCGTGACGCCCTTGACCGCGGCTTCCTGCCGTGGCGCGCTGGCGTCCTCGACCTTCTTCGCCGCGAGGTCTTCTCGTCCGGCTTCGACCATGTCGAACGACGCCGGCAGCGGCTCGCTGTTGTTCAGGTCGTCGTGGCGCAGCCGCTCGATGCGTGTAGTTCGGCGTTTCGAGATGGACGATTCGGAACCAGCACCACGTTGACCTTGAGCCGCGCCTCGATGGCCATGCACGTCGGTGCGCTTCTCGTTGAGCAGGAACGTGCGCGACGTCGACCGGGACTCTGCGCGACGACCTGCGCGCGTGTTGTCCTTCATCGCCTCCTCCTGGATGATGCGCGAGGATGTGCAGCGCGGTCGATTCGGTGCCGCGGATGTGGCCGGTGCCGTGGCAGCGCGGGCAGGCGATGTGCGCCGATTCGGCGAGCGCCGGGCGCAGCCGCTGGCGCGACAGCTCCATCAGACCGAAGCGCGAGATCTTGCCGAGCTGCACGCGCGCGCGGTCGTAGCGCAGCGCGTCGCGCAGGCGGTTCTCGACTTCGCGCTGGTTCTTGCTGGCTCTCCATGTCGATGAAGTCGATCACGATGAGGCCGCCCAGGTCGCGCAGGCGCAGCTGCCGCGCGATCTCGTCGGCGGCTTCGCAGGTTGGTGTTGAACGCGGTCGTCTCGATGTCGCCGCCGCTTGGTCGCGCGCGCCGAGTTGACGTCGACCGAGCACCAGCGCTTCGGTGTGGTCGATCACGATCGCGCCGCCCGAAGGCAGCGGCACCTCGCGCGCAGTACGCCGTCTCGATCTGATGCTCGATCTGGAAGCGCGAGAAGAGCGGAACGTCGTCGTTGATAGAGCTTCACGCGATGCACGTTGGCCGGCATCACGTGGCTCATGAACTGCTGCGCCTGCTCGAAGATCGCCTCCGGTGTCGATCAGGATCTCGCCGATGTCGGGCTGGAAATAGTCGCGGATCGCGCGGATCACGAGGCTCGATTCCTGGTAGATCAGGAACGGCGCCGGATTGACGGTCTTGCCGCGCTCATCCTTCTGCAGGGCCGCTGCGCCGTCGATCGCCGCCACAGCTGCATCAGGTAGTTCAGGTCCCATTGCAGCTCTTCGACCGAGCGGCCGATGCCGGCCGTGCGGGCGATGATGCTCATGCCTGACGGGATGTCGAGCTGCGCGATCGCGTCGCGCAGCTCGTTGCGCTCCTCGCCTTCGATCCGGCGCGATACGCCGCCGCCGCGCGGATTGTTCGGCATCAGGACGAGGTAGCGGCCCGCCAGCGACATGAAGGTCGTCAGCGCCGCGCCCTTGTTGCCGCGCTCGTCCTTGTCGACCTGGACGATCAGCTCCTGGCCTTCCTTGATCTGCATCCTGGATGCGCAGCCTGGCCAGGATCGGCGTTCGGATCGCGGAAATGCGGCGCGGCCGATTTCCTTGAACGGCAGGAAGCCGTGGCGCTCGGTTCCGTAGTCGACGAAGCACGCTTCGAGCGAAGGCTCGACGCGCGTGACGACGCCCTTGTAGATGTTGCTCTTGCGTTGTTCCTTGGCGGCCGATTCGATGTCGAGGTCGATCGAGCTTCTGACCATCGACGATCGCCACCCGCAGTTCTTCCGGCCTGGGTGGCATTGAACAGCATGCGTTTCATCGCGACTCATCCCCGCGCGGAGGCTGTGTCGACGGACGTTTGGCGAGGGCGAAGTGAAGCGGCGGCGGCGGGCTTCAGGCGAACAGGACGAACCGGATCCGGCACGCGATTGCGCGGACGACACTGCAGTGAACGGGACGAACTGCCATGGCGGTGTAATTGCTGTCCGGGCCCGGCGATAGCGGCTCTGCGCATGTCAGGGTTGTCAGATTCGATCCACCGGCCGGATTGAAATCATCGGTGCCGCGGTAGTTAAAGCCAGCTTCGCGCGTCCTCGAACCGTCACCCGACTTGTCCGGTGCCCGCCGGTTGGTCCGCGCTTTAGTTTCCTTCGCTACTGAATTCACCGGAGAGCGAGGGGTCCCGGTTGTCGCGCCGGCCTGTACGAAGATCGATGGGTACTGCATGATGGCTGCAGAGATGCCGCGCTCGCTTCGGTTGTTGGCTGTCTCGGCGACAGAGTTGGTTTCCGCGAATTTCCGGAATCCGCCGACCCCGCGGTGCTTGTATGCACTGCGGCAGCCGGCGGCCAACCCGATTCGTTATTATAGCGAAATGAAGCAGTTAAGCAACGATTCTGTCAACTGGGTGGAAATCGGCGATGCCGCTGCGGGTCAACGGATCGACAATCTTCCTGCTCGAATCTGCTCAAGGGCGTTCCGAAGAGCCACGTGTACCGGATCCTGCGTTCCGGCGAGGTCCGGCGTCAACAGCAAGCGCGTCGATGCCGACGACCCGGCTGGCCGATCGGCGACCGGCTGCGGGTGCCGCCGGTGCGTGTATCCAGATCCCGCCGACAGCCCGACACTGCCGCGGATCCCGTCCCGCGGAGTTTCGCGTGCTGTTCGAGGATGATGCGCTGCTCGCGATCGACAAGCCGTCAGGCAGTCGCGGTGCATGGCGGCAGCGGGATCGCCTTCGGCGTGATCGAGCAACTGCGCGAGCAGATGCGTGCGCAGTTGCCGGGCAACCGCGAAGAGCCGCCGTTCCTCGAACTGGTCCATCGGCTCGACCGCGAGACATCCGGCGTGCTGCTGCTGGCGAAGAAGCGCGCCGCGCTGGTCGCGATGCATGCGCTGCTGCGCGACGGCCGCACCGACAAGCGCTATCTGACGCTGGTGCGCGGCCGCTGGCCGCACCTGCGGCGAGGTGCAGGTGTCAGCCTGCACAAATTCGTCACGCGCCGGCGGCGAGCGGCGCGTGCGTGTCGATGCCGAAGGCCAGGACGCGGTCGACGATTTTCACGCGCAAGCAGGTGTGGCGGCGAGGCGACGCTGCTCGAAGCGCGGCTGAAGACGGGCCGCACGCACCAGATCCGCGTGCATCTGGCGCACGAGAAGTTTCCGATCGCCGGCGACGACAAGTACGGCGACTTCGAGTGGAACAGGCACGCTGGCGAAGTCCGGGCTTGAAGCGGATGTTCCTGCACGCCGCGCGGCTCGGGTTCGCGCATCCGGTGACCGGGCAAGCGGTGCAGCTCGAAGCGCCGCTGCCGCCGAGCTGGCGGCGTATCGTCGATCACGCCTCGATGCCGCCGGAAGCGACGCCGTGGCTGAGCGCAGCATGCGCTACTCGCTGATCGTATTCGACTGGGACGGGCACGCTGTCCGACTCGGCCGGGATCATCGTCCGCTCGCTCCAGCGCGCCTGCGCCGACCTTGGATCTGCCGATTCCCGCACGACAGCGGCTGCGCGCTATGTGATCGGCCTCGGCCTGCACGACGCGCTGCGGCACGTCGCGCCGGCCCTCTCCGATCGACGACTATCCCCGGCTGTCCGCGCGCTATCGTGCGCATTACACTCGATCGCGATGTTGACGATCCCGCTGTTTCGCAGGCGTCACCCGAGTTGCTCGAGGCGCTGCGTCGGGCGCGGTCACAGCACCTGGGCGTCGCCACCGGCAAGAGCCGGCGCGGGCTCGACCGAGGCGCTGGAGCAGACGGGCATTGCCCATCGGTTCATCGCGACCCGCTGCGCCGACGAAAGCCAGCCGAAACCGCATCCGGACATGCTGCTGCACCTGCTCGAACGCGACCGGCGTTGCCGCCGGAGTCCGCGCTGATGATCGGCGACACGACGCACGACCTGCAACTGCGCGGACAACGCAGGCGTCGACGCGATCGGCGTCGTCTCTTACGGCGCGCATCCGTACGAGGCGCTCGCGACCGAGCGGCATCGCGTGCGATCGTGCATAGCGTCGCCGAATTCGCAGGCATGGTTGCACGTCGAACGGCTAGCGCAGGAACGCCTGAACCGCTGTCGGCAGGCGGGAGTGCCCGGCGATCGGCGGTGTGTGCCGCTCGCAATGACCTTCTCTCGCGCAGCGGGTGAATTCGCGGCGGACTCCGGGCTATACTCTGGCCCGGAAAATGGCGAATCAGAATTGCGACAGGGGGAAGCGGGTGCGAGGCAATGGCTGAGGGAGAGAACTGGGAACGCGCAATCCTCGAGAAGCTGGCGATTGGCCGCTCAAGGAACAACGCGCAGCGCGCCAATGGGGCATATTTTTCAAGCTGGTCGGCCTCGGAATGCTCGCCCTGGTCCTGGCGACGCTTGCTGGGCTGGTTCGACGGACCTGACGGCGCATCGGGCGGCAAGCACACCGCCGTCGTCGAACTGACCGGTGTCATCGAGTCCGAGGCCGGGCCAGCGCCGAAAACATCATTGCCGGATTGCAGGCCGCGCCTTCAAGCGACAAGGACACGCAAGGCGTCATCATCCGGATCAACAGTCCGGGCGGCTCGCCGGTACAGGCCGGGCAGATCAACTGACGAGATGCGCCGGCTCAAGGGCAAATATCCGAACACGCCGCTGTACGCCGTCGTCGAGGACGTGTGCGCCGTCCAGGCGGCTACTACGTCGCGGTCGCCGCCGACAAGATCTACGTCAACAAGGCGAGCGTCGTCGGTTCGATCGGCGTGATCCTCGATGGCTTCTGGCCTGCGGTCGGCACGATGGAAAAGATCGGCGCCGAGCGGCGCGTGCTGACCGCACGGGCGAGAACAAGGCGTTTCGCGGATCCGTTCTTCGCCGGTTGTCTCCGGAGCACCGGAAGTATGCGCAGGAGATGCTCGACGAAATCCACAAGCAGTTCATCGATGTGGTCAAAGCTGGACGCGGCGTGAGGCTGCAGGATACGCCGGAGCTCTTCTCGGGACTGGTATGGAACGGCGCGCGCAGCGTCGACATGGGACTCGCCGATGCTGCTTGGCAGCGTCGACGAAGTCGCCCGCGATGTGATCAAGGCCGAAGAACTGGTCGACTATACGGTCAAGGAGAAGCTGACCGACCGGCTGGCGCGCCGCTTCGGCGGATTGCTCGGCGAACGGATTCGCCAGCACGATGACGCAGTTCAAGCTACGCTAGTATCTCGGGTCGCGAAAGTTGCGTGCGCGATGCCGACGAGGCAGTTCGAAGCGCAAGAGACCGGTGCGTCAATGCCGTGAGATCGGGGACAGTCAGTTCCGTTTTTTATTTCGCTTGGGAGGATGAGCATGAAGAATCCGCTGGATTCGATCCGGGGCACGATCATCTGTGGTCTGCTGCTGACCTCGGTCCTGTACAACATCGTTCACTACATCCACTGAGGAGGCCGCGATGGATTTCCTCATTTACGGCCTTGGGCGCTGGCTGCACATCGGTTCCGGGCGTGATCTGGATCGGACTTGCTGTAGTATTTCAACTTCATCCAGGTCCCGGGGCTGAAGAGTGCCGCCGCGCCGACGGCACGGCGGCCGGCATCACCAAGCACATCGCGCCGCGCGCTCGACATACTTCCGCTGGTCGCGCGCTTTCGACGTGGTTGGCGCGATGATCCTCGGCGCCAAGCTGCCGCGGCCAGCGCGCTGTTCTTCACCGACAAGGCGTATTACCGCGATCGGCATCGGCGCGTGGCTGCAGAACGATCATGTTCCTGAACGTCTGGGTGGTTGATCTGGCCGAACCAGCGAAGAGGTGCTGAATCTCTACGCGAGTACGCGACGAATCCGGCGTCCGATGCGAGGTGAAGAACACAGGCGCGGCGCACCGCAGTTCCCTGCTTCGCGCATCAACATGATGCTGTCGATCCCGATGCTGTTCTTCATGGTCGCGATCCGGCGGCATTTTCCGCGCGCGCGTTCTTTCCCTGATCCGCGGTGGTTCGACGAAAGCGAGGCGGGCCGAGCCCGCCTTTTCTCATCGTTCGAGAGTGACGAGGCTGCAGGCGGCTTGTTGCCGAGACCGGCTCGCCGTCGCCAGCCGCAGGCCCGCGGTGACGCAGGCGACTCCGGCAATGAGCCGGTCGTCATCGGCTCTGCGAGCAGGGCGGCGCCCAACACGGCCGCGGTGACCGGACCCAACGACAGGAAGACCGTCACCTTCGTCGGCGTTGCATGCGCTGAGCGCATACAGCCACAGGAAGTAGCCGACTCCGCTGCTGATGCCGATGAACGCGATCGGCGGCCCGGCCCGCGCGTCGAAGCTGCGGCACCCGCTGTGAAGAACCCTCTCCGGCGGCCAGCAGTGCGAGGAACGCAACCGATGCGAGCATCGCGAACGCGCTGACCGGAAGCGCCGGATAGCGCATCAGGTAGGGCCGGTAGAGGACGCTGCAGATCGGCGCCGGTCAGCGCGCTGGCAAACACCGGCGGCTTCGCCGGCGCCGATCGCGATGCTCGCCAGCCGGTTGCGGCCTCGGTCGCTCAGGGCGCAGCCGACACCGGCAATGGTCAACAGGACGCCGGTCGTCTTCGCGACGCGTCAGGCGTTCCTGCCGGAGTGCGACGGCCAGCATCAGTGTGAGCAGCGGAAAGGTCGCGAAGATCAGCGCGGCGCGCGCTGACGCAATGGTACTGCAAGCCCGTAATTGAGAAGCGCAACCAGGATGCCGAACTGGCCGATGCCGAGCAATGCGATCGGCAGCAGGTCGCGTGGCGCGATGCGGTAGCCGCGCTTCGCCACCAGCACCGCCGCGGAAGCAGCGTAAGGAATCCGAGCGCGTAACGGAGCATGGCCAGCGAGGCTGGCGCTGCCTGGTCGATGACGAAGCGCGTCGCGACCATCGTAGCGCCGACCATGGATACCGGTCGCCGCGGCAGCCAGCAGCGGCAGCGCGACCCGCGGCAGTTCATCCGCGATGGGACTGCGGCAGGAGCCTGACGCGGCAGCGTCACGCGCCTGCAGTCGATGGTCACAGCTCCGAGTTCCCAGTTCTCGCCGACCAGATCGCGGCCGAAGCTGCGATGCTCGTTCGGTCGCAATCCGCGTTCGAAGCCAGCCCGCTGATACAGGCGCCGCGCCGCCAGCAACTCCGACTCGGGTCCACAGCGTGATCGTCCGGTAACCGGCATCCCGCGCGAAGTGGATGCACTCGTCGATCAGCCTCGTGCCGAGCTCCGGTGCCGCGCGCCGCGGGATCGACGATGAAACAGCCGCAGCTTCGCCACCGTCTTCGACTTGCGAACCAGGAAGATCGAACCGACGGGCACTCCGGCGCGTCTCGGCGATCCAGCAGCAGTCGCCGCTCGCATCGAAGTCGCGGACGAAGTCGGCGACGATCCCGCGCGACCAGCGCCTCGAACGTCGCGTCGTAGCCGAACTCGGCCGCATAGAGGGCGCCGTGCGCACTGGACCACCCAGCCGAGGTCGCCCGGACGCGGCGCGCCGGAAGAGACGAGTCGGCGACGGCCGCGTGCCCAGGCGACAGCAACGACTCGATCTCGCGCCAGCGCGTGCGAGCAGCCGCGAACCTGCGACTCGGCCGGCATCGGCTGCAGCATCTCGACCATCTCGTCGTGAGCGCGCCGGTCGAGGCGGCGCAAACGCGCGCCGGCCGGCCGGCGGTGAGCTGCAGATGCCGCTGCCGGGCGTCGTCGGTCGACGGCGTTCGCGCGAGCAGGCCACGGCTGCTCGAACCGCGCCGAGCAGGCGGCTCAGGTATCCCGGATCGAGCTCCAGCTCGCCGGCCAGCGTCCCGGCGGTCGGCTCGTCGCGATGCGCAAGCTCGTACAGGACGCGAACCTCGGTCAGCGAGAACGGCGCTGTCGCAGCATACCGCCTCCGAGCACGCCGATCCGCCGCGTGTAGAACCGGTTGAAGCTGCGGACGGCGGCCGCGTGGCGGTCGACCGGGCTGGCCGGAATCCGTTTCATCGCGAGTCTACCCATGATGGTTGCCATTGTCAACGAAATGGACTTGCTTCCGTCAACTATATGCCGGCTGCGCCGGCGGCCGGTAGAATTCCCGGCTCGCGCAATTCCACCTACCGCACTCGGGGACAGGAATGGGCACATGCTTGAACTTGCAGCGGGCGACGGATTCCGGCTCTCGGCGTATCGCGCCGATCCGGCGGGGACGCCGCGGGGGAGTCGTCGTCGTCGCAGGGAAATCTTCGGCGTCAACAGCCACATCCAGAGTCGGTCTGCGACGGCTTCGCCGCCGACGGCGTACGCTGGCCATCGCGCCGGCGCTGTTCGACCGGGTCCAGCGCAGCGTCGATCTGGGCTACACGGATGCCGACATCGCCGCCGGCCGCCGAGCTGAAAGGCACAGGCGGGAATCGACAACGCGGCTGCTCGATGGTGCGCCGCCGCGCGGGATGCGGTTGTCCGCGGCGGAAAGGTGGGAATCGTCGGCTACTGCTGGGGCGGCTACGTGACCTGGATGGCGGCCGTCGCGGTTGGACGGGCTGGCCTGCGCGGTTCCGTATTACGGCGGCGGGATGATCGAGGCCGATCGGCGAAAAGCCGCAGTGTCCCGTGATGATGCATTTCGGCGACCACGATCCGGTGCTTGCCGCTGGAGGGGATCGAGCGGCTGCGCGCCGCGCATCCCGGATCAGCAGGTATTCATCTATGACGGCGGGGCACGGCTTCAACTGCGATCAGCGCGGGTCGTACAACGCCGCGGCGCGGCCACGCTTGCGCGGCAGCAGAACGCTGGAGTTCTTCCGGAAGCACATCGGCTGAGCATTCGCCGTCCGGCAGCGCGGGAGTGCGCCGGAATTCGCCGCGCGGCGGATCGTCGGCGTCGCGCTGCCGCTTCCAGTCTTCGGCGCGCGGCGCCTTGTCGAATCCCGTTGACCATCGCGCCGACGCCTGATTCCGTTCTCCTTGAACCAGCCCTTCTTCATTTCCAGCGCATACATCGCCGGGCGCTTGATGGATGCGTGGTCTCGTCCTTGCGGCGCCATGTCCTGCAGATCGACGATGCGTCCGCGCGCGTCGATGTAGGCAATCGACAGCGCGATGAAACGTGTTCTTCATCCAGAACGACAGCGGCTGCGCGTCGCGAAACACGAACAGCATCCCGTGGTCGGGCTTCAGGCTGAAGCGATTCATCAGCCCCACGGTGCGCGTCGCGGTGCTGGCGGCGACTTCGGCCACCACCTTGTGACCGTTGATCGTCAGCGGCATCGTCGGCAGTTCCGCTGCGGCGCCGGGACGGACGGCCGCCAGCAGCAACAACGCACAACACAACACGATTCGTTTCGACAGTTGATGACGCCTCAGGCGTGCGGCTGCGGTTCTCGCAGCGTCCGCCAGTAGAGAATCCAGTAGATGAAGCCGAGCACCACGAAACCCAGCATTCCGCCGGCCAGCGCAAGGGTCGAATGCTCGCAGGGCCGGCGCTACGGCGCCGGCGACGATACCCGAAAGCAACGTGTGGGTAAATCCCTGCAAGCGACGACGCCAGGTCCGCGCATCGAGGAACATGTCGAGCAGCAGCAACTGCGCGCTCGGCATCCAGGCTCATCCGCACGAGTAGATCGGCAGCGGCAGGATGCTCCACGGCAGCGATGGCGGCAGCGTCCAGGCGAACGCGACGTTCAGCGCGCGGCCAGACCCATCAGGCCGAAGCCCAGCCCGATCGTCTGCGTGGGGCGCAAGCGCCCGGCAGCCGTCCCGACAGCAACGCGCCCGCCATCATCCCGGAGATCGACGGGACGAACATCCAGCCGAATTGCTGCGATGTCAGGTGCAGAAGTGCTCGATCAGGAACACCGGCGCCGCCGGCACGTTACAGGAAGAACTCAGCGAAGTTGAACGCGACCATTCCGCGAGCAGCTGGAATTCGCGCCGCATGAACACCGACGAGTAGTTTGCCCAGAGCACGCGCGGACGCAATGACTGGCGGGCTGACACAGGATGCGTTTCGCGCAGGTCCCTCACTCACCCAGATCAGCAGCGCAGTGGTGAAGATGACCAGCGACCAGAAGATCGCGCGCCATCCCGAGAAAGCCAGCACCCAGCCGCCGAAGATCCGGCGCGATCGCCGGGGCGATGGCGAACATCAGCGTGACACGCGACATCAGCCATGCCGCGCATCGGGGCCGTGAAGCCGGTCGCGGATGATTGCGCGCGCCCGACCAGCCATCCGCCGCCCGCCGAAAGTCCCTGCAGCAGGCGAAACAGGATCAGCGATTTCGACGTTTCCCGCGATCGCGCAGCCGATGCTGGCCACACATAGACCGCGAGCGAGACGACGATCACCGGCTTGCGTCCCAGCGCGTCGGACAGCCGCGCCATGCCAGAGGCTCATGGCGGCGAACGCAAACAAGTAGACCGTAAGCGTCTGCTGGATCTTCAGTTGCGACGTTTCCAGCGACTGCGCCATCGCCGAGAAACGCGGGCAGGTAGGTGTCGACCGAGAATGGCCCCAGCATCCACGAGGCCCGCAAGAAGAGCTGGCCAGGCGCCAGGGCCTGGCCGTGTGCTGTGATTCGGGCAAAGACAAACGCGCTCGGGTGGTGATCGGTTCCGGATGATACCGCGCCAATGTGGTGCTGCCTGAATTTGTCGACGCACCCAAACGGGGTGCGCCCCGCACAGCTTTGGCACGCCGGCGTATCGGCCGCCTGCGTCAGGGTTACAAAGTCGAGCTAAACCAGTGGCTTCGGACGAAGCGACCGTGATTGGCACGCTAACTGCTGAAGTCCCTCGCAGTGATCCGTTCCTTGCAGTCCGATCACCTGTTCATCATCTCATGTGAGAGGGCTATATGAAGCGTAGAGGGTTTTTCCAAGACCGCGGCAATCGCGGGCGTAATGATCGCCGCCGGCCTGATCGGCCAGACGGCGAACGCAGCCGACACGATCAAGGTCGGCATTCTGCACTCGCTGTCGGGCACGATGGCGATCTCGAAACGACGCTGAAGGACACGGCGCTGATGGCGATCGAAGAGATCAATGCCAAGGGCGGCGTGATGGGCAAGAAGCTCGAGCCCGTCGTCGTCGATCCGGCGTCGAACTGGCCGCTGTTCGCCGAAAAGGCGCGCCAGCTGGTCTCGCAGGACAAGGTGGCGGTCGTGTTCGGCTGCTGGACGTCGGTGTCGCGCAAGTCGGTGCTGCCGGTGTTCGAGGAACTGAACAGCCTGCTGTTCTACCCGGTGCAGTACGAAGGCGAAGAGCTCGAGAAGAACGTGTTCTACACCGGCGCGGCGCCGAACCAGCAGGCGATCCCGGCGGTCGAGTACCTGATGAGCAAGGAAGGCGGCGGCGCCAAGCGCTTCGTGCTGCTCGGCACCGACTACGTGTATCCGCGCACGACGAACAAGATCCTGCGCGCGTTCCTGAAGTCGAAGGGCGTCGACGACGAAGGACATCGACGAGAAGTACACGCCGTTCGGCCACGCGACTACCAGACGATCGTCGCCGACATCAAGAAGTTCTCGCAGGGCGGCAAGACCGCGGTGATCTCGACGATCAACGGCGACTCGAACGTGCCGTTCTACAAGGAGCTCGGCAACGCAGGGCCTGAAGGCGACCGACGTCCCGGTCGTCGCGTTCTCGGTCGGCGAAGAAGAGCTGCGCGGCGTCGACACGAAGCCGCTGGTCGGTCACCTCGCCGCGTGGAACTACTTCCAGTCGGTCAAGGCGCCCGAGAACGACGCGTTCGTCAAGAAGTGGAAAGCCTACGCGACGAAGGCGAAGCTGCCGAACGCCGACAAGGCCGTCACCAATGATCCGATGGAAGCGACCTACGTCGGCATCTACATGTGGAAGGCGGCGGTCGAGAAGGCGAAGATCGACCGACACCGACAAGGTGATCGCGGCGATGGGCGGCCAGACGTTCAAGGCACCCGTCGGGTTTTACCCTGACGATGGACAAGACCAACCATCACCTGCATCAAGCCGGTCTACATCGGTGAAGTCAAGGCCGACGGCCAGTTCAACATCGTGTGGAAGACCAAGGGCCCGATCCGCGCCCAGCCGTGGAGCCCGTTCATCGCCGGTAACGAATCCAAGCAAAACATGATGAGCATGCCCGTCTGCCGTGCCGCCGGACTTACTGGCGGCATGGCACCAGTTCAGCAGTCCTCCTGCAGTGTCCTCAACGGAATTCTTCGTCGATGAAAATCGGGCGTGCGCTTGTCCGCATCGTTGCTCGCCTGTTCGCCTCGCTGCCTGATGCTCTCGTCCGCGTGGGGCGGCGCTTGACCCGGCGCTCGTCACGCAGCTCGGAAGCGAGTCCACCGATGACAAGATCGCCGCGATCGAACAGCTTTCGGTCAGCACCGACCCCCTGGCGGTCGGCGCTGCTGCGCGCGCTGGGTGACGGCGATGTCTATCAAGCTCGACGACGGGAAGGCTCATCATCGTCAACGGCGACAAGGCGGTCGATGCCGACAACTGGCGCGCGCGTCTCGCCGATCCCCGAGATCAGCGATCAACTGATCGTCAACAACCGCCTGCGCAAGGCGCTGGAGACCGCGCAGGCGGCGCGGCAAGCTGTTTGCGCCCGAGCGCGCAGCACGCGCCTGGCCGCGGCACGCGACCTGCAGGCGAGCGCGACGCCGGCCCAGCTGCCGCTGCTGCGCGATGCGCGCAACAAGGAAATCGACCCGGCGATTCAAGCATGTCCTGGACGCTCGCCATTGCCGCGGCGAGCCTGCGCTCCGACAAGCTCGAAGAGCCGGCATTGCGGCCGATCCGCTACCTGGGCGAGCACGGTTCTGCGCCGGCGAAGACCCTCTTGAATACTGGCCCGCGGCTTCGACTGCGCCGGCAAGCGAAGGAGGCAAGGCTGCGCGCCGAGGCGCAGGCGGCCGATCGCCGCGATCGATCGCCGGCTGCGGACCACCGGAGATGGTCGGCACCGGCGTTGCAGGGCCTGTCGCCTGCGCCAGCGTGCTGCTGCTCGCCGCACTGGGCCTCGCGATCACGCTTCGGCCTGATGGGCATCATCAACATGGCGCACGGCGAGCTGCTGATGATCGGCGCCTACGCGACCTACGTCGTGCAGACGCTGTTCCGCAAGTACCTGCCCGGCGCGCTCGACTGGTACGTGATCGCGGCGATTCCGGTCGCCTTCGCAGCGCAGCGCGCTGGTCGGCATGGCGCTCGAGCGCACCGTGATCCGCGTGCTGTACGGCCGTCCGCTCGAAACGCTGCTGTGCACCTGGGGGATCAGCCTGATCCTGATGCAGGCGGTGCGCACGATCTTCGGCGCGCAGAACGTCGAGGTCGCGAATCCGTCGTGGATGTAGCGGCGGCGTCAGTCGTGATGCGAAGGGCTCGTGCTGCCGTACAACCGGATCTGCATCGTGATCTTTTCGCTGCTTCGTGGTGCTGCTGGTGTGGCTGCTGCTCGACGCGCACGCGGCTCGGACTGTTCGTCCGCGGCGTCACGCAGAACCGGCGCGATGGCCGATTGCGTCGGCGTGCCGACGCGCGCGGATCGACACGCTGACGTTCGGGCTCGGCTGCGGGATCGCCGGACTCGGCGGCGTGCGCGCTGTCGCAGATCGGCAACGTCGGTCCCGACCTCGGGCAGAGCTACATCGTCGATTCGTTCATGGTCGTCGTGCTGGGCGGCGTCGGGCCAGCTCGCCGGCACCGTCATCGCGGCGCTCGGCCTCGGCGAGCTGAACAAGTTCCTCGAGCCGTGTGCCGGCGCGGTGCTCGCGCAAGATCGCGATCCTGGTCCTCATCATCCTGTTCATCCAGAAGCGGCCGCAGGGACTGTTCGCGCTCAAGGGCCGCAGCGCCGAGGCACATCGTGAGCGTTCGCGTGACCGACGGCCGACGCTGCGTGCCGCGACGGCTGGGCACGCATCGCGGCGATCGCCGCGGTCGCTGCGTGATGGCGCTGCTTCCCGGTCGCTGCCATCTGGCGCTGCCGCCGCGCATCCGCTGCACGTGTCGACGTACTTCATCGCGCTGATCGGCAAGTTCATGTGCTACGCGATCGCCGCGGTCGCGCTCGATCTGGTCTGGGGCTATGCGGGCATCCTGTCGCTCGGGCACGGCGCTGTTCTTCGCGCTGGGCGGCTACTCGCTCGGGATGTACCTGATGCGCGCGATCGGCCGCGACGGCGTCTACCAGAGCGACCTGCCGGACTTCATGGTGTTCCTCGACTGGAAAGCGTATCCCGTGGTACTGGTCGTTCACCGATCACTTCTGGTACGCGGCGCTGCTGGTGGTGCTGGTGCCCGGGCTGCTCGCGCTCGTGTTCGGCTTCTTCGCGTTCCGCTCGCGGATCAAGGGCGTCTATTTCTCGATCATCACGCAGGCGCTGACGTTCGCGATCATGCTGCTCTTCTTCCGCAACGACACCGGCTTCGGCGGCAACAACGGCTTCACCGACTTCAAGCGCATCCTCGGCTATCACGATCACCGCGCCGTCGACGCAAGGCCGTGCTCTACTGGCTGACCGCTGCGCGGTGCTGGTCGGCGTCGTGCTCGGCTGCCGGCGCGATGATGGCGACCAAGCTCGGCCGCGTGCTGACGGCGATCCGCGACGCGGAGCCGCGCATGATGTTCTCGGCTACAACCCGCTCGGCTTCAAGCTCGTTCGTCTGGACGCTGTCCGCGGTGATCTGCGGCATCGCCGGCGCGCTGTACGTGCCGCAGGTCGGCATCATCAACCCGGCGCGAGATGTCGCCGGCGAATTCGATCGAGATCGTGATCTGGGTCGCGGTCGGCGGCCGCGGGACGCTGATCGGGCCGGTGCTCGGCGCCGGCGTCGTCAACGGCGCTGAAGAGCTGGTTCACCGCAGGCACTGCCCGAATACTGGCTGTTCGCGCTGGGCGCGATCTTCATCCTCGTGACGCTGTTCCTGCCGGCCGGGCTGCTCGGGCTCGGCAAGACGATGACGCAGATCGGCGACCCGCACCAGCTGCAGAAAAGGTTCCGGCATGAACCAGACCTCGAACCACGGCCGGCGAGCGACGACGGCACGGGCGGCCGCGGCAACCCGGCTTCGGCCGCGTCGTCGACGGCGAGTCGTCGACACCATCGCACGGCGACGATCCTCTATCCTCGACGACATCTCGGTCAGCTTCGACGGCTTCAAGGCGCTGAACCAGCTGACGCTCGACGATCGACGTCGGCGAGCTGCGCTGCATCATCGGCCCGAACGGCGCCGGCAAGACCACGATGATGGACGTGATCACCGGCAAGACGCGGCCCGATTCCGGCACGCGCGTTCTTCGGCCAGACGATCGACCTGCTGCGGATGACGCGAGCCGCAGATCGCGCACGCCGGGCATCGGCCGCAAGTTCCAGAAGCCGACCGTGTTCGAGAAGCACAGCGTGTTCGAGAACCTCGAGCTCGCGATGAAGGCGCGCAAGCGAGTCGTTCGGCACGCTGCGCGCGAGGCTGACGTCGGAGCAGCGCGACGCGATCGCCGACGGTGCGCACGCAGATCGGCCTGTCGCAGGACAATGCGAGCGCGACGCGCGGACTGCTGTCGCACGGGCAGAAGCAGTGGCTGGAGATCGGCATGCTGCTGATGCAGGAGCCGCAGCTGCTGCTGCTCGACGAGCCGGTCGCCGGCATGAGCGACGACGAGACCGAGCGCACCGCCGAGCTGCTTCCGTCGGCTTGCCGGCGAGCACTCGCTGATCGTCGTCGAGCACGACATGGACTTCGTCGATCGGATCGCGCGCAAGGTGACGGTGCTGCACGAGGGCACGCGTGCTCGCCGAGGGCCGATGGCGCAGGTGCAGAACGATCCAGCGCGTCGATCGAGGTCTATCTGGGGCGCTGACCGATGCTCAAACGATGCTGATCGAAGGCTGAACCAGTACTACGGCGGCAGCCATATCCTGCGCGACGTGCAGCTGTCGAGTTCCGGCGGGGCAAGGTGCACGGCGCTGCTCGGACGCAACGGCGTCGGCAAGACGACGCTGCTGAAGTGCCTGATGGGCGTGCTGCCGATCCGCACCGGGCAAGGTCGACTTCGACGAGCAGGACATCACCGCACTGCCGCCGCATCGTCGTGCGCGCGCCGGGCATCGGCTACGTGCCGCAGGGCCGCGAGATCTTCAACCGCGCTGACGGTCGAGGAGAACCTGCGGATGGGCCTGGCGCCGGCGGCGCATCGGCTGCGCGAGCGATTCCGGAGCGCATCGTTCGAGATGTTTCCGGTGCTGAAGCAGATGCTGGACCGGCGCGGCGGCGACCTTTCCGGCGGCCAGCAGCAGCAGCTCGCGATCGGCGCGCGCGCTCGCCGCTGAGCCCGCGCCTGCTTGATTCTCGACGAGCCGACCGAGGGCATCCAGCCGTCGATCATCAAGGACATCGAGCGCGACGATCCGCGCGCTGCTGCTCGCGAGCGGCGAGATGGCGATCCTGCTGGTCGAGCAGTACTACGACTTCGCCGCTGCGCTCGCCGGCCAGTATGCCGGTGATGAGCCGCGGCGCAGATCGTTCAGCGCGGCGCCGGCGACCAGATGGAAGCGGATGCAGTCCGCCAGCTGCTGACGGTATGACGCCGGCCGTTCGCGCCGCGCTCCCTCTCCCGACGCGCGCCGGACTGAACGAAGCGTTGCTCGACAACAGCGCCGGACGTGGCAGACTGGGACGCACGGCTGACGCTCGCCTTCGAGCGACGCGAGCAACGCACTGCGCTGGTCCGCAACGAGCATCTCGGTCCGCTCGTCGTACAGAAGGCGCTGTATCCGGAAGACCCGGCGCTTTGCCACGCGGTGATCATCCATCCGCCGGGCGGGATCGCAGGCGGCGATCGCCTGCTGATCGACGTCGACACCGGCGATCGCGCGCGGAGTGCTGCTGACGACGCCGGGCGCCACGCGCTGGTACCGGTCCGATGGCCGGGGTGCGTCGCAAACCGTGCACCTGCGCGCCGGCCGCAACGCACTCGTCGAATGGCTGCCGCTCGAGACGATCGTGTTCGACGGTGCCGATGCGCAATCGACGGTGAAGGTCGATTGCGCGGACGCGCGTGCGTCGCCGGCTGGGGAGATCATCGCCTACGGCCGGCGTGCGTCGCGCGAGCAGTTCCGCAATGGACGCTTCCGGCAAGCGATCGAGATCCGCCGCGGCGACAAGCTGTTGTGGGCCGAATACGGCGAGGTTCACGGCGCGGACCCGCTGTTCGACTCACCGATCGGCTACGCCGGACGTGCGGTCAGCGGCTTGTTCTGGCTCGCGAGGTCCGGACGGCGCACGCGCAGCCGGAGAGCAACGACGACTACAACTACGGCGCACCACGAGACTTTGCAGGCAAACGATCTGCAGGCTGGCGTCACCCGCCTGCCTGGTGGCATCATGCTGGCGCGCTGCCTCGGCGATTCGACCGAACAGGTCAGGGATCACCTGCTGCGGGATCTGGAAGGCCTGGCGGCCGGGTATGCTCGGCGCGGCCAGCGACACTGCCACGCCTGTGGTCGACCTGATCGCGACGAATTGTCCGTTCGGCAAGATAACTGAGGATTCAACGTGGATCTGACCCCGAGAGAACGCGACAAGCTGCTGGTGTTCACCGCCAGCCTCACTTGCCGAGCGCAGGATGGCGCGCGGCTTGCGGCTCAACCATCCGGAAGCGATCGCCTATATCTCGGCGGCGGTGATGGAAGGCGCCCGCGACGGGAAGACCGTCGCCGAACTGATGCGCCTGGGCGCCACGCTGCTGACGCGCGACCAGGTGATGGAAGGCGTGCCGGAAATGATTCCGGACATCCAGGTCGAGGCGACCTTTCCCGACGGGACGAAGCTGGTCACCGTCCACAACCCGATCGTTTGAAATACTGCTGCGCCAATTCTCGAGGAAAACAGGATGATTCCCGGTGAAATGTTGATTCAGGACGGCGAGATCACGATCAATGCCGGACGTGCCACGCGTTCGGTGAGCGTTGCCAACCGCGGCGATCGGCCGATCCAGATCGGCTCGCATTTTCATTTCTTCGAGACCAACGAGGCACTGGCGTTCGATCGCGATCAGGCGCGCGGATATCCGGCTGAACATTCCGGCCGGCACCGCGGTGCGCTTCGAGCCCGGTCAGTCGCGGACCGTGGAGCTGGTCGAGTACGCCGGCGAGCGCGTCGTCTACGGCTTCAACGGCCAAGATCATGGGACCACTCTGATGGCACGCACGCTGACGCGCCGCGCCTATGCGGAGATGTATCGGGCCGACCACCGGCGACCGGATCCGTCTCGCCGACACCGAGCCTCATCGATCGAGATCGAGAGCGATGCGACCGACCTACGGCGACGAAGTCAAGTTCGGCGGCGGCAAGGTGATCCGCGACGGCATGGGGCAGAGCCAGCGCGACGCGCGCCGATGTCGCCGACACGGTCATCACCAACGCGGTGATCATCGACCACTGGGGCATCGTCAAGGCCGACATCGGCGATCAAGGACGGCCGGATCAGCGCGCATCGGCAAAGCCGGCAATCCGGACGTGCAGCCGGGCGTGACCATCGTCGATCGGCGCCGGCACCGAAATCATCGCCGGCGAGGGCATGATCGTCACTGCGGGCGGCATCGATACGCACATCCACTTCATCTGCCCGCAGCAGATCGACGAAGCGCTGATGCTCCGGCGTCACGACGATGATCGGCGGCGGCACCGGCCCGGCGACCGGCACGTTCGCAACGACGTGCACGCCCGGGCCGTGGCACCTCGCGCGGATGCTGCAGGCCGGCCGATGCCTATCCCGATGAATCTCGGCTTTCTCGGCAAGGGCAACGCGAGCCTGCCCGCAGCCGCTCGACCGAGCAGATCGACGGCCGGCGCGATCGGCCTCAAGCTGCACGAGGACTGGGGCACCACGCCGGCCGCGATCGATTGCTGCACTGACGCGTCGCCGACGCGCACCGATACGCAGGTCGCGATCCATACCGACACGCTGAACGAATCCGGGCTTCGTCGAAACGTCGATCGCCGCGTTCAAGGGTCGCACGATCCACGCCTATCCACACCGAGGGCGCGGGCGGCGGCATGCGCCCGACATCATCAAGGCGTGCGGCGAAGCCAACGTGCTGCCGTCGTCGACCAACCCGACGCGTCCGTTCACCGATCAACACGCTCGACGAGCATCTCGACATGCTGATGGTGTGCCATCACCTCGACCCGTCGCATCGCCGAGGACGTCGCGTTCGCCGAGTCGCGCATCCGGCGCGAGACGATCGCCGCCGAGGACATCCTGCACGACCTCGGCGCGTTCTCGATGATGTCGTCAGCGACAGCCAGGCGATGGGACGCGTCGGCGAAGTCGATCATCCGCACCTGGCAGACGGCGCACAAGATGAAGGCGCAGCGCGGCAGCCTCGCCGGGCGATCCGGCGGCGCTGCGGGCACGACAACTGCACGCGTCAAGCGCTTACGTCGCCAAGTACACGATCAATCCCGCGCTCACGCATGGCATCGCCGATCAGCGTCGGGCTCGGTCGCGGTCGGCAAATGCGCGCCGACCTCGTGCTGTGGAAGCCGGCGTTCTTCGGCGTCAAGCCGACCCTGATCCTGAAGGGCGGCACGATCGCCGCGGCGATGATGGGCGATCCGAACGCGTCGATCCCGACGCCGCAGCCGGTCTATTCGCGTCCGATGTTCGGCGCGCACGGCGGTGCGATCGCGCACGGCTCGCTGACATTCGTCTCGCGCGCTCGGCCCTTGGCAGCGGCATCGGCGACAGGCTCGGGCTCGCGAAGACGCTCGCGCCGGTCGGCAATCTGCGCACATCTCGCGCAAATCGGACATGGTCCACAACGACTATCAGCCGCGGATCGACGGTCGATCCCGAAACGTATGTCGTGAAGGCCGACGGCCAGACGCTGACCTGCGAGCCCGCCACCGTCCTGCCGATGGCGCAGCGATACTTCTTATTCTAGGCAGGTCAGCAATGGTGCGGATCGAAGCGGTGCTGCCGGCGACGGATCGGCGACCGGCGAGCACGACGCTGACGCTGCCGTTCGAGCTTCGCGCAGGCGCAGCCGGCTGCTCGTCCGGCTCGATGATCGGCAGGAAGCCGGACTCGTTCCTTCCGCACGGGACCGTGCTCGGCGATGGCGACCGGCTCGCGGCGAGCGATGGTCGCGTGATTCGCGGTCGATCGCGGCAGCCGAAGCCGTCCACTGAGGTGCAGCCGACCTCCGAATGCTCGCTGGCGCAGGCCGCCTACCACCTGGGCAACCGCGCACGTGCCGGTCGGCGATCGGGCTCGAGCTGCACTGAAAATCGAGCGCGACTCCGGTGCTGCGCGACATGCTGGAGCAACTCGGCGCGGCGGTGCGTCGACGCGCGCGCCGCGCCGTTCCAGCCCGAAGCCGGGGGCCTACGGCGGCGGACACCGGCATGGCCATGACGATGAAGCGCACGCCGAGGAGCATGCGCTCGCGCAATCCGTTATTTGCATTGCGCCACGGACCGCGACCATTGATGCCGACGGTACCGTTTCAGCTGCCGACTGAATTCCGGATCGCAGGCGCTCTGCATCTGGCGAGCACGACGCTGCCGGTGGGCGCGTTCAGCTACTCGCAAGGTCTCGAATGGGCCGTCGAATCGCGATCGATCGGCGAACCGTGACGACCGCTGAACGATGGATTCTGGACGATGCCTGCGCTGGTCGCTCGGGCCGCTTCGAGGCACCGTTGGTCGTTGCGGCGATCGCGCGCATGGACTGCGGGCGACGACGACTGCCATCGACGCGATCTCAACCAGCGGATGGTTGCGACGCGCGAAACTGCCGAGCTGCGCGCCGAAGACGCTGCAGAATGGGCTACTCGCCGCGCCGCTGGTGCGCCGCCACGGCGGCGCTCGATGCCGGCAATGGCAACGGCGCGTCGCTGCGCGTCGATGAGCCGGCATATCCGATCGTCTTCGCCGCGATCGCGGCGGCATGGGAGACTCGATGAAGCGACCGATGCTCGTCGGCGTACCTCTGGGGCTGGCTCGAGAACCAGGTCAACGCGCCGCATTGAAGGCGGTGCCGCTCGGGACAGACCGACGCGACAGCGCATTCTGCTCGCGCGCCGGACCGGTCCTCGACGCTGTGCAGCCGGCAGGCTCGCTGGAGCTCGCAGTCGCTGTCGCCGTCGGAAGCGTGGTCGACGCAGTGTCCGGGCCTTGCCATCGCGTCGTCATGCCACGAGTCGCAGTATTCCCGATTGTTCGGTCGTATCCGGAAGCATGGAGCCGATCACCTTGGTCGAATCATCAGATGAACCAGCGCGCCGCACGGAGCCAGCCGTTGCGCGTCGGCGTCGGCGGACCCGTCGGCTCGGGCAAGACCGACCCTCGTCGAGGTGCTGTGCAAGCGGCTGCGCGACCGCTTACGACCTCGCGGTCGTGACCAACGACATCTACACCAAGGAGGAGCGCAGCGCCTGCTCGTCGCGGCGGAGGCGCTGCCGCCGGAGCGGATCATGGGCGTCGAGACCGGCGGCTGCCCGCACACCGCGATCCGCGAGGACGCGTCGATCAACCTCGAAGCGGTGGACGCGGATGACGCGAGCGCTTCCCGAGCTCGACCTCGATCTTCATCGAGAGCGGCGGCGACAACCTCGCCGCGCACCTTCAGCCCGGAGCTCTCCGACCTGACGCTCTACGTGATCGACGTCGCCGGCGGGCGACAAGATCCCGCGCAAGGGCGGGCCCGGGCATCACCAAGTCCGACCTGCTGATCATCAACAAGATCGACCTCGCGCCGATGCGTCGGCGCGTCGCTCGAGGTGATGGAGCGCGACGCGCGGCGGATGCGCGGCGAGCGGCCCGTTCGTGTTGACGAACCTGAAGACCGGCAGAGCGTGCCGGAGGTCATCGAATTCGTGGTGAAGCGCGGCATGCTGGTAAGTGTCCTGAGTCAGCAATTCGCTTGATAGCTCGCGGCGAAAATGAACGCCATACTTCGTTGGTCGACCTTGCCATACCCCCGGTATGGCTTCGGCCTCCCGTCCGCCCTTTATCTTCGGAACTGCTGACTCAGGACACTTGCGCGGTGAAAATTCAGGTTTCCCTGCTCGCTGCCGGTCAGCGCGGTGTCGATCGCCGTATGTGACAGGCGCGCGAACAAGGCGATGAAGTCGTACGTGTAGCTGCGCAGATAGGTCCGCGCGGCGCAGCGCGATACGCGTCGTGCTCGGCTCGAACAGGTGGTCCGCGGGGAGCATCGCAAAGGCCCTGTCGCGCGCCGGCATCGCACGCCATCTGCGCGACGATGCCGACGCCGAGCCCGAGCTCGACGTAGGTCTTGATCACATCGGCATCGAGCGCGGTCAATGCGATGTTCGGCGTCAGTCCTTCGCGGCGAACGCCGCGCGTGATCGCCGATGCGCCGGTGAAGTGTAGATCGTAGGTGACGATCGTGGGCTGTGCCAGCGCCTCGATCGACAGCTGCGCCTTGTCTCCGCGAGCGGATGGTCGCGCGGCATGATCACGCAGCGGTTCCAGCGTTGTAGCAGGGCAGCGTGACCAGCTCCGGATTAGTCGGCCAGCGATTCGGTCGCGATGCCGATGTCGCTTCCGCCTTGACGACGAATTGCGCGACCTGTACCGGATTGCCGGTGCAGCAGCAGCCGCGACCTTCGGAAGTTTCGCGGTGAACTGCTTGATCGTCGGTGGCAGCACGTAGCGCGCCTGCGTGTGCGTCGTCGCGATCGTCAGCGACCTTCGTCGTCGCGCGCGGTGCTCGTCGCCGATCCGCTTCAGTCCGGCCGCCTCGATGACCAGCCGCCGTGCACGCTCGACGACCAGTCGGCCGGGCTCGGTCAATCCGGTGAAGCGCTTGCCGCGACGGACGAAGATCGCAACGCCGAGCTCGTCTTCGAGCTGCCTGATCTGCTTGCTGATGCCGGGCTGGGACGTGAACAGCACCTCGCAGCGTCCGGAGATGTTGAGGCCATGATCTACAATGGCCACAAGGTAACGCAACTGCTGCAGATTCATCGTTTTCGGTTGTGCTGTGTATCCCTGATTATAGTCGGACACCATGAAGCCCCGCGCCAGATGGCACAGTACTTCTCGCATACATCCGACGCATCCGCAGCCCCGATCTGATCGCGCACACGGCCGAGATCGTGCGCGCCGGGCGGCGTCATCGCCTACCCGACGGATTCGTCGTATGCGCTCGGCTGTCACATCGGTGACCGGGACGCGGTCGCGCGCATCCGGCGACTTCGCGATGTCGACGACCGCCACCTCCGCTGACGCTGGTCTGCCGGGACCTTTCGGAAATCGCGCGCTTGCCCGCGTCGACGATCGGCAGTTCCGTCTGTTGAAGCGCGGGACACCCGGCGGCTACACGTTCCTGCTCACCGCGACGCGAGAAGTGCCGCGCCGGCGGCTCGTCCATCCGCGCCGGCGCACGATCGGCATTCGCGTCTCCGATCATCCGATCGCGCTGGCATTGCTGTCGGAGCTGAACGAACCGCTGCTGTCGTCGACGCTGATACCGCAGGGCGAGAACTGAGCCGATGCACGACCCCGAAGACGATCCGCGAGGCGTTCGAGCATGAGCTGGATCTGGTCGTCGACGGCGGTACCTGCGACGGGCGCGAGCGCACGGTTGTCGACCTCGACCGGCGAGACGTCCGACGATCGCGCGGATAGGTCGCGGCGACCCCGCGCGGCTGGGGTTATGACGCCTGGCGCGGGAGGTTCGACCGAGGTGAACTGATAGAATAGCGGATGGACCTGTCACTGGTCGAAACCATACTGCTCTACGCGATACCGGTTCATTCTCGCCATCACGCTGCATGAGGCCGCACATGGATACGTCGCACGGATGTTCGGCGACAGCACGGCCTACATGCTCGGTCGCGTCACGCTGAATCCACTCAAGCACATCGATCCGGTCGGCACGATCGCGGTCCCGCTCGGCGCTGCTGTTGTTGTCGAAGCTCGCCGGCGGCGGCGGCTTCCTGTTCGGGTGGGCGAAGCCGGTCCGGTGAATTTCAACAATCTGCGCGACCCGAAGAGCGACATGTTCTGGGTCGCTGCCGCGGTCCGGCGCGCGAATCTGTTGATGGCGTTGCTGTGGGCCATCGTGCTGAAGTTCGGCGGTCCGCTCGACCAGCCCTGGGACTTCCTTGCGTTGATGGCGATCCAGGGGCATCACGATCAATGTCGTGCTGATGGTGCGATCTGCTGCCGATCCCGCCGCTCGACGGCGGCCGATCATGGTCAGTGTGCCGGATCGCGCTGGCGTACCGCTTTGCGCCAGATCGAGCGCTTCGGCTTCATGCTGGTGATCCTGCTGATGGCAACCGGCCTGCTCAACTAGCGTAATGGCGACCGCTCGTCCGCTCGACGCTCGGGCTGATCACCACCGTCTTCGGCTTCTGAGCCAGATTCTCCGCAGGCGCTAACTCATGTTTCCTGATCGAGTGCTATCGGGCATGCGGCCCACGGGACGCATGCACATCGGCCACTATCACGGCGCGCTGAAGAACTGGGTGCGTCTGCAGCAGGAATACGAATGCTTTTTCTTCGTCGCCGACTGGCACGCGCTGACGACGAACTACGAGTCGCCCGAGGTGATGCGCGAGCCTGTGGGAATGGTGATCGACTGGCTAGCAATACGTAACTGG
>ERZ1370068.2079-contig-1240_pt1 | contig 43118 bp, 79 predicted proteins | sample MGYA00561227_ERZ1370068 | MGnify/ENA primary metagenome ERZ1370068 (study PRJEB38410, sample SAMEA6850437) | metagenome | study: Metagenomic assessment of the ecological functions of the soil: analysis of the soil microbiota associated with the... | reverse complement strand
CACGGCCGGTTGTGCGCGTGACCTCGAAGGCGCCCCGCCATGACGGCAGGCGCGTAGCGCCGGGCCGCGAGAGGTCAAGGCCTGCTCGCCCGCGTGGCGCGATGCCGCGCAGTGGTGTTGCGGCAGTCAAGGCGAGCCGGCCGCGGTACAAGGCCAGTTGACGTGCCGGGTCCACCGGCCATCGCGCGTCGCTGGCGTCGGGCAGTCTCGACCATCAAACGCTCGATCAGGGTCTCGGGAGCTCCGCGTTCCAGGCAAGTAAGCAACCAGGCCCGCAGCGCGTTGTTGCGGCGCGCGATCGTCAACGCGCGCCAACGATTCACGTCGAGCCGGCCCTCATCGTCGACCAGAGCGGCCAGATCGCCCATGGCCACCTCGACAAGCAGGGCTTGAGCTTGCTGAGCCCGACGTGCCAGCGCGGCCAGTGTCACCTCGGCGTCAGGAAACGCGCCGGGTCAGCGCCGACCGCACTTTCTTCCGCACACGGCTGCGCGCGAAGCGCTCATCGGCCGTTCGATTCATCGTCGACGAAGCGCAGCTTGTGCTGGCGCACGTGGCTTCTGAGCGCCTCGCGCGGCCGCTCGAAGCCAGAGGCGCAGCCACCAGATGCCGTCGCGCTGCCTGGCGCGCCGGCATCGCAGCCAGCACCAGCCGGCCCGGCACCGCGCAGCGCCTGCAACAAGACGGTCTCTGCCTGATCGCGCCGGTGGTGCGCCAACAGGATACGCCCACGCCCGCGTCGTGTGCCATGCGGCACAGCGCCGCGCGGCAGCTCGCGGCGCGCCACGCTTCGACGCTCTGCCCTTGACCGGGCTTGCCTTGCAATCGAGCGGACACCAGGTGCGCACCGGCAAGCCGGCCTGCGCCAGCACGATCTGCTTGTCTGCGAAACTCCAGCCAGCTGTCGGCCTCGGGCATCAGACCGTGGTGCACGTGCAGCGCGACCACGTCGGCGCCCTGCTCTTGCGCGGCCGCGCGCCGTGGCGTGCAGCAAAGCCGTGGAGTCGCGGCCGGCGCTGTGAGGCCGCCACTCTCGCGGCGGCATGATCGCGGGCCGCATCGGCGCTGCCTGCGGTAGCGCCGATGCACTCACCGCTCGCTCGGTGTCGGTGAAGCGACCGTAGGCCATCAGCCGCTCGTAGCGGCGTTTGAGGTAAGGCCTTGAGTGTCGAGATCGGCCACTTGACGCAGCGCATCGGCCAGCCGCGCTTCGATTGCGCGCTCATGTGCTTGGGATCGCGGTGCGCGCCGCCCACCGGCTCGTTGCGATGATCTTGTCGATCACGCCCAGCGCCTTCAATCGAGTGCGCGGTGATGCCCAACGCCTCGGCCGCATCGGAGGCGCGCTCGGCGGTCTTCCACAGGATCGAGGCGCAGCCTTCGGGTGAGATCACCGAAGTAGATCGAAAGCTGCAGCATCACCACCTGGTCAGCCACGCTGATCGCCAGCGCGCCGCCGGAGCCACCCTCGCCGATGATCGTGGTGATGATCGGCACCTGCAGCTGGCTCATCTCGTAGATGTTGCGGCCGATGGCCTCGGACTGGCCGCGCTCCTCGGCGCCGATGCCCGGAGTACGCGCCCGGCGTGTCGACGAGGTGAACACCGGCAGGCCGAATTTCTCGGCGGTCTTCATCAGGCGCAGCGCCTTGCGGTAGCCCTCGGGCCGCGGCATGCCGAAGTTGCGCACCCGTTCGCTTGGTGTCGCGCCCTTTTGATGCCCGATCACCATGGCAAGACTGGCCGTTGAGATCGCGCCAGGCCGCCGACAATCGACGCGTCGTCGGCGAACGCGCGGTCGCCGTGAAGCTCGACGAAGTCGGTGAAGATCTCGTTGGCATAGTCCAGCGTGTAGGGCCGTTGAGGTGGCGCGCAATCTGCGTCACCTGCCAGCGGCGTCAGAGCTGGAGTGAGATGTCTTTGGTGAGCTGCAGGGCTCTTTTTGTCGAGCCGGTCGATCTCTTCCGGAGATGTCGACTGCCGATTCGTTTTGAACGTAGCGCAGCTCTTCGATCTTGGTCTCGAGCTCCGCGATCGGTTGCTCGAATTCGAGGAAGTGTCGTTTGCTCATCGATGGCGTTGAGAACTCGTTGGCGCGACGTGTCGCGCGGGGCCGCTGTGCGAGCCGACTGAGCGCCCTTTGGCGCGCGGCGGCGGGCTTGACGGCCATCAATAGTCCACGGGTAGCGGGTCGAGGCTGCGCCAAATGTACCACGTGGCCACCGAGCGAAAGAGGGTCCACGCCTCGCCCACTTCACGGGCTTCGGCCCTCGATACCGGCTCGCCGCTGAAGTAGTTGACGCTGATGCCCTTGATCAGGCCGATGTCATCGAGTGGCAGCACGTCGGGCCGCATCAGATGGAAGATCAGGAAACATTTCGGCCGTCCAGCGGCCGATGCCGCGGATGGCCACCAGCTCCTCGATGATCGCTTCGTCCTCCATCACTTGCCACTGTTTGACGTGCACGCGGCCGTCTTCGAAGTGGCGCGCCAGGTCGACCAGGTACTCGCATTTGCGTACCGACAAGCCGGCGCCGCGCAGCGCAGTGGCTTCCACCTCGAGCACTGCGGCGGGCGCCGACGCGCGTGGACGCCCCGCCGATGGCTTCGACGAACTTGCCCCACACCGACTGCGCGGCCTTCACCGAAATCTGCTGCCCGACGATCGAGCGCGCCAACGTTGTGAAGAGCATCGCCGCGGCTTTGCAGCCGCGCGCTCGCCGAACTTGGGATCAGCTTGCGCATCACCCGGTCGCGCTTGCCGAGGTGGCGGCAGGCGTCATCCCAGTACTCGGGCACGGCGATGGGAGCGACGCGCGGCCATGGTGCGGTGAGCCTGCTCGCTCGGGCTCTGACCCGGGTCGTGCCCTGGGCCGAGTCCTGCGAGCACGATGCCGTGCGCAGAGCGAGCAATCGTCGCGGATGCTGTCGGCTAGCGCGAAGTCACGCGCGGCCTTCGCCTTTGCGCGAGCCGGCGATGCGTGACTGGATCGTTGCCTCGTCGAGCGTCGCGCCGCCTTGCAGGTAGGCGCGCGGCTCCTGCTGCAGGAACCGAGCGTCGCGGCAAGGTTCCTGATCAGCGCGGTCAGTGCGCCGTCGCGCGTGCGGTTGGCCTCGCCCGCCGAGTCCGAACAGCACCGCCAGCGCCGCCGGGCGTGTTGAAGTCGTCGTTCATCGCCTCGCGGAAGGCCGCGGCCTGCGGGTGCGACCAGTCGAGCGCCGCAGTGGCGTGGCGGCACCGACTGCAGCGCCGTAGTACAGCCGCGTCCAGCGCGGCCCGCGCGTCGTCGAGGTGCGCGTCGCTGAAAGTTGAACGGGCTGCGGTAGTGCGTGCGCAGCGATGAAAAGCGCAGCGTCTCGCCGTCGTAGCGCTTGAGCACGTCGCGGATGGCGAAAAAGTTGCCGAGCGACTTCGACATCTTCTCGTTGTCGACGGTGAGAAAGCCGTTGTGCAGCCAGTAGCGAACGAACGGCTTGCCTAGCGCACCCTTCGCATCTGCGCGATCTCGTTCTCGTGGTGCGGGAACTGCAGGTCCATGCCGCCGCCGTGGATGTCGAACGTCTCGCCCAGCAGCGCGCGGCTCATCGCCGAGCACTCGATGTGCCAGCCCGGTCGCCCCAGGCCCATAGGGCTGGCGAACTGCGCGTCCGCCGGTTCGCTGGGTTTGGCCGCCTTCCACGGCACGAAGTCGAGCGGATCGTCCTTCCCTTCGGCCACCGCGACGCGCTCGCCGGCACGCAGCTCGTCGATCGACTTGCCAGAGAGCTTGCCGTAGCCGGCAAACTTGCGAACCGCGTAGTTGACGTCGCCGTCGGTCGCACGGTAGGCCAGACCCTTGCTCTCGAGCGTGTGCGATCATCGACACCATCTGCGGCACGTAGTCGGTGGCGCGCGGCTCGATGCGTCGGCGTGGCTGCGCCGATGGCGCCAGATCGGTGCGCATGGCGTCGATCATCTCGTCAGTGAGCCGCGGATCGGTGATGCCGCGCTCCAGCGCACGCTTGATGATCTTGTCTTCGATGTCGGTGATGTTGCGCACGTAGGTGACGCTGCAGCCCAGCGCACGCAGCCAGCGGTAGACATGACGTCGAACTACCATCATCATGCGCGCATGGCCCATGTGGCTTAGCAGGTCGTAGATGGTCATGCCGCACGAGCGTACATGCGGACCGTGGCCCGGCTCGAGCGGCTGCGAAGGGTTCGACGCGGCGCGTCGGTGTGTTGTGAACGTTCAGGCTCATGGGCCCCGATCGGCGGACGCGCTCGTCTCGATACAATCGAATCCAGGTATGGCGGCGCCACGGTGCTGCGACTGCAACCAAACGCCCTCAGTGCATTCCCCTTTGGCGCCCCTTCCTTGCCGCTGCACTGGCGCTGGCCGCGACAGCGGCTCCGGCGCAGGAGGCTCGCGAGATCGACAAGCTGTTTCGCAGCGGCGATACCACGTTGGCGATGCAGCGTGTCGACAAGGCGATCGCCGGAAAACCACGCGATGCGGCGCTGCGTTTCCAGCGCGCGGTGATGCTCACCGACCTGCAACGCACCAACGAGGCTATCGACGCGCTGAACAAACTGATCGAGGACTTTCCCGACCTGCCCGAGCCGTACAACAACCTGGCGCAGTGCTGCTGGCTGGCGCAGGGCCGCATCGACACCGCGCGCGCGCTGCTCGAGACGGCGCTGCGCCACGATCCAGCCTACGCGGTGGCACACGAGAACCTGCGGCGACGTCTTCATCCGGCTGGCACAGCGCGAGTTCGATCGCGCCAGTGCGGCCGAGCCGCATCGACGATGCTTTGCAGCGCAAGCTCAAGCTCACGCGCGAGATGGCCACGACAAGCCAGCCGGCCAAGCCGTGATGGGCGCCTTTGTTGCATGACACGCGAAAGACGAGGACCGACACGATGACGATCAAGACCCCCTGGCTGATGGCCCTGCTGCTCACGGCTCTGGCCAGCCACTGCGCAATGGCGCGAGAAGGTGGAAACTCGCCACCAGCATGGGCGACATGGTGATCCAGCTGGATGCCGACAAGGCGCCCAAGACGGTGGCCAACTTCGTGCAGTACGTGAAGGACGGCCTACTACGACGGCTTGGTCTTCCACCGCGTGATCGGCGGCTTCATGATCAGGGTGGCGGCTACGATGCCGAGATGAAGGAGAAGCCCACCCGCCCTTCGATTCCGCTGGAAGCCGCAACGGGCTAGAGCGAACCAGCGCGGCACGGTCGCAATGGCCCGCACCAGCGTGCCCGACTCGGCGAGCTCACAGTTCTTCATCAGACGTGGTCGACAACTCGCGGCTGGACGCCGCCAACGCGCCCGATGGCAACGGTTATGCCGCTGTGCTCGGCAAGGTGGTGTCGGGCATGGAAGTGGTCGACAAGATCCGCGAGCGTTCCGGTGGGTAATAAGGCGAGGCCACCAGAACGTCCCCAGCAACCAGTGGTGATCCGCAAGGCCACCTTGGAGAGCAGCAAATGACCAAGACCGTCGAGATGACCACCAGCGAGGGCACGATCCGCATCGAGCTCGATGACGCGAAGGCCCCGGCGAGCACCGAGAACTTCCTCGCCTACGTGCGCGCCGGCCATTACGACGGCACGGTGTTCCACCGCGTGATCAAGGGCTTCATGGTGCAAGGCGGCGGCTTCGAGCCGGGCATGAAGCAAAAGCCCACCCGCGAGCCGGTCACCAACGAGGCCAGCAACGGCGTGAAGAACACGCGAAGTACGCTGGCGATGGCGCGCACCTCGGCACCCGCATTCGGCAAGCGCGCAGTTCTTCATCAACACGGTCGACAACGACTTCCTCAACTTCCGCTCAGAGACGCCGCAGGGCTGGGGCTACGCGGTGTTCGGCCGCGTGGTGTCGGGCAACGACGTGATCGACAAGATCGAAGCGCGTAGCCACCGGGCGCAGCAGGCATGCACGACGACGTGCCGCTCAAGAGACGTGGTGATCCTCAAGCGCCGTCGAGTGTGAGATGAGCCTCCGCGCACGCTGCGTTGCTCTGAGGGCGTGCCATCATGCCGACCGCCTCGCGCCGCTGGCGCTGCACCGATTCGACGCCCCTGCGCACTGGCAGACGTGATCGAATTGCTGTCGGACGTTGCATCTGCAGCCCGAGGCGCCGCGCACCTTCGACGCCTGGCGTGCGCAGATGCTCGGCAGTCAAGCCGATGCGATCTTAATCCTCGGCGATCTCTTCGAAGCTTGGGTTGGCGACGACTCGCGCGACGATACGTTCGAGCGCCAGTGCACCGGTGTCTTGCGTGAGGCGGCGGCGCAGCGCGCGGTCGCATTCATGCCGGGCAACCGCGACTTCATGCTCGGCTGATGCCATGCTCACCCACTGCGGCATGCGCGCGCGCTGCCCGATGCCACGGTGCTGCATGCGTTCGGCCGCCGCACAGTGCTCAGCCACGGCGATGCGCTGTGCCTGGAGGATGTCGAATACCAGCGCTTCCGCACCATGGTGCACAGCCCGGCGTGGCGCGCAATGGCGATGCAGTTGCCGCTGGCCGAACGGCGCGAACGCTGCACGCGGCATGCGCGACGCGAGCACCGCGCACCAGGCGCAGCGCTCACCCGCGCTGTGGGCCGATCTTGACGCTGCCGCCACGCTGCAGCTGCTCGATGCCGCGGGCAGCGACACGCTGATCCACGGCCACACCCATCGGCCGGGACGCGTACTGATGTCTCCCACTGCGGTGCGCCATGTGCTGTCCGACTGGGACTTCGACGGCGACACGCCGCGCGGCAGACGTGATCCGACTCACCGCGCAGGGCTTGCAAACGGTACCCGCGATCGCACTCGGCTCGGAGCCACGGTGATCGGCGGCTGGATCGCGCGGCTGCGCGCGCGGCGCGTGCAGCGCATCGTGCAGCGGCGCGCGATCTCCGACCCGCTGTGGTACGACACCCTTGCTTCGCTGCCGTTTCTGGCCGCTGGAGCGATGCCGACCTGGCCGACCTGCGTCGACTGGCGAGCCTGTTCCTCGATGAGAAGAGAGTTCAGCGGCGCTGGCGGGCCTCAGCAGTGACCGATGCGATGGCGGTGCGCATCGCCGTGCAGGCGTGCTCTGCCGGTGCTGCGCATCGGCCTCAAGCCTACCGGGGCTTCATCGGCATCGTGGTCCATCCCGACGAGGTGGTGGCGCCGCGAGAGGTGGTCGACGACGACGGCGTGGTGCATCAATACGACGAGGTGCTGACCGGCGAGGCAATGGGCGGCGGCCGCTGATGCTGTCGTGGACCGATGTGCGCGACGCCGGAGATTCGGCCGATTGGGCCTACAACGTGGTGATCCACGAATTCGCGCACGTGCTCGACATGGCCGATGGCGAGAGGCCGATGGCACACCACCGCTGCCCGGTGCCGAGCGGCGCAAGCATTGGCTGAGTGTGCTCGACGCGGAATACGAGACGTTTTGCCGCTGGGTCGACGAGGAGCGCGACACCGTCCTCGACCCATATGGGGCGAGTGACGTCAGCGAGTTCTTCGCGGTGGCGGTGGAGGCGTTCTTTGTCGCGTCGCAAGCGATGCGCGAAGAACACCGCGAAGCTGTACGCGCTATTCGCCGACTACTTCCAGCAGGACCCGCAGCGCAAGGCGCTGAGTGGTCTCAAGCAAACACCGCGGATCGGCTCCGCCGGGCCGCTTCGGGGTGGGCCTTTCAAACCTGCGTCGTCTCCGTCTTCGGCTTGTCGCTCTTGCGCGGCGGCTGGATGTCGAGCAGCACCTCGCCCTTGTCGTCGATGTCCACGGTCAGGCGACCGCCATCGACCAGCCGGCCGAATAGCAACTCGTCGGCCAGCGCGCGGCGGATCGTGTCTTGGATCAACCGCTGCATCGGTCGCGCGCCCATCATCGGGTCGAACCCCTTCACGGCCAGGTGCTTGCGCAGGCCATCGGTGAAGGTGACCTCGACCTTCTTCTCGGCCAGCTGGCCCTCGAGCTGCAGCAGGAACTTGTCGACCACGCGCAGGATGACCTCTTCGTCGAGCGGACGGAAGCTCACCGTGGCGTCGAGCCGATTGCGGAACTCGGGCGAAAACAGGCGCTTCAGGTCGGCCATCTCATCGCCCTGCTCGCGCTTGGTCGTGAAGCCGATCGTCGCCTTGCCCATCGTCTCGGCGCCCGCATTGGTAGTCATCACGATGATCACGTTGCGGAAGTCGGCCTTTGCGCCCGTTGTTGTCGGTCAGCGTGCCGTGGTCCATCACCTGCAGCAGCACGTTGAAGACGTCGGGGTGGGCCTTCTCGATCTCGTCCATCAGCAGCACCGCGTGCGGCTTCTTGCTGATGGCCTCGGTGAGCAGGCCGCCCTGGTCGAAGCCCACGTAGCCCGGCGGCGCGCCGATCAGGCGGCTCACCGCGTGGCGCTCCATGTACTCGCTGCATGTCGAAGCGGATCAGCTCGATGCCCAGGATGTAGGCGAGCTGGCTGCGCCGCCTCGGTCTTGCCGACGCCGGTGGGGCCCGAGAACAGGAACGAGCCGATCGGCTTTTCAGGCTTGCCGAGACCCGAGCGCGCCATCTTGATGGCCGAGGCCAGTGCCTCCAAGGCCTGGTCTTGCCCAAACACCACGCTCTTCAGGTCGCGGTCGAGGTTCTTCAGCTTGCTGCGATCGTCGCTGCTCACGCTGGCCGGCGGGATGCGCGCGATCTTGGCGACGATCTCCTCGACCTCGGACTTGGTGATCGTCTTCTTGCGCTTGGCCACCGGCAGGATGCGCTGCGCGGCGCCGGCCTCGTCGATGACGTCGATCGCCTTGTCGGGCAGATGCCTGTCGTTGATGTACTTGGCCGAGAGTTCGGCCGCGGCCTGCAGAGCGCCGAGCGCGTACTTGCACGCTGTGATGGTCTTCGAAGCGCGTCTTCAGGCCCTTGAGGATCTCGATGGTCTGCTCGACCGTCGGCTCGACCACGTCGATCTTCTGGAAGCGCCGCGACAGCGCGCGCGTCCTTCTCGAAGATGCCGCGGTACTCGGTGAACGTGGTGGCGCCGATGCACTTCATCGCCACCGGTGGACAGCGCGGGCTTGAGCAGGTTGCTCGCGTCGAGGCGTGCCACCCGACGCGGCGCCCGCCCCGATCAGCGTGTGGATCTCGTCGATGAACAGGATCGCGTGCGGCTGGTCCTTCAGCGACTTCAGCACGCCCTTCAGGCGCTGCTCGAAGTCGCCACGGTACTTGGTGCCCGCCAGCAGCGCGCCCATGTCGAGCGCATAGACGGTCGACTGCGCCGAGCACCTCGGGCACGTCGTTTTGCGTGATGCGCCAGGCCAGGCCCTCGGCGATCGCTGTTTTGCCCACGCCGGCTTCGCCCACCAGCAGTGGGTTGTTCTTGCGGCGACGGCACAGCACCTGGATCACGCGCTCGACCTCGGCCTCGCGGCCGATCAGCGGGTCGATCTTGCCGTCGCGAGCGAGTTGGTTCAGGTTCTGCGTGAACTGATCGAGGCGGCGAGCCCTTGGTGTCGCCGCTTTCTTCCTTCTCGCTCTCGGCGCCGCCCTCGTTGCTCTTGGGCGTCTCGGGGATCGCTCTTCTTGATGCCGTGCGCGATGAAGTTCACCACGTCCAGCCGCGTGACGCCCTGCTGGTGCAGGTAGTACACGGCGTGCGAATCCTTCTCGCCGAAGATCGCCACCAGCACGTTGGCGCCGGTGACCTCCTTCTTGCCCGAGCCGGTGGACTGCACGTGCATGATCGCGCGCTGGATCACGCGCTGGAAACCGAGCGTTGGCTGGGTGTCGACCTCTTCGGTGCCGCCCACCGTGGGCGTGTTTTCCTTGATGAAGGTGGTGAGGCTCTTGCGCAGGTCCTCGATGTTGGCGGCGCATGCGCGCAGCACTTCGGCGGCCGACGGGTTGTCCAGCAGCGCGAGCAGCAGGTGCTCCACCGTGATGAACTCGTGCCGCTGCTGTCTGGCCTCGACAAAGGCCATGTGCAGGCTGACTTCTAACTCTTGCGCAATCATGCAGCCTCCATAATGCACTGCAACGGGTGCCCTGCGCGGCGAGCCGCCGCCAAGACCAGTTCAACCTTGGTGGCTGCCACGTCCTTGGAGTAAACCCCACAGACGCCGCGGCCCTCGTGATGGATTTTGAGCATGATCTGCGTGGCCGTCTCCAGGTCACGCTTGAAGGTCTGCTGCAGCACCATGACGACGAACTCCATTGGTGTGTAGTCGTCGTTGAGCATCACCACCTGGAACATGCGCGGCGGTTTGGTTTTCGCCGTCTTGCGCTCGGCCACGACCGCACCCTGCCCACCGTCCGGACGCGTGACGGTCGGCGCCTTGGGTGGCAGTTTCGGGGTCTCGGGAGGCATGGCTCATTCTATCGACTTGGCCTTTCGCGGCGTGGTCCGCGCTCCGATGTTGTGGCGGCGCGCTCCTTGTCAAGCCGTGAAAATAGCGACAGGCCGGGCACCTGTTTCGGCGTCGCAGAGCTCGCCAGGGTGACGCCATCGTTCCAGCGTCTGCGGGTCGGCACCGTCTTGACACGTTTGGGTACGTCCGCAAAAATTTGTGGTTGGCTGCACAAAGCCAACTGGCACCTCCGGGGCCAGCACCCAAGATCGAATCAGTGAGGGAGGCTGACATGCCGATTGGCACAGTCAAGTGGTTCAACAATGCCAAGGGATTCGGCTTCATCGAGCCCGAGGGTGGCGGTCCTGACGTCTTCGCGCACTTCTCGGCCATCCGCATGGAGGGCTACCGACACGCTCGAACAGGGCCGCCGCGTGCGCTACGAGCTGGTCGAGGGTCCAAGGGGAGCCTGGCGCAGGGCATTGAGCCGGTCGAGAAGCAGCGATACCGCTTGACCGACTGCCCGGCAGCGGGCGCGCGGTGGCGCATGCGGGCGCGTTGACGATCGCAGATCCAGGAGCACCCGATGACTGCGCCGTCACGCGCCCATGTCTTCGGACAAGTTGATCGGCGCCGAGCTGCCGCGCTTGCATTCGATGGCCGACGTGCTGGCCTTCGAGGCCACGGCGCGCCGTACGCCGAGCGCGTCGCGGCGCAAAGCACGTACGAGGCGCTGCAACTTGGTTCAGCACTGAACCCCGACGCGCCGGCGATTCACTTCCTGCCCAACGCCAGCCCCGACGAAACGCCGCAGACGCTGACGCACGCGCAGTTCCTCGGCCGTGTCACACAGGCGGCCAACCTCTTTCATACAGCCTGGGCGTTGCGCGCGGTGATGTGGTGAGCCTGCTGCTGCCGCTGCTGCCGCAAGCCTTCGTGGCGCTGTTCGGCGCGCAGGCCGCGGGCGTGGCCAACCCGGTGAACCCGATGCTGTCGGCCGCCCAGATCGCCGACATCCTGCGTGCAGCGGACACCAAGGTTCTGGTGACGCTCGGGCCCGACGGAAGGATCGGACATCTGGGACAAGGTGACGAGCCATCCGACAGCAATTGCCGAGCCTCAAGTCGGTGCTGGTGGTTGGCGCCGGCGATCGCAGGCCGATCTCGCCGCCGACGACTTCGACGCCATGGCTCGATCCGCAACCCCGCCGGCGGCTGCTCAGCGGTCGTTTGCCGCATGCCGACGACACCGCCGGCTACTTTCACACCGGCGGCACCACCGGCACGCCGAAGCTGGTGCGCCACACGCACGCCAACCAGGTGTCGCAGGCGTGGGCGCTGCGTCTGATGGGGTTGGCTGGGCCCGGCAAGGCATTCTTGTTCGGCTTGCCGCTGTTTCACGTGGGCGGCGCGCTGACCCAGGGCTTTCGCCGTTGGCCAATGGCGGCCACGTGGTGGTGCTCGGCGCCGCCGGGTGGCGCGATCCGCACGCAGTGCGCAACGTCTGGCGCTGGTGCAACGCCACCGCCCGCAGTTGTTTGGCGCCGTGCCCACGGTGCTGGCGGCGGCATGCAGGTGCCGGTGGGCGACAACGACGTCAGCAGCCTGAGCTGCGCCTCGGGCGGCGGCTCGGCGATTCCGGTGGCGGTGATCCAGGCCTACGAAGACCGGATGCATTTGCCGGTGCTCGAGGTCTACGGCATGACCGAGACCTCCAGTGTGCACACGATGGGATACCCCGACATGCCGCGCCAGGCCGGCTCGGTGGGCCGGCCGCTGCCCTACTCGCGCACGCGGGTGGTCAAGCTCGACGGCGAAGGGCGCCTGCTGGGCGACTGCGCAGCCCAACGAGATTGGCGTGGTGGCGATGGCCGGTCCCGGCGTGTTCAGCGGCTACCTGAGCGACGCCCACAACCGCGGCGCGTTCGTCGAGCCGGGCTGGGTGAACTCGGGCGACCTCGGACGGCATCGACGAACCAGGCCAGCTGTGGATCACCGGCCGCGCCAAGGATCTGATCATCCGCGGCGGCCACAACATCGACCCCGCGCCGCTGGAGGAACTGCTGTACCGCCATCCGGCCGTCGCCCTCGCCGCATTGGTCGGCCAGCCCGATGCGTATGCGGGCGAGTTGCCGGTAGCCTACGTGCAGCCCAAGCCCGGCGCCTCGGTGACGGCCAGTGACCTGGTTGCGTATCTGCGAGAGCACACGCCCGAACGCGCGGCCGTGCCGGTGGCGTTGCATTTCGTCGACCCTATGCCGCTCACAGCGGTCGGCAAGATCTTCGCCGGCGCTGCGCATTGATGCTGCAAGGCGTGTGGCCGAGCAACTGCTTGAGGGATTGAGCGCAAACGGCCAACCGCTCGCGGTGCGAGTGGTGTCCGACCCCAAACACGGCCAGTTGATCCAGGTGTCGTTGGGGCCTTTGCAAGGCTCGACACGCGAGCAACTCGCGGTAGCCGTGCACGACCGCTGAGCCCGCTGACACTGAGGCACGAGACCGTGTAGGTCAGCGCGATGCGCGAAAAAAGCCTCGGCATCATGGCGAGCTCGAGGCTCACTGCCGCACGACGCGCGGTGCGGGCGTTACTCTCGATCACATGTGCTCGATCATCACCTGGCCAAAGCCCGAGCACGACACCTGCGTCGCGCCTTCCATCAGGCGCGCGAAGTCGTAGGTGACCTTCTTGCTGCCGATGGCCTTTTCCATTGAGCTGATGATCAGATCCGGCGGCTTCCTTCCAGCCCATGTGGCGCAACATCATCTCGGCCGACAGGATCTCCGAGCCGGGATTGACGTAGTCCTTGCCAGCGTACTTTGGGCGCCGTGCCGTGAGTGGCCTCGAAGCACGCCACGTCGTCGGACATGTTGGCACCCGGCGCGATGCCGATGCCACCCACCTCGGCGGCCAGCGCGTCGGATACGTAGTCGCCATTGAGGTTGAGCGTGGCGATCACCGAGTACTCAGCGGGGCGCAGCAGGATCTGCTGCAGGAACGCATCGGCAATCATGTCCTTGACGACGATGTCTTTGCCGGTCTTCGGGTTCTTGAACTTGCACCATGGGCCGCCGTCGATCGGCTGCGCGCCGAACTCGCGTTGCGCCAGCGCGTAGCCCCAGTCGCGGAACGCGCCCTCGGTGAACTTCATGATGTTGCCCTTGTGCACTAGCGTGACGCTGGGCTTGCGTCGTTGTCGATCGCGTACTGAAACGCTCTGCGCACCAGGCGCTCGGTGCCTTCGCTGGACACCGGCTTGATACCGATGCCCGAGGTGTTGGGAAAGCGGATCTTCTTGACGCCCATCTCCTCTTGCAGGAACTTGATCAGCTTCTTGGCCTTATCGCTCTCGGCGGCCCACTCGATGCCGGCGTAGATGTCCTCGGAGTTCTCGCGGAAGATCACCATGTTGACCTTGTGCGGCTCCTTCACCGGCGACGGCACGCCCTTGAAGTACTGCACCGGGCGCAGGCAGACGTAAAGATCGAGTTCCTGGCGCAGCGCCACGTTGAGCGAGCGGATGCCGCCGCCCACCGGCGTTGTGAGCGGCCCCTTGATCAGAGACCACGTAGTCCTTGAGGATCTTCAGCGTCTCTTCGGGCAGCCACACGTCGGGGCCGTAGATCTTGGTGGACTTTTCGCCCGCGTAGATCTCCATCCACTTGATCTCGCGTCTTGCCCCTGTAGGCCTTGGCCACCGCGGCGTCGACCACCTTGATCATCACCGGCGTGATGTCGTAGCCGGTGCCGTCACCCTCGATGTAGGGAATGATCGGATGATCGGGCACGTTCAACGAGTAGTCCTTGTTGACGGTGATCTTCTGCCCGCCTTGGGGCACCTTGACGTGTTGGTACATGGGCTTCCTGCGCTCGCTGTGAGCCTGGGATTTTATGCCACGGCGTCGCGTCAACCGCCGCGGTGGAGCGGCGTTGGTCTGATGTGCACAATGCACGGCGGTCGCCATCACCGCACCCGATGAAGAAACTGCTCCTCACCTGCGTCGCCGCCTCGCTCACGCTTGGCAATGTCTGGGCTCAAGATAGCCGCCTCCGTCGCCGCAGCAAACGGTGCCGTGCCCGAGGCAGTGAATAAAGCGAGCAAGAAGGAGCCAGACAAGCGGCCCATGCCAAAACCCACCAAGAAGAGCAGGAAGCCAGCGCCGCGCTCCAGCAACCCATGATCCAAGTGCATAAACGCCCCTGGCTCTCGATCGCGATGCTCGCGCTGGCCTGGTTGGCCGCCGCCAGCGCGGCCTGGCCGCAGGGCCAACCGCAAGATCTGCCCGCCGCCACGCTGCAGGTGGGCATGCACAACATCCGCGCCCCAGCTGGCGCTGACCCCCGAGCAGCGCCAGATCGGCCTGATGTTTCGACAGAGCATGCCCACCCACGAAGGCATGCTGTTCGTGTTCGAGCAGGCGTCGACGCAATGCTTCTGGATGCGCAACACGCTGATCCCGCTGTCGGTCGCGTTTCTCGCTGACGACGGCACCGTGGTGAACTTGGCCGACATGAAGCCGCAAAGCGACGACTCGCACTGCTCGACCAAGCCCGTGCGCTACGTGCTGGAAATGAACCAGGGCTGGTTCGCCAAGCGCGGCGTCAAGCCGGGCACCCGAATCAGCGGCGAGCTTGTTCGGAAAGTGATCCCCGGCGAGCAGTCGAGCCGCAGTGCCAGCGGCGCGACACGATCGTGTTCCCCTCTCGACGGCGTGCGCTGTTTGGCTATAGTCGGCCATCTTTCGCGACGAGGAGAATAAAGATGGGCGCGATATTGCAATCGCTGGGACGCACGGTAGCCGCCGGTGTGGTGCTGCTGGTGATCTGTGATCTTGGCCGTCAGCACCTGCCACATATACGACCACGCCTGGGGCGCGTTCTTCATGCGCTACCTGCACGTGCTGAGCGGCGTGATGTGGATCGGCCTGCTGTGGTACTTCAACTTCGTGCAGATCCCGTCGATGCCCAAGATCCCCGACGAGCAGAAGCCAGCCATCGGCAAGGTGATCGCGCCGGCTGCGCTGTTCTGGTTCCGCTGGGCCGCGCTGGCCACGGTGGTCACCGGCCTGCTGCTGGCGACGATGAACGGCTACATCGCTGCAGGCGCTGTCGTTGCAGCGGCCGCATCACGGCCATCGGCATCGGCATGTGGCTGGGGCTGATCATGGCGTTCAACGTCTGGTTCATCATCTGGCCGAACCAGAAGAAGGCGCTCGGCATCGTGACGGTCACGCCGGAAGAAAAGGCCAAGGCCGCCAGGCTGGCGATGCTGACCTCGCGCGTCAACACCATGCTGTCGATCCCGATGCTGTTTTGCATGGTCGCGCAGCAGAACGGCGGACTTTGAGTCTGCGCGCAGGCAGCCGCGAGGTCCTCAGCCCTCGCGCTGCCGCACTTCACGTGGAACGAGCTCAGCCTGGCCTTGCGCCAGGCTGACCGTCAGCCGCTCGCCGGCGCGCAATTGCGATGGCGCGACAACCACGCGCCCTGCTTCGCTTTCGATCAACGCATAACCGCGCGACAGCACCTGCTGCGGGTCGAGCAGCGCCAGGCGATCGGGCCAGGCCCGTCAGCCGCGCAGCGCGCCGCTCAAGCCGCCGCCGCTGACGCGCTGCCAGTGCGCAGCGGCATGCGCGAGCGACTGCTCGGCAGATCGCAGCCGCTGCGTCAGTGCGGCGCGACTGCGATGCGCGAGCAAGTCAGGTCGCTGTTTGTGCGGCCGCAGCGTGGCCATCGCATGCGCGAAACGCGACGACAACAAGTCAAGGCCCTGTGCATCGCGGTCGATGCGTTGCCGCTGCGCGCGCGTCAGTCGACGCGCCCATCGCTCGAGTGTCTGCAACAGTTCGCTCACGCAGCGGCGCGGCGAGCTCGGCGGCGGCCGTGGGCGTGGGCGCGCGCAGATCGGACCGCGAGGTCGGCCAACGTGATGTCGGTCTCGTGCCCCACGCCGCACACCACCGGCAGCGGGCACGCGGCGATCGCACGCACCACCGCCTCGTCGTTGAACGCCCACAGGTCTTCGATCGAGCCGCCGCCGCGGCACACGATCAGCGTGTCGACCTCGGCGCGCCGAGCGGCGCGCTGCAGCGCCTGCACCAATTGCGCCGGGGCCTCCGAGCCCTGCACTGCGCTCGGGTAGACGATCACCGGCACATGCGGAGCGCGGCGCGCCAGCGTGCTCAGCACGTCGTGCAACGCCGCGCCGGCGGTTGAGCTGACGATGCCGATCGCTCGCGGATGCACGGCAACGGGCCGCTTGCGCGCCGGGTCGAACAGGCCCGCCGCCTCGAGCTTGGCCTTCTGCCGCAAAAACATTTCGTAAAGCGATCCTGCGCCCAGCGGCAGCATCGCCTCGGCCACGACACTGCAACTCGCCGCGCGGCTCGTAGATGCCGATGCGGCCGCGCACCTCGACTTGCTGGCCGTCGCGCGGTGAGAAATCGAGCAGCGACGCCGCGCGCCGAAACATGGCGCAACGCAGCACGGCGTTCGCACCGTCGGCGTCCTTCAGCGTGAAGTAGCAGTGGCCGCTGCTCGCGCGCGAAAAACCCGACAGCTCGCCGCGCACCGCGATGGCACCGAGACGAAACTGCAGAGCGTCGCTGGCCGCCAGCAGCAGCGCCGCAACGCCGAGTGCGCGCGGCGCGACCACGCCCGCCGATGTCACCGACGATGCTCACTGCACCACGATCGCGCGCCACACGGGCGCTTGGGCGGCCGCGCATTGCATCGCAGTCGTCGCGCGCGGGCTCGCTGCTCAAAACTCGGGCAATCCAACGCGAAGCACGAGAACACGCGCCTTCGCGGCGACCGACCGCCGGCTTGCCCACAAGCTTTTCCACAGAAGCGGTGGATTGTTGGCGCTGCGAACGCGAACGGGTTCACGCCTGCGATGCTGCACTGCGCCGCGCTGCGGCAACGGCACTACACAGAATCATCCACAAGCTCGGCCATAATCGCGCCTCGCGGAATCGCCTCGAAGCGCGACGCCTCACGCACCATCGGGTTCACCTCTTGTTTTCGATCATACAAGCCGCTGGCTGGCCGATCTGGCCGTTGCTCATCTGTTCGGTGGTGGCGCTGGCGCTCGTGATCGAGCGCTTCGCGAGCCTGCGCGTGCCGCGCATCGCACCGCCCAAGCTGCTCGACGAAGTGTTGTCGGTCACGCGACAGAGCCTGCCCGGGCCCGACGTGGTGACCAAGCTGGCGGCGAACTCCGAGCTCGGCTCGGTGCTGGCCGCCGGGCTGCGCGCCGTGATGGGCGACCCGCGCATTCAGGAAGGCGCGCTGCGCCAGGCATTCGAGATCGCCGGGCGCGCCGCCGTGCATCGGCTGGAGCGCTACCTCAACACGCTGGGCACCATCGCCGCCGCCGCGCCGCTGCTCGGCCTGCTGGGCACGGTGATCGGCATGATCGAGATCTTCGGCTCGCAGGCGCCCACCGGCGGCTCCAACCCGACGATGCTGGCGCACGGCATCTCGGTGGCGCTGTACAACACGGCGTTCGGCCTCATCATCGCGATCCCGTCGCTGATGTTCTACCGCTACTTCCGGCGCCTGATCGACGAATACGCGCTCGTCATGGAGCAGTCTGCCGAGCGCATGGTGCCGCACCTGATGCGATTCGTCGTGCGGCCTGCCGCCTGACCACTGCCACTCTGACGCGCGATGCGCTTTCGTCGCCGCCGTTCCGAAGAGCCGGAGATCAACCTGATCCCGTTCATCGACGTGCTGTTGGTGATCCTGATCTTCCTGATGCTGTCGACCACGTACTCGAAGTATTCGAGCTGCAGATCACGCTGCCCACCGCCGACGCCGAGCGCATCCGCGAGCGACCCGGCGGAGATCATCGTCAGCATGTCGGCCGAAGGCCGCTACTTGATCGACAAGAAGCCGGTCGAGGGCCGCAGCGTCGACATCCTGACGCTCGAGCTGCAGGCGGCCGCCGCCGGGACGGCCCGACGTGATGGTGATCGTCTCGGCCGATGCGCTCACCGCCGCACCAGGCGGTGATCAACGTGCTCGACGCGGCGCGGCGCGCCGGACTCGGTCGCCTGAGTTTCGCGGCGCAGGTGCCTGGCGCAGTCCGCGGGCCGCTGAGGAGGTGACCCTGTCGCTCGCGCTCGCTGCCTTGCGGACTTGTAGGCGGCAAGGCGTTCGCCAGCCTCTCGCGAGCGCGCAGGCGCTCGCTCGGTGCGAGCTCACTCCCCCAGAGGGGCTCCATCGGCTTGGGGCGGCCCGGCGCCGACTGAAGGCGGCGATGAATCCGGGCCGCGGCTGGGCGCACCACGCTGGTCGGCATCGTGGCAGCGGCCGCAACCCGATGTGCTGGCGCGCGCGCTGCAGCCGCTGTCGTGGCTCTACGGTGGCGCTCACGGCCGGCGCAGCGCGCGCTGTATCGCGAGCGGGCTGCGTTCGAGCCAACGGGCACCGCGGCCGCTGATCGTGGTGGGCAACCTGTTGGTGGGCGGCGCCGGCAAGACGCCCACCGTGATCGCGCTGGTGGCGCTGTTGCGCCAGACTCGGCCACACGCCCGGCGTGGTGTCGCGCGGCTATGGCCGCAGCCGATCGCCATCGACGCGCCTGGTCGATGCGCGAGCAGCGCCGCGCCAGGTGGGCGATGAGCCGCTGCTGATCCACCTGCGCGCGCGCGTGCCGGTGGCGGTGGCTGCGCGGCGCATCGACGCGCGCGCGCCTGTGCTGTGCCAGGCGCATCCTGAGCTCGACGTGCTGGTGGCCGACGACGGCCTGCAGCACCACGCGCTGCGCGCGCGACGCGCAGTTGATCGTGTTCGACGAGCGCGGCGTGGGCAATGGCTTCGCTGCTGCCGGCGGGCCCGCTGCGCGAGCCGCTGCCGCGCAAGCGTGCCCGAACGCACGCTGGTCATCTACAACGCGTCGCAGCCCGAGCACCGCGCTGCCTCGGCTTCGTGGTGAGCCGGCTCGCTGGCCGGCGTGGTCGAGCTTGCGCGGCTGGTGGCAAGGACAGCGCGCCGATCCGCAACGTCTGGCAGGCCCTGCGCGGCCGTCGCGTCGTGGCGTGCGCCGGCACCGCGGTGCCGCAGCGATTCTTTCGATGCTGCAGGCGCAAGGCCTGACTTCGAGCCGCTCGCGATGCCCGACCACGCCGAGCTACAGCCGTCTGCCGTGGCCGGAGGGCACGCCCGACGTCGTGGTGACCGAGAAAGACGCCGTCAAGATCCGCCCCGAGCGGGTGGGTCGGCACGCGGGTCTGGGTGGCGCCGCTAGACTTCGGCTTCGACGACGCGGTCGGCGCCGACGCTGAGCGCGCTGGCTGCCGCCGACCCCATGACGCTGACCATCGACTGATCGACATGCTGGTGTGCCCGCTGTGCAAGGGCCGCCAGCGCTGAGCGCGCGCGGCGGGCGAGCCGTTGCGCGAACTGGTCTGCCCGGCCGACCGGCTCGGCATTTCCGGTGCGCGACGGCATCGCGGTGATGCTCGAGAAGCGAAGCGCGCGCGCTCGACGCGCCGAGCGCGCCGTCGCCGCTGAATGATGGCACGCCACGGCGCCATGGCGTGCGCGCGCCGATAGCCTCCGCGTGCGCGCGACACCGCATGAGCCCGCCCGACTGGGCTCATGTCTCCCGCTGGCGGGAACGCGCGCAGCGCGAAGCGTGCAGCAGTGACCTTCACCGTGCTGATCCCGGCGCGGCTGAAGTCGACGCGGCTGCCCGACAAGCCGCTGGCCGATCTGCACGGCGCACCGATGGTCGTGCGCGTGGCGCAACGCGCGGCGCGGCTCGCGCGCCGCCGCGTGGTGGTGGCCGCCGACGACATGCGCATCGTCGACGCCTGCCGCGCGCACGGCGTGCACGCGCTGCTCACGCGCACCGACCACGTGAGCGGCAGCGACCGGCTGGCCGAGGCGTGCGAGCAGCTCGAGCTCGACGGCGACGCCATCGTCGTCAACGTGCAAGGCGACGAGCCGCTGATCGCCACCACGCATGATCGACGCCTGCGCTGCAGCTGCTGAAGCAGCGCAGCGATTGCGTGATGGCCACCGTGGCGCACGCCATCGACGATGCGGCGAGGAGTTCGCCAACCCCAACGTGGTGAAGGTGGTGCTGCGATGTCGGCCGGGCGCGCGCTGTACTTCTCGCGCGCATCGATCCCGCATTGGCGCGACCGCAGGCCGATGCGCAGGCGTTGAGCCGCCGCGCCGCGCGCTGCGCCACGTGGGCCTGTACGCCTACCGCGCGGGTTTCTGCGCCGCTTTCCAGCGCTGCCGGCACGCGCCGCTCGAGGCGCGTGGAGGCGCTCGAGCAGTTGCGCGTGCTGTGGCAAGGCGAGCGCATCGCCGTGCACGTGAGCCGACGAACGGCCGGGGCCGGGTGTCGACACGCCGGCCGACCTGGCAGCGCGTGCGTGCGTCCTCGGCCGCTGGCCTCCGGCAGGCGGGATTGAGTGCTAAGCTCGATTTGCACACAAGAGCACGAGACGCCGAGGAGACCATGCGACTCATTCTGTTGGGCCCGCCCGGCGCCGGCAAAGGCACGCAGGCGACGCACCATCTGCCAGCACTACGGCATCCCGCAGATCTCCACCGGCGACATGCTGCGCGCCGCGGTCAAGGCCGGCACGCCGCTCGGCCTGGCCGCCAAGAAGGTGATGGACGCTGGCAGCCTGGTCAGCGACGACATCATCATCGGCCTGGTCAAGGAGCGCATCGCGCAGCCCGATTGCGCCAACGGCTTCTTGTTCGACGGCTTCCCGCGCACCATCCCGCAGGCCGAGGCGATGAAGAACGCGGCCGTCGTAGCTCGACGTCGTGCTCGAGATCGACGTGCCCGACGCGGCCATCATCGAGCGCATGAGCGGCCGCGCGCGCGCACGAGGCCTCGGGGCGCTCGTACCACGTCAAGTTCAACCCGCCCAAGGTGGCCGGCAAGGACGACGTCACCGGCGAGCCGCTGATCCAGCGCGAGGACGACAGCGGAAGAGACCGTGCGCAACCGGCTCGAGGTGTATCAACGACAGACGCGTCCGCTGGTGGCGTACTACTCGGCGTGGGCGTCGCAGGGCGATCCGGCGCACCGCGCTGCCGCAAGATCTCGGGCGTCGGTCGCGTCGAAGAGATCGGCGCGCGCGCGCTGGCCGCGCTCAAGGCCTGATCGCCGACATTTCACGAGAGGTCAATCCCCATGGACATCGCTGGCAAGGTCTTCATCGTCACCGGCGGCGCGTCGGGCCTCGGCGAAGGCAGCGCGCGCATGTTCGTGCGCGAGGGCGGCAAGGTCGTCATCGCCGACGTGCAGGCCGACAAGGGCGAGTCGCTGGCCAAGGAACTCGGTGCCGGCAAGGCGGCGTTCGTGCGCTGCGACGTCACGCAAGAGGCCGACGCCGCGCGCGGTGGTCGCCAAAGCGCTAGTCGATGGGCAAGCTGATGGGCCTGGTCAATTGCGCCGGCATCGGCCCCGCGGCCAAGACCGTGGGCAAGGACGGCGCGCACTCGCTCGACCTGTTCACGCGAGACCATCACGATCAACCTGATCGGCAGCTTCAACATGATCCGCCTCGCCGCCGAGGCGATGAGCAAGAACGAGCCCGAGGCCACCGGCGAGCGCGGCGTGATGATCTCCACCGCCAGCGTGGCCGCCTACGACGGCCAGATCGGCCAGGCCGCGTATTCGGCGAGCAAGGGCGGCATCGTCGGCATGACGCTGCCGATCGCACGCGACCTGGCGCGCAACGGCATCCGCAACATGACCATCGCGCCGGGCATCTTCGGCACGCCGATGCTGTTCGGCATGCCGCAAAGAGGTGCAAGACGCGCTCGCCGCGTCGGTGCCCTTCCCGTCGCGCCTGGGCAAGCCCGAGGACTACGCCAAGCTCGTGCAGCAGATCGTCACCAACGACATGCTCAACGGCGAGGTGATCCGGCTCGATGGCGCGATTCGGATGGCGCCGAAGTAAGGCCCGGCAGACGCCCATCACGCTGGGTGCGCCTCGACCACCGAACACAGCTTCGCTGACGCATTCAAGAAAAAAGCCGGCTCGCGATGAGCCGGCTTTGCGAAGCGGCGAAACCCGCGATCAGAAGAACTTGTAGTTCACCTTGAAGTACGCAAACCTGCCGCGTGGGTCGACGTAGGTGGGGTCGTACCCGCCCTGGAATGCGCCGCCGGCGCCATTCACGTACGGCGGCGCATTGAACAGGCTGCGCACGCCGAGCGTGAGGCCGAGGTTCTTGATGCCGGTGTAGGCCACCTGCACGCCGAAGGTCTCGTAGGCGCCGAATGTCGGAGGAGCTCGTTCCCGCCGGGCAGTTGCCCGAACCTCGTCCTGAATCAGGTTGCCGCAGATGTCGGTGCCGCCCGACTGCCAGTTGTACTGGCCGGAGAACGCCCATGGTCCCGTTAGCCAGGTGGCGGTGGTGAGGTGCTTGAATCTTGGGATGTAGCCCAAGACCGCGCCCGACGTGGTGCCGATGTTGTTGGTGGTGGAGCCGTCGGGGTTCCGTGCTGTCCCATTGCGACTACGTAGGTCGCCAGTCCACCCCAACAAGACCTTGCCGTAGTCGCCCGCCGGGAAGTTCCAGCGCAGGTCGAAGTCCCAGCCCGCCAGATTCACCTTGCCGACGTTCTCGAGGCGCTGGTCGATGGCGATGATTTCACCCGACGGGCCTGACGCTGCACCCTGCTCTGGTAGATCGACTCGTTCGCCAGGATGTAGGTCAGGGACAGCGTCTGGATCATGTCCTGACTTCAGTCTTGAAGTAGTCGACCCCGACAGAGAAGCCGCGCGGACGGGCTCGGCGACGAAGCCGAGCGTCAGGCTCTGCGACTTCTCGGGCTTGAGTTGGCTGTTGCCGCCCAGATAGGGTGTTGAACTGCGTCGCGCAGAAGTCGGGATTGCCGGTGCCCAGGCAGTTCTTCGGGTCATTGACGACCGGGCTCACGCTCAACTGCAACGGGCTGTACAGGTCGAACAGCGAGGGAGCGCGGAAGCCCGTGCTGTACGTGCCGCGCAGCAGCAGCTCGGGCATGGCCTGCCAGCGTGCCACCCAGCTTGCCCGTCGCCTGGCCGAACGGACGGTGCGCTGCCGGTGGACTGGGCGGCGATCCGGGCGATATCTGCAGGTGCCATCGGGTCGCCCGAGGGGACGAGGGCGAGCGTGCTGAGCGAGTCGATCGCCGGTTGGAGGCCCCAGCGGATTGGTCGTCGCCGCGTAGCTGTCAGGCGAAGCGCGGCGCCGAGTTCCAGCCCCCTTCTTCACCGGGGCGACCAGCTTCGCCGAAGATGCCCGCGACGTTGCGGGTCGGTGTCGAACGGCACGAAGCTGCCGCCGTAGCCCGAGATGTTGCCGGTGCGCCAGCGCAGCGGCTCGAGTCGAGCCTGAATGTTTCGTGGCGCAGTTCGGCGCCGAACGCGGTGGAAAGGCCACCGCCTTCGAGCGTCATCATCTCCTTGGAGGCCTTGCCCCGGATGCCCGTCAGGCTGGTGTTGGTCTTGAAGGCCTGGCCCAGGAAGTTGGTCGCCTTGGCGGCCGCGTCGACACCTCGGCGGAGTTGCCGCCGAACGGATTGACCCACAGCGGCAGCCCGTTGGTGCCCAGCACAGCGCCGGACAGCAGAGCACGATGCCCGGGCCGGTGGCGTCGTCGTATGATGCGGAAGAAGCCGCCATTGAGCACTTCCCTCGGTCTGGCTGGCCGTGTACAGGAGGTTGCCGTCATAGTCCCAGCCGGGCCGCCGTGCCGCGCCACCCGCCACGGCGCGCGTCGCATCGATCGTGTCGGTGAGGTCGCGCGATTGCCGATGATGAAGGGCGGTAGCGCACGGCCAGCGTGGGCGTCGCGCCGCCGGTCTGGCCTTGCACGAATGCGGTCGGATAGAACGGGTTGGCCGTCGTCGTCGTGTTGAACGGAATGCCGAACGCCGCGTCGATCGGTGACGCGGCTGATGACGGTTTGGATCTTGACTTTGAGACCATCCGGAGTTCGCCATACAAGCTCGACCTCGTTGCTCAGCGCAACGCGGCCCTGAACCCTGCAGGCCGTAGCGCTCCGTCTTCGGAAGCAATCCGACGAACGGCGCAACGTCGAACAGGCAGATGTCGGGGTTGATCGCTGGCACGTACGTCGCGTTCGGGGCGCAGTTGGCCGTTTGCGTGGCCCCGTTGACCAGGCGGATTGCGCACGCCAACACCCGGTATGCTGATGTTGCCCGGTCGGTGCGGGGGGATGAGCCATTCTGGTTTTTGTCCAGACGGATCGACGTGTTGGCGAAAGTGCGATCGCGGCCGAACAGCGCGCCGTCTTTCTGGTAGGTGCCGATCAGCATGACGTTGTACTCTGTCGGTGGCCATGTCGCCCACGCCGCCGATCGCGCTCAATGTCGTGATGTCGCCCTTGCCGTCCTGCGTCGCCGCGCCGTAGCTGGCCTCCATCTCGGAAGCCCTTTGTAGTCGCTGCGCAGGATGAAGTTCACGACACCAGCGATGGCGTCCGAACCGTAGATCGCCGAGCGCCGTCCTTCAGGATTTCGACGCGCTCGATGGCCGCGACCGGAATGCTGTTCACGTCGACCGCAACGCCACTGGCAGGCGACCCGTAGGGAGCGACCCGCTTGCCATCGATCAGAACCAGTGTCCGCTCCAGGGGTCAGGCCACGCAACGACACCGTCGAGCCGCCACCGGTCGTCAGAGCCAGCCGCGCTGGCCGCCGCCGTGGTGTTCGAGCTCGCCCATCGCTGGAGACGGTGCGCATCAGTTGCTCGGACATTGGCAATCCCCGTCTTCTCGATGTCCTCCCGCTTGATCACCTGGATCGGTGCGGCGGACTCGCCCTCGATTCGCTTGATCGACGAGCCGGTGACTTCGACGCGCTGGGCATGCTGTCCTAAGCGCCCGTGACGTTGCCGCCCAGCACCTCCGACCGCTGACAGCCAGCGCAGCTGCTAGAGCTGAGCTCTGGTTCTTCTAAACATAGACGACTCCTCGTCTGAACTGAAAACGGTTGTTCCGTAGGCTTTCTGTCCGCTGGTGCCGCGCCTTCGTCACCGGTAGGTCACAGAACGGCAACGAAGCGAACATGAAACTGAATTGTCAGTGTCGCGGAACGCGCGTCGGACAGCGGGAAGTCCCCGTGCTGGTGCGAGGCGGCAGGCTGTCGCATGTCGCCTCGCGCGATGCGCGCCCCGTAGCGCAGCAACGCGCCGCCTCGGAAGCTCGCGGCTCGACGTCACTCGAAGATGGTGCACGCGGCCAGCGACCCTCGGGTAAAGCCCTAGGCCGGCTGTAATTCTTCGACGTTGGTACGCGACAACAGCCCGTCGCCCAGGCGGCTTGACCGGCCGCGCGGCTCGTTCATGCGCGCCGCCAGCCAGGCTCAGCGTCGCAACCTGGGCACGGCCGCCAGCAGCTGGCGCGTGTAGGCCACCTGCGGGTCGCTGCAGCACCTGCCTGCGCGGTCCCGTGCTCGACGATGCTGCCGGCGTTCATCACCGCCACCTCGTCGGCCAGGTACGCCACCACGCCGAGGTTGTGCGTGATGAACAGGTAGGCCACGCCGAGCTCGGCCTGCAGCTCGCGCAGCAGGTTGAGGATCTGCGCCTGCACCGACACGTCGAGCGCCGAGGTCGGCTCGTCGCAGACGATCAGCTTGGGCTGCACCGGCCAACGCGCGCGCGATGGCGATGCGCTGGCGCTGCCCGCCCGAGAACTCGTGCGGATAACTCGACAGCGCATCGTCGCGCAGCCCCACGCGCGCGCAGCAGCTGCGCCACGCGCTCGCGCCGCTCGTCGCGCTGCAGGTCGGGGCGCAGCGCGAGCAGCCCTTCTTCGAGGATCTCGCCGACCCGCATGCGCGGGTCGAGCGACGAATACGGATCCTGAAAGACGATCTGCACCTCGCGGCGCACCGTGCGCAACGCCTCGCCCTGCAACGCGAACAGATTGCGGCCCTCCAACAGCGCCTCGCCGCTGACCTCGGCCTGGCGCCTGCAGCAGCTGCACGATCGCCTTGCCGGTGGTGGTCTTGCCGCAGCCCGACTCGCCCACCAGCGCCAGCGTGCGGCCCGCGGCGATGCTGAAGCTGACTCCGCGCACCGCCTCGAAGGCGCCGATGCCGACGCTGCAGCACACCGCTGCGGATCGGGAAGCGAACGTTCAGGTCCTTGACCTGGAGCAGCAGCGCCTCGCATCGTCGCTGCAGCGTTCGCTCAGCGCGCGGCACGCCGCCGCGCCAGGTGCCATGGCGGCGGCCGCCGCGACGCCGGCGATGGCCGGCCATGGCGCGTCGCCGGCGTAGCGCAGGCATCGCACCAGGCGGCCCTGCGTCTCGCAGCAACTCCGGCACCGTGTGGCGCGCAGTCCTCGCGCGACCAGCGCGCAGCGCTCGCTGAAGCGGCAGCCCGCGAACGTGCGGGTCAACGCCGGCACGGTGCCGGCGATCGCCTCGAGCGCATGGTGCACGCCGCTGCGCGTCGGGCAGCGCACGCAGCAGCGCCTGCGCGTAGGGGTGCAACGGCCGCGCGAAGAAGTCGTCGGCGCTCGCCACCTCGACGATCTGCCCGGCAGTACATCAGCGCCACGCGGTGCGCCATGCCGGCCACCACCGCGAGGTCGTGCGTGATCAGCAGCAGCCCCATGCCCTGCTCGCGCTGCAGGTCGCGCAGCAGGTCGAGGATCTGCGCCTGGATGGTGACGTCGAGCGCCGTGGTCGGCTCGTCGGCGATCAGGAAGTCGGGCTCGGCAGCCAGCGTCAGCGCGATCATCACGCGCTGCTTCTGGCCGCCGCTCATCCGAAACGGGTAGTCGTCGATGCGGCGCTCGGGCTCGGGGATGCCGACCTTGCGCAACCAGTGCAGCGCGCGCTCGCGCGCCGCGGCGCCGCGCAGCGCGGTGTGTGCCTCGACCGCCTCGATGATCTGGTCGCCCACGCGCATCACCGGGTTCAGGCTGGTCGCCGGCTCCTGGAAGATCATGCCGATGCGGCCGCCGCGCACCGCGCGCATCTGGCTCTCGGGCAGCGCCAGCACGTCGGTGCCGGCCAGCGCGATCGAGCCGGCGGTGACCGCGCCGTTGTCGGGCAGCAGGCGCATCAGCGCCAGCGCGGTCATGCTCTTGCCGCAGCCCGATTCGCCCACCAGCGCAAAGGTCTCGCCGCGCGAGATCGCCAGGCTCAGAGCCATCGACCGCCTTGACGAGGCCGGCGTCGGCGTCGAGCGCGACTTGCAGGTGATCGATGGCCAGCATCGTCGTGGCCGCCTTCAGAGTGCCTTGCGCCAGCGCGCGCCGCGGCCGGAACGCGCGCGCGCGCGGATCGAAGGCGTCGCGCACGCCGTCGGCGAACAGGTTGGCCGCCAGCACCAGCGCGAGCATGAAGCCGAACGCGGCGACGAACGACCACCACACCAGCGGGTCGCCGCTCATCTCGCTGCGCGCCAGGTTGATCATGCCGCCGAAGCTGTTGAGGCTCGGGTCGACGCCGACGCCGCACGTAGGTGAGCACCGCCTCGTACAGGGATGAGGTCGGAGAAATTCAGCACCGTGGTGATCAGCACCAGGTGCATCACGTTGGGCACGATGTGGCGCGCCATCGCGCGCAGATGCGGCACGCCGAGACGCCTCGGCCGCCTGCATGAACTCCAGGTCGCGCAGCTTCAGCGTCTCGGCGCGCACCAGGCGGCACAGCGTGGCCCAGCCGGTGAGGCCGAGGATCACGCACAGCAGGAACATCTTCAGGTCGGCGCGCTCCAGGCCGGTCTCGAACATCTCGGCATGCGTGTCGACGAACACCTGCACCATCAGCACGCAGGCGGCGATCAGCAGCACGTTGGGCACCGAGGTCAGCACCGTGTACAGGTACTGCACCGCCTCGTCGACCCAGCCCTCTGAAGTAGCCCGCCAGCACGCCGCAGCCCGAGCGCCAGCGGCACCGTGGCCAGCGTCGACAGCGTGCCGATCACGAACGCGGTGCGCACGCTCTTGAGCGCCTGCACCAGCACGTCGTTGCCGGTGCGGTCGGTGCCGAGCACGTGGTAGTGCGCCCATCAGCGCCACCACCGGCCCGGCCACCAGCGCAATCGACGCGCCAGCGTCAGCAGCGGCACCCGCCACGGGTAGCGCGTGCGGCCAGCGCAGCATCGGCGCGCCAGCGCGTCGGCAGCGTGCCGTGGCTCGCGGCCGACACAGCGCGCTCAGCGCCAGCGACACCGCCAGCGTCAGCAGCGCGCCACCGACCAGGCCGCACGCGATGCGGCCGAAACGTCGCGCAGCCCAATCGCGCTCTGGGATCTGCAGGTGCGCGCCGCCGAATGCGCAGCCGCGGCACGTCGCGCACGATGAGCGCCGTCGCGCTCGAAGTTCTCCTTCGATCAGCGCGTGCGTGGCCAGCGGCGCCGAATAGCTCGACTCGCGCATCTGCAGCGGCCGCGCCAGCAGCAGATCGAGCAGCGACGTGGTGCGCGTGTCGTAGAAGGTCGACGCCCGGCGCCTGCCCCGGCGCGGCGGCAGCGCGCCGCGGAAGTGCACGCTGTCGAGCGCGCTGACCAGCATGAACAGCGCCAGCACCGCGGCCGCGCCCAGGCGTGGCGCCGTCGTGCATCGCCGCTGCCCCAGGTGGCTCGCAGCGGCGGCTGGCGCGACGCGCTGCCAGCCATACACCGCCAGCGCGGCGAACAACGCCCACAGCGCGAGGTCGGTCCACAGGAAGACGAGAGCTTGAAGGCCATCAGTCTGGCGCGGCAATGCGAGGGCGTCAGCATCACGCCAGCGCACGCGCGGGTCGACCCAGCTGTAGGCCAGGTCGATCAACAGGTTGCTCGCGATGTAGAGCACGCGCGCTCAGGAACACCATCGTGCGCACGATCGCAAAATCCTGGCCGCTGATGGCCTCGATCACGAACGCGCCAAGCCCCGGAATGCCGAAGAAGCTCTCGAACACCAGGCTGCCGAGAAACACATACGGCAGGTACGAGCCGGCGCTGGTGATGATCGGAATCAGCGCGTTGCGCAGCACATGGCGGCCGAGCACGCGCAGCTCGCTCAAGCCCTTGGCGCGCGCAGTGCGCACGTAGTCGCTGGCCGATCTCCTCGAGGAACATCGCGCGGTACAGCCGCGCCTCGCTGCCCAGGCGCGACAGCAGCGACAGAGAACACCGGCAGCAGCAGGAATCGCACCGCCTCGAGCCCGCCGGCGTAGCCCGAGATCGGCACCAGCCGCAGCACGCGCGAGAACAGGAACTGGCCGACGATGATGTAGAACAGACTCGAGATCGACAGCATCACCACGCACAGCACGACGCCCCAGAAGTCGATGCGCGAGTGGCGAAAGAACACCAGCAGCAGCGAAAAGCCGATGCTGGCGATCAGCTGCAGGATGAACAGCGGCAGCGCGAGCTGCAGGCTCACCCACATGCGCGTGCGCACCTCGTAGCCGATGTCGACGCTGCGCCCGGAGTCGGAGCGGCCGAACTGCAACGCCATCAGGCGACACCGAGCGCTCCACAGCACGGTGCGCGTGAGCCTGGCGCTGCCGCTCTCGGCTGCGTTCCAATACAGCGGCCGGTCGTAGCCGCGCTCGGCCTTCCACTTGTCGATCTGCTCCTGCGTCACGCGCTTGCCGCCGATGTTCAGGCGCGCCATGTCGTCGGGCGTGTTGACGGTGAAGAACAGGAAGAAGGTGAGCAGGTTCACCCCGATCAAGATGCCACAGCGCGTACCACAGGCGCCGCAGCAGGTAGGTCCGTCATCGATCGTGCGGTCAAGGCCCGACGGCCGCGGCGGGGCGCCGCGCGGTGGCGTTCTCGCGCACGCGCCAGCTGCGCCACAGCCTCACCGGCACGCGCCAGCAGCGCCAGGCACGCGGCAGCAACAGCGGCCAGGCGATCGGGCGGTTCCAGCGCAGCTTGCATGCGCACCACGCAGCGCCGGGTCGACGCGGTAGTACTGCGCCATGTCGCGGATCAGGATCGCTCGGCTTGCCGTTGTAGACCCATTGCTGGAACGCCAGCCCACCCCATGAGATGTAGCCGAACGACCATGGCGCATCTTGCTGGGCGATGGCCACCATCTCGGTCGATCACCTGACTGCTTGCGCGGCGTGTCGTCGCAGCGTCTGCAGCTCACGGTAACAGCGCGTCGAAGCGCGGGTTCTCGTAGTTGGCGATGTTCTCGCCGTTGTTCTTCGCTCTTGGCGTTTGGGCCCGTAGAGCAGGAACAGGAAGTTCTCGGCGTCAGGATAGTCGGCCAGCCAGCCGGCCCAGAAGATCTGGTGCTTGCCCTTGAGCGTCTTGTCCTGGAACTGGTTGAAGTCGGTGGCGCGGATCTCGAGCTGGATGCCGATCTTGGCGAACTGCTTGACCATCCAGTCGTTCCTCGGCCTTGAACTCGGGCGTGATCGCGCGCTGGAAGTCGTAGTTGAGCACCAGCGGCCTGCCGCTCGTGGCGTCGCGGCCATCGGGGTAGCCTGCCTCGGCGAGCGAGCGTTGCGCGTCGGCGATCGAGCGCCGCTCGACCATGCCATCGACCAGGCGGTGCGTCACCGGGTTGTAGAAGCCGCGGCGTCTGCTCGCGCGCGAGCCATAGAGCCCGGCGGCAGCGGGCCGTGCGCCGCATCGCCGCCCTTGTAGCGAAAGATGCGGCTGTAGCCCTCTTCCCAGTCGATGGCGATCGACATCGCCTGGCGCAGCTTGCGGTGACGCTCGCGCTCCTGCGGCTGTGCCGACGTTGCCCACCACCGGGTCGAGCATGTTGAAGCCGAGGTACCAGTTGGAGATGTCGGCGGTCGGTGGAAACTGAACTTGCGCTCCTCGAACGGCGTGCCGCACCTCGTCAGAGTCGTCGCTGTCGGCCTTGAAGCACGCCCCGCTCCGGGCGCTCGATCTCCGGCACGTCGAGGATAGCCCTGCTTGAACTTCTCCTTGCGCGGCGTGCGTTCTCTTTTCGATCGTCACGTACAGGCGTGTCGACGAACGGGGTGGCTTTGCCGCAGTCGTCGAGCAGCCCGCGTGCCTTGTCGTTGCGGCTGGCCTTCTGCACGGATAGGTGCCGCCGCGGTAGTTGGGGTTGCGCTCGAGCACGTGCAGTCGGTCGCGCTCGAAGGTGCGCATCATGAACGGGCCGGTGCCCACCGGCCACTGGTTCAAGCGACAGGCCTGCCTCGGCCATGCCGGGCTTGCGCGTAGAACGGCGTCGGCCTCCCGCGGCATCGGCGCGGTGAACGGCATCGCCATCCAGTAGCGCCATTGCGGGTACCTGCCCTTCAGGCGGATGCGAAAGGCGATGTGGCGGTCGATCGCTTGCGCGCCCGCCAGCGGCCAGCGGCTGAAAGTCGAGGAACGGTTTGTCCTGCAGGTCTTCCGGCAAGCCAGCCGCGAGCAGCTTGGCATCCTCGCGCTTGATGCAGCTCGCGCGTAGTCGCTTCAGGCCGATCACGTACTCGGCGAACACTGCGTACACCGGCGCCTCGATGCGCGTGGTGGCGTGGCGCTTGCAGCGCATAGACCGAAGTCGTCGCGCCACCAGCTCGCGCGTGCCTTGCTGCTCGAACTCCCACGGCGAACGGCGGCCAGCCAGCTCGGCCCGCGTCAGCGCATGGTCGGTGTGGTAGCGATAGCGCCCTGCATGTCTTTGGCCGAATGCCGGGTGCGGCTGGTACATCACGCCGCGCCGGATCGGGATGTCGTGTACGCTCTCGGCGATGCGCGATCGGCGCTGGCGCGTCGTCGGGCAACCGCTGCCCGTTGGCGTCAGATGTACACCGGCGACACCACCTGCGTGGCTACCTTCGGGATCAGCTCGTACGGACGCTTGCAGGTGAGTGGTAGCCGTACGGGCGGCTCGTCAGATCTGGTAGGTTGTAGGCCGACTCGGGATTGGCGTACGACGCGCGTCGGGTCCAGGTATGCGAGGCGAGCGCTTCGTCGAAGGATGGTGAACAGCGTGTTTGCTGCTCATCAGCTCAGCCGGGTACGGGTTGTTGCTGCACGCCGCGCAGCCAGCACCGCACGTGGCGGCGGCAGCCAGCGCGCATGCCTCGCATCGTCACCACCCACCGGCACGTCGCGGCCCTGCACCGCCAGACTCGACCGGTTGGCCCAAGCGGAAGCTGACCTTGGTGCGCACGTGGCCGAACGGCGAAGCCAGTGACCAGCGGCGTGCGCGAGCACCGATCGCAGATACGCCACGGCCGACTTCAGCGTATAGCCGCGGTCGAGCGGCGAGGCGCGATAGTCGCTCACCGCGCCGAGCAGCACCGCTCTTTGTTCGCCGAGCACGCCGGCCTGGTGCAGCTGCAGCAGGCAGCGCTCGACGCGATACGGATGCTCGTTGACGTCTTCGACGAACAGGATGCCGCCCTTGACGCGCGGAAAGTGCGGCGTGCCGAGCATCGAGCACAACATCGCCAGGTTGCCGCCCCACAGCACGCCTTTGGCCTGCAGGCCGTCGAAGCCGGGCTCGGTGCGAAAGCCCACCGCCTGCAGTGCACCGATCATCGCCTCGACGAAGCAGTCGCGCGTGATGTCGTCGACGCCGCCTTCATCGTCAGCGCGCCCGAAGTCGTCGCAGGCCATCGGGCCGGCCCAGCGACGGCGCGCCGCGTGTGCGCGAGCAGGCCCATCTGCAGCGCGCGTCATGTCGCTGTAGCCGACCCAGCGCGTGCCGCGCTGACACGCTGCGTGCGATGCGCTTCCAGTCGATCGCATCGAGCAGCCGCGTCATGCCATAGCCGCCGCGGCACGCCATCGCGATCGACGGCGCCGCGTCGGCCACGCGGTCAGCAGCGTGGCCAGGCGCTCTTCGTCGTTGCCGGCAAAACGCTGGTGGCGCAGCTTCACGCTGGCATCGAGTTCGACGCCGAAGCCCAATGACTTCAGCGCGCGCCGCGCGTCGCAGCGCATCGCCCACGCAGCTCGACGCCCGCCGACGTGTACACCTGCGATCGAGCGTCGTCTTCATCTGGCGGCCGCGCTGTTCGTCGGGCGGCGGCGATTCGATCACCTCGCCGGTTGGGATCGGCGCGGCATCGCCGCCACCGCGGCCAGTCACGCTCGCGCTCGGCACGCAGCTTGCGCGCGCCGTTCGCTGAAAAACTCGCGCAGCAGGGCGGCCGCAGGTTCGGCCAGCACGCCGCTGTGCAGCTGCGTGTGGTGATTGAGCGAGCCAGTTGCCGAACAGATCGACCACCGAGCCGGCGGCACCGGTCTTGGGATCGGCCGCGGCGAACACCACGCCGTGCAGCCGCGCGTGCATCATCGCCATCGCGCACATCGCGCACGGCTCCGAGCGTCACGTACAGCTCGAGGTCGGGCAGCCGGTAGTTCTCGGCCAGCAGCGCGGCGTGGCGCAGCGCCACGATCTCGGCGTGAGCAGTCGGGTCGGATGGGTGGTGATGGGCCGGTTGTAGCCGGTGGCCACCACCTGCGGGCCGCCTCGGTGCGCCGCACGATCACCGCCCCGACGGGCACCTCGCCGGCCAGTTGCGCGTTCAGTGCCTGGTCCAGGCGCCAGCCGCATCGCGAGTCTCGTCGAACACTTCGGGTGTCATCGCGGCGCTGGCGAGCGTGGGCGAGAAGCGAGCAAGCGCCATCATCAAGGTTGCGAGTCCGACGCGCGCGCCGCGCCCTGCTCCAGCGCGCGATTCGACGTCCTGCAACACCTTCTGCTGCACCGCCCGCGACTGCTCCGGCACGGTGGCGGCGATGCCACCGCACTGGCGGGAGCCGGCGGCACAATGCCCGGCGCCACCGCCTGCAGCTGCTTCTTGGCCATCAACATGATCACGACCACCACGACCAGCAGGCCTACCAGGCTGAACAGGGCGCGCATGTCTTCTCCTTGCTCCGATTCAATCCATTCCTGCGCCGGCCGAGGGCCTGCGCACGGAGTCTAACGAGCCCGACGCCGAGCGTTCGGCAACTATCGCGCTTCAGGCCCGCCGCAGAACGTGTGCCGGGTCGCCTAACTCCACGCGTGATCCCGGTCGTGTGGGGTCAGGTCGCCACTGAACCAGATCCGTGCGATTGAGGCCCGTCGTGGCGGCCGCTCCTTGCGATGCATCAATCACCAAGGATTGCAGCCCCGGACAATTGCGACTCGACGGCCAGCGGGAGAGCCGCAGATGCTGCAGATCAGGATTCACGGCCGCGGCGGCCAGGGTGTCGTGACGGCGGCGGAGATGCTCTCGATCGCTGCGTTTGCGCAGGGTCGGCATGCACGCAGGCGTTTCCGAGTTTCGGCTCGAGCGCACCGGTGCGCCAGTGGTGGCGTTCTGCCGCATCGACGATCGCGAGATTCGACTGCGCGAGCCCATCGTGTCGCCCGACGTGCTGATCGTGCAGGACTCCACGCTGCTGCATCAGGTTGACGTTTTCAAGGGCTGGGCGCCGATGGCTACGTGCTGATCAACAGCCGGCGCAGCTTCGAGCAGCTGGGGCTCGCCGAGGTCGCGCGCGCGCTTTCGCCACGAACGCCTGACCACCGTGCCGCCACCGAGATCGCGCTCAAGCACCTGGGCCGCCCGCTGCCCAACGCGGTGCTGCTCGGCGGTTTCGCGGCGCTGTCGGGCCTGAGTGTCGCTCGCAGGCGGTCACGCATGCCATCCGCGACAAGTTCAGCGGCAAGGTGGCCGACAAGCAACGCCGCTGCGGCCGCCGAGGCGTGCGACTACGTGCAGCATGAGATCGAGGAGTTGAGCCGATGCTCAAGCAGGTTGAGGGCTCTCATGCCGTGGCCGAGGCGGTGGCATTGTGCCGCCCGAGGTGATCTGCGCCTACCCGATCTCGCCGCAGACGCACATCGTCGAGGGCTCGGGCGAATGGTGAAGAACGGCGCGCTCGCGCGGCTGCGAGTTCATCAACGTCGAGTCGAGTTCGCTGCGATGAGCGTGGCCATCGGCTGCGTCGGCCGCCGGCGCGCGCACCTACACCGCCACCGCCAGCCAGGGCCTGCTGTTCATGGCCGAGGCGGTCTACAACGCGTCGGGCCTGGGCCTGCCGATCGTGATGACGATCGCCAACCGCGCGATCGGTGCGCCGATCAGCATCTGGAACGACCACAGCGACAGTCGATGACGCCAGCGCGACTGCGGCTGGATCAGCTCTTCGCCGAGAACAATCAGGAGGCGCTCGACCTGCACATCCAGGCCTTCCGGCTCGCCGAGGAGCTGTCGCTGCCGGTGATGGTGTGCATGGACGGCTTCATCCTCACCCACGCCTACGAGCGCGTCGACATGCCGCACGCAGGACGCAGGTCGATGCCTTCCTGCCGCCCTACGAGCCGCGCCAGGTGCTCGACCCGGCCGAGCCGGTGTCGCATCGGCGCGATGGTCGGGCCCGAGGCGTTCATGGAGGTGCGCTACCTCGCGCACGCCAAGCAGCTGTCGGCGCTCGAGCTGCATTCCGCGCATCGCGGCGGAGTTCACGGCCGCGCTTCGGCCGCGGCTCGGGCGGCCTCGTCAGCACCTATCGCGACCGAGGACGCCGAGACGCATCGTCGTCGCGCTGGGCTCGGTGCATCGGCACCGATCAGGACATCGTCGACGAGACTGCGCGCGCAAGGCGCGAAGATCGGCGCATGCTCGCGATCACGTCGTTCCGGCCGTTCCCGCTGGCCGCGGTGCGCGCGGCGCTTGCAGCGCGCGCAGCGCGTGGTGGTGCTCGAGAAGATGCTTCGCGGTGGGCCTGGGCGGCATCGTCTCGACCGACGTGCGCAAGTCGCTCTGTCAGCGACCGGCTGCAGCGGCTACACGGTGATCGCCGGGCTCGGCGGGCGCGCCATCACGCAGGCGCTCGCTGCACGCGCTGTTCGACGACGCGGTGGCCGACACGCTCGCAGCCGCTGACCTTCATCGACCTCGACTCGCGGCATCGTCGACCGCCAGCTCGAGCGCGAGCGCGAAGGCACGGCGCACGCGGGCCGATCGCCGAGAGCGCTGCTGCGCGACATCGGCACCGTCGCGTCAAGGATCGGCTGTAGAGACGCATGGACAGCGACCGATCAAGTTCTACCAGACCGGCACTTTCACCGTGGGCAACCGCCTGCTCGCGCCGAGACAGCGCACGGTGCAGGCCGACATGCGAGCGCAGCAACTCGCTCAACTCCGGGCATCGCGCGTGCCAGGGTTGCGGCGAAGCGCTCGGCGCGCGCTACGCGATCGACGCCGCGATGCGCGCCACGCGGCAACCAGTTGATCGCGGCCAACGCCACCGGCTGCCTCGAGGTCTTCTCGACGCCGTACCCCGGAGACCTCGTGGCAGATGCCGTGGATCCACTCGCTGTTCGGCAACGCGCGCGGCGGTGGCCACCGGCATCGCGGCGGCGCTGAAGGTCAGGCGGCCAGCGAGCCTGCACGTGACGTGCGCGTGATCGCGCAGGGCGGCGACGGCGGCACCACCGACATCGGCTTCGGCTGCCTGTCCGGGCATGTTCGAGCGCAACGACGACGTGCTCTACATCTGCTACGACAACGAGGCCTACATGAACACCGGCGTGCAGCGCTCGTCGGCCACGCCGCCCGCAGCGCGCACCGCCACCACGCCGGCCGTGGGCGAGCGTCCGGGCAACGTCTTCGGCAGGGCAAGAACCTGCCGCGCGATCGCGATGGCGCACGAGCATCCCGTACGTCGCCACCGCCACGGTGGCCGACCTGCGCGACCTGGAGGCCAAGGTCGCACACGCGATGGAGCTGCGCGGCGCGCGCTACATCCACATCTTCGGTGCCCTGCTCCGCTCGGCTGGGGACTCGGCCTGCCGACGCGATCACGCATCGCTGCGCGCGGCTGGCGCAAGCGAGACGGGCATCTTCCCGGTGTTCGAGGCCGAGCACGGCGAGGTGACGCGCGTGACCAAGATCCGCCGCCGCGCGTGCCGGTCGACGGAATACCTGCGGCCGCAGAAGCGCTTTGCGCACCTGTTCGGCAATCGGCGCCGACGCCCGAGACGCATCGCGCAGATCCAGGCCGATCGCCGACCGCAACATCCGCGCGCTACAGGCTGCTGGACAGAGGTCGATGCAGCATGAACGAAACCCTTCGCGATCACGCTCGACCCTGGCTCGATCGCCTGGCCAACCACGACCGGCAGCCTGGCGCACCGAGCGCCCGGTCTATGTCGACCGGCTGCCGCCGTGCAATCACGCCGTGCCCGGCCGGCGAAAACATCCAGGGCTGGCTGTACCACGCCGAGTCGGGTGACTACGAAGCGGCGTGGCGCGCACTCGACCGCGGACAACCCGCTGCCGGCCATCATGGGGCGCGTCTGCTATCACCCGTGCGAGACGTCGTGCAATCGCGCGCAGGCTCGACGACGCGGTGGGCATCAACTCGGTCGAGCGCTTTCTCGGCGACGAGGCGCTCAAGCGCGGCTGGACGCTCGCGCCGCCGCGCCACCGAGCTCGGGCAAGCGCGTGCTGGTCGTCGGCGCCGGGCCCTCTGGGCTTGTCGGCCGCGTATCACCTGCGGCGTGCTCGGGCCATCGACGTGACGATCCACGAAGCCGGGCCGTTCGCCGGGCGGCATGATGCGCTTCGGCATCCCGAAGTACCGCCTGCCGCGCGACGTGCTCGACGCCGAGGTGCAGCGCATCGTGCGACCTGGGCGTGCGGCTCGAACTCAACTGCGCAGGTCAAGCGACATCGCTGCCGACGATGAAGCGCGGCGGCGTTTCGACGCCGCGTTCTCTCGCCGTCGGCGCGCACATCGCCAAGCGAGCCTTCATCCCGGCGAGCGACTCGGCACGCATCCTGGACGCGGTGTCGGTGCTGCGCTCGATGGAGGGCGCCGACAAGCCGATGCTCGGCCGGCGCGTGGTCGTCTACGGCGGCGGCAACACCGCGATCGACGTCGCGCGCACCGCCAAGCGGCTGGGCGCCACCGAAGCCGTCATCGTCTACCGCCGCACGCGCGAGAAGATGCCGGCGCACGACCTCGAGGTGCGAGGAGGCGCTCGAAGGAAGGCGTGATGGTCAAGTGGCTTTCGACAATCAAGCAGGCCAGCGATGCCAGCGCGATCGACGATCGAGAAGATGGTGCTCGACGCCAAGGGCTTCCCGCAACCCACTGGCGAGTTCGAGACGCTGCGAGGCCGACTCGCTGGTGCTGGCACTCGGCCAGGACGTCGACCTGTCGGCCGCCTGCGATGGCGTGCCGGGCCTGGAGATCGAAGGATGGCGTCGGTGCAGGTCGACCCGTCAACGATGATGACCGGCCATGCCGGCTCTGTTCGCCGGCGGCGATATGGTGCCCGCCGAGCGCAACGTGACGGTCGGCGGTGGGCCACGGCAAGAAGGCAGCGCGCCACATCGACGCGTGGCTGCGCGGCGAGCACTGCAGCCCGCGCCCGAGCACGCGCCGGCGACCTTCGACACGCCTGAACCCCTGGTACTACAGCCGACGCGCCCAAGACGGTGCGCCCGCAGCTCGACATGGCGCGCCGCACCAGCAGCTTCGACGAGGTGCGAGGCGGCCTCGACCGAGACACACGCGCTGTTTCGAAGCGCGACGCTGCCTGACGTTGCGGCAACTGCTTCGAATGCGACGAACTGCTACGGCGTGCGCCCCGACAACGCGGTCGTCAAGCTCGGCGCCGGGCAAGCGCTTCGAGTTCAACTACGACTACTGCAAAGGCTGTGGCATGTGCGTCGCGGAGTGCCTCGCGGCGCGATCGAGATGGTGCCGAGGACAACTGGAGATCACCACCACGGGCCCGATCCAGTGCACTCGCGACCTCTTGACATACCGCAACGCGAGGCGCGCGGCCAGGGGCACATTGCGCGGCTGCGCCGGTGGCGGGTCGGCGATTGCGGGAGACGAGGTTGAAAGTGGCCGTTGTTCGTGCCGTGCTATGTCGATGCCTTCTTTCCGGAAGTTGCACGGCGATCGTCGACGTTCTCGGCGACGTCTGGCCTGCGACGTCGACTACCCGGCTCGACCCAGACCTGCTGCGGCCAGCCGATGGCCAGCAGCGGCTGCCACGCCGACGCGCATGACCACGCGAGGCGCTGTTCGCGCGCAACTTGCCGGCTACGGCCACGATCGTCACGCCGTCGAGCAGCTGCGCCCATCATGCGCGACCAGCTGACGGCGATCGAGCAGACGCCGATGCGGTGCAACAGGTCCGGCGCAACAATACATACGGAGCTGGTGACCTTTCTGCACTGACGTGCTGCAGGTCTATGACTACCCCTGGGCCGAGTTTCCGCACAAGGTCGGGCTTGCACATCGGCTGCGCGACGCTGCGCGGGCTGCGAGGCCAAGACCTCGGAGATCGACGAGCCCGCGTTCAGCAAGCCGGCGCGTCTGTCTCGGCGCGGTCAAGGGCTCGAGCTGGTCGCAGCCCGAACGGCCCGACGAATGCTGCGGCTTCGGCGGCACCTTCTCCGTGTTCGAGGAGCCGGTGTCCGCCAAGAATGGGCTACGACAAGGTCAACGACCACCAGCAGCGCCGGCGCCGAGTACATCGTTTCACGCCCGACATGTCGCTGCGTGATGCATCAGAAGGGTTGCGCCGAGCGCATCGGGCTGCCGATGAAGTTCATCCACATCGCGCAGGTCCTCAACGGAGCGCGAGGACCGACGACATGAAGCGCGTCGACCACGCCGGAAGCGTCCTCGAAATTCATCAGGGCGAAGGACCACGTCGACTTCCACGACAAACGGCTGTGGGACCTGCGCAAGAAGCGCGACCGCGAGAGCAGAGCATCTGCCCGAGTGGGAGCAGCTGCGCGCGCTGGCGTCGGCGATCAAGGAGCACACGCTGACGCACCTGCGCGGACTACCTGCGAAGAGTTCGAGCGCAACGCGACCGCGCAACGGCGTGCATCGTGCACTGGGCGCGCGACGCCGCCGAGCACAACCAGATCGTGTTCGACATCCTGCAGTCGCACGACGGCGCCATCGCTGGTCAAGGCCAAGTCGATGCTGACCGACGAGTGCGAGATGCGGCCGTTCCTCGAAAACCGCGGCATCGAGATCATCGAGACCGACCTCGGCGAGCGCATCCAGCAGCTCGACGACGAGCCGCCGAGCCACATCGTCGTGCCCGCGGTGCACAAGCTTCGCACCGACGTGGCCGGGTGTCTTCGCGCAGCACCATCGGCACCGACCCCAAGCAACAGCGACGTGCCACTACCTGGCCGAGAGCCAGCGCGCAGCACACGCGGCCGTATTTTCTGAAGGCCGACGCGGGGCATGACCGGCGCCAACTTCGCGGTCGCCGAGACCGGCACGCTTCGTCGTTTGCACCAACGAGGGCAACGCCGACCTCGGCGTCAACCTGCCGCAATCTGTACATCGCCTCGATCGGCATCGAGAAGGTGATCCCGCAGCATCGAGCACCTCGGGGTGTTCGTCCGCGATGCTGTCGCGCAGCGCCGCTCGGCTCGCCGATCACGCAGATGACGTCGCACTTTCGCGCGCCGCGGCCGGGCACCGAACTGCACGTGGTGCTGGTCGACAACGGCCGCGCCGAACGGCTGGGCATGGCCGACTTCTGGTATTCGCTCAAGTGCATCCGCTGCGGCGCCTGCATGAACACCTGCCCGGTCTACCGGCGCAGCGGCGGCCTGAGCTACGGCGGCGACCTACTCCGGGCCCGATCGGCGTGATCATCGATCCGACGTTCAACCTGCGCAAATACAGCGCGCTGCCCGTTCGCCTCGACGCTGAACGGCAGCTGCACCAGCGTCTGCCCGGTCAAGATCAACATCCACGAGCAGATCTACAAGTGGCGCGAGGTCATCGCCGAGCGTCACCAGCTGCCGATGGTCAAGCAGCGAGGCGATGAGGCTGGCTGGCAAGGTGCTGGCCAGTCCCACGCTGTATCGCGCGGCGGTCGAGGCGGCGGCCGCCGGCATCGAGCTCCTGCCGCGGTCGCATGATCTACAACCCCTTCAACGCCTGGGGCCGCCAGCGCGAAGTGCCGTCGTCGCCGCCCGTTGACTTTCCGCCAGTGGTACCTGAAGCACCGCTGGCGAACAAGACCATGAGCAGCCGCGACTTCATCCTCGATCGCGTGCGGCGCAACCAGCCCGCTGCCGTTGGTGCTGCCGAGATGCCGAGCTTCGATCGGCCGCAGGGGCCGCTGGCCAGACTCCTTCGCCGCAGCGCTCGCGCGCATGGGCGGCGCGGTCGCCGAAGCGCCGGCGCGCAGGCCAGCTCGACGCGCTTGATCCGCGAGCGATTTCGCAAACCGCCAAGGTGATCTGCTCGGCGACGCCTCGAATGGCGCGGCACGCGCGAACTCGCGCATGGCAGTCCGCGCCGAGTCGCGAGCGACGTGGACCTCGGCGTCGTGCGCGGCGCGTTCGGCATCGCCGAGACCGGCTCGGTCTACCTGAGCGAGACCGGAGCTCGGCGTCAACGCGTTGGGCTTTCTGCCGGAGCACCTCGCTGGTGCTGCTCGATCCCGCGGCGATCGTTGCCGCGACCTGCATCACGCCTACCGCCAGCGCGGCTTCTCCGAGGCGCGCTACGCGGTGCTGATGACCGGCCATCGGCCACCGCGGACATCGAAGGCGTGCTGATCCGCGGCGCAGGGCATCCGTTCGTTCACCGTCGCTGCCGGGCCACCCGCGAGCGCATCAACGCAGCTGTGAGCGAGGCGCACGCCGCTGTACGACACAACAAGTCACCAACCGACGTGCGATTCCGCTGAATCGATCACGGCAATCCTGGCGCTCACAAGGGTAGCGTCCGGTCGTCCAATATCAGTCCCGGCGAAGATCGCGCGCCGTTGCCGCGCGGCCCCACCGCCCACCGGCGCCCTGCCCTTCAACGAATCCGCCGCATGCGACGCAGAACCCCTCCCTTCCAAGCCGCTCCGACCGCCCGCCTTGCCGCGCCCTGGTCTCGCGCCCGCGCCGAAGCAAGGCGCAACACCGACATCGTGCTCGGCCAGACCGGCATCCTCAGCGGCCCGCTGGGCGCGTCTGTGAACACGCTGCTGGACGGCGCACGAGCTGGCATTCGCCGCCGTGAACGCGCAAGGCGGGGTGAACGGCCGGCAGATCCGCTCTCGTCTCGATGGACGACGAATTCAAGCCGGACAAGGCCAAGACCAACTACCTGATCATGCTGCACGAGCAGAACGCTCGCCTTCGGCTGCATCGGCTCGGGTCCCACTCGCCGCCGCAGCGTTGCTACCAAGTCCAGCGGCGGCGCCACTGGTCGGCTCCCCTGGGGGGTCACCGACTCGGTGCGCGAACAGGTCGGCGACTGTCGTACTTCGTGCGCGCCAGTGCCTGCGAGGCGCAGCGCTGATCCAGCATCTGGCGACGACATCTGCGCCGCGTGGCGATGGCCCATTCGACAGCTCCTGAGCCGCTTGCGCTGGTCCGGCAGGCGGCACCGATAACGCTGTCGAGACTGTGGCGTACGGGCCGGTCAAGGCGACGGCTCGAACATCGCTGAGCTGGCGAAGACCTTTCGTCGCGATAACCGCAGTCGCTTGATGTGCCTCGCCCGGCCTGGGCTGCGGCTTCCGTTGATGAAGGCCGTCTACGGCCTTGGCGGCAACCTGCCCGGTGTTCTACGGCATGTCAATCCTGCCCGGCGACATAACCAGCAGGCTAAGTCGTCGGCGAGCGTGCCGCGGCTCGGCGATCCCGGCAGGTGATCCCCTTTCCGGCCGACGCCAGACGCCACCACGCGCGAGTACTGCCCGGCGGACGCCATGAGCGTCCTCGTAAATATACCAGCTTCGAGGGCCATCAACGCGGCAGGGTGATGATCGCGCGCTGCCGGACAGGCCGCGGAAGCCAGACCCGGCCGCGCCTGCATGCCAGCCTGCACTCGCTGAAGATGCGGAGCAATACGTAACTGAACGAAGTACAC
>ERZ1370068.7837-contig-6730_pt1 | contig 43127 bp, 69 predicted proteins | sample MGYA00561227_ERZ1370068 | MGnify/ENA primary metagenome ERZ1370068 (study PRJEB38410, sample SAMEA6850437) | metagenome | study: Metagenomic assessment of the ecological functions of the soil: analysis of the soil microbiota associated with the... | reverse complement strand
AAGAAAGATCCCTTCGGCGGCTATCGAGTGATCCAGTCAAGCCGATTGTCTACTACGTCGATCGTGGCGCACCCGAACCGGTGCGCTCGGCTTTGATCGAAGGCGCGAGCTGGTGGAACCAGGCCTTTGAAGCGGCCGGCTATCGAAACGCGTTTCGCGTCGAAGTCATGCCGGAAGACGCCGACCCGATGGACGTGCGCTACAACGTCATCCAGTGGGTGCATCGCTCGACGCGCGGCTGGTCGTACGGATCGTCGCTCAGCGATCCGCGCACCGGAGAGATCATTCAGGGCCGGGTTTCGTTGGGTTCTCTTCGTGATCGTCAGGATTTTCTGATTGCGCAAAGTCTTCTGGCGCCTTACGGCAAAGACAAATCGGTCGTCAACAAGATCATGGAGCAGGTTGTGCTCGCGCGTCTGCGTCAACTCGCAGCGCACGAGAGTTGGCCACACGCTCGGCCTGCAACATAACTTCGCGGCCAGCACAAACGAATCGCGCTTCAGTGATGGACTATCCGGCGCCACTGGTGAAGCTCGGGCGCTGACGGCTCGCCGGATTTTCCGACGCCTACGCGAAAGGGATTGGGGAATGGGACAAGGTGGCGATTACTTACGGCTATCAGGACTTTCCCGCCGGCACAGATGAAACGCCGGCGCTCGACAAGATTCTGAGTGACGCCTTCGCGCGCGGACTGCGCTATCTAACTGATCAGGATGCGCGCCCGGCGAGCGCAGCGAGTTCATACACGCATCTGTGGGACAACGGTGACGAATGTGATCGACGGTCTCGCAAATGTGATGAAGGTGCGCGCGGCGGCGCTGAGTCGCTTTGGCGAAAACAACATTCGCGAAGGCGCGCCGATGGCCACCCTCGAAGATGTTCTGGTGCCGCTTTACATGTATCACCGCTATCAGGTTGAAGCGGTGGCGAAGCTGGTTGGCGGCGAAGACTACACTTTCAGCCTGCGCGGCAAGGGCGACAAGGCTCCGCAGATTATCGCACCTGAGGAGCAATGGCGGGCGCTTGAATGCGGTGCTGGATACTTTGCAGCCTGCAGAATCTGGCGCTGCCGGAATCGTTATTGAAATTGATTCCGCCGCGCCCGCCCGGCTACGGCCGCAATCGCGAGGACTTTCGCATTCGGACTTCGCCAGCCTTCGACGCCCTTGCGCCAGCCGAAGCTCTGCGCGAACCACGTCAGCGATTTTCTGTTCAATCAGGAGCGCGCGGCGCGGCTGCGTTGAATTCCACTCGCGCAGTGTTTGTATCCAGGCCTCGACCGATGTGCTCGACAAAGATTCTGCAGGGGACGTTTTATGCGTCGCTGCGAAGCGGCTACGAAGCCGAGATTCAGCGGACGGTGAATGCGGTAGTGCTGAATGACCTGATGGCGCTGGCCGCAAACGAACGAGCTTCAAATCAGGTGCGCGCAATCGCCGAACTCAAATTGGATCAGTTGAAAAATTGGGCCGTAACTCAGTCAGGGAGCGACGCGCGATCAAACTCAGCGGGCGTTTCTGCTCTACACCGCCGCTCAAATCAAACGCTTTCAGGATGATCCGAAGAAGATGAACCTCACCAAGCCCAACGATCCACCCGACGGTCAACCGATCGGCACGGATTTGTGGATGAGGGCGGATCGCGATTGGTGCGATTGGCGTTAGCATCGCTCAGCTAACCTGAATGCGATCACCAGGAAATCTCTGGCCTGGCGATAATTTAATGCCCCGGAAGGCGAAACAAAGCCGTTTCAGCAATGGTGTATTATGGTTTCGAAAAACGATTTCTGCGGCTCAAATCATCCTTTGCCGTGATTGAGAGTGGCCAGGACCTCATCGAAAAAGGCGCCCCGCTGGTGCCTGCCAAGTCCGTCGCCTGAATTATTCTGAGGCCGGCCGATGACCCTGAATCCAACTCAGATCAACTATCTCAATATCGCCCTGATGATCGTTTCATGTCTGCTGGCGTTTCGATTCCCATTTGAGTTGTTTCTTATTTCCTACGCCATTCTCGGGCCACTTCACTACCTGACTGAGATTTCCTGGTTGCACGAACGGAAATACTTCACTGAAGGCCAGCCAGGCAGGAAATCAGGGGACCACATCAGGGCTGGTTGATTCTGGTGGGCGTGACAATGATTGCGCTCATCGTGGGATTCATCGCTGTCGAAGGTAGCGGCTCTGGCGTGAGCCCAAAATGGGAAATAACACTTTTCTATCTGGTCTTTGTGACTGCCATGATGGTCGCAGTGCTCAGGCACGCAAAGGCGAGACTAATAGTGACGTTGATTGCGTTGGGACTACTCATTCCTCTCTCGCTTTCACGCTACTACGTAATCGTGGCGTTCTTTCTGGTGACCATCATTCATGTGCTGATTTTCACGGCGGCCTTTGTCCTCTATGGCGCTTTGAAAGGGAGAAGTTTTTCCGGAATTCTGTCTCTGGCGGTGTTTCTGCTCTGTGCCGTCAGCCTCCTCGTTTATGCGCCCGCGGGCCACGCGGCCGGAAATTATGTGCAGCAGAGCTATCGTTCCTTCAGCGGGCTGAATTTGGAGTTGCTCAAGCTGTTCCGGTTTGGAATCGGGATCGGACGCCAGCGCCGTCTATCAATCTCAGGGCGGCCTGATGATCATGAGGCTGATTGCGTTCGCTTACACCTATCACTATCTGAACTGGTTTTCCAAAACCTCGATCATCAAGTGGCATGAAGTATCAAAGTCTCGCACCGCAGCCATGGTCGTAATCTGGCTCGGGTCCCTGGCAATCTACGCCTACAACTACGACACGGGAATGGCGGTCTTATATTTCATGAGCATCCTTCATGTGATGCTGGAGTTTCCTTGAATCACCTGACGTTCGCAGGTATCGGAGAGGTTGTACGGATGGCGATGACAGAGAGTCGAGCCGCGGCGCAGTCAGAACCGGGAGCGCGGTATGACCGGTTAGCGACACGAAGTCTCGACGTTTGCATGATAACTTCGGCTACACCAGGCGCAATCCGCCGACGCACCGTTGCAGCATCTGTTGAGTAAGAGTCATTGAATGATCGAGCATCCCTCAATCGCGCAGCGTGGAGCAGTCTGCCTTTCGCATCTTACGCTGGAGCTTTAGCGTGTCAGCAATGCGAAGAAGATGAACCTCACCAAGGCAAACGAGCCTCTGACGATGGCTCAGCCGGATTGGAGACTGATTGCGGGCTGAGGGACTGCGTGCGACTTCGGTGGTCGCAGATGCGTTGAGGCTTAAAGGACTTCGGACTCACGGCCGCACAAGTCCTTTCGATACGCGTGAAGACAATGCATCGCCGTGACTCAGACGTCTTGGCAGAAATAAGAAGTATTGAAGGCCAGCAGGGCCGGTGCGTACATAACTTCTCGAAGAGCTGAACGGTCGCGTCTTTGGCGCGTTAACGAAGGTCGCGCCACCTCGCCATACGATCAAGCGCGCGGCCAAGCCATGTGCACAGTAACCGTGTCTGGACAGGCTCAAGTTCGTTGCGTGCACCTGATCCGTTAAGCCACGACTGGTAGCTTATGAAGCACGCCTGGTTCTTGAAGTAATGCAGGGCAGCTGAAATCACTTCGATACCCGGGTGAGCAAGCAGCCCGATGATAGAGAAGGATGTCGAAACCAGTTTTTCGCTTGACCTGCACCACTAGAGCGCCTCCCCGGCTGCATCAGCAGGCGCTGAAACGAACCAAGAAGTCTACGTATAAATAATCTGGCTATTGAATTTCACGTCGCGAGCCTGCGTGAAGATGGTCTGCCAATTCCCAAACCTTTCGTCGAGGGTTGAACACCTCGAAGTCTGTCGGCATTCTGCTCTGATGAGCTCCTCCACTTCGGACAGTTGCTTATGTTCAGAATCGACCTCTGTTACGCCAGGCCTAAAGTGATTCGTAAAGGCCGCACTACAGACTCGACCGACACCAATGCATCGCCGGATAAGAACTTGGCAGATACACAAGAAATGAACAGGTCAGGCAGGTCATCAAACTTCGAAGATCGGCGAGGTAGTTCCGGCGGGAGACACGGTGCGCCGATCGCCACGAATCAAACATGCGACCAAGCCAGCGATCCTGTCACACCGTGTCTGGATCAGCGAGCGTTGCCACGACGCCACCCGGAACCTTGAATAAAGCCATATGGCTTGTCAAGCATGGCTCTCTAGGTCCCTCGCTAAGGCATGCCAACCTCGGAATACCAGGCGGTTGTAGTGGAGAAGTGAAACTAGGTTTGCGGTCCCTACGTACTCCGACCCTGCTCATTCCGTGTAATTCGGAGGGCTGTTCGACGAAAGAAGTCCCGCGATCTCTACAGACCAATTCCCTCAAGCTATTGAACTTCACGTATTCTGAAGGCCAATCATGCGTGAAGATGCAGGGATCTGCTCAAATCCCAAACCTTCATTCAGCGGGCGTGAATACGTCCCAACCCCCGGCGTGATCTATCTCTCAATAGCCGTCGGACCTTAAGCGTCCACAGCTATTAGTTGACCTTCTCGCGCTTACTGCAGAGCTGTTGAATTCGCTCTACAGACTCGCCCCATCCACCTTCATCACCGCCCCCAGCAAAACCTTCGCCCCATTCTCAATATCCTTCGCGGTCGAAAATTCCTTCGGCGAATGGCTGATGCCGCCAATGCTGGGAATGAAGATCATGCCGACCGGCGCCAACCGCGCCATGTCCTGCGCATCGTGTCCGGCGCCACTGGGCATCACCTTGGTTGAAAGACCGAGTTCTTTCGCTGAATTGATCGATGATGCGCGCGGATGCGCGCATCGGTCGGCGCGGGAATGTTGACGTTGATTTGTTTGAAGTCGAAAGTGACTTTGCTCGCCTGCGCGATCTGATCTGGCTTCAGCTGCGAATCTTTTGAAACAGCATGTCGATCTTTGCGCGCGTCGAGATCGCGCAGCTCTAAACTCAGCACTACCTTTCCGGGAATGACATTAGGCGCGCCGGGCAATGCCTGAATCCTGCCCACAGTGCCCGACCTGACGCCCGGGAACACTGGTGACGACTCGATTCACCGCCTCGATGAATTTCGCGCCGGCCAACAAAGCGTCCTGGCGATTGTTCATCGCGGTCGTGCCGGCGTGATTGGCGAAGCCTTCGATGGTCACGTCCCACCAATTGATGCCGACGATGCCTTCAACGATGCCAATGTCGATCTTTTCCGCTTCCAGCATGCCGCCCTGCTCAATATGCAGTTCGAGATAAGCGGCGATGCTTCCCTTCGAGCGCTTCACTGTCGAGAGTTTTGCCGGGTCACCGCCGATAAACTTGATGCCGTCGCGAATCGTCTTGCCGCTGCGGCTGACCAGGTCGAGCTCTTTCTCTCCGAGTTCGCCATCCATCGCGCGGCTCGCCAATCAACCCGCCTTCTTCGTTTTGAAAGATCACTACTTCCAGCGGATGCCGCGTCATCACATTGTTTTCGGCGAGCGTCTGGGCAACCTCGATTGCCGCCAGCGAGCCGACGTCACCGTCGTAGTTTCCACCTTCGGGCACGCTGTCGATGTGCGAGCCAAACAGGATGGGCGTGAGACTGTCGTCGTTGTTGGCGGCTGCGCGACGGCCAATGATGTTGCCCGCCGCGTCCACCGGAAACAATCGAGCTTCGCCGCGCGCATCAAGCCCATCACGTATTCGCGGCCCTGGCGATCGGCTTCGCTGTAGGCGACGCGGCTGACGCCTCCCTGCGGGTTCTCGCCAAAACTCAGCCAGCGCTTTGAGGTGTTCGTTCAGACGCGCCGTTCACCGCAGGTCAGCCGCGCACCGGAAATAACCTGGGTTTCCGTAGCAGCGGACGGAAGAGCAATCCGGGTGTTCCGTAAGCAGAATTGATGAAAGAGCGCGCTGCAACAGGAGCGACCCGGCCACGCCCACTAATCCGGAGGTTGAATGTTCGTCGGTTTGTTTTCGCAGTACTATTATCCGCAGATTACGCAGATTACACAGATAAAGCAAAAACAAAAACACGCCACGAAACGGGCACGTTGGTTTGAATATTTATCTGTGTAATCTGCGAAATCTGCGGATTAATTCCAACTCACCCCTTCCAATCCTTGAGCTCATCCACCACTCGCAGGACTTCGGCACGCTTCTTTTCAAAGACGGCAAAGGTGGCAATGATTGACGCCCCGACGACGATGCCGGCCACGTACCACAGCCAGGTCCAGTGAAGATTAACGGACGCATAATTGATCATCGTGGCGATGGCCAACAACAGGAACGTCGAACCGAGCAGCAGGAACGCCTGAACGCGAAAGATGATCCCGGCGAACACGCCGGCAATCGCCAGTCCGGCGAGCACCAGCGGTAACCATGGCGAACTGGCCACGCCGTTGATGAAAATGTCAGCAGTAGACGAAACGTAGATCGTGATCAGACACAGATACCGAACGCCGGTCATTTGCGCCGGCGAGAAATCTTTGCGATTCAGGTGCGCGGCGATCAGCACCGAGACAGCCACCGGAATCAACCAGGCTTGTGGATGCTGGAAGAAATGATAATCAGAAGTTTCGTGCAGTAGATACCAAAGACCGCCGTTTCCGGCGAGTGCAGCCGCCAAACCAAACCAAAACGATCTACGCAGGATCGAGAGCAAACCATACAGTCCGCCCACGACAAACAATAACGTCGAGTACTCAACCTGTGATTGCGCAATCCAAAACCAATTACCGGGAGCAACGGCAGAAACGCGCCGGTCCGCTCGATCGGCTGGGCCAGCACCCGGATCTCGCGCCTTTTCAGGAATTCGCTCACCGCCACGCCGGCATAGGCGATCGCCAAAACCACCAGCGGCCAGTACTGCTGAAAGAATCCGCTGAACAGCCATGGCATCGTCAAACGGATGTGCATGAAAAGCAGCACCAGCGTAACTTCGGCCACGTAAACGTAACTGCCTCGCCACGCCTCAGAAAGACTGAGCGGATCGTGGCGTGGCGAAACTGCGAAGAAGATGCAAATGACAACCGCCGCGGCGAGGGTCAAGCGCTACGGCTGCCAGAGCCAGAAAGCTCACGCGCACGAAACCAAACTCGATTTGGTAATAGACCTCGGAGCTCAGTATGAAGATGAGTGAAAGACCAGCCGCCCCGGTCATCGCGGGCACACAGTCGCGAAACGCCTGGGACCAGTCCGGCCGTGCGTTCGATAAATCGATCCAATCCGGCGCCGAATAGGGCCACCCCGGCGAGCATCAACGACATCAGGATGACCGCTCGATTCAACCAGGTTCCGCTGGTCCCCGGCGTGAAGCAGCGACCAGCCGAAGAGGACCGTTCCCATCAGGAACATGGTCACGGCGGCGCGCTGCCATGTTGCCCGCCAGCGGCCCTCAGCCAGCAAACCGAAAGTTAGTGCTTGAAGCCCTACTGCGAATCGCTGCAGTCGCGCGCAGCCACCATTCCCCAAACGCCAGCTGGCTCCAAAAGGCAATCAATGACCACGGCCGCGACCACGATGCTGGTGAAAGCGTCGAGCCACTTCAACTCGCCGACAGATGGATCGAGGCGCTGAGGGATATGCAATCGACTCGCCCAAACAAGTACGGGTGTGCGTGCGCGCCAAATGCACGCCGCCAGGAGAACATAGACGGCGCCCACCATCATGAACGACCAAATCAGGTGTTCCGGCGCAAGCTTCAGATGATCCAGGAAAGTACCGATTATCAGCAGGCCGGCCAGATACAAACCGGCGACGGCGTAGGCGGCCTGGCGGTCCCACAAACACGCAAACATCAACGCCGCGACTGAAAAGACCGCGACCCAATCCAACAGGGCTGAAGGTGTTTGATAGAAACTAAAGACATCCGCTGACAAAGTGAAGGCAACCACGGCGGACATAACCAGCAGCGACCAGAGCGCGGCGACGTTATGAAACGATGCGGCTGCATTTGAAGTTGGCTTGCGGCGGCGGGCCCTCAATTCCAGAATCAACCAGAGAATACCTGCGAGACTCAACGCCACAATGTTTACTTTGACGAAAATTGTGAGGCTGCCAATCTGTTGGCCACGATACTTGATCAGCCAAATTGAAACAGACAGGTTAAGCAGAATTCCCGCTGCATAGAGATAAGCGCGTTGAAGAGTGATCCAATTGAGCGCCGCGGCCAGTGCGCAGCTTCGCCAGCAGCGCGCCGATTGACCACCATGCGCCCAGCGGATCGGAAAATGGCCCACGCAAGGCGACCAGCACGGTGCCGGCGCCAATCAGCGTGGCCAGGACAACTGTTTCGGGCTCCCAGTTCTCGGCAATGTCTAAACCTAACCTGCTCCAAAATCGAGCGAACAACCTGGGCGGATCGTTACGCAGAATTCTCGGCAGGTCTCTGGCCAGCAGCAGAAGCCACGGAATCAAAATCATCGCCGCCAGCAGGACGTGTAGTCCGGCCCATTGCCCAACTCCGAAGCGCGCAACTCTGAAGGCCAGCAGCGAGCCGGCCCCCATCAAAGTTGCGGCCAGGAGCCGGGCGCTCAGCGGTCGCCAGAACACTTTGTCGAACGCAATCGCGAGCGCAACCACCAGCAGCAATGCGAGCCAGCCTTCGAATCTGCCCGCGGCGAACGTGCCGGCGCCAGCCTGGTTAGGAAACGCAATCAGGCGCAGGACAATCGGAACGATGAATAACGCGAGAAACGAGATGGCCAGATATTTTTGACACGTCAGCAGGATCAGTTCTACTCGTAATGGATCTCTCGTTACCTTTGGAACAGGATCATGGTTAAGCGATGACGGGACAGATTGGTCCTCATTAGAATCGCTGGCCCACGCACCAAAATCCTCACCTTTGCGTTCTCCGACAGGAAGAGGGAAGTCTGGCTGCATCCACCATGCCCGGGTGGCGATCCACGCCAGCCCGACGCAGGCCGCCGCAATCGCGTTGAGCTGAATCGCGTCCACGAGCACGACCTGGTTCATCGCTCCGCCAATCGCGGCCACGGAAACAATCAGCACCGTCGTCACTGTGAAATTCACCAGCAGCCCGGCGGCAAAGGCGAATGGCGCTGAGCGCTCGCGCACGGCGTGAATTCCCAAAGCAGCGGCTGCGATGAGTAACGGAATGCCATAGAGGGCCACGCTGCCCATGGCGCGGAAGATGCCCGTCTGGGGTCCGCGCGCCGGAACGTGATTGATGTCATCGATGACCGGAGAAAGGGTCAGCAGGATCAGTGGGCCGAGCGTGATCAAAAGCACCAGCGCTCGCAGCATCAAATCTTCGTCAGCAGCTTTTGCCTCGGCCAACTTTGCGCTAAATGGAAGTGCGACGGCCACAGCCAGCAGAAAAATCGCAATGCTCCAGCGGGCGGCAGAGGCGGTGGCAAACTGTGACTCGAATCTACCGGCGATGAGTGGACAGGCAGTCCATAAGACCAGCAGCGCGCCGACTCCGAAAACCCTCGCGTGGCGCTCTCGCAGGTTCCCGAGCATTAAGGCCAGAAGGACTCCCAGCAGAATCAATCCGCCAATGCCAAAGATCAGTTGATGCGGAAAACCGCCGAGATCGAAAACCGGAGGCGTTCGCGCCGGACTTGTTAGTTCCTGGCTGATGCCGCTCGCAGCTCCGAAAATAGCCAGCGCGATGAATCGCAATCACCAGCGCGCCGGCCAGCACGTGATCAAAAGCGACCGGCAAGTCGAGAATAATTCGCGCCAGCCAGCTGCGCTCTTTCTCAACTCCTGCTGTCTGTTCGCCAAACCGCTGGCGAGCAATCATGCGGGCCGCGATCCAGGCGAGGCAAAGCAAGCCAAGGACGACGCCTTGAATCTGTAAGCTCCATGGATGCAGCCACGCGTCAGGCCGAAGCGCGTACCAGTCGAATCGTTGCAGGAACGATTTCGTGAAGAGAATCGCGCTGAGCGTCAATGCGACTTGAAAACTAATGAAGAAGTAAGCGGCGTGATTCAGGACCAGCAAGCCGAACATCACGCCGGCCAGGACGAGTGCATGCGTCGCGAATAACGACGAGGGCTCAAAACCATGCCAAATCATCGCTCCCAATAGGAACAGCGCCGCCGCAGCTGAGGCGACGGTTGCCGAGCGGCGCAGCGGTCCAACCAGCAGGCGTTCGACCTCCGTCGTTGGCGAACTGGCGCAAAGCCAAAGCGCCGGTCGTGCCGGCCACCGCAAACAAGAGCAATGAAGATTCCCAGGGAAAGCGTGCCGACAGCAGCGAGTGACAAACCTGCGCTGAGGCGAGGAACAAGAGCAGTGAACCGGCCCACGCGAAGCGCGACATGCTTTTCCCGCCACGCGAACCAGAAAGCGCCGGCTGCGTACAAGACCGCTATCGCTGAGATGTGAGTACGGATCAGCCCGGCCGCCCAATTCCGTAAACGGCCAGGAACAGCAGGCTGGCGACGGCGACTGCGCAGGCGGCGAGCAGATACGAAAACGCTGCGCGCGGTTTTGCTTTTCTTCTGAGCCATTCATTAACCAGCGCGAACGCAACGAACGGAAGCGTCAATGCCTGACCGGTTCCGGCACTTCGCCATAACCTGCAGCAGTGAAATCATTTGCAGGTTTTGCCAGGGCACATGGCCCACGATCACGTGAATTGCGACCACGTAAGCAAAAGCCAGACAGCCCGCAGCGATCGCGTGCGCGCGCGATTCATCAAGAAAGACGGCGATGGCCGTGAACAAAGCAAAATTGAACAGCGCCGCCGGCACAATGCTCGCGGGATTAGGCCATCGCCAGAAACATTCCGGCGATCGCTATTGCTGAACCCAGAATCGCAATGGCGGCGCCCGCAGTTCGCGTGGCCACCAAAGCTCGTCGCGCCCTAAGCCACAGCAGGAAGCCGGTTGCCAGCAACGGCGCACCGCCGAGAGTGACTAACGGCGCGATGTGCATCATCGCCCTGGCGATCGATTCAACTTTGTAAAGCAAGAGGGCGATGGGGAGCACGGCCGCAAATGTCAGCGTGCCGAGCGTAATGAAGATGGCGGTGGCCTCGTCATCGTCGATTTCGCCGTCGTCCAGAGCCAGCCGCAACATCCAACCTGTCGCCAGGACATAGCAAATGATTGGGAAGGCTCCCAGCAGCATCAGCAACGCCGCAGGATTGTCAGGAGCGGCTAAATGTCGAATCAGGAGTTGACCCGCTGACGAACCCAGCGCCCCCGCGGCGAGCAGGTGCGGCCACGCCGGCGTGATGACTCTGCCCGCAAAATAAATCAGGCAGAGAAAGATCGCCGGCGCGACCACCTCACCCACAATGACGGTCGCCCCCAACGGCGTCGCATTCGACGACACGGCCGCAATCGCCAAAAGTTCAAAGGCACCAGCAGCGTGGCAATCGTCAGGATGCCGCGACTCGTGGTGGGCAGCTTCCAGTGATGTTCAGTGTAAAAGCCGATGCCAAACAAAGCGGCCGTGACCGTGGTGAAGATCAAAAACTTTACGGTCGGCACACGAGAGATTTGCGCCCAAAGGCTGACCACCAACGCGGTCGAGCAACCAATGATCAGAAGCCCGCCAATAATCTCGCCCCAGCGGATATTGCTCTGCTCCATGAAAGCAGCCAGCACTTCCGCAAAAGGCTTACGCGGGGTCGGCGGACTGGATGGCGCAGGAAAGGCGGTAGTTCGTCTGAATCTTTAGCCCATTCGTCCGGGTCGCGACTCGATCTTCGGGCGGTTGCGATTCGACGGGAGGCTCGGTGACGGATCCTGGCGGTGTTTGTTCTGCACTCGCCGGACGTGACGGCATCTTTGGGCGCGGTTGTTTCCGGTGTGAACAATGACGGCTGTTTGGCGGCGCGGGGCCGGCCGTTGGGAAAAAGGACGTGTTCGCGCTCGCTGACAATTCTGGTTTTGAGAGCACGGAAATCGACTTCCGTCATGGCGCCCGATTGATGCAGGCGCTCCAGCTGACGCAGAGTGATCTCCAATTCACGAAGCTGTTCTTCCTCGGCCAATGTCGGACGTCGAGCTCCGCATACTCCGCAGTACTTCAGCTGGATTGAGAGTAAGCACTGACAGTTGGCACAGGCGTGTTGCGTGGTTGGAGTTGGCGCGATAGTCGGAGGATCGGCAACGCTCGTCTCGACCGGTAAACTCGGTCGGAAGCAGCTGCAGGCCGAAGCGTCAAAGTCCAGCAAGTCAAATGCCCAACGACCGTAATAATTATCAAAATTATCAGGAGGACAAAGAGGATTGTGATAAGGACGTCCATGTGAACCAGAGAGTCGCCCGGAGAATCGGCGAAAACTATACCCCAGATTCGTTTTGTCCGCCCATATCTCGGTACGCACGCCTCCGGCGTGCTTTCTACCTCACCGTGTTATCATCCTCGACTTTATCGAAGGCACCCATCACCATGAATCTTTTTGCAGAGCTTGAATGGCGCGGCATGCTCTATGAAGCAACGCCCGACCTGCGCGAGGTTTTGGCAAAGGAAAAGCTGACGGCCTATATCGGTTTCGATCCTTCTGCGCCCAGCCTGCACGTCGGATCGCTGCTGCCGATCATGGGATTAGCGCGGGCGCAGCGGTTTGGCCATACGCCGATCGCGATTGCCGGCGGCGGCACTGGCTTGATCGGCGACCCGTCCGGCAAAACAAAAGAGCGGCAATTGCTTTCCCTCGATCAGGTCGAAGGAAAACGTGGCCGGTATCAAAGAACAGCTGAGCCATTTTCTTGATTTCGAGGCGAAAGATAACCCGGCGCGCATCGTCAACAATGCAGATTGGCTGGCCCCGATCACCATGATGGAGTTCCTGCGCGACGTCGGTAAACACTTCACCGTCAATAATCTGATTGGCAAAGAAGCGATTAGCCGCCGGCTGGAATCTGAGGAAGGAATTTCGTTTACCGAATTCAGTTACCCGCTGCTGCAGGCCTACGACTACCTCGTGCTTCACGATCGCTACCAATGCACTTTGCAAATGGGTGGCAGCGATCAATGGGGCAACATTCTGGCCGGAGTCGATTTGATTCGCGCGCTGCGCGGCGCGAAGGCTCACGCCCTGGTGTTTCCGCTGGTGACCACTGCATCCGGCGTTAAGTTTGGCAAAACAGAAGCCGGCGCCGTCTGGCTGGATGCGAAACTGACTTCACCGTATCGCTTCTATCAATTCTGGCTGAACACCGACGATCGCGAAGTGATTCCCTATCTGAAGTACTTCACCTGGCTCGTCGCAGGAACAGATAGCCGAGCTGGAAAGCGCGCTCCAGACCGCGCCGGAACAACGCCAGGCGCAGAAAGAGTTAGCGCGTCAGGTGACCAGCGATGCTGCACGGCGAAACTGAATTAGAGAAAGCCGTGCGCGCGTCAGAAATCCTGTTCGGTAAACAGATCAGCGGGTTAGGCGTTAACGAGATCCTCGACATCTTTGCGGACGTGCCCTCGACCGAACTCGAGAAATCGAAACTGGAGAGCGACGGATTCACTTTGAGCGATGCTCTGGTGGTGTCAGGACTGGCGCCCTCAAAGGGTGAAGCAAAGCGTCTGGTCCAGGGCGGCGGCGTCGCGGTGAACAACGTGCGCGCGGATGATGCGCGCAGCGCTATTTCAGTGTGCGGAGTTTATTGATGGCCAGGTGCTGGTGCTGCGCAAGGGAGCGAAGCACTATCACGTGATCAGGAGTCGTGCAGTAATGTCAGAAGCCGACCGTACAGGGCATCGCGGCTGTTACAGCTGATCGCGGTCGGGCTTTGACGACGTTCCATGCCTCGTGATCGAGTCATAGCTCGGATCGCACGACACGCTGCCCAGTCCCTGCAACGTGTATCTCAACGGCGCTGTCCGACGCCATGACTACGCCCCAACCAGTATCCGGTTTTGCCGCTTTGGCGCCGGCGAGATGCCTTCGACGCCGGCGCGCGTCCATGCCGGCGGTCCCCAAAGCCATGCCTAGCAATGCTTGCATCGAGTCCTTCAAACCGAAACATGTGAACCACTAGAAATGTCGGGCTGGTCGGGTCCGTGTGAGACTCGAGAGTGAACCGCTACCAGGTCGCCATCCTCCGCAGAACGCGCTGCACTTCGAGCGTCGTGTTGGAAACTTGCTTGTGCGCTTCCGCCATTCCGGCCTTTGAAGCGATTCGGCATCGCCCGCGAAATACGCATTGTGATGCCGATAAGTTCGGAGCGATGTAACTGTCGTAGGCTTCAGTCCAACTTCCCGGAGGCGGCGAGCTGTCAGAAAAAGTGATCGCGTTGTCCTTCTTACTCGATGATTTCACTGCTGGCTGCATAATGCTTGTCCTTAACTGCTCGGGATTGAAACTAATAACCAGGGCGGACTCAGCGTGGGAGCACCGACTCGTTGCAGCAAGTGGGCTTGCCAGATCGGCGACCTTCACGCGCTCCTGTTCCCAGGTGTCGCGATCGCGGACGGTCACGGCCTCGTCTTCGAGCGATTGATGATCGACGGTCACGCAGAACGGCGTCCCGATCTCATCCTGCCGCGCGTACAGCTTGCCGATGCCGCCGGTGTCGTCGTAAACCGCGCGCAGCAGCGGCTGCAACGAACGCTTGATCGCTTTCGCCATCCCGACGATTTCCGGTTTGTTCTTCGCCAGCGGCAACACCGCGACTTTGATCGGCGCCATTGAATGATGAAGTTTGAGGATGACGCGCGTCTCGCCTTTGTCGTTCGTCTTTTCGGAATACGCATCCATCAAAGCGCCAGCACGGTGCGATTGACTCCGGCCGCCGGTTCAATCACGTAGGGATAAAAGCGCTGCTTGGTTTGCTCGTCAAAATAAGAAAGATCCTCGGTCGAATCCGGATTCAGCCGCTTTCCTTCACGCGTCTTCCGGTTTCTTCGAATGCGTCTTGAGATCGAAATCGGTGCGATTCGCGATCCCCATTAACTCGTCCCACTGGCGCTCGTCGTCTTCGCGTTCGGGGAAGAAGCGATACTGAATATCGACCGTGCGTTTCGCGTAATGCGCCAGCTCTTCCTTCGGCTGTTCATAGAGACGCAGAGTTGGCGCTGGAGATGCCGATGCCTTGGAACCATTGATGACAGGCATCGATCCATTCCTGATGCGCCTGCTCGTCCTCGCCGGGCTTGACGAAGTATTCCATCTCCATCTGTTCGAACTCGCGCGTGCGAAAGATGAAGTTGCCGGGCGTGACTTCGTTGCGAAATGATTTGCCGATTTGCGCGACGCCAAACGGCAGCTTGCGCCGGCTGGTATTCAGCACATTCAGAAAATTTATGAAGATGCCTTGCGCGGTTTCCGGCCGGAGATAAACCAGCGCTGATTCGTCATCCTCAGCCGCGGCGCCAACGTGCGTCCGGAACATCAGTGTTGAAAGGCCGGGGTTCGGTCAAGATTCTTCGAACCACAGTTCGGGCACTTACCGTCATCCAGTTTGTCTGCGCGCAGTCGCGTCTTGCACTCACGGCAATCGACCAGCGGATCCGTAAACGTCTCTTCATGTCCCGAATACTTCCAGACCAGCCGATTCAGAATGATTGACGAGTCGAGACCTTCGATGTCGTCGCGTTCGTAAACCATCCAGCGCCACCAGGCTTGCTTCACGTTGTTGTAAAGCTTCGATGCCCATGGGACCGTAATCCCAGGCGCTGCCCGAGCCCGCCGTAAATTTCTGATGATGGATAAACAAAGCCGCGACGTTTCGCGAGCGAGACAATGGTTTCAATGTTTGGAGCAGACACGTGTAGTAGATCAGTAAATCGAGAATCGTGAAATAGAAGAACGGGATCGCGAGTGTAGCAGGGTCAGTACCGGCGAGCGGTCAGCGAGCCGGTGCGTACGCAGGCCTCCGTGCGATCTGATCCATGAACCGACTGATGTCAACGCAATGCACTGCCTGACGGTCGTGCGTACTGAAAACAAAAGCGCGGACCGACTCTATTAGAATCGGCCGCGCTCTCGTTTCATCCAAAATGAAATACACCCTAAACAGGCTATGTGGCTGCTGATAAGTCCTGACGAGGCTCCCCTAGCCTCTGTCAGGTCGTCTCATCAGCAGCCTTGCCTTATGCTCTTCGACTGATTTGGCAACTCCGTTCCCCCGAAAGAGCCGCCATCAGCTCAGATGTAAAGCACCTCCCCCAAAGCGCCTTGCAACTCCAGCCTAAGAGCCTGACCCGATTACTACTTCTACCCTTCTGCCTGTTTTGTCGCTGTTCTGCCTGAGCAACGGGTGTGCCAGCGTATGCGCTCGAGTCGCGATTGCGCAAGAGATCAGATTGAGATTCTGGGAAAAATGCCTGCAGGTAATGCGTCAGATGCACTCGATCAGAGGAGAATCCGAACGATGCGATCAGGTTGCAAGAGTTGTAATCGTTCGGTACAGAGAGAGCGAACAGTTGCACGAAAATCGCTCGGAGCACAAAAGGCGAACAGCTTCGGTACGCATGCCTCCGGCATGCTCTGATCAGCTGGCTTACTCGAGCAGGGCACGCCTGAGGCGTACCGGATTCAGAAATTTTCCGGATGGAATGGCCGGCCGTAAAACTCTTGATAAAGCCAGCCCAGTACGCGGATCTCCGCCGTACACAACGTCTCGAGCCAGCAATCGATCAGGAAACTGTATCCGGGTCATCGCCGCAGGGATTTTCTGTGCCTCCTGAACAATCGATGAAGTTTGCTGCATATCGAGTTGGTAGGCTGCGGAGAGGTCTTCGGTTGATTTCGATGCAAGATTTAAGGCGTTGAGTAGTTGGGCAATCCAGGCGTGCAACTCGGGCTCGGTCGGATTGTGCGCCACAGACTGAATGATACCAATGGCCAGGCGATCCTCGGCGCGATTAAAATTGAAGACGTCCTCGTTCGACTGCCGGCTTTGCTCCTGCTTCCACTGGAAAAGTTCTTCAACTTTAGGGTGCTTGATTATGGCGACCCGCTGGTCGTAATCAAGAAACCACTGGATCACGTCCGGCAGCGAGTCGTAATCCACCGCCCCAAATTGATCTCGCCCCAGAACCGGCCCGCTGGTTGCGGCTTCGGCTGCCGTCTTGTTTCCGTTTTGATCAGTCACGAGGATCTGCTTATCGTTTGCTCTTGAATGTTGAGCGTAAAAGCCGCGCGAGCTTCACCCACGTAACTCGCCGCGGCGATTCGTAATTGGAATCGGGCGCGTAATCTCGAAAGCGCAGCCAGATCGTCATCGGCCAAGCACGTTCAGCTGTTTGAGCGCTTCAATCACCGCCGGCGGCGCGCGCGGCGATCGTCGCCATCATCGATCTTAAGGGCGAGACCCAATCCTTTCGGCCATTCCGCGCCAGGCAGCACGCCGACGGTGTAGACACCTTCGGCGCCTATCTTTGAAACCAGCCGGCCCTTTCCCGCTTTGATCAATTCAGTGTCGAGACGATCTTTCGAGCCGCCAATCATCTCGGGAAACTTGATCATCGCGTTGACAATCCGCCGGCAGGCATCGCGGGTCGCCGTGTCAAATCGGCTCTCCGGGCGAAACCAGACGCGCGTAGCCGAGCGCCATCGCCCGCACCGGCAGGCCAAAGAACCGGCACGCCGCAGCCGTCAATGCCAATCTTCAGCTGATCGATCGGCGTGTCGCAAAATTCCGAGACGACTTTCGCCACGGCCTGCTGCACCGGGATGCTCCCATTCAGTAGTAACTCGTCGGTGGGCGCGCCCGAGATGTTTAGCCAGTGCCAGCATGGCCGCGTGCTTTCCCGAACAGTTGTTCTGCAAAACGGCTGGGTTCTTGTCCCGGTCCGAATCAATTCGCGCGCGACTTCGACGCTGAAAGGGCTCGTGCGCGCCGCACTTCAAGCGCGCTTTCGTCCAGGCCAATCTTGCCGAGCATCGACCTGCGCGGTCTCAACATGCATCGGTTCGCCGCTATGCGAGCCGCAGGCCAGAGCGATTTCTTTTCCGGTGAAACCGAGGCGATCAGCGGCGCCCGAAGCAACGACCGGAATCGCCTGGAATGCTTTGCTGGAAGATCGAAAGTAGGTGACCATCTCAGGCGAACCCAACTCGGCGACGGTTTCGCCTGAGCCGTCGACCGCCGCCAGATGCCCGCGATGAACTGATTCAACAATCGGCCCGCGCCAGACTTCCACCAGCGGCACCGGCGCTCCAGTTACAAAAGCTCACTCTGGTTGGACATTGATGAGCATCTTAACTGCTTCATCAATAAAAACGGAAAGCGGGATCGGTGTAGCTGGGATTGTAGTTGATTGCTTTCTCGCAGTGGATCGCAGTACATCTCTGCGGGTAATTCTCGCGGGACCAGACTTCACCACAGAGGCGCGGAGGAATCACAGAGACACGGAGAAAACGCGTATTCGACGCTCTACGTCGGAACCGGCTAGCTTCTCGATGGTCCGTCATACAAATCACTGGTAGGTTGGGTTGGCGAAGGCCTGTTTCGGCCAGCGCGCGGTCAATCGCGTCACGCAAGCGACTGCGACTCTGACCGCTGTCATAACCGTTCCAATGACTGACCAGACGGCCTTCCGCTGAGATCACTACGGTCTGCGGGATCACGCTGCGTCCGTTCATTAACATCTGCGCGGTCTCGCGATCCGCCCAGCCCAGGCGGAATCCAAAATTGAAGTCGCGCGCAAACTGTCTTCACTTTTTCCGCAGCGGTCCGCGGATTTTCAGTCGTCAGGCCGATGAATTCCACCGGACGTCCGGCGAATTCTTTTCGCACCTTTTCGTAATCAGGAACCTCGCGGCGGCAGGGGCCGCACCAGGTCGCCCAGATGTTGACAACCACTACTTTGCCGCGAAAGTCCGAGAGTCGAAAACTTTCCTGCGTCGATTGATTTGAGTTCGCGATCCATCAGACTCTCCGGCAGCGTGCTGCCCTCGACGGGCGCCAGCGCGTCTCTGGTCGCGAGTCTGGTCGCGACTCAAACACCGGCGTTTCGACGACGGGTTCTCTGGGCGGCGGCGGATTTACGTTTCGTCTACCTGATTGAGCTGCGGCAGCAGTTGTCAGAACCAGCAGGAGAATCGAGTGAAGGATAATTCTCATTTGACCCTCGCGAGCGACTAAGGCGAATTCGGGCGCGCGAATTCTATCTCAACACAGGGCCGCTGTGAAAAGGATTTGAATGAAAGGTGCGGCGGGACTGGGAGGTTACTGCTTGCTGGCTGCCGCTTCGGTCGAGAGCGAGGCGTTAACGGAATTCACCAGACGCGGCCGAACGGATGCGGTTCTGGCGCGCTTGCCGCCAACTTCCAGGATAGTCAGCTTAACCGCGCGGCGGCCAAAGCGCATCGCTTCGCCGGAAGTTGGGGTCCAAATGTCTATGCGACGACCTCTAACGGCGCCGCCAGTATCGGCGACGACATACTCTCCACTCCAGGCTCCAGCTTCGACGCGCACCCGTGTGCCGATCGGCAAAACGCGCGGATCCGCAGCAATCACACCTCTGGCTACCGGCTTGCCGCTGGCGGTTCGACCGCGCAGGCTATACGGCCGTCGCCGAGTAAATTTCACCTGGCACGGTCACGGTTCCGGGCCAACACTTCAGGCGCAGTGTTTTTGAGTCGGCATTGACCGGCTCAACCAGAGTTGTCAGCCGCCTCAGGCCGGGCTGCTTCTGCCGCGCGTTGTGCTCTGTGTATTTACCGTCTGGTTTTGTCTGCTGAACTGGCTTGGGATCTTGCGGCTGAACGTACGTTCTGGCGTGGGAAATTACTGAGAAAGCGAGAAGCACACTAACCACGCTTCCCAGAAGTGTAGATTTCTTCATCAAATTCGGGTTCTCCTATCCGATTGTCTTTTTGCCAACTTTTCAGTGAAGTCGCGCGCGAGTCAGGGCGCTTGCCGTAACTCGACCTTCGGCTCTAGGAGTGAAGGCGTCTGTCAGCCGAAGTCGGGACTACATCCTTATGCGCGGCTCTGAAAAGACCTTAGTTTTTGAAACCACCTACCCATGCGGTGGCTATTCCCTGGACTACCTGGATTATTTTGATTGGTCAAAGAAAAGCGAACCTTAATGGTTCGCTCTGTTAACCGGGAAGAAGGCTAGCACAGGCCTTCGAAGGCTGTCCAGGCAGGTTGAAGACGATTTGAATGTGATTTTGTTGCGACGGCTGAGGCAAAGCTCTTTCACAGAGCTAAGGCAAGCTGCAGTATTTCAGCAGTTACGCCTGCTCAAGTCCAGCGTACTTTTCGACTAGTTTCTTCGCGCCATAGCCGGGAAAGCTGACCGTCAGCTTGGTCTGGTCGCCTGAACCTTCCCGTCGCAGCACCAGGCCGCGGCCGTAGCTTGGCGTGACGGACATACGAGCCGGGCATGAAGGGTTGCGGCGTCGCGTAGCGCTCGCCGGAGCTGGACCGACCGGGAGTTGCACCCGGGCTTTGGACTTTGGACTTTGGACTTTGGGCTTGGAACCCGCCCAGCTGCTGGTTACGTTTGCTAAAGAACTCTTGGATTGATTCAACGCTGTCGTACGTTTTGCCTGGCATACTTGCCGGCCGGCCGCCTGGCGCTTAATCGATTGGAGACACCAAATGCTTCTCCATCGTCTGCGCGGGCATCTCTTCATCATATTCGTATTGGAGCGAGCCAGCCTCGCTCCACGCGTGCTGTGACCTGCGCGCGAACGATAACCACGAACGCCCTCGGGAGAGGTCCTCGATCAGCTCCAGCGGCATTTCATTAAGGAACTGTGACGGCTCGGAAGCCAGTTCTTCACCGTAGACCCGCCGTTTGACTGCATGAGTTATGTACAAATTCCGCTCTGCCCGGGTCATGGCGACGTAGGCCAGCCGCCGCTCCTCTTCGATGTCTGACGAATCGCTCAACGAGCGCGAATGCGGAAACAGCCCGTCCTCCAGGCCGACCAGAAATACCACCGGAAACTCGAGGCCTTTGGCCGAATGTGCAGTCATGAGCGTCACCGGCACATCGGCTTTGTACTGATCGGTATCAGCCACCAGGGCCGAGTGATCGATGAAATCCGCGCAAACCCTCAGGGCCCTGCTCATCGTAATCAACTGCGGCGTTCACCAGCTCCTGAAGGTTCTCCAGACGGGCTTCGGCCTCGTCATTGTTTTCTGATTTCAAAGCGTTCTCGTAACCAGTATCCAAAATCGCGGCCTTGACCAGATCCGATACCGGGCGCGGTCGATTCTACGTCGCTCGCTGCTTCGTCTGAGTCAGGGCGTTGCCGAGGATCTGTTCAACTCTGGCTGCCAGGCGATTCACGATTTTCTGAAAGTTCGCCAGAGCGGCGCCGGCCCGAGGTGAGAAGCGCGGGTCTTCCACCAGATCTGAAATTGCGTCCCAAGAGAAATCCCGAGTTCCCGCGCCCGGTTTTCGATTTCATCGAGCGTGACTTTTCCAATCCCTCGCGGCGGCGTATTGATGACTCGCTGCAAGGCAATCGAATCGTGCGGATTCATCGCCAGTTTCAGATAGGCAATGATGTCCCGCACTTCCATCCGTTCATAAAAGGAAAAGCCGCCGACGATGTTGTAAGCCAGGCTGGCCCGCCGCATTGCCTCTTCAAACACGCGCGACTGCGAGTTGGTTCGATACAACACGGCGGCGCGCACGTCTGCGATCGGCAGAGAGATGCTCCATGATCTTGCCGGAAACAAAGCGCGCTTCCGACTCAGCATCCAGCGCCTGAAAGTAACGAATCTTTTCGCCCGCTGGATTTTGGGTCCAGAGCGCTTTTTCTTTGCGCTCGACGTTGTGCTTGATGACGCCGTGCGCCAGATCGAGGATGTTCTGAGTCGAACGATAATTCTCTTCCAACCGGATGACTTTGGCTGAAGGAAAGTGCTCTTCGAATTTCAGAATGTTCTTGATGTCGGCGCCCCGCCAGCGATGAGATCGACTGATCCGGGTCGCCGACGACACAGATGTTTCTGTTGCTTCTCGGTGAGTAACCTGATCAGGCCAAACTGCAACTGATTCGTGTCCTGGTATTCATCAACCAGCAAATAGCGAAAGCGTTCGTTGTAACGCTCTCGGACTTCCGGCACATCACGCAGCAATCGGACGGTCTTAATCAACAAGTCGTCAAAATCGAGTGCGTTGTTCTGGTGCAGCCTTTCTTCGTAAACCTGAAACACTCGCGCAATCGAGGCGCGACGCTCATCGACAAACTGTGCTTTGGCGGCAAAGGCCTCAGCGTCTTCACCGCGATTTTTGGCGGCGCTGATTGCGGATTGCACAGACCGCGGGGCCAACTGCTTGTCGTCCATTCCCAGATCGCGAATCGCGTTTCGGGTCAGGCGCACGGTGTCGTCCTGATCGTAGATGGTGAACGAACGCGTGTAGCCCGCGTTCAGCGTTTCAATATCACGTCGCAGAATCCGGACACACAGACTGTGAAAGGTTGAAATGAAAGGCGCGCTGCCGATCTCGAGACCTTCGATCAATTTGGTGACGCGATTACGCATCTCTTCGGCGGCCTTGTTGGTAAAGGTGACCGCGAGAATATTGCGCGGCCAAACGCCGCGCTCCGCGATCAGATAAGCGATGCGGTGGGCGATTACGCGCGTCTTACCGGAACCTGCCCCGGCCAAAATCAGCAGCGGTCCATCGCTGGAAGTTACGGCTTCGCGTTGTTGTTCGTTGAGCTGCGAAAGAAAATCAGTCATGAAAAGTTTTGAGTTACATTTAATCACACGCGTTGCAGTTTCAGAACCTCGAGTGATGACGAAGCGGCTCACCAGCCGATGTTTGATTACGACTGATCCCTGAATTCCGGAACGTCGCGCGACCCTTTTTAGGCAAGCGCAAGATCCACTCGCCACCGCTCCGGGTTCTGACACGTGTGGCGGTGGGTTCGAGATCCTTCAATGTCTCTTGAAATACTGCACCGCTCGTTCGTGTTTCTTCGCTGCTTCCTTTGTATCAAACGTTCCTAAGTTCCGACGCCTCCCTGTCTTCGGATCTTTCTTCCGCGAATACAGACGGTATTTTCCAGACTTCAGTTTTCGGATCATTGCTGTTGCTCTCCTTCAACGTCAGTCGCAATAGCTTACATAAACTAATTCTTTACGACATCCGACGGGCTCGGTGACTGGGCCAGTAGAAATAATCAACTATACGAAAGTCTTGAATACGCAGCGTTTTAGAGCGACAATGCGCGCGCACTTGGCGCTGACTCCGACGCACTGCGCAGTCTTGTCTCAGCCTCAGCTCCATCAAGAGTAATCTTTATGATTGGGCACACTCTTTCTCACTATCGCATTTTGGAGAAGCTCGGCGAAGGCGGCATGGGCGTTGTCTACATCGCCGAAGATACCGTGCTGGGCCGGCGCGTGGCGATCAAAATGCTGCACTCGCGCCGTAGTGCCGACGACCTCCACTTTCGCGCGCGCTTTTGCGCGAGGCCAGGGCAGTCTCGGCGCTCTCTCATCCACACATTGCCACGGTGCACGATTACGGCGAAACGGACGACGGCGATCCTTACATCGTCATGGAATTGATCAAAGGGCGAGACGCTCGGCGAGCTGATGCTTACTGAGAAACTAAACATTGCTCGTTCGATCGAAATCATTAAGCAGGTAGGCGAGGCCCTGGGCGAGGCGCATCGCCACGGAATCATTCACCGGGATATCAAACCAACCAACGTCGCGATTAACGAGCGTGGTCACGTAAAAGTGCTCGACTTTGGTTTAGCGAAACAGCTGGCTTTAGGTGACGAAGAGACCACGGATCCCGAACGCCAGACGCTCCCCGTAGCACACACCCGCGAGGGCGTAATCGTCGGCACGCCTTTATATCTGTCGCCCGAACAAGCAATGGGTAGTGAGGTGGATGCGCGCAGTGATCTGTTTTCCCTCGGCGGATTGTTGTACGAATGCGTCGCCGGCAAGCCGCCTTTTTCGGAAAGAGCGCGGCCGACATTTGCGCAAAGGTGATGCGTGACGATCCTGCGCCGCCTTCGACGCTGAATCCGGATATTCCCACAGAATTGGATCACTTGATTCTCAAGTCTCTGGCGAAAAAGCCTGAGGCGCGATATCAAAGTGCCGAGGAAATGATCGCCGACCTGGAAAGTCTCCAGGCCCACCTGCTGACGGACGCCACCAACACCATCACCCGTTTGATTCCCGCCGCCGTGGGGACCCGGCCGACCGGCGCCCTGGCGACACTCTCAGATATTTTTCGGCGGCCGCGTCTGCCGGTGGGTTACGTGGTCGCAGCGGTTTTCGCGGTGGTGCTTCTATTGTTTGGACTTTGGTACTTCCTGCGCCCGCGGCCGCATCAACCTAATGCGGAAGCGCAGCGGCTCTACGAAACTGGAACGAACGCTCTGCGGGCAGGCTCATTCTTCCAGGCGAGTAAAGCCCTCGGGCTGGCAATACATAGCGACGATCAATTTGCGCTCGCGCACGCGCGCCTGGCTGAAGCGTGGATGGAGTTGGATTACAGCGACAGGGCCAAAGATGAACTGCTGCGCGCCGGAGAACTATCGCCGAATCGCTCATTGTTTACGCAGGTGGATTCGCTTTACCTGGACGGGATCACGGCCACGGTTCGGCGGGATTTTCCTCGCGCAGTCGCCGCCTATGCTGAAATCGCGCGGCTCCAGCCCAACCAATCATATTCGTACGTCGATTTGGGGCGGGCGTACGAAAGAACAACGAGTTGGACAAAGCGATTGAGAAGCTACACGACCGCCGCCAATAAAGATCCGCAAAATGCCACCGCGTTTCTGAGGCTTGGGTGTTGCACGGCCGCAAGCACGACAATGAAGCAGGCCCCGCGTTGGACAAGGCCGACGGTATTTATCAGGCGTTTGGCAATGTCGAGGGCCGCGCGGAAGTGGCTTTCCAGCGCGGAGTGCTGCTGAACGACATCGGCGGAAAATCGATGAGGCTCGAGGCTCAGCTGGAGCAGGCACGCGATTTCGCGAAAGTTGTCGCGAGTGTCTACCAGCAAATCAGAATTCTCTATCAACTTAGCAGCGTACGCAATTAAGGCGGGTCAAACTGATCAGGCGCTGAAGTACGCGGACGAAGCGATTCAACTGGCGCAGGCAAATCAGATGGAAAGCCTGATTGCCCGCGGCAACGATTGAGATTGGCAATATCTATTTGGGTGCGGGCAAATATGACGAAGCCGAGCAGCATTTTCAGCGGGCCCTGGATGCGGCACAGCGTTACGGTGCGCGACAGAACGAGGCGCGCGCGCTCTGACCTCTGGCCAGCGTCTATGTTCAGAAGGGTGAAGCCGACCGCGCGCTCGGATTAATCGACCAGGCAATGAGTTTCTATCAGGCCGGTGGCTATCGGACCGAGGTGCGTCAGGCTTTGATCCTGCGCGGTCGAACTTTCAAACAAAAGGCGATTACAAGTCCGCCCTCCAGATCCTTCCAGGATCAGCTCAGTCAGGCCGAACAGTCCGGCGATCAGTCGCTGATTGCTTTCGCCCATATCAGTATGTAGGCGGCGTATTGCTGGCTCAGGAACAATACGCCGACGCGCGCCGGCATTTCGAAGAAGCTCGCGCTCGATATCAATCGGCCGGCAACAAGCTATACAGAGGGTTACGCTCTGATGAGCCTCGGCACTCACGCTTTGGCATCTGGGTAATTACGAAGAAGCTCGAAACTTGCTCCAACAGGCATCGGGAAATTGCCAAACAAAAGGGGGCTCGTTTACCGCGTTGGAGGCGTCCGTGGATTTGGCCGAAGCTGAAATCGCGCTCAGCATGCAAAAGTTCAACGAGGTCGAGTCAAAGGCGAAGCAGGCTCTGGATTTGGCCGGCACGCAGGACAAGCAACTCGGCCGCGCAGGCGAAAATTCTGATGGCGCTTTCTCAGTCGCGTTCGGGCCGTGGGGCCGCAGGCCCGGCGCTGTGTCAGCAGGCTCGCGACGCCGCGGCCGGACAGACAGATCCGCTGCTACTCGCCCAGTCGCAGCTCTGCGTGGCTGAAGCGGCCTCACTCCAACCAACGACTCAAAGCGCGCGATGGAGAACGCCAGTCCGGCACAGACTTTCTTTTCGAAAAGTGGCATGGCGGAATCCGGCTGGCGCGCGTCGCTGATAGCCGGACTGGCAAGCCAAAGAGTCTCGATCGTGACAACGCGCAGATTTACCTACAAAAGCGCCAACGATGCCTTTTCGTCGTTGGAACAGAAATGGGGCACCGCAGCCTTCAAGTCTTATCAGGAGCGCCCTGACATCCAGTTATACCGAAGACAGCTGGAGCAAAATCTGGCCGTTGCTCGATAACCTGACAACCTCATCAACACAAGGAGAAACCAGAATGGCGAAATCAAAGAAAGCAGGGCTACGCCGGCAGTGGCGGAGTCAAACGAACAAAACCCCTTACGAGCGATCCCGTGCTCATCGGTGGCGGCTCAGTGAAGGTGTTCTTTAAGAGTAACGCGACCGAAGTAATTCCCTCGCCGAAAACCGGCTATCGCTGTTTCAAAGTGGCAGGCAACGTCAAAAGCTTGCCTTTTATAACGGAGAGGATCCGGGCTCTTCCAATCTTGACGTAAAGAACCCTAAGACTTTCTTCATTCAAGCTGAGGAGGTTTAGATGAAGACTCATCGAGCATTGGTAAGCCTGGACCTGAACAGCCGCTCTCGGCAGATGTCCGGGTTTAGCCATAGCGATGAATCAACAGCCGCAGTGATGGGTTCGAGAGGTAGTGTCATAAACAAGGAGAATCTACAGATGCCAGATAACGATACAGGCCCCTTCAAAGCGATCCGCCGATTCTGATTGGCGGTGGCGGTTTCGACGCTGATTTGGATCCGAAAAGACCAAAACGCGCGCAGACTTCCGCTGGCGCAAGTGCCCAGTACGACCGAGAAACCGGCTCACCCCGAGCTGTACGACATTTATGTCCTGGACGACTTTGAGTGCTCTCAGGTGAGGGTTCATGACGGCGGCGCCGGTCACTCGGCCTCATCCAACGCAGAGAAAGAAGCACCACGTTAGGTTTGAATGAGGCTGGAGTTCTTTGCGGGCTTTCGGGTTTATTCCTTCACTGCCTCGCGCAGATTTCGGAACAGCCTCACTAAGTCCGGCAACTGATAGTTAGCGTTCAGGCCGCTCGGGTTTGACAAGACCCAGACCCGGGCGGTGTGAGATGCGTTCGCTTTGTTCGCCGATGATGGCTTGCGGTTTGGCGAAGGCGGTGCGGTACGCTCCACGCCGAGGATCGCCGACTATTCGCGGCTGATACTTCTTTACTTTCGCGGTGAGTATCCGGCCGCCGGCAATGAAATCTTCCCTGGTTAATTCGGCCGCGGTCGCCGTCGCATGCGGGACCACGTTGCTGATTCCCAGGCCACTTTTCAACAACTCGCGTTCTTCAAACGGCGACGGTAGTCGATCGGTGAAACCGGATTTGAAAAGCGCCGGCCAAAATCGATTGCCCGGTCGCGCGAAGTGATGGCCAACCGCTGCTGTGTAAAGGCCGGGATTGATGCCGCAGAAGAGGACGCGCAAGTTCGGGGCGATCACGTCAGGCAGGGTCTTGCCGGCAGCCTCGATTAGCTGCTGCTTGGTTGGCTTGAAGGGTCGGCTGGTCGTCATGCGAGGCCTTAGACTAACATGAGCTCTAATTAGAGCGGTACGCACGCCTCTGGCGTGCCGGGGTTGACCCATTAGACGTTATCTTGACACCAGCACGCCAGAGGCGTGCGTACCGCATATGCCACCAAAAAAGTCAGCGGCAACCCGCAAGAAAGCCGCAAAGCAGAAGAGTGCGACGGCGCCCTGCGCCTCAGCCCGCAAGACGCGCATGCCCACGATCATCCATCCGATGCTGGCCACGCTCGGTTGACGATCCCTTTTCCGATCCTGATTGGATTTTTGAAACCAAGTGGGACGGCTTTCGATCTGTCTGCTTCGTGCGCAACGGCCAGGCGCAATTTTTTCTCGCAATCAGATCGAGATGACGCCGCAGTATCCCGAGTTGGTTAACGTGGGCAAACAGCTCAAGGCCAAAGAAGCAATTCTCGACGGCGAAATAGTCGCGCTCGATGAGCACGGGATGCCGCGGTTTCAACTGCTGCAACCGCGCGTCGGGCCGCAAGGGCGGTCTCGAAGCTCTTCGCGGCAAGGGACAGATCCTCTATTTCGTTTTCGATCTGCTTTACGTTGACGGTTATGATCTCACCTCGTGCTCAGTGGTCGAGCGCAAAGCAAAGCTGGCTGAGATTCTCCGGCCATCGACGTTTATCAAACTCTCGGAGCATATCGAAGGCGAGGGCGAAGCTTTCTTTCGCGAGATTGAAAACTTTCACCTCGAAGGCATGATCGCGAAGCGCGCCAACAGCAAATACGTGCAGAAGCGCACCAGCGACTGGCTGAAGGTCAAAACGATCATGCGGTCTGGAAGTCGTCATCGGCGGCTACACTCAACCGCGCGGCACCCGCTCTCATTTTGGATCCCTGGTCTGCGGACTATATCGCGGCGACGAGCTGCATTACGTCGCGCATGTCGGCGGCGGTTTCAACGAACGAACGCTGGCTTCCAGTTTCAAACTGATGCAGCCGCTGAGAGTCGGATCGCAGTCCGTTTGTGGCGGTGCCGAAAACCAACGAGCCGGTTCAATGGCTGAAGCCAAAGCTGGTCGCGGAAGTAAAGTTCTCTGAATGGACCGCGGACCTGCGCCTGCGACATCCGGTTTTCGTCGGCTGGCGCGAGGACAAGAAAGCAAAAGACTGCCGGTTTGAGATTAAAAAGGACACGCGACGGCGGTCGTAAGTAAATCCCGCCAGACGATAAAAAGCCTAGCCGTTTAGCAGTGGGCTACGCGACCGCCGAACCGCGCAAGTCGCAATAAAAAGGCGGGCTGTAGCCCGCCTCTAAACGTTCTCAATGCAGTGATTTATCAGCTATTCGGCCGCATCAGGCCGCGGAAAATGCCCTGAATTTCCACCCGCGACGCATGAACTCGCATCGGTTGAAGTTGGGCATTTGAGGGTCGCAACTCCACCTCATCCCCGAAACGGAACAGACGTTTCAAAGTAGCGCGCGCCCGATCAATCAGCGCCACCACGATCTCGCCATCGCGCGCATCGTTGCGGCTTTCGATCAAGGCGATGTCTCCGTCGCAGATGTGTTCGTCGATCATCGAATCACCTTTGACGCGCAAGGCATAAATTCTTTCCGGTCGCACTCTGCCCAGCAGGAAGCGAGGTACACAAATCGTTTCGATGTCCTGAACGGCGTCGATGGGCACGCCGGCGGCAATCCTGCCAACCAGGCGCACGCTGCACACCGCGTCCACCGGAGCTTCATCCATATTCACACCGATCGTGAACACGGTGCCGTGCTCTCGTTTGATCAAGCCTCGTTTTTCGAGTGCGGAAATGTGCTTGGCGATCGTGGCTTTGGAACTCACACCAAAGCGGCGAGCAATCTGAGCGTAAGAAGGTTCGTGACCATGCTTGGCGAGGAAGCTCGTGATGTAATCAAGAATTTCTTTCTGACGTTGGGTGCGCGGCAGCATTGGTTTCACAACCTTCCGGGGTTGAGCCCGATTCTAAACACGCAAGTTGGAATCGTCAAGCTTTCTTTTCAGGAGTCTTACTATGTCAGACCACCTGCGAGCACGAGATGAAAGTTCAGACTAACTGTCTCATCACAAGCGTCAGAGATGCAGTAGCGCACGCACTCCGTGCGTGCGTCTTAACGCACCCTGATCAGTTTTGTGCAGTTATGCGCACGCCGGTTGTCGTGCTTACCAGATTCGCGGGCAGTTTTCACCTTGCATTGATCGCCTGGCCGTGAGAAACTGTTTGACTCTGCCACCCCGGATCGGATAAATGTTTCCGCGCTTTCGTTCGCAAAGGCGTGTAACCGGTTTGGGCCGGGGCACGTCATACGATTGTTAATAGTTTCTTCAAAGCAGTTTCGCTTCGCAATTTCTTTAAACCACAATTCGATTGAAAGGAATTTCCCCAATGAAACAGACGTCTCGTTCTGCTCGCGACGTGGGCGGGCTTCTGGCGGCAATCTGTGCGCTGGCAATAATCACGGTAACCCTGGGCGCTTTAGCTGTTCGCGCCGAGAATCCGGTGCCTGCGCAAACGCCGTCCGCTGCACAGACTCCGGCGCCGGCGCGTAGCGCAACTGCTACGCCCACGCCGAGCCCAACACCGACACCCATAAACTGGTCCACTGATCCGATGCTCAAAGGCTATGTATTTCGCGGTATCGGTCCGGCGAGCATGGGCGGGCGCGTGGATGATATCGCCTGCGTCGAAAACAATTCGTACATTTGTTACGTGGGACTGGCTACCGGCGGTGTCTGGAAAACCACCAATAACGGGACGACTTTCACGCCAGTTTTCGACACCTATTCGACCGCTTCGATCGGGGATATCGCAATCGCGCCGTCAAATCCGGACATCGTCTGGGTGGGCACCGGCGAGGCCAACAATCGTCAAAGCTCCAGCTTTGGCGACGGCATCTATAAATCGACGGATGCGCGGCAAGACCTTTACCAGGATGGGTCTCGAAGACTCGCAATCAATCGCGCGGATTGTCATCGATCCCAAAGATCCGAACGTGGTTTATGTCGCCGTGCTCGGACACTTATTTGGACCCAACAAAGAGCGCGGCGTTTACAAAACTACCGATGGCGGCAAGACCTGGAGCAACGTTAAGTTCATCGACGAAGATACCGGCTTTACCGATCTGGTGATGGATGCCGCCGACAGCAAGACCCTCTACGCCGCGTCTTATCAGCGTCGCCGCACGTCGTGGGGCTTCAATGGTGGCGGTCCGGGCTCGGGCCTCTGGAAGACAGCCGACGCGGGAAAGACCTGGACCAGGATTCAGGGCAGCGGTTTTCCGGAAGGGCTGCTGGGACGAATCGGCATCGACGTTTCGCGATCGAATCCAAATACTATTTACGCGCAGATCGAAGTCGGCGCCAGCACCGGTACCGGGTGGTGAAGAACAGACCTCCGGCGGAGGCGGCGGAGCAAGCTCCGACGCCTACGCCATCAGCTTCGGCCACTCCGGCGGCTTCGCCAACTCCGGATCCAAAAAAGCATGGCGTCTGGCGCTCAGACGATAAAGGCAAGACCTGGCGCGTGATCGCGAGCTGTTTCAACGCGAACAACTGTACCGAAAATAATCGGCCGATGTATTACAGCCAGATTCGCGTAGATCCTTCGAACGCCGAAAATGTTTTCGTCGGCGGATCTGAACTTCAGCAAATCGACTGATGGCGGCAAAAGTGACTTTCAAATCGCTGCAACCTGGTATCGCCCACAGCGACCACCATGCCATCTGGATTGATCCGAAAAACGGCAAACCACATCTGGATCGGCAATGACGGCGGTCTCGACGTCACCTACGATCAAGGCGACTACCTGGGAGTTCGTCAACACGATTCCGGCCGCCCAGTTCTATGCGATCGCGGTTGACATGCGCAAACCGTATTACGTGTATGGCGGCTTGCAGGACAATGGCTCATGGGGTGGACCCAGCCAGACGCGAAGCAACGGCGGCATTACTAATTCGGATTGGTTCCGCACGGGCGGCGGCGATGGATTCTATGCCGCGGCCGATCCTAACGATCCCTACATCATCTATTCTGAATCGCAGAATGGGGCGATGAATCGTATCGACATGCGCACCGGTCGCAGTGTCAGCATTCGTCCGCGCACCGCGCCACGTCGCGGAGGCGGCGGTGGTGGCGGTGGCCGACGCGGAGGAGGAGGAGGAGGAGGAGCAACCCCGGGTGCCAGTCCTGAAGCCAGTCCGTCGCAGGATCCTCAAGCCGCACTCGCGCAATTTGCCGCAGCCCAGGGCTTCGGTGGATTTGGCGGAGGAAACTTTGCAGCCTCGAACGTGGTCCCCGCTCCGGCCGCAACCGACCAGTATCGCTTTTACTGGAACACCCGATCATCATGTCGCCGCACAACCCGAGCATTCTTTACGTCGGTGGCGACCGCTTCTTCAAATCGCTTAATCGCGGCGACACCTGGACGGCTTCAGCTGATCTCACCAAGCACATCGATCGCAACACGCTCTCGATCATGGGTGTCAAAGGCAGCGAGCCGATGGCCTCAAAGAATGACGGCTACACCAGCTATGGCTACGTCGTCACGATTGGTGAATCGCCCGTGATGCCAGGCATCCTTTGGCTGGGTACCGACGATGGAAATGTGCAGGTAAGTCGTGATGGCGGCGCGAACTGGACCAACGTTTCCAAGAACGTTCCGATCCTCGCCGACAAAGCCGGCGAGCTGTATCACATTAACCGAGTCGAACCTTCGCGCGCCGATGCCGGCACGGCTTATCTCGCAGTCGATGGTCACCGTTTCGACGACCTGAAGCCTTACCTCTACGTGACCCGCGACTACGGCGCCACCTGGTCTTCGGTCGCCGGCAACCTGCCTTCGGTTGGCACCGTCAACGTTATCCGCGAGGATCCGAAGAACAAGGATCTGCTCTACGCGGGAACCGAATTCGGTCTCTATGTTTCGATCGATGGCGGCAAGCGAGTGGAAAGAATTCATGTCCGGCCTGCCGACGAGTTCGCATCGACGATCTGATCGTTCACCCGCGCGAGAACGACTTGGTCGTGGGCACACACGGTCGCGGAATTTACATCCTTGACGACATCAGCGCCTTTGCAACAGCTGACGTCCGCCAAGGTCCTGGACAAGGACGCGCATCTTTTCGACATCCGTCCGGGAATTCAGTGGTACAACGACATCCGCCTCAGCCGTTACACCGGCGGAGCGAAATTGTATCGCGGAAGACAACCCGGCGCCCGGAACTGCGATTAGTTACTTCTTGAAAGCAGTGCCAACGACTGACGTGAAGATCACGATCAGCGACTACACCGGAAAGGTCGTCCGTAACATCAACGGCACGAAAGACGTCGGGATTAACCGCATCCAGTGGAACCTGCGCGGCGATCCTCCACCTCGTCCCGCCGGTGGCGGACAGGGATTTGGCGGCGGTGGCGGCGGCGGTGGCGGCGTGGCGGCGGCGGCGGTGGCGGTGGCGGCGGCGGCTTCGGCGGCGGCTTCAACTTTGGCACGCCACTGGAGGCCGGCACATATCAGGTTAAGTTGACGGTCAACGGTAAGGACTACACAACCAAGGCCGTCATCGAAAACGACTCGGGAATACAGCCGTAAGTTGATTTCCCAAATGGAGAGCACCCGAGAGCCGCTGATGCACTTTGATGTATCAGTCGGCTCTCTTGCCGCTTGTCACGTTTCTCCTGCTGGCCAGTCGAGGCGAAAAGTTGTAAGCTTCGGCCATCCTCCCGAAACCGGCTTCCCCCAAAAGGAGACGTCATGGTTACCTCAACCGTTCGGATCATATTCCTGTTGGCGTTAGCCAGCTTTGCGGGTGTTAACGCGATCGCCCAAACTTCTGCTACGCCGACCACATCTTTGCAGTTGAGATTCGCTACTATCCCGGTCAGTCACCCGCCCACATAGTCGTTGAGCCAGCAGAAAAACATTGGATTTGGTTCGGCCGATTTCCACGTGTCGCCGGCTGGACGGAGCCTCCAAATTCCCTACCCTCAAGGCTGTGAAGGTCAATGCGCAACAGGCTGAGGAGGGAGTGCGCGTCTGGGTCTCTGCTGTTGCTGGGAAAGGTCCTCGAAGACGAAAAGCAGGTTAGCAGTTATCTCCTGCGCGAAGGGGACACGACAAACGCGAAGGAACTGGCGGATGTCGGTGTCGTTCCGTTCGAATTCAAAGTCGTGCGTCTGGCGGCTTCCGCCCCTTACGTTCCCGAATTTACGAGTAAATCACCGTCAATTGAACTCGCTTCGATTCAGCCGAACTTCGCGGGGCGCTGCCGAAAGTTCAACTGGTCCTGCGAAACGTTTCGTCTAAACCGGTACGCGCGGTCGAAGTGCTCACGGTTAGCGACGGCATTGCGTGTTTGTTCGTCGCGCCGGAAGGAAAGGAAGGCGAAGCATTGATCCTCCCGGCGGAACTTTGAAATGACCGCGAGTCTCAAGACCAAAACAGGCCGCGGGCGCTAATGAGTACTCAATCCAGACGCCGCCAAACCAATCGCTAGAAGTAGCCACGGCGGTCTTCTGGCGACGGATCGTACCAGGGCGAGAGCATCTACGCTATGACCTTCCTTGGGTTATCAAAAGGGTCGAAAGGCCCAACTGCGACGAGTGGTTGACTTGCTGCGAGAAGGTCGGCGAACGGAACCAGCTGACGCGGCGCTCGTTAAAGCGACAAACTCTGCCGCCCTGAACGTCGATGCGGATCCAGCGGCAGTCGAAGAACCGCATGCGACAGTTCCCGCAACAGAAGCACGATCGCCCCGAACGTTCGCACTGCGGTAGCTCGCACCGTCGTAGTCAAGCCGGCAGGCAGCTCAGGCCGAGCCGTGCCAGGACTGCGATTCAAGTCGGCATGCGCGCTATGCGCGACGAGGTGCTGAAAGACCTTATCCAATTCGAAATTCATAAACGGTACTCAGGGAGCGAATGCTCTTGATTCGTGGCTCGCGTCCGCAACACAGCGATATAAGACCTGGCTGTCCCGACTATAGTTACCAGGAACCCGCGCAATCACGCATTTCAAAATAATAATTCAGTCGCCGAGCAGATGGTAGCTCGACGTCGCCACTCGCGATAATTCAAAACTAGTTTGCGCCAGCTGCTCGAAGGGACCACCAATCTATAAAGCCGATTCACCGGATCGAAGCCGGGCTTTGAAGCCTTTCTCCAGCTTCGCAAATCAACCAGCGACGGAATTAGAATCTCGCCTGCACTTGCTTCAGTGTCTTTAAGCAAGTCAGCAACTCAGCGGTTCAAGCGCCAGCCAAATCCTGAATGGCAGAACAATCCCGCGATTACGTTCTCCAACAACTTCGCTCCGGCGACCCACACGAAGCGTGGACCCGATTCCTGGAGGAGTACTCAGGGCTGATTTTCCAGGTGGTCCGGCATTTCGAAAGGACCTCGACCGCGCCTCCGACTGTTTCCAGTTCGTCTGCGAAAGTTAAGTGAGCATCGCTTTCGGCGGTTGCTGCAATTCAAGCCGCTGGGTCCGGCCAGCTTTTCGACCTGGTTGCGGGCGGTGGTGCGCAACTTATGTCTCGACTGGCACCGGCGAGAGTTCGGACAGACACCGTCCCTTCCGGTCCATCTCCCGCCTGTCTCAGTCTTTGATCAGGAAGTCTTCAAGCACGTCTATGAGCGCGGAGTGTCAGCCCGACAGAGACACTCCCTCTGCTTCAATCAGAGTTCGCGGCATGGTCCGCCGGAGCGCGTAGCTGAAAGTCGGGACCGAATCGAGCAGCAACTGACCGCAGACCAACGCTGGCGCCTGGGCGTCCGATCCGCGCGACGCGCACAGGGAACAGGACGACTGTTCAGGAAGCCGAGGCAGCGCCGCTTCGAGATTGCCGATCCCCGGCCAAATCCTGAAGCGCTCGCCATTCTGGAAGAAAGACGAGGAGCGCTGGGTCGCGCACTTGCTCGCCTGTCGAAACGCGAACGTTCTCTGGTGCGACTGCGATTCGAGCAGGAGCTAACGCTGGAACAAATCGCCAGGCTGCTGAATCTGGAAACGCCCAGCGCGCAGACCGTCAAATCAAAATGATTCTCACGCGGTTGCGAGAAGAATTATGAAGCTGCGGATCGAAGGGCGGCGGAAAAACTCAGCGAGTGTCCGTGAAACTGTGATGAAAGTACTTTGAACAGGATGGACGAAAAGGACCTTAAAGACCTTTTGCGAAGTCGGCGAAGCCAGTCTTTCCGGCGCGGCTGGCGCTGTCCGGACGAAATCAAAATTGCGGCTTACGTCGACCATCAACTCGAAGGCGCGGCGCGTGAATCGATTTCAACGCATCTCGCGAACTGTGACTTTTGTCTCAGCCAGATTTCTTTCCTGTTGCAAGCCAGGAATTGGGCAAAATCCGGATGAGGTGCCGGCAGATGTTTTGCGCCGGGCTCGTAATCTTGTCCCGCGAAAATCAGCGAAGGGCAATCAACTGGGGCTGGCGCTGGGTGGCGGCCAGCGCCACGGCCGCATGTCTCGTGCTTCTGTTGGCGTTCATCACGCTCCGCTTTCTCAGACAGCCAACGGTGAACGCGCCGAGCGAACCACTAGTCGCGCAGCAACATCAACCGGACACTAGTCCCTTTGGCGCAAAATTCGCCGGCAACACCCCGCGTAGCTCCGCAACCTTCAGGTCCGAAACCCCGCTCAGTCGAGCCGGCCGCACCGGCGATACGAAGTGGAGGTCAGAATCTGTCGCCGACAGTCGTGCTTCCTCGTGACGGCGCCACGCTGCGGCGAAGTGAGCTGGATTTTCGCTGGCAGCCTGTTGCCGACTGCAGTGTTTTACGACGTCACGGTGGTAACGGCTGCCGGCGACCTGATCCAGGAAACCAAAACAGAAGATACGCATCTGCGGATTGCCGACGATATTCAATTGGTGCCCGGCGGGAAGTACTTCGTTTCAATTCGCGCTCACGTGCGCGAGGGTAAGACGGTGAAGTCCAACATCGTGAGCTTTCGCATTTCCGACCGATAGCGCTGGCCAAGCCGGCGAAGCTAAGCGCTTGCCTCAAAGTCGGCGAAGCTGACGCAGCGATAATAGCACCGGTTCAGCGTGAGACTGGACGAGCCGTACATGGCAGTCCGTGGAACAGACGAGCTGAGCAACGATTCAGAACCCGGACGCGAGTAGCGACGGAGATCGCTCCGCGTCAGCGTGGCCCTGATCCAAGTCGCCGTTGATCCGGGCTCTCGCGCTCGCGGCTTCTGACGCTGCTTCGAGTACTAGCATCACCTGCCCATGAGCGCTGGGCCATTCTCTTTCAGTCCGCTTCGCGGACGAATTACACGTCTGGTGCCTGGGTCTCTTTGGTTCGAACACTTTTATGATGCTCAAGACAATCTCCAACAAACTGCTTGCTCGCTCTCGTGCCTGCTCGTAATTCATGGTTTGGCGTCAGCCCAGACGCCATCGGTCCCAGACCGTGTCCCACGCAGAAGGCGGTCGACGTCCTGGCTCACGCGCGAGACAGCTCTATTCTGAAGAAGGTGCGCGCGTCGCGCTGCCCGAGTTTGAAAGCCCTGGCGCTCTTTCGCGGTGATGGCGATCGAAAGCGCGAGGCAATCACGATTGGCCTGATCGGCAACTGCTACAAAAAGTTTGGCGAACACCAGAAGGCCCTCGATTATCTCCAGCGCGCTTTAGCGATGAAACGCGAACTTGGCGATCGCGCTCGAGGAGAGGCAAGACGCTCAGCCATCTGGGCCTGCTCTACTGGGAAATGAGCCAGTACCCGCCGGCGATTGAACATTTCAATAAGGCCATCGCCGATCGGTCACGAGCTTGGTGATCGCGTTCTGGAAGCGTCGGCGCGCGTCAGCCTGGGTTTGGTTTATGACGAACTCGGCGATCACCGAAAATCCCTCGACGAGTACAACCTGGCGCTGGAACTTTACAGTCAGTGCTCAGGCTCAGCTTCGGCACTAACGCCACGATCGAACGCGGCATCAGCGACGCTATCCGGCAACAACCTCGGCGGGCAATCGCCTTTGCTGCTTGGTGAATACGCCGAGGCACTTGCGTTATTACCAGCAAGCGCTGGCGATCGATGAGCGGCTGAAGTTGAAGCCGAGAATCACCGTAGACCTTGAGAACATAGCGCTGTGCTATGTGGGATTGGGACGCGCTCAGGAAGCCATTCAGACGTTGGACCGGGCTCTCTCACTGGCAAATTCATCCGGCCTGAAGAAGGAAGAAGCGGATTGTCAGAAAGCGAAAGGGAGTGCGCTCGTCCAGCTGGGTAAGTACGGCGAAGCGCTCGAATGGTATCGCCAGGCCCGCCAGACTTACGACCTGGCCGGAATCGATGCTGAAGCCGGAGTTCAAGCAACAACTGATCGAGGCGCTGGGCGATTTGGGGAATCTGGAGGTGCGACTGGGTGACACAGCTTCAGCCGAGAAAGATTTTCGTCGCGCGATCGAAATCTCTGAGGCAATCAAACATCCGCGCGGAGTTACGATCAACCTGATCGCTTTGGGCGATCTGGAGTGGCGTCGCAAGCGATTTCCCGAAGCTGCTGCACTTTATCGTCAGGCGTTGGCCAGAGCAAACGAGGTCAATGATCGCGCCAGCACCGCCAGCGCACGAATTCAATTGGCTTTGACCTATCGTGATCTAAAGCAACTCGACGACGCAGCCCGAGAAGCCAAGGACGCTCGCGAGATCGCCCAGGCGACGCAGGCGCGGCCACTCGAAGTACAGGCTGTCTATGCGCAGGGTGAAATTGCGCGCGCGCGTGGCCGCGATGAAGATGCGCTCGATTATTACTCGTCAGGCGAAGAGATCGTACGCGAGACGGCCGACCCCGAGATGACCTGGCGGCTGAATTTTGGCCGGGGCCAGTCACTTGAAGGCCTAAAACGGGACGAGGAAGCGCTCACTGCTTATCAAAACGCAGTCAAGACAATTGAGACGGTGCGCAGTAGCCTGCGCGAGGAGCGTTTTCGGGCGGGCTACCTGGAAGACAAGTATCAGGTTTACGTGGCGCTGGTTCAGTTGCTGCTCAAACTCAAACGCCTCGACGAGGCTTTCGTGTTCGCGGAAAAACTTCGGGCTCGCAGCTATCTCGATATGTTAAATCGCGGTCAGCCTCCGATCCGCAACGAGGGCCAGCGACAGACTGAGACGTCACTGCAAAACCGCATCCGCGAACTCCAGCGCCAGCTCGAAGCCGAGACGCGCGAAACCAAAGCCGGATCAAAAGCGCCAGGCATTTGAGCTGTTTTCCCAGGAACTGGCCGAGGCCGAACGTAAGTACGAGAATTTCCTTGACGATCTCCGGGGCGCCGAACCCGCTTACGCCGCAGCCCGAGCTTTGACTGTGCCATCCGGCAAAGAAGTACAGCAACGGCTGCCCGCGAACACCGCGCTGGTCGAGTATGTCGTCGGTGAACAGAGCCTGGTAGTTTTTGTCCTCACCTCAGATGGCCTGCAAGCCAAGTCGATTCCGCTCCGGGTCGCCGACTTGCAGGCCAGAGTGGACACTCTGCGCGACCTTTTGCTCCGCAAAGATACGAACGAGTGGAAACTCCCGGCGGCCAGTCTCTATCGGACCCTGATTGCGCCAGTTGAAGAGGCCGGCTGGTTACGTGGCGTCAAGCAGCTTTACATTATCCCGCACGCCACTCTTCACTATGTGCCGTTTGCGGCGCTGCTTAAAGCCACCAACAACCGCAGCCACTTCTTGGTTGACGATTATGTGCTGGCCTATTTGCCGCAGCAGCGGCGGCGCTCGTTTACACGAACGCGTCAAACAGATCAGGCAAATCAGTTCTGGCTATGGCGCCTTCCAAGCACGCGTCTGCAGTTCACCCAGAGAGAATCACAAGAGTGTCTCAGAATTATTTCCCCGGCAGCAACATGTTGCTACTCGGCACCCGCGCCACGGAAAGCTCGTTCAAACGACTCGCTACTAATTACGATGTCATTCACTTAGCGACTCATGGATACTTCAACAAATTGAACCCGCTGCTTTCAGGACTGATTCTGGAGCCTGATGCCGGCGAGGATGGGCGTCTGGAAGTGCGCAGAAATCCTCGAACTAAAGCTCAATGCCGAACTGGTGACCCTGAGTGCCTGCGACACGGCGCTGGGCAGCGGATATTTCGCCGAGGTTCCCGCGGGTGACGATCTGGTCGGGCTCACCCGGCGCGTTCATGTTTGCCGGGCAGCCCTTCGGTGCTGGCCAGCCTGTGGGAAGTCAACGACCGCTCGGCGCGTACAGTTGATGCGCAGCTTCTATGGCCACTTGCGCGACAGCGACAAAGGCGACCGCGCTGGCGCAGGCCCAGCGTGAAATGCGCGCGCGTGGCTTGTACCGCCATCCGTATTATTGGGGCGCGTTCACGCTGGTGGGACGGATGAATTAGGAGAGTGGTAGTAGGCCGTTCTCCTTCTCACTCTAGGAGAGGGCCGGGGTAGGGTTCTAGCTACCACTTAACTGCTCAACACCCGGCGGCTATGCCGCTTGATGTCGGAAGGCCTCCGGCCTGGCGAACTAGCTAGTTCATTTGGGGCTCTGCCCCCAACCTCGGGCGGAGCCCCAGATTTAATGAAAGGTGAACCCACGGAAAGGCATGGCTCTTTCCGCACATCAGGCGGCGGAGCTGCATCAGTCACGCAAAAAGATTTTGCGAAAGCTCACGGAAAACCAAAAACTGGTGTCCGTGTAAGCAACCATAACGCGTTGGCAATATTTACCCTCAAGCGGCCGAGTGCCGGTCGTCCGCGCTCAGCAGGAGAATCAATGAACCTCGATCCAGCCGCGTGCAAACTTCTCGTGGCAGTCTTCAGCACTTTGAGCTTCCCTCGGACTTCTTCTGGCTAAGCTCAACGGCCCGGTTTCGCGAGCCCCCGGCGGTCCTCCGTGTCACGGTCACGCCGCCGCCTGATCCGGCCTCGGCCGCTCAGAGGCACGCTGAGCCTGAACGTCGAAGGAATCAACAGAGCAAGGGCTTCAAGAACGGCGCCGAAGGCGAAGTGGACTGTCGCCGGCACAAACGGATCCCGGAGGCGTCACGGTCAGCTCGACGACGTCTACTCAGCAGCACCGAACTCACGGCCAACATCACTGTCGCATGGACGCGCACAATCGCAAACTTCGATATCGCGGTGGAGAACTCTGACAGGCGCGGTGAAAGGGGCTGGTTGTTTGCCGGTGCTGGCAAGGGAGTGGCAATGCTGGCGGCGTATCGCTGTCCGGCGCGCCACCGGCACCAAGCCAGCGACACGAAGATGCTGCGCGGCGATGCCGGGATGTCTGGACATCACGTTCGGAACCAATGGCAGTGGTCATAACGGATCCCTCCGTGCGGCCGGAATCGGCTACAACCATCGCAACCGGGGTGTGCTAGTACGGCCCGACGGCAAGATTAGTCGCCACCGGTCACGACGAGCGGCGGTCTAGATCCAAACGGCCTTTAATTCAGACGCTGATTTCGTCGCGCTTCGCTATAACACCGACGGCCAGCCTCGACACGGCGTTCGGCGGGCCTGACCCGCTCAGTCCACCTTTGAGGCTCGGGTACGTAGAGAACTCCGTTCACCGCTACCAGGACACCAGCTGGACATCCCTCCTGCAACCGCAGCGGTAAGATAGTTATGGCCCGAGCGCTAACGAGCAGGCGCGGGGACTATCAGTTTGGGCAGTAGCTCCGCCTTCCCTGCACCAGCGACGGTACGCTGGATCCGACCTTCGGCAGTCGGCGGCAAGCAAGACGCCTTAATGTCACCGACGCAGCAGTCCGGGCTTATGGCCATCCAATCAGACGGTAAGCTCGTCCTCGTCGGTGAGCCCTAACTTCACAATCATGCGTCTCAATCAAAGGACGGCTCGCCAGACAGCAGCTTCGGCAAAGGTGGCAGATCACGGCAAAACCGAGCATCAACTAAGAACGCGGCTCGCCGGAATGGCCTATGCCGTAAGCCATTCCAAGAATACCGGCGGTGACAGGTGAGGAGAGGATTGTCGTAGGAGGTGGGCAGCAAATTCTCCGCGCCGATTGTTCGCCCTGATGCGCTTTGGGCCTGGACGGAGACGGCAGACAGCACCTTTGGAAGCAGCGGGCGCGCGCTTGCAGACTTCTTTGGGTTTGGGGATCAGCTCAGAGTGCTCGCGGATCGAATCAGACCAATCGGATCGTGGCCGCAGGTCTCACCGCAATACCGCGAAGCAGCAACTGTGGGCTGCCACGTTCATGGATTTCGCGGTCGCCCGACTTGCGCAAAATTGGTAACGCTGGACAATCAGCCTCCGGGGACGGCAGAGTCTCCACCGATGGGTACGGCGGCGGCTCCAGCGACTGCCAGATGGGCTCTTTAAGTTACAAGCCGGCGGGCAAGATTGTGCGATTGCCGGCGGTCTGGCAGTCCAGTGACTTCGACGTTAGTGCGCTGCAACGATAGATGGCACGCCTGGACTCTTCGTTCGGCATTTTGGGTACAGGGCTTGTCACCACCGACACTTAGCCCCGGGGACTGAGTTATGCCATCGCGCAAGCAGCCATGGGACGGCAAGATTGTGGGGGTATCTCGGTTTCTCTCACGAAAGATGGTGCTCGCGCGCTGTGGCCATAACGGATCACGTCATGGCGCTCCCCGGCCAGAACCATTTGTCGAAATATAAGCTTCCAGCTTGTCGTCCTGATTGGGAAGGCTCAACCTGCGGTTCACTGTTTTCATGGTGACGATGGCAAGTAAACGACAAGCTAGAGCTTATCGGACGCAGCACAGAAGGTCGAACGCCACAAAGGTCCAACACATGAAAAGTGAAAACGGTTTGAAGAATACTCTCACGTGGTTGTACAAGGTTCGAAGAGACCTACTGCTAGCGATCTTCATCCGACTGGAGCGCGTTCACCGTACCCGTACTGCAGCGAACTTGAACACGGCGAGATTGAAACGCTAAAGAGATTCAGAATACAAGCACCTGTTCTGCGAGATCACCGGGAAGAAGATTAAGTTCGCGCCTGAAACTGAATACGAATGGATTAAGATCCAATTCGGCTGACTGAAGCACTCAGGAGCCGTCGTTGTGAACAAACTGTCCTTAACGACGGCCTTTTTAAACTGGATTAAGGCAGCCGATACTCAAAGACCTCTACATGTTTGATGTTATAAAAGGTACTGCTGGCAACACGTTGACCGTGCCCTTTTGAGTTTCGTTTGGCTACCATATTGGCTTTGGTTCAGTAGGGCAGCCATTGGTGCGGATACGCTTGCCAGAACCAACCGGACTTTGCTGATGGCGGCGCTGCGTGGAGCGCCGCTCAAATTGCTGATTTCAACAACGACCAAAGCTGGATCTGGCCGCGTGGCGTGCGGAGACCCACCCGTACGGTAAACATCTTGTTCGGCCGATGGATGGTGAGTTTCATTAGTCAGACGTCACTCCTGGCGTCGATGAGCTCTTTCACTAACGCTCTCGGGGACTTTAACGGAGATGGCAGCATTGATGTAGCCGCAATAAGTTTCGCTGAAGGCCGAGTCTATGTGTATTTGTCTAATGCCGCCGGCGTTTTTTGGGAGCCCTTCATTTCTGATGCTGACAGCACACCGCAGTTGACAGTAGCGGACTTCAATGTCGACGGAAAACTCGACCTGGCGCGATGTCAGTGAACGTGAACAAAACGTCTCGTAGTCTTGGGAAACGGTAATGGAAGTTTCGCATCGCCAGTCAAGCAATACGTAACCT
>ERZ1370068.11033-contig-9683_pt1 | contig 43175 bp, 76 predicted proteins | sample MGYA00561227_ERZ1370068 | MGnify/ENA primary metagenome ERZ1370068 (study PRJEB38410, sample SAMEA6850437) | metagenome | study: Metagenomic assessment of the ecological functions of the soil: analysis of the soil microbiota associated with the... | reverse complement strand
TTGCTTACGTTCGGTTACGTATTGCTGACTTCAAAGCGGACGGCGCGGTGGTGACTTCGGGTTGGGTTCGACGGTGCCGGGTCAAGGTCGATCAGCTCCTACGACGCCGTATCAGGAATTCTCCCCAGCCGATGGAGCCGCGTGTGCATGGCGGTGCCGCGGGGGAAGACCCTGACCTTCTACTTCAAGCTCACAGAATCATCACGGTGAAGGCCCGAACACTGCGAATCGCCAGCACGCTGCAGATCGACGCACGGCGGATCCGGCTTCGGTGTCACCATACGTCTGGCGGCGGATTCGGCTCAAGCACGGCGAGCATCCACGCGGAAACGATCCTGGCGGCGGTCGCTGCGCGCATGCTGAACGAGCCAGGTCAAAGATCCTGTTGATGACCGCCGCAGCAGATCCTTGCTCATCTCGTGGGCGTACGCCGCGACATTCGATCGCTCCAGCGAGGTTCGTCAAGGCGCCGAAGCCGGGACGGCAGCCGATTGGTGCGCCATCGGCCAGGAGCAGTGACGATGCGCACAGAGCCCGCTCTGCAGAATACGCACGAGCGAGCAGCCAGCAACGTCGCGCGCGCTCTGCGCCCGCGCCCACCTGAGGCTGACGCGCCGTCGGCTGGTGCCGCTGAATTTGCCTCCGGCGGGCGAAGACGTCCGCGCGCCCGGCGATGCTTCGAAGCCTCCTGGCGTTCGAGGTCCGCGATGGATGAGCTGGCGCATGCGCTCGGGATGGATGCCGATCGGATCTGCGGATCTTGAACGAACCCGGGGTTCATCGGAGCGCGGAGTTCCGTTCACTGAAGACGCCGTCTGGTCGAGTGCATGCGCGAAGGAGGCGCGCCGAGTTCGCGGCTGGGAACGCCGTCCCGGCAAAGGCCGCGGCGCTGTCGCGACGGGCGCTGGATGCTTGGTTATGGCATGGCGGCCGCCATCCCGGGGCTTATTTCCAGTTGCCTACGAGGGTGAGTTCGGATGGGTCCGGACGGGATCGCCGTGGTTCGGTCAGACATGACCGGCATCGGTGCGGGAACGCATCGCCGCAGATCCTGACTCCGGTCGCAGCCAGGCGCGCTCGAGGCTGCCTATCCGGCCGCGTGCGCGTCCCAGCACCGGCCGCTCAGGGGTTCCGCTCAGCGCGGGCTCGGGCGGCTCGTGGGGCGCCGGCAACTCGAGCACGGCTTCCCATCGCGCGTGCGAAGCGTTGCGCGAGAAGCTGCGGACCTCCGACGGCCGCATCCCTCGGAGAGGATCAGGCCGAGGGCGAGGTCATCGGCATGTGGGAGGATGCGAACTACCGAGGCGCACTCGATCCACACTTATGGTGCCCACTTCGTTGAAGTCGGGGGTCGATGCCGACACCGGCGAGATCGCGGGCTGCGGCGAATGCTGGGTGTGCTTTGCGGCGGGTCGCATCCTGAACGCGAAGACCGCGCGCCCCAGATGATCGGCGGCATGACTTTGGGGTCAGCTCCGCCCTGTTCGAAGAGGCCGTCGTCGACGACGCGCACGGGCGCCTTCGTCAACCGCGATCTCGCGGAGTACCTGTACCAGTGAACGCCGATATCCCCGAGATCGAAGCCATCTTCCTCGACGGCTTCGAGCAGACAAGCGCCAACGTGCTGGGCGTCAAGGGCATCGGTGAGCTCGGCAACAGCGGCGCCAATGCGGCCGTCGCGAAGTGCGTGTGTTCAACGCCACCGGAGTGCGTGTCCGCGATTTCCATCACACTCGAAGCTGCTCCAGGGTTGCCGCTCGTGGAAACCTGAAGCGCACCATCGGTTGCACGTCGGTCGGGCCGAGCCGCGGCGAACGCGTCGCGGCTGCAGCCAATGGCGAGTGAGGAGACCAGCTACCACAGGAAAGGAAGCGATGCATGGAATGACTGCCCTAACGCGGCGACCCGAAGAAGGAATGTCCGCACGGGGCCGGTCTGGCGGAGAAGCTATAAGGAGCATCCATGCGCGAACCGCGAACACCCCTGAAATCTGGTTTGCCGCAGGCGTCCGAACGCCTTTCGCGAAAGTCGACGGCCCGCTGGGTACATTCGATGCGATCGGCCTTTCCGTTCCGGTCGTGCGGCACATGATCGAGGAGCTCCATGGGGACACGCCTGATTTCGCGGTTTGGGGCACCGTCGTACCCAACCTGACCTGGAGCAACATCGCCCGGGAAGTGCTGATGGACGCCGGCGTCGCGCCGACCATCCCCGCGTTCTCAACCGTCATGGCGTGCTCGACGAGCATGATCGGGGCGATCGAGGCTGCCGGGATGATCGACGGCCTGCAACCGCAACCTCGCACTGGTCGGCGGTGTCGAGAGCATGAGTCGGATCCAGCTCGGCCTGGGCCAATCGCTCTCCGACTGGATACGCAAATTCCAGCAGGCACGATCGTTGGGACAGAAGGTCTCGCATGTCACCGACCTGAGGCTCGGCGACGTGAAGCTCTATATCCCTGCCGTGAGTAACCGCACGACCGGCCTGAGCATGGGCGAGCACACCGAGGACACGGCCAAGGAGTGGAATGTCGGGCGCGAAGAGCAGGACCGGATCTCACTCGACAGTCATCGGCGCGCGATAGCCGCCTGGGATCGGGGATTCTTCGACGACCTGGTCATTCCGATCGGCGATTTGCGTCGCGACACCATCCCGCGTGCCGACACGTCTCTGGAGAAGTTGGCGAAGCTGCCACCGAGCTTTGACCGTACGAGTGGGCGAGGAACGATTGCCGCCGGAAATTCGTCGCCGCTGACCGACGGCGCGGCAAGCCTCTGGGTGGCCTCGCGGGCAGGTCTCGCCAAACTACCTACCGACGTCTACAAGGCGAAGCTAATCGACTGGGAGATCACCTCCATCGATCTGCGAACCGAGGGATTGCTGATGGCCCCGGCCTTCGCGATCCCGCGCCTACTCGCGCGCAATGGGCTGACCTATGCGGACATCGATATCTGGGAGATCCACGAGGCCTTTGCTGCCCAAGTGCTGGCGCACATCAACGCCCTCGAAAGCCCGGCAGTTTCTAAGCTCAGAAAGCCGGCGTCGAAATGGCGTTTGGGACCTTTCCGCGAGAGCGCGTGAATCCGAATGGTGGCAGCGTTGCGCTGGGTCACCCGTTCGGCGCCACCGGAGCGAGAATCCTGAGCCAAGCCGTGAAAGAACTCTCGATCTTGGCTGCGGGAAAACGCGCCATCGTCAGCATTTGCGCGGATGGTGGTCAGGGCAGCGTTGTCTTGTTGGAAGCAGGTTAGGACCTCAGAGCAAAACTGACCGACGACTTTCCGCCTTTCCACGCCTTCTATGCCGACGGTTTGCTAGTCCGGCGGCCGATTTCGGCCAGCCAGCGCGCGCAGACGCGCTGAGGTCGTTCGCGGAATCGATGTTCGGCTCGGCCCGCGGGCAGATCAGCCGCCTCGCACTGCAGTACGCGCTGCCGACAATCACGCAGATGAGCGGCAATACGCTGCCGCGGGGATGTTGGCGTCCACGGACCGGAAATATTCCAGACGCGGCCCGCATCGTCGCCAGCTACGTGGACAGAGCTCTTCGGGGCGCGAAGCTGGCGACCTCGCAATTGCGCAGCCGACCAGGATTCGAGTTCGTGATCAACCTCAGACCGCCAAGGCGCTCGGCGTCACGATCCGCAATCACTGATGCTGCGGGTGGACGAAGTGCTCCAGTGATAGCCCGGTCGGATGGATGTCCTAGCAGCAGCGCGGCCCGCTTTTGCCGTACTTGCGCTCGATCGCCCGCGCGCAAAAGTCAGCGCCGCGATAGAACCGGCGCACCGGGTGGCGCGCCGCGGCGTGCGCGAGGTAACGCTCGTAATCCGGGATGCCGAAACAGCTGCCGGCAGACCTGGCGCGATGCCGCGCGCGCCTGCCGAGACGCGGCCTCTCCGGGCGCGCTGACCGCGCGCGGCATGCCGGCGGCGCCACGCTGTGGCCGCCGCCAGCTCGTTCGACTCCAGCGGCTTCATGCCATCACTCCCTGCGCCGGGCGCGAGCGGCGGTATTTCCTGCGCCGTCGGGTTCGCCTGCTTCAGCGCCTGCAGGCAGATCTTTGCCGCGAAAACACACATCGCGAGCAACCAGCAGGACGAAGAAGCCGCAGACGACCGCGTCCAGGTAGTTGTTGAACGCGACTCGCTGCATCTCCGCGATCGACTTGGCGGGCGCGAGCACCTTGCCCTCGCGCGGCGGCGTCGCTGAACTTCCGCGCGAGCGCCAGGAAGCCGATGCGCGGATCGCTGGTGGAAGATCTTCTCGACGCCGGCGGTCAGCGTGGTGATCAAGCAGCCACGCCGTCGGCACGAGCGTGACCCAGACGTACCGCTCGCGTTTCATCTTCACCAGCACGCTGGTGCACAGCAGCAGCGCGATGCCGGCCAGCATCTGGTTGCCCACGCCGAACAGTTGCCAGAGCGTGTTGATGCCGCCGAGCGGATCGATCACGCCCTGATAGAGGAAGTAGCCCCACATCGCGACGCACAGACCGGTCCCGACGAGGTTCGCCGGCAGGAACTCGGTGTTGCCCATCGGCTTGTACACGTGACCGAGCATGTCCTGGATCATGAAGCGGCCGACCCGCGTGCCGGCATCCACCGCCGTCAGGATGAACAGCGCCTCGAACAGGATCGCAAAGTGGTACCAGAACGCCTCCATCGACTTGCCGCCCATCGCCTGCGCGAGGATCTTCGCCATGCCCACCGCCAGCGTCGGCGCGCCGCCGGCGCGCGACAGGATGGAGTTTTCGCCGATGTCCGCGGCCGTCTGGTTGATCATGTCCGGCGTGATCGTGAAGCCCCAGCTGGAAATGACCTGGGCAGCGTTCTGCGCGCCGTCGTGCCGATGATCGCGGACGGCGAGTTCATCGCGAAGTAGATGCCGGGATCGAGCACGCAGGCGGCGGTCAGCGCCATGATCGCCACGAACGACTCCATCAGCATGCCGCCGAAGCCGATCAGCCGCATGTGCGATTCGCGTTCGACCATCTTGGGTGTCGTGCCCGAGGAGATCAGCGAATGGAAGCCCGACACCGAGCCGCAGGCGATGGTGATGAACAGGAACGGGAACAGCGCTCCGGAAAATACCGGCCCGGTGCCGTCGATGAAGCGCGTCGTCGCCGGCATCGCCAGCGGCGGCGCGACGTACGTAGATGCCGATCGCCAGCGCGACGATCGTGCCGATCTTGAGGAACGTGCTGAGGTAGTCGCGCGGCGCGAGCATCAGCCACACCGGCAGGCTGGATGCGATCGCGCCATAGAGGATGAGCGCCCACGCCAGCTGCGGCCCGTCCAGCGTGAACAATCGGTCCCCAGGTCGGGTCGTTCGCCACCGCTCGCCCGTAGATGAGCGCGGTCATCAACAGCGCGACGCCGATCGACCGACGCTTCCCCGACCCGTCCCGGACGGATCATGCGCATGTAGACGCCCATGATCAGCGCGATCGGGAATCGTCGCGGCGATGGTGAACAGGCCCCATGGGCTGCCGGTGAGCGCCTTGACCACGACCAGGCTCAGGACGGCGAGAATGATGATCATGATGGCGAGCACGCCGACCAGCGCGAGCGAGCCCGGCATCGGACCGAGCTCCATCTTGATCATTTCGCCGAGCGACTTGCCGTCGCGGCGCACCGACGCGAACAACACGATGAAGTCCTGCACCGCGCCCGCGACCACGACGCCGGCGAGAATCCACAGCGTGCCGGGCAGGAAGCCCATCTGCGCCGCCAGCACCGGGCCGACCAGCGGGCCGGCGCCGGCGATCGCCGCGAAGTGGTGTCCGTAAGAGCACCCACCGGTTCGGTGGGAACGTAGTCCATCCCGTCGTTGTGGCGCTCGGCCGGCGTCTGCCGCGTGTCGTCCAGCGCAGGACCTTGTCGGCGATGAACTTGCTGTAGAACCGATAGGCGATGAAATAAACGCAGACCGCAGCGGTCACCAGCCAGACCGCGCTGACGTTCTCGCCACGGCCCAATGCAAGAGCGGCAAAAACAGCGCCGACGATGGCTATCGCCGGCCACAGCAGGATGGACGTGATCTTGTTCATGACACCTCCTGGGTTGATCTCAACGCTGGAAATTGCATTCCACAGCACCGCCAATCACCTGAGGCAAGCCGGTAGATTGCGTCCGGGCGAGCCCGCCGCGCAGTCGTTCTCGAACCAGGAAATGAGCTTAAACCCGCGTTTTCAGACACGCAAGACGGGGCGTAACGCGACCGCATTCGAGAGCTAACGCCGCGCTCATGCTGACGCCTTCTCGGAAACCTCGCCCCCGAGCTGCACACTTGTCGGCGATGCGAATCGAGGACTACACTTGCCGGAGGATGAAATCACAGTGCGCGCTGCAAATCGGCTCGACAGTTGCCGAACGGAAGCCGTCCTCGCACACGTGATCCGTGGCGGTTCAGGGAGGATGGGCGGCCGGGAGGGTCGCCTCGAGAGGCGAAAGGCAGGTCCTGGCGTTCAGCACCACCACACCGATCGCCGGTAGTTTGTCGCGGGAGGCGGCGCCGCCGTGGCCGGTGCTGGCCGAGGCCATTCTGGTTCTGGTGGCGATCGGCGCCCTGCTGCCCCGGTTTCGCGATGCTGGCCGCGCAGGAAACCGGCCGCGACGGGGCGGTTCGCCGAACCGGTCGTCGCTGTCCGCGGCCTGCCTCGCCGCCTGTCCTGCCCAAGCTCTGCGTCGAGTCTCGCGCCGGCTTGCCGAGCCCATCGTACGCGACCGCCTGTGCGGGCGAACCCGCGTGACTTCCGGAAAGCGCGCGCATCGAGCGCGTGCCGCTTCGCGCTCGCCGGCGCGATGGCTTCAGCGACCGAAGCGTTCCTCGCCCCGCTGAAAGAAGCGCAGGCGCGGTCTGCCGAACCTTCGACAGCAACAACGCGAAGGTGCAGGCGAGCTGCTGGTTCTCGGCGATTCCATCGAAGCCACCGAAGCGGAAATCCAGCCGTTTATCAAACGTTACTGATAGACAGTGCCGCCGGCGAAGGTCCGCGCCCGCTCGCCTGTGCGTTCGAGCTCGGGTCGAAAGTGCGCTTGCGCAAGCTGCGCGCACGGGGCGCGGGCGAAGAGACCGGCACGAGCGAACGCCGTGCATGCTCCTCGGCGCGGCGCTGGACGGTCACCCGGCAACACCGGCGCTCGCGAGCGTTGCCGCGCTTCCGCATCACCCGCACGCCATCGACATCGATGCCTGCGGCGGGGCCGGGACCGGCATTGTGCTCGCCAGCGCGTCGGCGCTGATGGCCGACGCACGCACCGCGTCGATGAGGACGATCAAGAATGAGGCGACGAGTGACGCTGCTTCGGACAGCGGGCTGGCAGTGGGCGGCGATGGGCGCTGGCGGGATGCTTCTGCTCAATCTGAGCCGCCGCGCGACGCCTGGCGACGGTGGGCGTGGCGCTGCGCGCTGGCCGTTTGGGCTGCTGCGGCATGGATCGGGCGCGTGCCGTCGCCGTTCGCATCGGGACAGTCGTTCGTGCTCGGTCGCGAATCGGCGTACCCGTCTGGCGATGCCCGCCGATTTTGTGCTCTGGCTGCTCGGCGCCGCGGTCGTCGTGCTCCTTGGCGCGCCATGGCTGCGCAGGGCGTTCGCGTCCGGATCCGCAGAACGTCGCCTCGGCTTCTGGGCTATCCCGGCCTGGTCTTCGCGACCGGCATCGGCTGGCTGCTCGCTGCTCGATCTGTCGGCGAACGGACCGCCGGGCAACCGCTATCTCGCGCTCTATCACCAGGGCCATCTCTGGCTTGGCATGCTGGCGTTCACGCGTCGTTGCATTCGTGCGCCAGCCGCTCGGACGCTCGCTCTCATGGACGCTGTCCCTTTTCGACGGCCTGGCGAGCAGCGTCGGCGCAAGCGCGGCTCGGCGGCGCCGGTGCGGCGCGCTGCTGCTTGCTGCTGCGCTGCTCGCGCTGGTCGGCGTCGTCGGGTCGCTGCTGCCCAACCTCCGCCAGCTCACGTCCGAAATCGGCCGCCTGTGGCTCATCGTCGGCGCGGCCTGGTTCTTCTTCCTGCGCGGCACGCCGTTCACCGAGCGGCCTTGCGCGGAGCGGCAGCTCGCTCGCATCGCTCGCTGCGCTACGTGCGGCCGCTGCTGTTCGTCGTCGACTGTGCTGGATCGGCGCGATGCTGATCACGCACGACATGGGACCGCTGCTGATCGCCGGCTACGCCGCCGGCGCGTTCGTCGCCGCGTCGGTCGCGATGTGGTGGTACCAGCGGCGTGGCGCTATCGGTCGCGCGCCTACGCGCTCGCCGTCGTGCTGTTCGTCGGCGTGGATCGCCGGCGACGACCGTCGGTGCTGTTCCGCGTCGGCTCGCTCGACGACGTCGCTGCCGCGGCGGCTCGAGAATCTCGCCGCGCCGCTCGCGTCGGCCAACGACCAGCTCGCGCTCGTGACCTGGTTCCAGCGCGCCGCCCCTGCGGCGGGCTTCGGCCCCGGCGCGGTTCCGTGGTGCGGCTTCGGGCGCAAGCCGCGCATGCGCGGGCGTGCCGGCGCAGATCCAGAGCGACTACACGTTCACCGCGCTCGTCGGCGCATTCGGCTGGGCGGCGGCCTGGGCGCTGACGATCGGCTGCTGCGCTGTGGCTGCACGCTGCTGATTCGCACGTCACGGCACGCGCGACGCGCGGCGAGCCGCGCTTCGTCCGGCGCATGCCGGCGCATGGTGCAACGACGACCAGGCGTTCCTGAGCTGGCTCTGCGTCGACGTGGGTCGTGCTCGCGCTGTGCCAGCTCGCGGTCACCGTCGCGGGCAATCTGGCCGTGATTCCGCTTACCGGTGTCACGCTTCCCGTTCGTGAGCTTCGGCATGACGTCGCTCGTGGTCAACATGGCGATGCTGCGGGCTCGCCATCAACGTCAACGCGCGAGCGCGAGGGCGCGCATGGCTGAACGCCGCGACGACTGCACGCTGCTGCAGCTCGCCGATCGCGCGCAAGCACGGCGCTGGTTGCCGCGTGCTTCTTGCCGTGCTGCTGATGGTCGCTTCCGCGCGAGCCGGCGGACGGCGCCAAGCCCGCGCAGCGACAGCGGATCGCCACGTGAGCGTGCGGCACGTCGCGGCGCTGAAGACGTTTCGAGCACGCCATCGTCCGGCGCGACCGCGGTCGGGCCGGCTGCCAGTCCGCCGACGCAGATACTGGTCGAGCGCATCCCGCAATGCCGTACGGCGTGGAGTGGCCGGCGGCGGCACGCTGGACCGCGTGCCGCGCGATCCGCTGAGCGCCGGTCCGCCGAAGGCTCGTCGCCGGCAGCGCGGATGGCCGCGCAGCTCGACGGAATCGACCAGCGCGCCTCGCGCTTTCAGCAGCGACGACAACCGGCGGGTGAGCGACGCCGTCGGGTTCGACAGCTGCTCGCGTGGTTCGACGCCGTGACGACCGCGCTGCAGACGCCGGATCGAGACGCCCGACTATCCCGGAGTACCGGTTCGCGCGTGCAATGCGCGGACATCGCGGGCGCCGTGGCGACGCTCGCGCGCTCGAACGGGCGAATGCTCGCTGTCGCTCGCCTGGCGTGGCACCGAAGTCGGAACGCGTGATCGCGCGCTGGCGCCCGGAGCAGTTCGTCGAGATCTCGGCGCGCAACGTTGCGCGCGCAAACCCGTGGGCCGGCATTCCGGGCTGCATCTACTTCGGCGACTCTGCGCGGATGAGAACGGCGCAGGGCGCCACCTATTTCCTCGGCGGCGTGCGCGGCTCGACGACCGGCTGTGCAAGCGCGCCGACATGCGCGGGATCGTCGACTAGAACGGGCACACGCCGGCCGCGCTGCGCCTGGCGGGCGAGCCGAGTCCCGACATGCCGGTCGATCGACGAGCGCTGGAAGGTGCCGCCATCGCTCGGCGTCATGCTGCAACCGCTGGAGCCGCTGCACCGGCCAATCAGGCGCGCTGTATCGCAGCTTATACCGGCGGCGGCGACGAACCGCGTGGATCGGCTGGCGGGCTATCGTCATGGACCGAACCAGATCGACATCGGCGGCGCGCCGGTCGATGTCGGTTTTTCCATCGATCTCACCATCGACCCGTCGCTGCAGGCGCTCGCGCAGCAGACGGCCGCGTGCTACACCGGGCGCGCACGACGTCTGTCGGCGCGCTCGGCATTCGCCGCAAGGACGACGGGTCGCGAGCGTCGGACACGTGCTGCTCGAGCACGCGATGGTGCGCATGGCAGCGGTGGCGGTCATCGACGTCGCGAGCGGCCGCATCGAAGCGCTCGCCGGGCGCGCTCTCGCCGTGCACGCGCGAGGAATACGACGGACCGGGACGCGTCGACTCGCTGCGACCAGCGCCTGCCGTATCCGATCCGGTATCGTCCCGACGCGCTGTTGAACCCGGCCGTCTTCCACGACGCGATGCCGGCGCTCGATCGATCAAGCCGATCATGGCTGCGGCGTTCCTGTCCGATCCGGCCGGTCGGTCGCGCTGGTTGCCGGCGCGAGCGCGCGCGAGCTCGCACGCGTCGCCGACGGCGGTACCCTCCGCGCGGAAGCATGCGCGGGCAACTGATGCGCTCCAACTCGGCGCGGTTCCTCGACCGCATGTTCTGCGCCGACAAGAGTTTTGCCGCTTGCGAGCGGCCATGGGAGATCCAGGCGACGGCGCTGGCGTTCGGCTGGAATGCGGGCTGCGCACAGCCGAGCGAGCGAGTGCGGGCAAGCGCGACCTGCTGTTCGGGCGCACCGTCGATGCGCGGCGGCCGAGCGATGGCTGCGCTCGCGCGCTGGCGCTCGGCGGTCCCTTACGGCCGCCTGCTGGCCGAGCCGATCGGAGGAGCGCTCGGAGCGCCGTTTCGAGCTGCGCGCGGGACGCACTCGACACCGGCGAAGGTGCGGCAATGCGCGGCCGGGCCCCGACGGCCAGCGAGTGAGCAAGGACGACTGGGAGCAAGTGCAGCGGCGGCGTGGTGGTCGACGTCGTGGCCGAAGGCTGGGGACAGGGCCACGCACGCGCGAGCGCTCTCGGCGCCGCGGGCATGATGGCGATGCTCGCCGCGGCGGCCAACGGTCAGACCAGAGGTGCGCAAGCCGCACCTGGTGCAGGACGCTGCGCGGCGCGGGCGCCGGCAGAGTCGTCGGCTATCGCGCTGCGAGCGCTCGCCGACGCGCGAGCCGAACCGCATCGCGCGCGACGCCGCCGAGGTGATCATCAGCGGCCTGTCATTCAGCCACCGCGCGGGAACCGCGACGACTGGCGTGCGAGCAGGTGTTCGATGCGCGCACATGCACGCAGATGGACTGGATCGCCGGCAAGACGGGGACGCCGACGTTTCCCAACGACGATCGCTCGCTCGACGACCTTGCGCGGCTGTGCGCGCCAGGCGTGCGCTAAGACGCGACGCGACCGCGGCGCGTGCGGGCCGTCTGCGGCCGTACAAGTGGTACGTCGCCGCGTACCGGACCGATCCCGGCCGATCCGCGCTGGGACAAGGTGATCGGCGTGCTCACCGAGCGCAACTGGCTCGCCGACACCGGCCGCATCCACGGCGCCGGCGATCGCGGACCCAACCCGGCGGCCGAGATCGCCATGCAGATCGCGGGGCGTCACGCGAGGTCCTGGCGACGGAACTCGGGCAACGACGCCGACTGGCTCGAGGGACGAAGTGAGACCGCAGCGCAGGCATCGTCCGTCCGTCGCGCCACGGCTCACGCGCGAGCGGCGATGGGTGGACCGCTCGTGCTGGACCTTCGACGGCGCGTTGGCTGACTGTCTCGCCGACATGGAAGACGCGCTGCGCCGAGCGATCGTACAGGTCGGCGACGTTGTCGTCGATCGCCGTCCTGATCGAGCTCTCGCTTCCTGGCGCTCAAGCGTCGCGTCGATGCCGGCGACGCGATCCAGCCCGGCCTGGAGCCAATTCCTGGAGCGGATGATCGGACCGTTACGGACTGCGCTGCGCCACCGCGCGTGCGCCCGTTGGACAACGGAAGGCCCGCTCGCCACACTGGTCATCGCCTATCGTAGCTAGCGCTACGCGACGCCGATGGGACAAGGAGCAGGATCATGAAACTCAAGAGCTGGATGCTGGGGAAAGCGAACGGAATGGGCACTGACAGGCCGCGTCGAGCGCGCAGGCGGACGGGTCGACGGTGCGGGGCGCGGCGCGCGCTGCGATCGCGACGCTTCGCGAGCCGAGCATGCGTGCGTTCGGGGCGCAGCGCGGCGGCGTGCCGGACAACGCCGAGTACCTGGGCCCTTACCGGGCGTTGATCGGGCCATTCGCGAAGAGCTCGAGCATTTCGTCACGACCCAGCTTCGCCTGCATCTCGCCATCGCCGAGCGCGACCGCTACGTGCTCGCGTCCGTCGAGATCGAGTGCGAAGAAAGCGACGAGCACCGCGAGCTGCTGCGCAGGTTCATCGGCGAATTCAAGCCCGAGCAGATCAAGCACTACCTCGCCGAAGGAAGTGATCGCCGGTTTGCGCAACGCGAGCGCGATCGACTTGTCGCAGTTCGCCGGACTCAATGCGGCGCAGCGAGCGGACAGCTCCAGCGACGAAGCGCGAACGCTATGGCGAGCTGCTGGCCGAGCTGCGACGCGGCTCACCTGAGAGTGTCGCGCGCCCGTATCGTGTGACGCTTCTCGGGCGCTGGACGCAGCTCGATGCGGCTCCCTCGCGAGCGACCGGCGCTCGGCGGGGCCCCGAGCGCGCAGACGCCACTCGCCGCGCAGGCGGTCGCAATCGAGATCGAGGACGCGGGCGGCGTTCGTCGCGTCGAGCTCGCGTCGGTCAGTGCCGGGCCGTCGCTATTCCGGTGGGCAAGGAGAAGGCTGCGACATCGCGGTCGACGGCGTCTATGCGAGCCGACGCCATTGCGAGCTATGGTTCGACAAAGGCACCTGGTGGGCAGCCGACGCCGGATCGACCAACGGGATTCGCGCCGAGTCGATGAAGGGTGTGCTCGCGCGATCTCAGCAGGGGATCGCACGCGACAGCGTCCGCTGCCGCGATCGAGCTCGCGCCTGGCACGCGGCTGGTGCTCTCCGCGCATACCCAGGGCGAGCCGCGGCAATACCCGCGGTTGTCGCTGAGTCCGATCGATCCGGACCGACGCGCGGCACCAAAGTGTCGACCGCGGCAGACGGCGGCGTCGTCCGCCGACGCCGGTGACGCCGATCGCACCGCCGCGCCAGCGCGAGGGGCACGCTGACCATCACCGCTCGCATGGCATCGGGCGTTCGCACGGTCGAGATTTCTCGGGCAAGCTCCCGTTTCGTGTCGGCCGCTCACGCAGCCAGGCGCTCGTCATCGACTGGGCGCATCGCAGACGTCTCCGGACGCCACTTTGAAATCATCTCGCTGGACGAGTCCGGTGCGCAGATCGTCGTACACGGTGACAATGGCGTCACCGTGAACGGAACCCTCGCACGGACCGGGTTCATGAACTCTGGGCGGAAGCCCGGCGAGACGCTTTTGCTCGGCGGGCGGCGCCGAGCCGGCGTCCCCGTGCACGCTGACGCTGACCCGCGCCGCATGATTCCCCGTGCGATGCTACGCAAAGTGCAGGACGCTCGCATGAACGTTGCCAAGGCTGGCGGCCGGCGATCGCCGAAGCGCGAAAGCGTCTACGCTAGTGACACCTCCGCCTCCGTGCGCGAGGCGGTGTTGAGAGGCTCGATCCGCGCTCGATACGGCCGTCGCGTCTTCATGCGGAAGGTCCCACGCCGTGAATGAGGATTGTCACAGCGCGCTCGACGGAACCTATGCCGGTAGTTCGTTGTCGCCGACGGCGTGAGCTCGGGGGCAATGGCCTCCTGCGCCAGCCGCGAGCTGCGTGTCGCGTATTCATGCGACGCTCGAGCATGGCCGCATCGACGCCGACGTGCCGTGCGGCGCGCTGTCCTCGACGGCTTCGCCGAGGAGGCTCCCGGCGCCAGGTTGAAGGAAAGCGTCACAACGGGAAACTGACCCTGGTGGCTGACGGTGATCGGAACGGCGGTAGAATTCCAGATGGCTGAACGCGCTCAAGGGCGTCTGTCCGGTGGTTGGAGAACACCATCGAGGTGGCGGGCGCGGACGATACCGTAGCGGCGCCCGTGCTGGATGCCGCCGGCGGCGGTCACATCGCGTTGGCGCTCAGGGATGCGGTGAGACCGGCCGTGGCAGACCCTCCGGCAGTGACGCCCGTGGCGGCGCCTGCCAGTTCCGCCGGCGGTCCGAATGTAGAGATTGTTCAAGCCCGAGGGATCCTGGTGAAACCCGTACTTTCACTTCCAGCACGACGTGATACTGGTTCAACTGGGTGAAGATCGGTCGACACCTGGCGCTGTCCATAGGCGTCGTAGAGTGTGTTGTCGATCATTGCGGCCGCGGTGACGCCCAGGCGGGAGGCCGTGCCGCGATCGTAGAAGGCGCGCGCGCAGACCATCGACCTGCTGGTCGCTGGCGACGTCGCGCAGTTGCGGCAACTTGCGCATGCCTTCGACCATGCGCGCGGCGACAAAGGCGTTCAGCTCGTCCGTATTCGGATCTTCGGGTCAGCTGAAATTGCGTGCGGCTGACGCGGTCTTCGCACGGATAAGATCCTGTACGGGTTGCATGAACAGGTTGATGCCGATCGACTTTCGCCAGTTCCGGTTGGAGGCGGCGGATCACGTCGCTGGCGTCGATCTGGCGCTCCTCGAGCGGCTTCAGGTTGATCTGTATGCGTCCGCTGTTCAGAGGTCAGGTTGGTGCCATCGATGCCGATGAAGGACGAGATGCTTTCCACCGCCGGGTCTTTCAGGATGATGGCGGCCAGGCGCTGCTGGCGCTCCGGACATGGCAGGGAATGAAATTGCCTGGGGCGCCTCTCGATACTCCCTGAATGATGCCGGTGTCCTGAATCGGAAAGAAGCCTTTCGGGATTTCGATGAACTGATAGGTGGTGCAGTACAAGTGTGCCGGCGGCGACTCAGCAAGGTCGCGGTCTGGTGTCGCAGGATGACCCTGCAGCGTGCGGCCGTAGAACGCGATCACGGCCTCGAAGGCGCGCTCGAGGCACCGGTAGAAGCGCCCCGTCTGGTGAGTGTGCTTGAGTACGCGGGCGGACATCATCGGCGTCAACGTCAAGCGATACGACGGCGGAGACCAGGATGGTGACCGAAAGGGTGACGGCGAACTCACGAAAGAGGCGCCCACAATATCGCCCATGAACAGGAGCGGGATGAGCACGGCGATCAGCGAGACGGTCGAGCGAGACGATCGTGAAACCGATCTGCTCCGCACCCTTCAGCGCGGCTTCAAGCGGCGACTCGCCGTTCTCGATGAACCGCGTGATGTTTTCGATCATCACGATGGCGTCGTCCACCACGAAGCCGGTGGAGATGGTCAGGGCCATCAGCGTCAGATTGTTCAGGCTGTAGCCCAGCAGGTACATCACGCCGAAGGTGCCGACGAGCGACAAGCGGCACGGCGACGCTGGGAATGACGGTGGCCGGCAAAGTTGCGCAGGAAGAGGAAGATGACCATGACCACGAGCGCCTACGGTCAGCATGAGCTCGAACTGCACGTCGTCGCACCGAGGCGCGAATCGTGTTGGTGCGGTCGGTGAGGATGCCACACCTGGACCGCGGTCGGTAAGGTCGCGGTTGCAGCTGCGGCAGGAGCGCTCTTCACCCGGTCGGCCACGGCGATGATGTTGTGCGCCGGGCTGGCGCTGGATGTTGACGATGACCGCGGGAGCGTCGTGTTCATCCAGGCGGCCTGTCGCACGTTCTCCGCATCGTCGATGACGGTCGGCTACATCGGTCGAGCGAACCGGCGCGCCGTTCTCGATAGGCAACGATCAAGCGGGCGATAGTCGTCGCTCGATAAGCAGCTGATCGTTGGCGCCGATTGTGTGAGGACTGGTGCGGCGCCATCGAAGTTGCCTTTGGCCTGATTCGACGTTGGCCGCCGCCAGTGCGACGCGCAGGTCTTCGAGCGTGCAGCCCATAGGCGGCGAGCGACGTAGGATTCGCCTGAATGCGCACGGCGGGCCTCTGCCCGCCGCTGATACGCACCAGTCCAACGCCCGGCAAGCTGCGAAATCTTCGGCGCGAGGCGCGTGTCGGCCAGATCCTCGCACCTGCGAAAGCGGAAGCGTTTTGGAAGTCAGGGCCAGCGTGAGGATGGGCGCATCGGCCGGGTTCATCTTGCTGTACACCGGCGGTGTGGGAAGATCGGCCGGCAGATAAGTTCCCGGCTGCATTGATGGACTGCTTGGACCTCCTGCTCCGCTACGTCGATGTTCAGGCTCAGGTTGAATTGCAGCGTGATGACCGAACTTCCGCCCGAACTGGTCGACGTCATCTGTTGGAGTCCGGCACCTGGCCAAACTGCCGCTCGAGCGGCGCCGTGACCGAAGACGCCATGACGTCAGGGCTCGCGCCCGGGATAGAAGGTGGTCACCTGGATGGTGGGGTAATCGACCTGCGGGAGTGCCGACACCGGCAACTGGCGGTAGGCGACAAAGCCCGCGAGTAGGATGGCCACCATGAGCAACGAGGTGGCGACGGGCCGAATGAATGAAGAGGCGCGGGGGCTCACCAGCGCTCTCCCACCGGGCGCGGGGGCGGGCCGGCCGCCAGACTCGGAGACTTTGCTGCCCTCCTGCAACTTATCGACGCCGTCGGTAACTACGGTGTCGCCTGGAGCAAGTCCCGAGAGGATCTCGGTGCGGTCGCCGTCCGCCGTCCCCAGGCGTGACCGGTGCGCACCGTAACCACGTACGGTCCGGCTGGACGAGGTAGACATAGGCAGATTGGGCGCCGCGTTGAATGGCGGCGAGCGGCGCCACAGTAATGCCGGACTTCTGCTCCCACTTTCAGGCGTGCATTGACGAATTGACCTGGGAAGAGCGCAAGATCGGCGTTATCGAATTGTGCGCGCAGCTTGAGGTGTTCCGGTGCTTTGGTCGATCTCGTTGTCGGTAGTCATCAGCGTACCGACGGCGAGCTTCGTCTTGAGTTCCCGATCCCAGGCTTCGACATTCAACTCACGGCCGGCGTGCATTTTCTGGAAGCACCAGGGGAAGCTGATCCTCAGCGATGGTGAGATGAGCACTGATGGGCTGGAGTTGCGTGATTACTACGAGCCCCGTGTTGTCTGCCGCGTGGACAATGTTGCCCGGGTCAGCGAGCCGCAGGCCGACGCGACCGGTGATGGGCGCTGTGATGCGGCAGTACGTGAGGCTGAGTTTCGCGGCGGCGATTTGCGCCTGGTCTGACTGCATGGTTGCTTCAAACTGGGTGACGAGCGATTGCTGTGTAGCCATCTGCTGCTGGGGGATCGCATTTTGCGACCAGAGTTTTTGATAGCGCGCGAGATCCAGCTTGCCATTGTCCAGCGCGGCCTGATCCTTCGCTAGCTGGCCTTCGGCCTGGGCCAGTTGCACTTCGTAAGGGCGAGGATCGATCTCGACAAGCAGGTCGCCCTTCTGCACGATTTGGCCCTCAGCTGTAGTGAACGTCCATTCGAGTTGGCCGTCCACGCGCGACTTGAGGGTCACGGTGTAGATGGGCGTGACGACGCTCAATCCCGTTGATGAAAACGCTGATGGCGCTCCGGCTTGCGCGCGCCGCCACGACGGGCACGGCAGAATTTCCTCAGTTCGCGCGGCGCCGGCCTTCGCGTTGGCTGCCGTCGCCGGCGCGAGGGGCCGCAGCCAATACCATGCAAGAGCACCCCCACCGCCAACACCATGAATGCGAAGCGCCGACAGGCGCCTGCGGCGGGACGTGTGATTTTGTACCGGGGTGCGGAGGTTCCGGACGCTCCTGGGTTTTAGTTTTATCGAGACCTGACCATGTCTCCCTTCAATGGATATAGCGTTGAGCAGGGTGGCGACGGTAACTAACCTGCGCATGGTATTCGGACGCCCACCGGACGGTAGGCAGACGTTTGGCCAGTTCGCGACGGCGCTAGTCGCCGCTCAGCACAAGGTGGCGCAACACTCCCTGGCGCTGCACTTGAACTACCAGCGGACTCCCTTCGGGCAGACCGTTGACTAGCCCTTTCAGCGCATCGATGCTGCCGGCGGGTTGGCCGTTGATTCCAAAAATCACGTCCCCCGGTTCCAACTCTTCCTGGAAGATGAAGGACGTTTGCAGTCTGGCGGCCACAATGGTACCGGCCTCGTGTCTGGGCTCGCTTATCAGGGGTGCGGTTTCGCTATCCAGAGGAACGGCGAGAATTCCGATTCGTGCCACCGGCACCGCCCTTTCCTTCATCTGGTCGAGGAGGGCGTCACCGTCACGATTGGGTTCCTGGAGTGCAACCTCAAGCTTGATTCTCGCGCTGTCTCGAAGCACTTCCAACTCGAGTTTTTCGCCGATTTCCGAACGAAACAGGTTATTGGAAAACTGGCGGAGATTGGTGACCGACCGGCCTTTCACACGCACCACGATGTCGTTGATCTGAACTCCAGCTTCGGCCGGCGGCCTTACCGGGCGTGAGCATCCTGAATCAGAACGCCCGATTCCTGCGGCAGACTGAGAGCTTTTGCAAGCGTCGGAGTAACGGAGCGGACCACTACTCCCAGTTCCCCGCGGCGCACCCGGCCGTAGCGTTTAAGCTGCGCACAGATCTCCTTGACGAGATTGCTCGGAATTGCGAATCCCAATCCCTCATTGCCGCCCGACGAGCTCACGATGAAGGTGTTGATGCCGGCGATCTGGCCGCGCGTGTTGACCAGGGGTCCACCGCTGTTTCCGGGATTGATGGGAGCGTCAGTCTGGATGAACGCCTGGTTCGAGTCGGGATCTAACATCCGCTCCGCGGCGCTGACGATTCCCATGCTGACCGAGTTCTCAAGGCCTCTCGGGTTACCCACGGCGAATACGACCTCACCCTGGTGCAACTTCGAAGAATCGGCGAACGGGAGAAAGTTCCAACCGGCGCCGGGGATCTTCAGGACCGCCAGGTCGGTTTCCTGATCGACGCCGACGATCTCAGCCTGTACCGGGGCGCGCCGGATGGTATTGCCTTGCGGGCCTGCCGGGCCATCGCCGAAACGGATCTGAATCCGCTGCGCTGTACGCACGACATGCGCGTTGGTAACCAGATAGCCGTCCGCGGAAATCAGCACGCCGGTAGCCTCACGCGTCTGGTGGCTTACAGTGTTCGCCCTGCCGTTCGATTCATTCTCAAGGCCGCCGAAACTCTGTACGACGACATCGACGACAGCCGGGCTCACGTCGCGGATCAGACGCTGGACGGTCTGGCTAAAATCATCGAGAGGATTGCGCGCGACTGCAGACCGGGGCGGGTTTTGGGCTGGCGCTGGAACGGTCTGTGCTGCCAGCGGATCGCTACCGAGACATAGCATGGCTGCGAACAAAGACACTCGGATCGTCATGCCGGTGTTTCACCTCTCGAGGAGACTAAACGAACGGCGCGGGCGTTCGGCAACTACCGCCGCCGGGGTATTCTCAGGATGGCCTGGCTGGTAGCCCTTTCAGGCTGTTCTCGCGTCAGGTCGTAACCTGCCTCGCTTTGCGAGACGTCCAATATTTACGGATCTCGCATGCAACGTCCCGTATCGTCGATTCGCAGTCTCCTGGCGGGATTCGGCGGGTTGCTGCTGCTGATGGGTTGTCTCGCCGTGGATTCGGCCAGGCAGACGCGCGATGTGTCGATGGCGAGCACCGCGCTTCGACAGGAATCCCGAACACGCGATGCCTTGCTGGATCAATTGCGCACCGACACTTACCGCTCCGCCACACTGGTGCGCGACTATATGCTGGAACATGACGATATTGTGGCGGCGAGCCAGAAGGCCGAACTACAGCTTCTTCGAACGCGTGTCGAACAGGTCGCTGAACCGCTATGGTGAGTACGCTCCTCAGAAGGAAAAGGTGGCTGTCCAAAGCCTGCAGCAACGTGCCGAATCGTACTGGACTTCACTGGCGCCCGCACTGGATTGGAATCGCGTCGCGCGGCGGGAACAAGGTGAGATGTATCTCCGGAACACGATCATTCCCAGGCGTGACGAGATGGTTCAATTCGTTAAACAGGTCAATGCTCTCGATGAGGGCGTGCTGGATGCCGCCGAAGAGCGGATTCAAGTAGTGCAGGCACGGTTCCAAAGCAGGGTGAGAGCGATCTCCACGTTGGCCTTGGCGCTAGGCCTCATTCTGGCGGTGGTGGTGGTGCGCCACGCGCAGCGTCTGGTGTCGAAGCCAACACTCGCTTCAACGAAGTCCTGGCCGCCAGGGAGGATCTGCGGCGGCTCTCCGACCGGCTGGTAGCAGTTCAGGAGGAGGAGCGGCGCAACATCTCGCGGGAACTGCACGATGAATTAGGCCAGGCCATGTCGGCGATTCTGATCGAACTAGGGAAGCTGGAATCCGCGCGTGCCGGCGCTCAGATCGATCGAAGTGGATTGGCGTCCGTGCGGCGGCTGGCGGAGGAGAATGTCGCCAAGGTGCGAAACATGGCGCTGCTGTTGCGTCCGGCGATGCTTGATGAACTCGGCCTGGTTCCCGCGCTCCGCTGGCACGCTCGAGAGGTTGCGCGCCGCACCGGTCTCAAGGTGAAGATGATTGCGGCCGAACTCGACGACGACTTGCCGGATTCCTATCGAACCTGCGTCTTCCGGGTGGTTCAAGAGGCGCTCAACAACTGCGTCAAACACGCACAGGCCAGCGAGGTGCGCGTGGTGATCCACCGCGACGGAGAGGGGCTGTCCATATGTGTGCAGGACAACGGGTGGGTTCCATCCCACGCACAACAAAGGGACTCGGCCTGCTCGGCATGATGGAGCGAGTGAACGGTCTTGGCGGTCAGTTTCACATCCAATCGCAACCCGGGCAAGGCACGATTCTTTCCACGTATTTCCAGCTTGAAAACAACCGCTGTAAGACGGTCCAGGAGAGTGTCGCTTGATACGGATTATTCTAGCCGACGATCACGCCGTGATACGGCGGGGACTGCGGTTGGTTCTGGAGCAGCAGAAAGATTTCGAGGTAGTCGGCGAGGCCAGCGACGGCCGTGGAGCGGTGAATCTGGCGGAGACTGCGAAGCCCGACATCGCGGTGCTGGATATCACCATGCCGAACCTCAACGGCATCGAGGCGGCGCACCAGATCAGCGCCAAACAGATCGGCGTTTCGACCATCGTCCTGAGCATGCATGCCGATGAATCGTTCGTTCTGCGCGCGCTCAAGGCAGGCGCGCGGGGCTACCTGCTGAAGGAGTCTGCCGAGGGGGACTTGATCAATGCCGTGCGTCTCGTCTCCGGAAGGCAAGTCCTTCTTCAGTCCGACGGTCAGCCGAATGCTGGTGGAGGACTACGTCCGGCAGCTGCAGGACAAGGATATCGAGGACAGCTACGACTTGCTAACACTTCGCGAACGAGAGCTGCTGCAACTCATCGCGGAGGAAGAGCAATAAGGAAGTGGCCAACATGCTGAACCTGAGCTTATACACCGTGGAGACGCACAGGAGCAATATTTTGAATAAGCTCAACCTCCATAGCGTGCCGGAACTCATCCTCTACGCAGTTCGCAAGGGTGTCATCTCGTGAAACGGATCACGGTCTGAGCAACGGTGAGCGGACCTGCTGCTGGCTCCGCCACAGTAGCCACGCCCTTTGGAGTGCCCCAAGCAGATGGTCGCGTGAGACGGGAGTGCGCAGAATGTCGGAGCCACCGGCGCGCTGCAGTTCGTCCCAGAGATTCGCGTCTGCATTCGGGGACAGCAATATTACGTAAGGTCTCGGCGATTGGCTGAGTGAGAGCACCTACTACCTCGCGCCAATTTTGCGGGGAGCTCTCGCGATCGTAGATGATGATTGAAGGAAGATCGGCGCTTTGCCCGAGGATCATGCCCGGCGAGGTGTCGGAGAGCGTCAAGGTCCAGCCGGCGTCCCGTGATATCGCCTGAACAAGATGGCGGTTGGGCCCTTGCGGAACGATGGCCAATATCCGGGAAGCCGGTTGGGCCCCTCCGAAAACCTACGGCGCGAGGGAAGCAGTCGTGCGAATCGCGAGGACATCGCATTCCATCTGTCGCCGACCTTTCCCATCTAATTTCCTCTACACTAAGACAGTACGGCAGCTCCCAGATACTTTTCGCGTGCGCTACCTCTACGCACAACTGCGGCGTACGCGTTCAAGCCGGTCCTCCCTTTCGCGAGTCTTGGCGAGTCTGAGGTAGTCGCGGAGAATGGAGGCTACCTGATCGGTGTCCTTGAAGACTTGGGCTGTGTCGTCGACATAGGACGAAGCCCACAGGTGCGGCCGGTCGGAGTTGTAGGTTTGGATCGCCTTTCTGCGTTGTCCGCAGCTTCATGCATCAGAGGCAATGTTTGGTCCAGGGCCTTCACTTCCCATGCGGGAAGAGCGTCCCGCATGGTATCGAGAGACTGAAGCTCGCTTCCAATCCGGTTGATATCTTCTCGTATGACGGTTAGCCCTTCGAGATGGCGACTCGGGGTCGCGGTTACTCTTCGCCATTTCGCTCAGGCGGAATGCAGAATCGGCAACATCCGCGGACCATTCGTCAATCTGTTGAAACATCGCCTTGGCCTCGGTGGCCTGGGACTCTGGCTTCGGTGCCCCGGGCGCCGGCACCACCGACCACAGTATCAACGCAGCCGAAGCCGCCAGGAAGTACGTACGGTTCATTGTCTTTCTCCTTCTGAACTCAACTTGAGTTCCCTTTCAACTGATGAGACGAAGGATTGTCGGCGCCTGGCGACTACCCTCGAAACAGGATTGCTGACACGGCCAAGGCAGTTACGGCAGGACCAGTGACCTGATACCACCCTGTCAAGCGAGCGAATGCCCCTGGAACGGTAGTTACGACCAGCGACGGGAAGACTAACCTGAGTTTGGGAGGCAAGATGAGTCCACAGAGTTTGCACTGTTCGCCGTCGCCAGACATTCCGAAGTGATCGTGGCAGTGAACCTTTGCGAGCAGGACTGCCACTTCCTCCGGACCGTATTTAGTAGCTGCCCGTGGAAGCTGGCCAGCGTGGCGACATTGGCGGCAGGTGTGCGGCACGCCAGATCCCAGGTCTGTGCCGGTGATCGTTTGCGAGCGTGATTTTCAGGACGGAGACTGGAAGCTGCTGCTCGATGGAAGTCGGCAGATTGACGAAACCACCCAGGCTGATCGTGGCGTCCCGGTTCGCCGACGAGCGCCTGTGGGCGGAGAGTACTGAATCTGGGCGGGCACGACGTTCTGGCAACTCCCTTCGACGCCGATGAAGTCCATCGCGTCGTGTCTTATGCGGTGGACTCGTGGCATTTCCAGGTGCGCGAAGGCAAAATGCGGGTAGTGGATCAAAGCGATTGACCCACTACCCAAGGACGTCAGAAGTAGAACCGCAACGAAAGCTGCAGTTGACGGGCGAGTCCCGTCTTGCTGGTGATCATGCCAAACTGGCTGGAGGTCGGATTGTAGTTCGGCCCGCTCAGGTTCGCATGATTGGGGAAGTCATATGCTTCCGCCCGAAATTGGAATCCGCTTCGTTCATTGATTGCGAACTTCTTGAACAAGGACAGATTCCAATCCTGAATGCCGGAGTGCGTAGACCGAGTCGCGCACGCCCGGCTGTAAATTGAACGTACCGGGCGCCGGCTGAGTGGCGCTGGCCGTGAAGTAAGTGGGAGAAGCGGAAGTCGTGACCGGTCCGGCAAACGCTCCGGTGTTGACGGTGACGGGCCCGCTCAGAACCCAATATTGACCTTGCGTGCTGCCTCCGCAGCCGAAACTGCCGAACTCGCCAACTCCGGCAAAGTGCGTTGTTGGTTGCGATCCCGCAGGGCGAGCCTGTCTGGAACTGGGCTGCGCCGGCAATCTCCCAGCCGCCGAGCAGCTTACCGGTGAGCTTGTTGTGGTCCTTGAAGAACGGCAGATCGTAAAGGTAGTTGAAGATCAAGATGTGGCGCGTGTCGTATTCGGACGGACCCCACAGGTTGCTGGTGTTGTAAGTGTCGGGGACGATGTCGCGGTAGTTGGAACCGCCATCCATACTCTTAGAGAGCGTGTAAGTCAGGCCAAACATGGAGCCGTTCTTGAATCGCCGGTTCCATGCAATCTGAAGCGAGCTGTACATCGAATTGACCACACTCTCTTCCTCCTGTATGGCGGCGAAGCCCTGGTACGGGCCGCAGGTAGTTGACATTCACACCTGGATTGGCTTGCAGGGCACCGGCGCCCGGCTGGTTGATGTCGTATACCTGCCAGGCGTGCAGGCCCCGATGGGCGCACATACCCTACGGAGAGCACCGAATTGAGCGGCAGTTCCCGTTGTACCGTCACATTCCAGTTCCACGCCTCAGGCGGCTTCAGGTTTGTGTTCTGAGTCGTGATGGTGAGCGCCGCGGCCGTTCCGTTTGTTAGTGCTGCTCCAGGATTATCGACTGAGACATTGTTAACGGTCACAAAGGGCTGGAAGGGTGAATTCCCACCAGGGAAGATGTTATCCAACAGACCCATGCGGGTCACAAAGTCGTCCAACACCGGCGCGAATGACCGTCTTAGAGGTAAGCTGATAGGCCACCCCGACTCGAGGCTGGATAGGTGTGTACGTATTGATATAGGACTGCGACAGGCTCGGTGCAAACAGGCCGGAGCAGGATGCGCCGCCAGCAGATGTTGGAACTGGCAGCAAGAACACGCCCCTGGGCCGAGTTGGGGAATCCGCTGAAGCCGGGAATGACCACGCCGTTATAGGGATTGCCGGTGCCGAGGAGGACATTACCGCTGAGGGGATCGACTTTGACCGCCTGAGTTGGATCGTAGAGCGCGCCGTCAAAGTAGTCGGCGTTACCCCAGAGCGGGTGGAAGCCGACGATCGTCGTGGTGCGCAGGCCGTAGTCGATATGGAGCTTGCTGTTCACCTTCCAGGAGTCCTGCGCGAAGAACTCGTACATGGAACCGCGCCAGATCGTATAGGCGCGGGGTCCGATTTCGGTGTAGCTATCCGCCAGGCCCAGCGCGAGATTCGCCATGCCCACGCCCGAGGTGGCGCCCAAACCGGTTCGGGCGTCGGTGAAAGTGAACGTGCCGTTCTGATTGTTACTTCCACCGGGAACAGTGGACACGTTGATCTGGTCGCCATCGTTCTCACCGGAATACTCCCACGCGAGAACCGGCTTTGAACGTGTGCGTGTGCCAGACTTTGGTCAAGCTATCGGAAGCGGTCCAGATGGGCCCGGAGGAATGGGACGGGTAGGGTCCGCCGCGCGAGGCCGTAGAAATTGGGGACATTGACTGTCGGGATCTTCCCGGGAATGTCCTTGCCGCCGAACAGGTAGGGGTAGTCGATGCCGAATTGCGAACGGTTGAATCCCGGGAGTGCTGTATTGACCGGGATGTAGACGTCGTCGAGGCTTAAGGTTGCCCGCGCCTCGTTGACTAGCGACGGACTGATTGTCCAGAGCCAGGACACCGAGTTCGTCTGGTTCGGGCGATTGAAGTATTTTCCCGTCTCGCCGGATCCCTGGTCGAACGGTTGGTACTCGAAATAGGAGGCTTCCGAGCGCCGGCCCGAGATGCGTTGTTTGTCGGTGGCCAGGATATCGACATTTCAGCGTTCCCTTCCGCTGGTTATAGGGGTGGGCAGCCTGCGCAACCCAGTTCTGCGTGCCCAGCAGAAACCCGGGCGTAGGGCTGTGGGTAGGCGCTCATGATGGCCACACCATTGGGACTCAGACGGCTGGTGGGAATGATGTTACCTGGAAACGGGGTGCATGAGGCCGCGCCCAGGCTAGGGCAAGTTTGGGGGTCGTAGACAGCGGTCCCGGCCTTGTACCACGGGTTGGGGCTGAGTAACTCGCTGAAATTTCCCTGAGCCATCAGCGTGGTCGGAACGGCTTGGTTCTGAGTGTCGGTCGCGCGGTAACGTATCCAGTCTTCGCCTACGAAGAAGAAGAACTTCTCGCGGTATTTCTGGCCCATCTGGGAATCCAGATTGGTCCGCCGACAGTGAACCCAAAATTGTTATACCGGAATGGCGAAGCGAAGTTCGTGGCGGTGCTCAGGTTGCGTGTCCAGGTATTCGAGTTGAGCTCCGAGTTTCGGAAATACTCGTATGCACTCCCGTGGAAATCCTTGGTTCCGGTTTTGGTAATGATGCGGATCTGCCTGCCCGCGGCGCGTCCGTATTCGGCAGCGTAGTCGGCGGTCATGACCTGAATCTCCTGGGTCGTATCCACGTCAGCCACGCCTATGACCGCGCCATTCGAGCGCGTTCGAACCGCCGGCGCTCCATCGAACGTGACCAGGGAATCCCAGGTTCGCGCTCCATTGATCTGCCAGGACATGCCGCCGGTGCTGGCGAAGTTGAAATCGCCTAATGTGCTAGTGCCGCGAACCCCGGGCAGGAGCTGCGCTATGTAGATGGGATTGCGCCCGTTCAGTTCCTGGTAATCCACCTGCTGGCTGGTGACTCCGCTTTGGACCGCCCCGGACTCGGTCTGGAGAGCCTCATTGCTGGCGGAGACTTCCACGGACTCTGTCGAGCTGCCGATGGTTAGAGATGCATCGATTGATAATGTGCTGTTCGGATTGAGCTTATTGTGACTGCTTACGAACTTCTTAAATCCCGAGACCCCTCGCAGTTACTGTATAGTAACTGGGTTGCAGGCGTTCGGTACGACAAAATATCCGGATCTCATTTGTCAAGCTTGACCGTTCTTCGCCGGTTCCTTCATTCTTGACTGTCACCTTTGCGTTAGGGAACGACTGCGCCGGAAGGGTCCTTTGCGAACCCTGTGATCGACCCGTAGTCCGATTGAGCATAGCTGGACGAACTGAAGAGGAACACGACGGCGCATGTAACAACTGTTATCGCTACAAGGCGTAGAAAACTCATTGCAGACTCCTTTCTGATCGGTTTTGAAAACCACGACTCCCACAGCGAACCATCACCGGCACCAGGTTAGAAGCTGTTTATGCCGATATCTAACGGGATTGTAAGGCTAAGCGACGCGCGCTAACCCTACCGTTCGTGTGGTATTCCGCGATTCCCCGGGCAGGTATTCTGCCTCCACCGGAGGTGACGAGTTTACAAACGTGACCGTCAGGATGACGTTTCTGTAATCACTGCCAAAATGGATTGACGATTGCGCGTGCAAGTCGTAGACTGGCCTCAATTTTTCACTCAACGTGAAAGGTCGAGAGGGTAAAATCTATGTCTAAACTCGGGGCAGTTCTCATTCTGCTTTCCGCTCTTTCCTGGAGCCAGTCGTATACCGGTTCCATCCGGGGAAACCATCGACAACACCAAGGCGGCAGTGCCGGCAGCGGAGGTTACGGCGACCGATGCCGACCGCAACGTCGACTATTCGACCGTGACCGATACCTCCGGGCCGCTATATCCTGCCGACGCTGCCGGCGGCGCGCTACAGGCTGACGGTGCAAGCCGCCGGCTTCCGACAAGGCGACCCAGGCACCGTTCACACTGGAAGTCCAGCAGCAGGCGACCATGGATATCGAACTCAGGGTGGGAGCGGTCACCACCACCGTCGAGGTGCAGAGTTCAGCGGCCGCTGCTCAACACCACTTCGGCAACGCTCGGACAGGTGCTGGAGAACCGCGCCGATCATGAGCTTGCCGACCAGCGGCCGAAACCCCTGTCCCTGGTGGCCGCTGGCGCCTGGCATCACGGGGTCGACCGGCGGCACGAACTTCGTCTCCAACGGAGTTCGCAACAGCGCCTACGGAAGTGATGCTGGACGGCGGCGCGCGTCAGCGGCATCGAGCAGAACGGCGGCATCACCGAGGTGAAGTTCAACGCGACCGTGGACGTGGTGCAGGAGTTCAAGGTTCAGACCAACTACTTCAGCGCCGAGTTCGGCAACTCGGGCGGCACCATCATCAACATGGTGTCGAAGAGCGGCACCAACCAGCTCCACGGCGTTGGCTACTACTTCCGCAGCGACAGCCGCCATGAACGCCAACAACTGGTTCTCGAATTCACGAGGCGGAACGCTGGTGGATTCGCAGCAGCGACAATTACGGCGGCACCGCTCGGCGGCCCGGTTTACCTTCCGAAGCTCTACAACGGAAAGAACAGGACCTTCTTTTTCGGCGACTTCGACCGCGTCACAAACCTGTCGGCAACCACGACACACGGGCAGCGTGCCTACGGCGCAGCAGTTGGCCGGCGACTTTTCGGATACGCGCCTGACCAATGGCAACCTGGATCCGATCTTCGATCCCTCCAGCACGTTCGTGGATGCGAGCGGCAACACGATGCGCAATCCCGATCTCCGGGCAACATCATTCCGGCAGCGCGGCTGAACAAGATCGCGCAGGCGTTCGACAAGTACTTTCCTGCTGCCAACCAGCCCGGAGACCCGTTTACGCGAGTCAACAACTGGTTTGCCCAGGGCAGCACGCCGAGCGCCTCGAACAAGGCGGACGTCAAAGATCGACCACAACATCTCCGGAGAAACAGCGTCATCAGCGCGCGCTACGGCGTGAACTGGGGATGGAACGGCGTGGCCAATCTCACGGGCAACATCTCGCACAATGGAAACCCGGGCATCAACCGCTTCCAGAACTTCATCGTCGACTATACGCGAACGCACAGCCCGACGACGGTCATGTCACGGCACGCGTCGGTGTGCTGCGCGCCAAGTCGGTTCGCGACCCGCTGAGCGTCGGCTTCGACGCGGTGAAGGAACTGGGAATCAGCTCCGCTGTTTCAGGCGGCGGGTGTACAGGCGTTCCCGATGTACAGCACGACGACCTACCGCGCGATGGGCGCGGGCGGGTTTGCGATCATCCACCGGTTCGAGGATGTCTACCAGGTCTCAGGGCTCGATCACCAAGATCCAGGGCGGCCACACGATCAAGGCCGGCGTCGAGTACCGGCAATATCACGAGAACTACTTCCAGCCGAACACGCCGAATGGCAGTTTGACTTTCAGCCGCAATCAGACGGCGCAGAATCCGCTGGTGTCCAGCTCGACCCAGGGAGACGGGCTCGCGTCGGCGCTGCTCGGCTTCGGCAGCGGCGGCGCGATGTCGATCGACTATCCCACGGCCCAGACGGCGGGCTACTTCGGGACGTACGTCAATGACGACTGGAGAATCAGCCGCAAGCTGACGCTCAACGTGGGTCTGCGTTACGACTTCGATATTCCGCGCACGGACCGCTACAACCGCATCAACTGGCTCGATCTGAGCGCGCCTTCTCCGATTGCCGACAATCCGACAGTTGAAGGCGCTCTTCCGCGAGCGATCTGAAGGGCCTGATGCGGTTCGCGGACGACAAACACCGCACTCCGTACGAGGGCGACTACAACAACTGTGCAGCCACGGATCGGCTTCGCGTTACGCGCTGAATAACAAGACCTCGATCCGCGGCCGCCTATGGCCTGTTCTACGTGGTGTCCCGTCACACGGTGAAAGGCGAGGTGGGGACGGCATTCGGCTTCACCGGACACCAGCATACCGTGGACCCTCGACAGCGGCCGAACGCAGTACGCGACGTTAGACAATCCATTTCCGGTGGGTCTGACGCTTATCCTCCGGGCCGGGATGCCTTCTGCGTTCCTGGGACGCGGCGCGGGCACGCCTTCGCCCAGAGACGACAACCCGCAGTACCAGCAATGGAACTTCTCCATTCAGCGCGAAGTGCCGGGCCACGGCGTGATCGAGGCGAACTATGTCGGCACCAAGGGCACGCACCTGTACTTTGGCCAGGGCGACGTGGTGTCGGATCTCAATCCGCTGCTATCCGACGTACTGGGGCATGGGCAGGAACACGCTCACATCGCTGGTGCAGAACCCGTTCTACGGGATCATTACGAATCCCGCGTCGACCTCGTTACAACCAACCGACGATTCAGCTGAACCGTCTGCTCCGGCCCTACGCGGCGTACACCAGCACGGGCGGCTATCGCGCGTCGCGGAACATCGCCAACTCGATTTATCACGCGCTGACCAGTCGAAGTACGAGAAGCGATTCTCCCGGGGCCTGAGCGTGATCGCGCACTACACCATCTCGAAGATGATCAGCGATTCCGATGTGTCCGGCTCGGACGTGAACTTCATCGCCGGCGACTCGAGCATTCAGGACTACTTCAACCTGCGCAACGAGCGGTCGCTATCGGCTTTTGATGTGCCGCAGCGCCTGGTGGTGAGCTTCGATTATCAGCTGCCGCTGGGCCGGGGCAGCGAGCGTTCGGCAAGAGCATGAACCGGGTCCTGGACGGCGGTAGTCGGCGGCTGGGAGGTGAGCGGGATCATCTCGGCCAGCTCCGCGCACGCCGCTGGGCATCACGCAATCTGGCCAGCACGCTGTGGATCGGCAGCCAGCGCCCGAACCAGATCGGCGATCCGACCGTGTGCGGGAGCGGTGCAGCGACAAGTTGAACAACTATTTCAACGTGAAGCGTTCGTCGACGATCGACCGGACTGATCGGCTCCGCTCATTTCCTTTCAACTATCGCGGACCGAACGGTCAATGAGGATGCGACACTGATGAAAATTTCCTTCATCAAAGAGCTCAGCGGCACTTTATTTCATCGAACTGTTGACGTCGTTCGAGCGGATTCCCCTCCCAGGAACGAGCAAAGCGGCGTGCAGAGACACCGCTGCCAGTACAAATAGTACAGATCAGCCTACGGGCTCGTCCTGCGGGTCCGTGGCTCGGCTTGCCGCTGCGCGCGCCGGTACTCGGAGGGCGGGATGCCACTACCCTGCTGCTGGAAGAAGCGCGTGAGTGGATTGCGCCGAGAAGCCGAGTTCGGCCGCACACGTCGGCGATCTTGCCGCTGCCTGAGGACAGCTTGGCGATCGCCGACTCGACGCACAGCACGCATGTCGAGATAGGAGCGCGGCGAGCGGCCGGTGCTGAGAGCTGGAACAGGTCGTAGAAGCGCGAAGCGCGACAGGCCGACCTGGCTGGCCAGGCTCGTTCGATGTTCACTTCCTTGTTCGGGTGCGCGCGCAGCGGCAGCGCGCGCGCTGCGCGGATGCGGTTGTCGGCGAACGGCGAGCCGCGCCATGGCGCGCGCCCGGACTGCGCGCCGCGCGCGAAGTAGGTCTCCACGATCCGACAGCATGAGTTCCTGCAGCATGAACTCCAGCCGCTCATGGCGAGAGGAACTGGTCGTTCAGCACCTCGACCGACCAGCGTGTCGGCGAGCTGCCGGATGCGCGCGGTGATCGTCTCGCGACGCGGCCGGAACGGCGCGGTCTGCTGGCGAGTCGAACACCGCCGGGAAGCTGCCGCGCAGCCAGTCGCCGGAGGCCTGGAAGCAGAGCAGCTGAGCCGACGCCGCGCCGGCGTCGAAGATGCAACTTCGCTACTGGTGCGCCGGGGCTGAGGAACAGGCTGTCGCGCGCGTCGACGCAGCTGCTTCACCGTCCACCCGCAGTCGAGTCGGCACCGCTCTGCTTGGACGATGATCTGGGGCGCAGCTCAGCTGTTGGGCTGCGACGCGGTCTCCGCACTCGAGCAACTGCAGCCGGCCGAAGCTGCCGTCGAAAACGCGTATCGGACGGCCATGTGAAACATTGCTTAGCTCGCTGGCCCGGAAATTGCCTAGGAGATCAGCGCTGCTAGCGCAGCAGCGGGGCCGTTTTGCCGAGATCACCTCGGGTATTGACCCCCACCCAGGCTCGAGGCCGCCAAACAGGCGCGCCCGTGCTCGATCTTCACGCAGCGGTCCATGACGGTTTCAGCCCGTGCGGCGCGGGCCAGGGCGGCACGGCCTCCTCGTTGCTGCACCCAGCTGCTGCCAGAAGACCCGGGCGCCGATGGCGATCGCGTCCTCGGCGACCGGCAGCACCGTCCTGCGGTCTTGCGGAACACGTCCACCAGGTCGACCTTCTCCGGGATGTCGCGCAGCGGGCAGTAGCAGCTTCTGCCCGAGGCACTTCGCTGCGTACTGCGGGTTGACCGGGATCACGCGGTAGCCGTGACTCGAGCATGTACTTGGCGGCGAAGTAAGCTCGGCCGGTGCCACTGCGGCGGACAGGCCGACCACCGCGAGCACGCGGCTCTCTTTCAATATGCGGCGCAGCGTGTTGATGTCGTCCGTGGCGCGTCATGCACTACTATAATCGAACCCAATCCCGGAGGAGCGCGATGTACGTCGAAGAGCGCATGCTACACGCTGCAGGTCGGCAGCGGCGGCGCAGGTACTTCAAGAACTACGAGAGTTCGGCATGAAGGTGCAGCTGAAGCACCTGCCGCACATGGTGGGCTACTACGTCACCGAGATCGGCAGGCTCAACCTGGTGGTCCACCTCTGGGCCTACGACGACCTCAACCAGCGCGAGCAGCTGCCGCGCCGCGATGCAGGCCGATCCCGGACTGGGCAGATCATACCTGCCAGAACCGGCCGTTCATGATCTCGCAGGAGACGCGCATCATGAAAGCGCGCCGTTCTTCGTCGAGCGCCTGAAGAAAATGCTCGCCGCGACGTTAAATGAATGGCCCTTCATCCGCAGGTCGCGGCGCTGCTGGAGCGGCGAAGCCGGTCGCCGCTGCCGCCGTACCACGACGTGCCGCCGCGCGGTGGCGCGGCGCCTCTACCGCGACACGCGCGGCGCGCTGACGCCGGATCCGCCGGCGGTGCGAGTCCGGTGCAGCTGCTGACTGGCACGCCGGACAAGCCGGACCTGTCCGGTGCGCAGCCTAGCCGCCCAGGGCGCCGGCAGGGACGGATGCCTGCCCGGCGCTCGTCTACTACCACGGCGGCGGCTGGGTGATCGGCGACCTGGATACGCACGACGTGCGTCTGCCGCACGCTCGCCAACGGCGCGCAGCTGCGCGGTGTTCTCCAGTGGAGTACCGCGAAGGCGCCCGAGGTCGCCGTTCCCGGCGGCGGTGGACGATTGTTTTGCCGCGTTTGACTTTGTTTCTTCTGCGTAGCGGCGTTTGAAGATCGATCCCAAACAGATTGGCTGTCGGCGGCGACAGCGCGCGGCGGCAATCTGCCACCGTGGTCGCGCTGATGGCGCGCGATGCGGCAGGCCCGCGATTTCCTTCCAGCGCTGCTGATCTATCCCGGCGCCGACCAGCGCATGCGGCGCATCCATCGATCAACGCGCAACGGCGAGGCTACCTGCTGACCGAAGAAGAGCATGCGAGTACTTCCGCGGCCACTACCTGCCGAACCAGAAAGGACTGGACGCGACTGGCGGGCTTCGCCGCTGCTGGCGAAGAGCCTCGCCAGGGCTGCCGCCCGCGTTCGTGCTGCACTGCGGGCTTCGATCCGCTGCTGGACGAAGGGCACGAGGCTACGCCGAGCGCATGGCAGAAGGAAGGCGTGCGGTGGCAGTACCGCGAACTATTCCGGACATGGTGCCGTGGCTTCATCACCATGGGCGCGCGTGCTGGATACCGCGAACGCGGCGCGTCGCCGATTGCGCGCGACGCTGAAGAAAGCCTTCGGGCAAACGTGAAAGACTCGCGATCTGACGACGCGCCATGGCGGCAGGATCCTCGCCGACGCGCTCGCCGGCGCACGGCGTGCGCATCGCGTTCGGCGTGCCGGGCGAGAGCTACCTGCCGGTGCTCGACGGCCTGCACGACCTGACGGACCAGCTGAGGTTCGTCATCTGCCGCCAGGAAGGCGGCGCCTCCTACATGGCGGAAGCCTACGGCAAGCTCACCGGCGAGCCGGGCGTGCTGTTCGTCACGCGCGGCCCGGGCGCGACCAACGGCTCGGTCGGCGTGCACACCGCGTTCCAGGACTCCACGCCGATGGTGGTCTTCGTCGGCCAGGTCGGCAACGATTTCGTCGAGCGCGAGGCGTTCCAGGAGATCGACTACCGGCGCATGTACGGGCCGCTGACCAAGTGGGTGGCGCAGATCGACCGCGCCGAGCGCATCCCGGAATACGTGAGCCACGCCTTCCACACCGCGACGTCGGGCCGGCCCGGGCCCGGTGCTGCTCGCGCTGCCTGAGGACATGCTGTTTCGCCGAGGCGGCGGTGCGCGGACGCGCCGCACTACCGCACGCCGCGCGCGGCGCCTGCGCCCGCCGACATCGAAGAGCTGGAGCGCCTGCTCGACGGGCGCGAAGAACGCCGTTCGTGCTGGTCGGCGGCGGCGGCTGGACGCAAGCGCGCGATCGACGCGCTGCGCGCGCTGGGCCGAGGCGGCGCGGCATTCCGGTGGGCTGCGCGCTTCCGCTGCCAGGACTACTTCGACAACCGCCACCCGAACTACGCGGGCGACGTCGGCATCGGCGTCAACCCGAAGCTCGCGCAGCGCGTGAAGGACGCCGACCTGCTGCTCGTGATCGGCGCGCGCCTCGGGCGAGATGACCACCAGCGCCTACACGCTGCTCGATGTCGCCAGTGCCGACGCAGACGCTGGTCCACGTGCATGCGGGCGCCGGAGGAGCTGGGCCGCGTCTACCGGGCGACGCTGCCGATCAATTCGAACTATGCGGAGTTCGTCGCTGGCGCTTGCGCGTCGAAGCGAATCGAACTGGAACGAAAGCGACCACGGAACGCGCATGCGAGCTACCGGCATGGAACGAACCGCATTCCGATGCCGGGCGCGCTGCAGTACGGCGAAGTGATCGCGCTGGCTGTCGCAGAATCTTCCCGAGGACGCGATCGTCACCAACGGCGCCGGCAATTTCGCCGAGCTGGCTGCACCGGCATTTCCAGCTACAAGGGCTGGCGCACGCAGCTCGCGCCGACCAGCGGCTCGATGGGCTACGGCGTGCCCGCCGGCGGTGGCGGCGAAGATCGCCGCGCCCGAAGCGCACGGTGGTCGCGCTCGCCGGCGACGGCGACTTCCTCATGAACGGGCAGGAGATTCGCCACCGCCGTGCAGTACGAGCGCCGCGTTGATCGTCGCTGGTGGTCGAACAACGGCATGTACGGCACCATCCGCATGCACCAGGAGCGCGAATATCCGGGCCGCGTGTTCCGGCACCGAACTGGCGAATCCGGATTTCGCCGCCTATGCGCGCGCCTTCGACCGGCGGCCACGGCGAGACGGTGCGAGCGCACCGCCGGATTTCGCGCCAGCTTCCAGCGCGCGCGTGGCTTCCGGCAAGCCCGGCGATCCTCGAGCTGCGGATCGACCGGAGGCGATCACGCCCTCGGCGACGCTCTCGGGACTGCGCGCCGCGGCACTGGCGAAGAAGTAAATCAGGTCAGAGAAACTGACGACGGTCCCGTTGCAGACAGTGCGTGCTGCTGAGGAGGCCCGGCGGCCGGTAGCAGCCGAAGTTGATCACGCCGTTGCCGCCCAGGCTGGTCGGCATGCTGCGCGGGAATGCCTCTTCGCGCCTCGTTCGCGCGACTCGTAGCCGCGGCACCGCCGAAGCGCGCTGCTCCAGGACTCGATCCACCGGATCTGCTTGATGACTTCGTAGCGCGGCCGGCGCGCTGGTCGACCGAACTTGGTGGATCGGACGCCTGGTCCGGGCTCGCCGGCGCGCCGGCTCGCTCAGCCGAGGCGGACAGCACGGATCAGGGCGAAGTGCGGAAAACGGCATGGCAGGCATGGCTGCAGAGCCTCTAGGTCGCCATCACTATCGCGTCATGGCGACGAACGATCTCGTCGTCCTGCAGTTTACGTTCGAATTTGCAGGAACTGGTAGTAGCCGCAGCTCTTGCTGTAGGGATAGCCGCGGCAGGCTTCGGGGGCGCGCCGCGTAGACCGTGCAGCGGCGCGTCCTTGCGGTCGAAGAAGCGGCAGACGGTGCCGAAATACTCGTCCTTGCTGCTTGCGCAGGCCGCGCACCTTTCTCTTCCTTGTCGTACAGCGTGAAGCGCTCCTCGGCGGTCTCATAGTCGAGGCTCGAAGTGCTTCGCCAGGCGGCGCGATGTCGGCGCGTCGAGACTTCGATCAGGGGATAGCTGCAGCAGTAACCGGGGCACTTGCTTGCAGTCGTAGTTGGCTTGCTTGTCATGGCGTTCCGCGGGGCTGTCAGAAGGCGCGAATTCTACGCGAACCGGCACGAAACCCTTTTGGCCATTGTGCGTCCGTTTCACTCCTTGTACGCCACATTTCAGCGGAAACGTCATGAAATTCGTTGCAACGGGCTGGCGCCGCACTGCTGGCGGCCGCTGGCGGGTTGCGCCACGCCCGCCGCCGCGGTCGGCAGGCCTGGCCGATCTGCACGCGTCTACGACCGCAGCGAGGGCCGCACGCTGCCGGTGTACCTGGCATGACGGCCGGGCCTACGTGGTCGGCAAGCCGGGCAACGAGTACCAGCTCAGCGTGCGCAGCCGGCAGCGGCGAGGAGGTGCTGGCGGTGCTGTCGGTGGACTGGCGTCAACGTGATCAGCGGCGAGACCGCCACCGTGCAGCAGAGCGGCTACGTGCTCGCAGCCCGGGCGCGCCGCTGGAGGTGAGGGGCTGGCGCAAGGACTGCTCGCCGCACCGCGGCGTTCTACTTCACCACGCTGCCGGATTCCTATGCCGCGCGCACCGGGCGGCCGGACAACGTCGGGCGCGATCGGCGTGGCGCTGTTCCGCGAAGAAGGCACCCGGAGCCGGCGCCCGCTCTCGCGCAGTCGCCTCGCGGCAGCGCCGCTGGCGAAGACAGCGGAGGACGCAGCGGAGTCGCGCGCTAGCGGCGCTGGTGCGTGCCGCGCCAGCCGAGTCGCAGCTCGGGCACCGGCGCACGGGCCGCAGCGAGAGACCTCGCCAGCCCGCCAGGTGGGCTTCGAGCGCGCCACCAGCGAACCTGCCGAGACGATCGTCATCTACTACGACAGCTACCAGCAACCTGCTCGCGCGCGGCATCATTCCCCAGGTCGCGCCGCCGCGCGGCCGGTCGCCGAACCATCCTTTCCGGGCTTCGTGGCCGAGTCCCACCCGCGTAAAGCTAGGGGAGGCGATGGGCGGCCGGCGACGAGCAAGCTCATGCTCGCGTACCGCGAAGGCGACGCCGGCGCCTTCGACGAGCTCTACCGCCGCCACAAGGGGCGGCCTGTTCCGCTTCGTGCTGCGCAGCGTGCGCGACCGCGCGGTGGCGCGAAGAGCTCTACCAGGAGATCTGGATGCGGGCGATCGAGGCGCGCGGGACGCTATGAACGCCAGGCGAAGTTCACGACCTGGCTGTACACCATCGCCGCACAACCGGCTCGTCGATCACTGGCGCGAAGAAGGGCTTGCAGCGTGGTTTCCCTGGATAGCCGAGGACGCGGTTTCCGCAGGCGCCGGCATTCGAACCGGCCGCAGCGCGATCGCTCGAAGGCGAAGCAGGGCCTGGAGCGCTTCGCGCGGGCGCTGGAGGCGCTGCCGCCGGCGCAGCGCGAGGCGCTTCCTGCTGCACCACGAGGCGGAGATGAGCGTGGCCGAGATCGCGCGCGCCACCGGCGCCAACGAGGAAGGCGGCCAGAGCCGGCTGCGCTACGCGGTCGTCGAAACTGAAAGAGGCGTTGGGCGATGGCTGACGAGCGCGATCCGAAAGTGTCGGCGGCCTACCGCGAGCTCGGGCGCGGAGGAGCCGCCGCGCGCGCTGGATGAGGCGATCCTCGCCGCCGCGCCGCCGGCCTGCGCGGCCCGTGGACGCAGCGCTAGCCGGTGCCGCTCGTCGCTGGCGGCGGTGCTGGTGCTCTCGGTGACGGTCACGCTGCGCATGCAGCACGAGCAGCCGGGCATCGAGACGCTGCCGGTCGACGGAACGGCGTGGCGGCGGCGCCCGCGCAGGAACCAGCGCTCAGACTCAGAGCCAGAAGGAGCAGCTCAAGGCGGCCGAGGCCGCCGGCAGGCAGCGGCCAAGAAGCCAAAGCGCAGGATGCGCCGAAAGCGTCGCGGAAGCGCGGCGCGAGCACACCTTCCGGCGGCGCGCGCGCCAGCTTCAGCGGCGCCAGCGCCGGCGTCGGTGGCTGCAGCCCGGCGCCACGTCAGCGGCGGGCAGTGTCGCGTCCACGCGCCGACCGGATGGACGCCCAGGCGCAGCACGGAATCGAGCGTCGACCGGTTCGAACGCGCGCCAGGCCGAGGAACCGGACGTCGCGCGATGCCGAAGCCGCTGCGCGCGCCGCGCCGCCAGGTGCGGCCCGCTGCAGGCGCTTCGGCGAACACTCGTCGGCGCCGGAAGCGCCGCGAAGCCGAGGAACTCGAGCGCATCGCGCAGCTGCGGCGCGACGGGCAAGCACGACGAAACGGACAGGGCGCTCGCGGAATTCCGCAAGCGCTTCACCGGTCTACTAGAATGACCGGACGCGACTGCGCGAGCGCGTGGAGCGCGCGCCCAGCTCAGCCTTTCGGCTTCTCGCGCCGCCTGCAGGAACACCGCGCGAGAATCGAGCCCGCCGAGCTGCGCGCGCTTGGCCGCCTGGCACTGGCTGCGCACCAGCGAGGCGATCGGCGCCGGGCGGTCGAGCTCCTGCGCGAGCGCGAGGAAGTAGCGCAGGTCCTTGTCCATCAGCTCCAGCTGGAACTGCGGCGCGAAATCGCGCTTGAAGATCTTCGGCAGCTTGGTCTTCATCAGCGCGCGAGCCCGCCGCGCCCTCGGCCGAGGATCTTCCATCGTCGGCCTCGCGGTCGAGGTTGGCGGCCTCGGCGGCCATGCGCGGCCTCGGCGATCGCCGCGGTGAAGGCGAGGCCGAGAGCATGTTGTTGATGAGCTTGAGCGTCGCGCCGCGCGCCCGAGTCGCCCGATGCGGCGCGCAGGCGGCCCATCGCCATCAGCACCGGCTGCGCTCTGTCGAAGGCCGCCTTGTCGCCGCCCACCAGGATCACCAGCTCTTTGCCCTGCGCCTGCGCGAGCGAGCCCGACACGGGCGCATCCGAGGTAGATCACCCACTTTGCCGCCGCGCGCCTTGGCGACTTCGCGCGCCATCGCCGGCGTGTTGGTGCTCGAGTCGAGGATGATCGTTCCGGCGCGCCGCGGCGCCGACCACGCCCGAGGCGCCGAGCATCACTTCGCGCGTCGCGACGTCGTCCGACACGATCGAGCACGACGAATTCCGCGCCCTTCGCCGCCGCGGCGGGCGAATCGCAGACCTCGATGCCCTTGTCGGCGAACGGTCTTTGATTTCGCTCTATCGCGATTGAAAACGCGCAATTTGTGCCCTGCCGCATGCAGGTTCATCGCCATGCGCGAGCCCATCGCGCCCAACCCTATGAATGCCACCGTGCTCATTTCGTTTTTCCTCCAGGAAGTACCGGCAGCAGGGCCGCGAGTTCCGCGCGTCGTGCAGCAGCCGGATGTTGGCCTGCGTGGCGAAGGGCTCGTGCGGTATCGGTGATGTCGCCGGCCGCGACGTAGATACAGGTACCCGCTTCCAGGGCTTGCCGGGCGGCATCGAGCTCGCGCAGCAGCGCACTCGACGCCGGTGCGCACTGGCCTTCCAGCGCTTGCAGGCCACCAGCGTCGCCCGGCCCGACTTGCGTCAGCTCGAGATCGGCGGCGGCGTTCTTCAGCCGCTTCACCTCGTACCCGCTCGCGCCTGAACGCCTGCTCGAGGCGCGGCCGAAGAAATCCTCCCAGGACATGCCGCGCAGCGCTTCCAGCTTGCCGGCGATTCTGCTCCGGGCTGGGCGCGCGCAACTGGCGCCAGCCTGCAACGCTGCCCGATGACCGCGGAATGGCAGCGCGATGAACTACCGCGTAGAACTCCGGAAACGAGAACTTCACCAGCATGTAGCGCGACATGGCGACGGTCGCGGCGGCGACCAGGATGCTGATCCACCACGGCGAGCGCAGCAGGATCGCGAACAGCGAGTTGTCGTTCATTTCACGGGAAAGGAAAATAAAGGGGGTCAGAGCACCTTTATTTCAGTGCTGCAGAATCTTCGAGAGGAACAGCTGCGCGCGCTCGGAGCGCGGCGTGCCGAAGAAGTCGTCCTTCTTCGCGTCCTCGACGATCTTGCCGGCGTCCATGAAGATCACGCGGTGCGCGACCTTGCGCGCGAAGCCCATCTCGTGGGTGACCACCATCATGGTCATGCCTTCCTTGGCCAGCTCGACCATCACGTCGAGCACCTCGTTGATCATCTCCGGGTCGAGCGCCGAGGTCGGCTCGTCGAACAGCATCGCGATCGGGTCCATCGCAGAGCGCGCGCGCGATCGCCACGCGCTGCTGCTGGCCGCCGGAGAGCTGGCCCGGGAACTTGTCCTTGTGCGCGAGCAGGCCGACGCGGTCGAGCAGCTTCAGGCCCTTGTCGCGCGCCGCGTCCTCGGCTGCGGCCGAGCACCTTGATCTGCGCCGAGCGTCAGGTTCTCGGTCACCGCTCATGTGCGGGAACAGCTCGAAGTTCTGGAACACCATGCCGATGCGCGAGCGCAGCTTGGGCAGGTCGGTCTTCGGGTCGCCCACCGAGATGCCGTCGACCGTGATCTCGCCCTTCTGGAACGGCTCGAGCGCGTTGACGCACTTGATGAGCGTCGACTTGCCGCTGCCCGAGGGGCCGCAGACCACCACCACCTCGCCCTTTGCGACCTCGGTGGAGCAGTCGGTCAGGACCTGGAACGATGCCGTACCACTTGCTGACGTTCTTGATGGAAATCATGTTGTTCCACCGGATGATGGCGATCCGGGCTTGCAGGTTCTTCACCAGCGGCGACAGGCCGATACGAGATCGACGAAGTAGACCACCGCGACGAAGGTGTACATCTCCACCAGGCGGTAGTCGCGGTTGGCGACCTTCGCGGCGGCGCCGAGGAAGTCGGTGGCCGAGATCACGTAGACCAGCGAGGTGTCCTGGAACAGGATGATGGTCTGCGTCAGCAGCACCGGCAGCATGTTGCGGAACGCCTGCGGCAGCACGATCGTGCCCATGGTCTGCCAGTAGTTGAGGCCGAGCGCGTAGCCCGCCCAGACCTGGCCGCGCGCGATCGACTGGATGCCGGCGCGCATGATCTCGCAGTAGTAGGCCGCCTCGAACATGGTGAAGGTGATGAGCGCCGAGCAGAAGGCGCCGACCGTGATCGGCTTGCCGTCGCGCCGATGATCCAGCGCGCCGATGTAGGGCACCAGGAAGAAGAACCAGAAGATCACCAGCACCAGCGGCAGCGAGCGCATCAGGTTGACGTAGCCGCCGGCGACGCAGCGAGCGATGCGGAACTTCGACAGCCGCATCATCGCGAGCAGCGTGCCGAAGAAGATGCCGCCGACCATCGCCAGCGCCGTCAGCGTCAGCGTGAAGGTCATGCCCTCCCGGAACAGGTAGCCGCCAGGAGCGCTGGATGACGTCGAAGTCGAAGCCGGACATTCAGTGCCCGCCATGCGGCGGCGCCGCCGACGGCTGATCAGGCCCGGCACGCGCACCTTCTTCTCCAGCGCGCGCATGCCGAGCACCACGACCAGGTTGGTCAGCAGGTAGATCACGGTGGCCGCGGTGAAGGCCTCGAACACCTGGAAGCTGAACTCCTGCATCGCGCGCGCGCGGCCGGTGAGCTCGAGCAGGCCGATGGTCAGCGCCACCGAGGAATTCTTGATGACGTTCATGAACTCGGAGGTGAGCGGCGGCAGGATGATGCGGAACGCCTGCGGCAGCAGCACGTAGCGGTAGGTCTGCGCCGAGCGTGAGCCCGATCGCGGTGCCGGCCATGCGCTGGCCGCGCGGCAGCGAGTTGATGCCGGCGCTTGCACCTGCTCGGCGACGCGCACCGAGGTGAAGATGCCCAGGCACAGCACCGCCGGGAGGTACGAGCTCCAGGGCGGCGGCATCTGCTTGATCCAGTCGCCGAGCGCCTTGCGGCAGCAGCTCCGGCACCACGAAGAACCACAGGAACATCTGCACGATGAGCGGGACGTTGCGGAAGATCTCGACGTACAGGCGTTGCCGAGCGCGCACCACCCACTTGAGCGGCGTGGTGCGCAGCGTGCCGACGACCGAGCCGATCAGCAGCGCGATCACCCAGGCGGCGAGCGCGGTGAGCGAGCGTCCAGCCCAGGCCGACGATCAGGTAGTGGAGGTAGGTCCCCGTGCCGCCCGGCTCGGGCTGCGAGCAGGATCCCCCAGTTCCAGTTGTAGTTCACGCCGCCCCGTCCTCAACGAAAACGGGGAACCGAAGTTCCCCGTTGCTTGCGCCTGACGGCTTACTCGTAGGCCTTCGGATCGCCCGAGTCGGTGGGCTTGGCGACCACCTTCTTGAACGCCGCGCTCATCGGCAGGTTGCAGGTTGATGCCCTTCGGGCGGCACCGGCTTCTGGAACCACTTCTCGTAGATCGCGTTGATCTGGCCCGACGTTGTAGACCGCGGACATCGCGCTTGTCGGCGACCGCCTTGAAGGCCGTGTCGTCCTTGCGCACCATGATGCCGTAGGGCTCGACCGACAGTCGCTTCCGCCGAGATGGCGTAGTCGCCCGGGTTGCGCGACTGCGCGGCGAGGCTGGCGAGCAGGATGTCGTCCATCACGAAGGCAACCGCGCGGCCGGTCTCGACCATCTGGAAAGCTTCCGGGTGGCCGTTGGCCGAGATGATGTTCATGCCGAGGTTCTGCGCGGCGTTGATCTCGGTGATCTGCTTGATGTTGGTGGTGCCGGCGGTCGAGACGATGGTCTTGCCCTTCAGGTCGGCGAGCGTGCTTGATGTTCGACGACTTCTTCGCCGACCCAGCGGTTGGCGGTGACGAAGTGCGTGATCGTGAACCAGACCTGCTCCTGGCGCGCGAGGTTGTTGGTGGTCGAGCCGCACTCGAGGTCGATGGTGCCGTTCGCCATCAGCGGGATGCGGTTGGCCGAGGTCACCAGCTGGTAGTTGACCTTCGAGCGCCGGCATCTTCGAGCTCGGCCTTCACCGCGTCGACGATCTTCAGGCACAGGTCCATCGGCGTAGCCGATCGGCTGCTGCTTGTCGTCGTAGTAGGAGAACGGGATCGAGGCGTCGCGGTGGCCGATGGTGATCGCTGCCGCTGGACTTGACCTTTGCCGAGCGTGCCGTCCTGCGCGGCCGCGCCAGAAGCTGGCCAGCGCGAACAGCGAAGAGGGTGAAGAGGGCAATGCGTTTCATGGAGTCTCCGATTGTCAGAGGGGCAATTCTAATGTTCCGTTCGGTTTGCTAGCTTTTGCAGGGCCGCGCCCTCCCGACGGTCGGCGCCCCCGTGAGGGTAAAACCCGGCCCCGCGGGGGTCGCGCGATTCCCTGCGTGCCGCTGACTGGTCGATGACCGCCACCGGGTGGCCCATGGCACTCAGGGGGCTGCGACGCTTTCCAGTGCGCTGCCGCGCTCGATTTCGGTCGCGGTTGCAGCTGCCCATGTTCGTGCGGCGATCGCCTGCAGGCTCTGTTTCCAGTCGATGGCCCCGACTATTGTTGGTGACATGTGGATGATGGCGGTAGCAATACGGCTTGG